>Ga0180301_10003662_pt1 | contig 11979 bp, 12 predicted proteins | sample GuaBasSediGuay16_FD_121797 | JGI IMG/M metagenome (GOLD analysis project Ga0180301, IMG submission 121797) | Subseafloor sediment microbial communities from Guaymas Basin, Gulf of California, Mexico - Guay16, Core 4569-2, 12-15 cm | ecosystem: Environmental > Aquatic > Marine > Hydrothermal...
AGATTGATTTTTAATTTCTAGCAATTTATTGACCAATTTCTTATAAGCTATTAACTTACTATTTTCAGGATTTCCGGGTAAAAAGTCTCTAAATAAACTTCGCACTTTCTTCTTCATGCTTTGCGAAAGTTTTGGCCAATTATCAATCAGCTCTTCGACATACTGTCCTGGGGGTTCTTCTTTAACTTTCCCCCTTGATTTTGATATCTTCCAGTGCGCAAGGATAAAATCAACCCCTTTCACTAAAGTAACACCGATGATAATTCCTAAAATTCCTGCAATTATTGCGCTTTGGATAAGATATGTCACAATCAACCATACTATGAACGCATCAAGCGCAAAAAGTGCTGCCAATTTTAAAATTGCGTTTTTATCAGGTAATATAAGCATTAAGGTACCTCCTTTCCAGCTTTTTGATATATTGCTTGAATGTTTTTTGCTTCCTGTAATAGATCCTGAAATTTCTTCTTTTGTAACTCTGCAATTATTTCTTCTAATTCCTTAAGTCCGATTTCAAGTTCTCCAGCGCGACAAGTTTGATTGGCTAAGAGTAGTCTCCTTGCAAGTCGTTTATAAGCAATAAGCGAGGCAAATTGTAGCTCATCCTTGATATCCCAAAAATTTTCTGCAATATCTTTTAAATTGTCAAGCAAATCTTCAGAAATTTGCCCTTTTGACTCCATTATTTTATTCAGATATTCTTCTAATGTTTGTTGAGTTGGATCTGACTTAGGTTGGGACTCTTTTATGCCACTTTTTTCTTTTTGTTCTTTAGGAGGTTCCTCAGGCTTTTTCGTTCCTTTTATGTCTTTACCTCCGTTAGCGGACTTCTTTTCTCGAATATATTTTTCTACTGTAAGAACACTAGCCGTTCCTAGGAGTGCAATTAAAATTGCCCAAGGAAAATTAAATCCACCAGTAATCTGCCCACCAGTTGTCCCCATGATATACCCATAAATAAGATCCCATTTACTCCCTGTCCCATTATACTCTCTATAATACTTTGCAATACCATCTACATTATATTCTATCTCATATTTACTTTTACCAGGCAACGGATTTCCTGCGGCATCACTATCCCAAGCTTCATATTTCCCATCATGTCCATTCGGACCTGGAGTCCAACTATGATACGTCATTCCCAACATGCTGTACCATGAAAAAAGTGAGTCATTTATTGCCGTTCCATTGCGAGGCATAAGAAAATTTCTTATATAACTGACATCGTCATGAACTCCCTTTGAATTATTGTAAGCTCCTACCAGTACATTTTGAGTCACCCAACCAGCATCATCAACCGTTGCATATAGAGTATCATATAGATATCCCCCTTTTAAGGTTTGATTTACTTTTGTGATATTTATCTTGAACTCCTTTCCCACATCGCTTGGTGTATACACATTAGCTTCATAGGTCCATACTAATACATCTCCTTGACCTTGCTTATACGAATCCATGTTAAAGGTAAAGCTAGGACTTATTGAAGAAAAACTGATAAAAAGAAGCCAAACTACCATATATGTCGTAAAAAATCTTATTGCCTTCATTTATTTCCCTTTACTCATCGTTATTGAAAATTTTTGTAAGGAAATTAAGAATGGTATCTTAAAAAAAGATATCGATATGAGTGATGTCAAAATTTGTTAGCGTGGACCAATCTTTTATTTTTTTATTTCTTCATTTCTTTCCTTTCAGTTTTATAAAACGAATGTTTTTAAATTAGAATTAATTTTTGTAGTTTAAGAACGTCATCTTAAGTTTTTTTAGACGGTGTAATATTTCAGTAGACAAAAGAGGCTGTTAATGATGGATGATAAAAAAATTACGATGATGAGCGACGAAATAGAAATGTACATGGATATTTTGAAGGAGGGAACGCCTTTTGATAGATTTGTATCACGAGGGGATGTTCGAGATACCATTGATATCAAAGCTCCGAGAGCCGAAGCTGAACGTGCCTTTAGAAGGGCTCTCCGAGCGACCATCTCTGATGGAACGGCTCGACTTCTTCCCATTGTCGGAGTGGCTGGGACTGGTAAAACTCATTTCTATTGGGTTCTTAAAGATCTTGAAGAAAAAGAGGGGGATAACTGGGTCTGTGTGTATGTTCCATCTCCACCCACGCCTGTGCGGACCTTGTTACATATTTACACATGTCTGGCGGATGAAGTAACTGATCTGCTTGATGTCGTTTCAAAACAAATTATCGAAATCTATGGTAAAAAAGGAAAATTATTTGGTCCTTCTATGAAGGAAGTGATTGGAAAAGCCATCCGATCGTACCCTGGTGTCGCTGTCGATGTAATTCGAGCACTTGTAATTTATGGAATGGCAAAAGATCATGGTCTCAAGCACGCGGCAGAACGCTGGTTGCTGGGTGAGAATTTTACGGAAGAAGAATTAGAAAAGTTGAAGTTAAATTCTGTTCTTGAATCGGATGACGTTTGTCTCGCAACTTTGAAAATTTTTGCTCAAAATCTTAAAAGGGTTATTATTTTTTACTTTGATGAATTAGAAATTCCTTTCAGGACCTTTGGACCTGAGGCTGAAATGCAATTACTCGAAACAATTAAACGAATTTACAATGAAGTTCCAAATGTTATTATTATTACAGCGTGTCTTGAAGAAGTTTGGACGCGTGTTTTGAATGAAATTGCAGATCCTGCATTAAAATCACGTATGGAGAAGGAAGTGCATCTAAAACCTTTTACAGTTAAAGATATTGAAGAATTTTATATTTCCGCAATGAAATACTTTTGGGAAAATGAGAAAAATGTCCCATTGCCTCTTGATCCACTATTTCCCCTTAATCCTTCTATTTTTGATGATGTTTTTAAGAAATCAAAAGGCAATCCAAGAGAATCCATTAAAATATTACGAGACTATCTCGATATGGTCGTATTTGGTGAAGGATTACCGAAGCCAGTCGTCCCAGAAATTACACCTTCCGTTTCTCCCGAATCCACTACCGATTCAGAAACTCCTGCATCCGTAAAATCGTCTGTTCAAATGACAATCGGCGAAGAAGAATATGTCATAGATGTAAACCCTGCCTCTGTTGCTGGTGCAGCGATTGATTCAATCGCGACGATTGCACGCCAATTAAATAAACCCTTGGAAATCAATTTGGACTTTGCCTTCAGTGGAAAAGGTGGGAAAACAAAAAAACTTGCAGGTGTCATTTTGGATAAGGAATCTCAACAAAAATATGGTATCGAAGTTCCAAGCGTGAAAACTTTCGATAGAAGTGGTGGAGTCGCCGCTTACTATGCTGCAAATCGCATAATGGAAGCAATTCAAGCAGGTGCTATTACCAAAGGTATATTAATTGTGCCTAAAGGAACAGCTGGGAAAAAATATACCTCCCTGCTTGAAACAGCAGGCGAGAAACTGGCTGTTATCGAATTAGTTCAAACAGAAGCTGAATCTTTAATTAAAGGAGCAAAAAAGAACCCATCGGAAAAGGGACGTAAAATCGCTCAGGTCCTTTATCCATCAATCAGCCTTGAAGTACCTGAGCTGGTTTCAGAGGCAGAGGCCGCCGCAACTTCGGCATCCCCTAGTGCGGCTTCAGAACAAGAGTCCTCTATCCCTGATAAGACCCTAAGCTGCCCATTTTGTAAAAAAGAATTAAGTGAAGATAACTTAAGATTATTAAACGAAGGATTTAATGCTATCTGTTCCAATTGCCATAAAATTATTCGTCCTGGTCAATTATCGTAAAATTCTTTTTATATCTTCTAATTTTTCCAAAATACAAGATAAAAAAAACAATACCAAATATGCCAAAGATGTTAAGTTCTCTGAATGGTGAAGGTAAATAGAGTAAAATTGCCAGACCAATTCCGCCTCCAACTCCTGTTAAAATTCGGGTTTTATTGGAATTGTCTTGCCCCATAATAGTCTGCCATCCCCAACTCAGAATTATTGGGGTTCCAAAACAATATGCAAGCCCATGTATTATCCATAGAGGTAATTGTCGGATATCTATTACAAAACCAAATAAAAAATAACTAATAATTAAAGCACTGTAAAGACTGGTACAACGGGCACAAAGATAAAGTTCCCTTTTCCCAATTGAAATTTTAATAGTATGGGAAAGATTATCTCGTGAATGGTGAGCTAATAACCAATGAACAATCTCTTTCCATTTCATCCATTTTCGCTTCGTTATTCTCTTAATTTTACTTTAAGCCGAGTATTTCGTTCTTCTTCTAATAGAAAAATGAACTTCCGTAAATCGGGACACAAGCTCTCAATCAATTTTTTTGGAATATTGTTCTTATTTGAACAATCTCTATCGATAACACATCTTTTTGTATAAGGATTATAAATTATCGGATAAAAACGACATCCCACCGGTCGAATTTCATAGATGGAACACTTTTTCGTTTCCAAATCTAAGAAAACGCAATACCGATTCTCATTTTTTAAAAAGACATATCCATCCCGAATATATGAAAATTTTTGTCTAGGTTGATGAATATGAGAGGTAATGCGTTTTATATCTTCGTTTGAAAGGAGCATTTCAGTTTGCGCACAACATTTCGCACATAATAAACAATAATTCATTACAAATTAATACAATTTTATTCCATTTAAATCGTAAGGAGCTTAATCAACTAACAATATCCTTCAAAGATAAAAAAATACACGAATGATAAAATTATCTTATTTTTAAACTGAGTGCTTCTGACCAACTGGATAATGTGGCAATGCTTAAAATTTAACTTCAATTTTCAAGCTTAAATACAAGCACCAAGCCGCAAGGAGCATTAACAGACGCATTGCAAGCACAAGCTCAGCAGGTTCACTATAAAAAGCATCGACAATTGCAATGGGAATAAACAAAAATATTGCCAATGATATGTAAATAAAGCGCCGCCTAAGTCCCCCCGTAGTTTTTAAACTCTGGTGAATACCGCCTAAAACAACCAGAGAAAAAAGCATCACAAGCATAATGATTATAAGATAAAACGTTGGATGTCCGATTACAATCGAAGCATCATATAGCTCGGTTCCGCCAGGATTAGGACAAGCCTGGATTGCACCGTCTAAATCAGAAAGCAAAATAATATCGAAAATTAACCCTAAGAGAAAAGAAAAAATTACCACTAGATATTTCTTCTTCTCTGATAACATCAATTCTCCACCAACATACATCGAACAAACTATCAGGGGAAAAATCCATATAAAGGTAAGGACGCCATAAACTAATTCATTAGGTAGGTTCTGACCTGTTATTATCACTGAAATGAAGTCCGCCACCGGTCCTAACCAAAGCATCCCTGCAAAAAAACCCATAAGCCCTCCAAACAGAAGCATTTTTGATTCTTTCTCTTTAGATTCGAATGCCATCAATATTCCAAATACACTCGCACAACATACTATTAAAAGAGAGATCAATCCATTTAGCCATCCAATTATGCTTAGATGCATAGTCATCCTTTTCTCACTCATTTTTTTCATTTATCAAGATTAAACCGCAAACAATTTTTGGGTCTACCTCATTTCAGGTCGTTTCTTATCCATTACAAATATACTTGGAAGTTTTATTAATTTTCTTAGATTTCTGCCTGTGGTACCTTTTCCAAAGCAAAATTTCCGCTTTTTATACTTATTTTTTCTGAGAAGCATATGGAGTAAAGAATATTCACCATTAACGAAAAACATAAAATCCTCTGGAACCGACTTGACTTCTAAATCAAAATCATCTTCTAATCTTCCCTTATTTACCTGAATATTTCCATTATTAGAGATGAAATTAAACCAGATATATTCATCTTTCTCAATTTCTAAACCAAAATTAATCTTTGCATTAAATTTATTGAGTTTTTTTAAGCTTTTTGGATTCATCCGTTTTTCTTCCATAATTGCTTTTACAGCATTAATAAAAAGAGAGAGCACATTATTTTTTTGAATTTCATTCATGTTATCTCACATAATCAGTTATATTTATGTTAAGGCTTTCAAAATTAATTCTACCAAATCAACCATCTCGATATCTCCTCCTAGTGCCTTTATTCCATCGGATAAATTTCTAAAACAAAATGGACACGTGCTTACTAAGGTTTTAGTGCCTGTTTCTTCTGCTTCTTTAATTCGATTTTTTGAAATTTCCAAGGCTAAGTTTGGAAATCCTTTCTTCACTCCACCTCCCGCACCACAACATAGTGCGCCCTCACGGTTAGTTTTCATTTCAACAAGGGTAACGATTTTTTTCATTATGTTTCTTGGAGCGTCGTAAAGACCTATATGGCGTCCTAAATGACAAGGATCGTGATAGGTGACTATTTTATCTAATTTATTCAGCGCAATATTACTGTCTTCAAAGTATTTCTCCAAAAATTCAACAGTATGCAATATTTCAATTCCTTCTAATCGCTTGCCATAGTCTTTTTTCAGAGTTCGATAACAACCTGCACAACTCGTAACTATTTTCTTTATTCCTCTTTCTGCAAATAGCTTCGCATTTTTATCAGCGACTTCATTAAAAGCCTTTCGATCTCCAGTTCGCATAGCCACACTTCCACAACATATTTCGTTAGCCCCAAATACAGAAAAATCAACACCTAATTTATTGAAGATTTTAGCTGTGGCAATAGCAACCGTTTGGATTTGAGGTGTTAATGCGGCGGTACAACCAACAAAATATAATATTTCAGCATTTTCACTATTAGCATCCTTTATTTTGAAATTTAATTGGCTGATCCAATTAGCTTTGTTTTTGTTATCTTGCATATATGGATTCAGTAATTCGACCATTGCTTTATTCATAGCCGCATGAGATTCAAGTGCAAATCCAGCTTCAACTAGATCCGCTCTTAATGCTTCAAATACCTCCACCATACTCATCCATTTATGATTTGCAAATTCTATGTTCTCATTATGGGCGTTATGACAAAAATCTTCGCACCCGCCACATAAAGTGCATTGATAGAAAATCTCGCTTATTTCTTTATTTAGAGAGAGATCCCCCCATATCAATCCCTTCAAAATGATATTTTTCCCTCGTGCAAAAAACGGCTCAAACTTTGCTGTATATTCCGTTTTATAGACGGGACATACATAATAAATTCCTTTTGCTGGCCAGTGAGGAACTCTACATTGCCCACAATGGATACAAGATAAAGCTGCACTTCTTACAGTTGTTAAATTTGTTAAATTACCTTCAGTTTCGCTCACTTTTCTCACCTAATACTGATCTCCTAAATAAAATTTTCCAGGACAGAGAATTTTGTTGGGATCTAAAGCCTTTTTTATTGAAATCATGAAATTATAATATTCTGGGGTTAAAGCTCCAGCATCAACCAAGCTCCTTCCTATAATTTCGCCCATCCAGTAATGTACAGCACCTAACTCCTTTATTTGAGCGATAAGAAGTTCTTTCCATATTTCATATTGCTTTTCTCTATATCTTTTATCAGTATGGAGCATGATACCTCCAGTAATATCGATATAACAGGGATGTATTCCAATAACAATGAAATTAACGCCCCCTCCACCAATATCCAGCATAGTTTTTGTATGTTTGTTTGCAAACTCTTGGTATAATTTTACATAATCCGGTAGTTGATAAGTTGGACATTTTAAACAGGTTCCCAGAGAAGTTCCTTCAGGTCCCAATAATCCCCAATAAATATTAGCCCATTGCCATCGCCCATCTTCTTCATAAAACCATTTACCAAGATTACCTTCCTCTACACTCGGCCCTAATTTTCTTAATCCCGCTTCTTTTGTCACTTTTTCAATTCGTTCAACATTGTAATCTAATGCTCTTTGACTATCTGCTACCGTCGTATAAAACAACACACCGCCTTTAACTCCTGCATTGGCAAGATTTTTCTTGACACCAAACAATGTAAGCATATTTATATAAGTTTTAGTATAATAATAGAAATCATGGAGTGGTAACTCTTTATGCTGCCATTTTGTCATAACTTTTGTTGCAATGACTGCTTCTGATTCTTGTTTTGTACCATTTATTTCAAAGGTACTATATGCCGCATATTCTGGAATGGCATACATTTTTAATGAAGCTTTCGTTTTAATTCCGTGGATTCCTACATCACCAAGAAATAATCCTGAATAATCGGCACCCAAACCGAATCGTGTGAATGGTTTTTCGCAAAATGCATTTGCTTTCGCACCAGTATATATTATTTCTCCCGTAGGAAGAACCACCTCAAGCCCCACACATTGTTCTGTAACTGTTCCATACATAGCTGCCCCTCCACCTCCAAGGGAATTATTTGAAAGTCCCCCACCTACAGTTGCAGAGAAACCAGAGGCGGGTCCAGTTGAGCCCGTGTAGTAACCAATACCTACTCTACTCAATTTTTCACATAATTCGCTCCATGAAATACCCGTTTCTACTGTTACAATTCGATTAGCTTCATCTATGTCTAAAATTTTATTCATTCGAGTCATATCAATTACAATACCCCCATTGCCAATCGGCTTTGCTCCTCCCGTTAAATCGGCTCCCCCTCCACGTGGAATGACCTTAATTTTTTCTTTATTGGCAATTTTTAATATCTCAGAAACCTCACTAGCAGTTCCAGGTCTGACAACAATATCTGGAATTCCTTGTAAAACCGAATCACAATTCATTGAGTAGGAATAACAAATTGGCTCCGAATCCGTTACATATTTGGTTCCTACAACGTTTTCAATTTGTTCGACCACATTCTGCAATTGAGGCATTATTTTCACCATTCCTTCTAAAGCGGTTAAAGCACCCTGCCATTCGGTAGGGTTTGATCACATTCAACATAGAATGCCCCGCGATTAATATTGGCATCTTTTAAAACTTCGTGGCAAATATCAAATTCAGAATATTTTGTTTTGAGATAATTGGTCTTTGCACCTATTTGCCGATGCACATTCCATGACAAAATGGTTTCTGTCAATTGGCGTAGTGCAGGTTTTGAATTATCCGCAACATCTGGAATCAATTTTAAGTTGTATAATGGCATATTTGCTATCATATCAGCTGGGTTCATGCCTGGAGGTTTGTTCGTTAATTCCACTTCAATATCAAGAAAAGTAATCCCTTTTCGTGTTAATGTTCCTCTTATCTTATTGTTTCGAATCGGAGATAACTTAATATCACACATCTTTTTTGGATATCCGTATACTTCTCTTCCAGCAGTGAGAGCCTCTTCGGAATCTACATAAATATTTAATACAAATGCGCCCGGATTTCCTTTATAACTACAATGTAACAGTATCAGGCTCTCATTGTAAGGACCAAGAGATGATTCAGGATATTCTACGATAAAAATCACGTCAATCCCATATTCGATTGGTTCAAATTCAGGGGGTAAGTATTTTTCCTTAATGCCTGGTTTACATTGAATTACAGCCAAGATCGCCCTCATATTATGATAAATATATGGTGGTGGTGGATATAAACCACACTGATGTGGCATAGAATAATTAATTTGTCGTTTATATTCATTCATTAGTGTTATCTCCCTAAAAATGTGGAGAATTGTTTTTTTACTCTTCTCCCGTACCTAAATCATATTTTGTTAGTATTGTTCTATCCGCCTTTTCCGCCGAATTGGCTAATTCCATAGTCGCGCGGGCATATCGCATTGCTAAAGCCGTATCTCCTTCAAGTATTAATTCCCCTGACATCAGGCTTTGAATCGGGTCTTTTTCTTTAAATGCTATTTGCCTCCATAAATACATTGAACCCGTTATCGTCATTATCGGTTCAAATGGAGGGTCCTCACCAGGTGCAAGGATTGTTATTCCTTTACATTTGCCCTCTTCTAGATCCATAAAAGCTCTAAGGTCATCTTCAATTTCACCGCACGCTTTCATTACCAGAAGTAATGCACCTTTCCAACCTTTTCCAGCTGCTTCATAATCTGGATTTTCATTTAAAGCCTTACAAAATTCAGCCGCAAATCTATCAGCATCCTCTTTTAAATCTGCAAATTTTACCATCTCAAGTCATCCTCTTAATCTTTACTTATTCTTCTTTTATTGTTAATCTTTACTTATTCTTCTTTTATTGTTAATCTAAATACTCCAGTGAGACGCAAGATATATAAATTTGAATTTGCATTCAATATTTGAATGAATGCTCATTCAAATATAAAAATGTTTTTCTCCCGCTTACAAAAATCCTTGAATTCATTCCTTGTGAAAAAATACAAAATCCAAAAATGAAATCGATATTTAAAAAAATTGATGAAGAAAATGGATGTAAAAAGAAAGACCAGATTTGAGAAACAAAGGGAAGAAATGAGAAATAAATTACTCTTAGGCGCCATTTCTGCTTTTTATGAAAAGGGGTATCATAATACACGGATCAAAGATATAACAGAAAGAGCGGAAACGGCGGTTGGTAATTTCTATCATTATTTTAAGAGTAAAGAGCAAATTTTTAATATATTAATCGATAATTTATATCAAATTTTACTTGTTAGGTTACGAAAACTCGCCGAAATGAATGAGATCCCACGAATAGAATCACTCAAAAATCTTCTTTCAGAATATCTTAGAATTTTTAGTGAGGAAAAAAAAAGCCAAATAGCACTCATCTTTATTGAACAAATGGGTGGTATCAATTCTAAATTTTTAGAGAAGAAAAGGGAATTGTTAGCCTCTTTTAAAAATGAGATTTATGTGATCATATCCCGACTCCTCGAAATTGGCTTCATCCGAGATCAGAACGCTGAGTTAACATCTCATATTTGGCAAGTTGTGATCCTTGAAAGTTTTGCATGGTGGATTAATTCAGGGAAAAAAATTTCTGAAGAAGAATTAATAGATAACATCCTAAACTTTTTGGTAAAAGGGATGGTAACAAAATAATTTCTAATGCAGACGAACCACAAACAAGCCCTTTTTTCCAGTATATTTCCTAAGAAACGGTTATATATATAAGTATTATGCACAATTTTTTAGTACAAGTTAAGTAGGTGAATGAAAAAATGGTTAGACCATTAAAATATCTTTTAGTTAAAGAATATCAAGACACACCAACCTCCGAACTGCCTAAACTTCCGCTGAATGCTATTTCTGGAATAACTGAGAAAGATATTCCGAAATTTAAAGAAATAGGAATTGAAAATATTCCTAAACTCGCCGATACTGAATTCTCAAAGGAAAAAGGAAAAGGACCAGGCGATTATAAATTAAATAGAGGTATTTCTTATGCGATAGACATTATGATTCACGCAAATGAACCAGGCGTGCATGATGAAATAATGCCTATTGATGAATTGTTAGATAAAAAATATGAAAAGACTCCAGATACTGAGTTAGCTACATTGCCTACGGTGGCGATTGAAGGCGTTGCGCCTGGTAATGCGGAGAAACTTAAAGGGAAGGGTATTAAAACAATTAAAGACCTTGCGGAAGCCGATCTGGATAAAATAAAATCAGCGGGACTCCGGGACTGGGAAGCCGAAAAATTCTCTCAATTTGCAAAATGGGTTATGGAATACGCAAAAATAAATATCGCGAAACCAACAATGGACAATATTGAATGGGAAATTAAAGATAAAATGCTAATAATTAAAATTGATATAACCAAAGAATTTGGCAAATCCTCTACGGGGAAAACGATTATTGTTGCTAATTCACATGGAGGGAGGCGCCTCAAAGGTACTGAACTCGTTCTAGGCGCATTTGCCTATAAATATCCCGAGAAAAAAGAAACCAAAGCGAAAAAAGAGCGCGAAATGCAAAACATCGAAATGAAATTGGAAGGAAACATTGCTACTTTAAAAATCGATACCACAAAAGAATATGGTTCATCCGCTTCTGGTAAAAGTATCATCGTTGCGTCTTCCCGTGGAAACAAACAGGTTGAAGATACCGGTGTTTTTATAGGGATAAATGTTTACAAACTAAAAAAATAAAAAATGGGGAAGTATTCCATCCAAACTCATTCAATTGTAGAATAATCTAAATTACACCACTTTTTTTCAATTGTGTGATTTCTTCTTTAGAGTA
>Ga0180301_10003663_pt1 | contig 11978 bp, 11 predicted proteins | sample GuaBasSediGuay16_FD_121797 | JGI IMG/M metagenome (GOLD analysis project Ga0180301, IMG submission 121797) | Subseafloor sediment microbial communities from Guaymas Basin, Gulf of California, Mexico - Guay16, Core 4569-2, 12-15 cm | ecosystem: Environmental > Aquatic > Marine > Hydrothermal...
AAAACGTCGAGAACGGTTTGGATCTCGAGGGGTGCGAGATATATCTCCCCGGGTTACGCAAGCGACGATCAAGATCCAGGAGTGACAGTATCAAGGGTTTGGGAGAGAATGAATGGTGGGTTAAGAGCCTGGCGCAGCGACTTGAAATGCCGAGAGTAACCCTTTTCTCTTGGATTCGTCGTGGCTGGGTAAGTGCCCGACGTCCGGAACAAGGTCGCTGGATCCTATGGGCCGATGCAATCGAGCTGGAACGTCTTAGGCAGCTTCGGAACGTTTCGCGTGGGCATCATACACGGATGCACAGGATCGAGAGAGTGAGCACGGCCAACAACAACTGAAGGAGGAAACACATGGAAAGATCAAACAATGATAGTATAGAAAGTCTTTTGCAGTATAGGTGCAGTATGATTGGTTCTTTTCAATTTGCCAACGTATCATGTACAGTCACATCATCACTCCCTCATCATTCATGAAGCTCTCTGGCAGTGTGGTGATAATCCATACCACCTCTCCTTTGTCATTACGGCATACAATCAGCCGTGCCAGCATCCCCCTTGGCTTTCTTTATAGACCACGGCTTGTTGCTTTTCGTTTTCTCGCTCGGAGGCACAGGAATCTGGATGTGCATGCTGTAACAGCCCTCCTCAGGAACCAGCTCTTCAAACTCCGCAACGTTTATGAACTGCCTCTTGGGTGTTTTCCTTGGTTTCTTCTTCCTCGCTTTTCAAACGATTATCTTCACTCACTGGCCATCTATACGTGTGATGATTTCTCTACCGTAGTTCCTCAGGATCCAGCTGGCATAGTTTCGTTTGTACTTGGTCAACTGGATAAACTCATCCAATACTTTACCTTTTGCTTTCTTAGAGGATATTTGGTACCTGCTTACTACTTCTTTTGTAACTGCCTTTTTCTGTCCCATTGTTAGCCCAATCCTTTTGTTCCTCCTTCAAAAAGAAGTCTCTTTTGGAATCGGACAAAATAATCATTTCGTGTTTTTTTTAAATGAGGCAATAATCTGTTTTCGTGTTTTTTTAACAATTCAATTCGGCCACTTGACAAATTCTGGGAATCAGATATAATTATCTAGATATATATACAAAAAGGGCTTTATGAAAAGATTCAGAATCACATGGCTGGTTTCGGTGGCTCTGCTGTCAGCTTCACTCACCTGGGCGGCAGGGCAGGCGGAGGCGAAAGCACCGGAGACAGAGGTATTGCGTGTGGCTGTGGCTACTGTACAACATTTTGAGAGCTTGGATCCTCAGCAGAATACTGCTAACGCAGGGGCGCAAGTGCTCTACAGCATTCACGACACGCTCATCCTGAGGCACCCGTATGGGCCTCCACTGAAGTTCGAGCCCGGTCTGGCTACAAGCTGGCGGTGGGTTGAGCCGATGGTCATGGAACTCAAGCTTCGGGCGGGCGTAAAATTCCACGACGGAACCACGATGAGTTCAGAAGATGTCGCTTTTTCTTTAAACCGGGTGTTCCAAAAGAAGCACCCTGATTTCGCCAAGGCTTACGGCAGGTTTTATTACAATTTCGATCGGGTCGAGATCGTGGATTCTCTGACGGTCCGTATCCATACCAAAAGGGCGGAACCGCTGGCCGAAATTCTATTATCCGAGCCTAATGCGTCTATTGTATCGAAAGCGTATGTTGAAAGAGTGGGATACGATGCTTCCAAAACCAAGCCGATCGGCGCGGGGCCTTATAAGGTCGTATCCTTTACGCCAGCTCAGGATCTTGTGTTGGAGCGGTTCGACGACTACTGGGGCGAGAAAGCGCCGCTGAAGAGGATTCATTTTACTGTCGTGCCGGAAATCACCTCGAGAATTACCGCACTGGTCAACAAGGAGATCGACTTCATCATGCAAATCCCGCCGGATCAGGAGAAGATGCTTGAGGGGCGACCGGGGATCAAGGTGTTGGGCCACGTCTGGCCGATGTTTCACCTATATGCCCTCAATATGAACCAGCCGCCGACCAACAACCTGAAAATACGGCAGGCCATGAAGCTGGCGGTCGATCGGGAGAAGCTGGTCCAGGGGCTCTGGGGTGGAAAGGCAAAGGCCCCCAAGGCATATTATTTTCCGGACACCTTTGGTGACAAGCCAGGACTCGAGCCCATCAAGTATGACCCGGAGAGGGCGCGACAGCTGGTCAAGGAATCCGGCTACGATGGAAAGCCCGTTCTTCTTACCTTTCTACCGGAATATTACACTTATGGCGACTTGGCAGCTCAGACAATTGCTGAGATGTGGGAGAAGGTAGGCATCCGGGTGGAGTTGCGGGCGGTAGAGAGCTTCTCGAACGACTACACGGGCATTAATATCCGTCCATGGTCTAATCCTATGTACTTCCCGGATCCCATGGCCGCTTTAATCAGCCACTGGTCGAATACCAGTTGGGTTGTACGTGATAAGATTTTCAATCCGACCCAGAAGCGGAATGCGCTTTTTGATAAGGTGCGTTATTCCACAGATGAGAACGAACGTTGGGAAGCCTACCGGGAGATTCTCACAATAGCAGAACAGGATGTGGCGCCGTGGCTCCTGCTCTATCAACCTTATGAGCTTTTCGCCATGCGCAGCGACATCGAGTGGAAAGTCCCCAATATGTACAGGCCTTACCTTCTCTCCTTCCGGGCCGGACAGATCGGGTTCAAGAAGTAAGGCTAACACTGTTCGAAAACAGTAAAGACAGCCAGACGTATAATCCGGCTGTCTTTTAGGTTTTAAGGTATGTAATTACGATAGGAGGATAGCTCATGGCTCGGTTTATTCTTTTACGAGTCGCAAGAGCAGTTCTTACGCTTTTTACTGTTGTCACGATTGTTTTTTTTTGCGACGCGTCTAAGCGGAAACCCTTTGGAAATCATGTGGGGAGAAGAGGCGATTTCAGCGGAAGATTGGCAGAAAATGGAAGAATTTTACGGTTTCGATAAATCATTACCGGAGCAGTACTTTCTCTATCTGCGTTGGTTAGCTCGGGGCGACTTTGGTGTAAGCATCATCTTTAGGCAACCGGTCGTTGAATTGTACACCCAGGCGTTTGGCAACACGCTTAAGCTTGCTGTTTTGGCCTTGCCCCTGAGCGTCTTTGTTGGAATACCGCTCGGTATCATCGGTGTGCTCAAGCGGCGTTCGCTCGCCGGCCGTCTTGCTATGACGTTCGCCTTCATTGGTTACGCCGTGCCGAATTTTATTTTGGCAATTACCTTCATATTAGTCTTCAGTTTCACTCTAAAAATACTTCCGAGTATGGGAGATGCGACCGTGTGGCATTTCATCATACCAACGATCATGCTAAGCACGGGAACGACTGCGGCGCTGGCACGCTACACGCGAAGCACGATGCTCGACGTTTTATCTCAGGATTACGTGCGAACAGCGCGGGCTAAGGGGCTCTCAGAACGGATCGTCATTTTTAAACATGTATTGCGCAACGTGCTGATTCCCGTGGTGACGGTTATTGGCCTACAGGTTCCAACCCTGGTAGGCGGATCGATGATCGTAGAAACGATTTTTTCCTGGCCGGGGATAGATCGGTTAATTATCGGTTCTGTGCTCAATCGGGACTATCCGCTTCTGGAATTCGGCGTCCTTTTTATTGGGAGTATTGTAGTCATTGTCAACATCTTCGCGGACATCCTTTATGTTCTCATCGATCCCCGAATTCAGGTGGAGGCATGATATATGGCTGAAAAAGAGCTAAAGATCGACGAGGGAGATAAGCCGCTCTCCCTGAACGGAGGCGCATCGAAAGAGGCCGCTGTATCCGTGTTGCCACCAAGCGCTACTGTCGCCAAGATCAGTCTCTGGAAAAGAATCTTAGATATTCCGCTGAGCGTTCGGCTCTGTCTTATTATAATTATTATCATGGCCTTCGCCGCGGTCTTTGCTCCCTGGGTTGTCCCATACGATCCCAACGTGACAAATATTATGGAGCGCAATGCACCACCCTCTTTGATTAAAGGAGAAAGGATCGGACATCTTTTCGGCATTGACCAGTTGGGACGTGACATACTGAGTCGCTGCGTTTATGGGCTGCGTGTGAGCGTTGGGATCTCCCTGGTTTGTATGGTCATAGGTTCCCTGGTTGGAGTCACGCTGGGTGTCATCAGCGGACTTCTGGGAGGGTGGGTAGACCGTATCGTTGCAATTCTCGTCGACTTCCAACTTGCTGTACCATACATACTTATGGTTTTACTTGGTATTATAGCATTTGGATTTGGCATTCCGGTCCTTGTAGGACTAATCGGTTTTATAAGGTGGAAAACCCATACCCGCCTCATTCGAGGACAGGTGCTGTCTATCCGGGAAAGCCCTTTCGTCGAAGCAGCAAGGGCACTCGGTGGCTCAAACTTTCAGATTGCTATCCGCCACATACTACCGAATATCGCTTCCATGCTCATTGTCCTACTGACGATGAACTTTCCGCGTATACTCCTGCTAGAATCTAGCTTGTCCTTTCTGGGTATTGGAGTACAGCCGCCGACTGCGTCTCTTGGCCGCATGGTTGGCGAAGGCCGGAACTACATGGCCTCCGCCTGGTGGATCGTAATACCGCCGTCTGGATTCATCGTTCTCATCACGCTCTGTATGCAAATAATCGGAGACTGGCTGCGTGATGTGTTCGACGTTCGCCTAGAGAGGTGAGGATTCCATGCAATCAGCGTTACTTGAGGTCAATGACCTGAAGATAGAGTTTATGATGCGTACGGGGACTGTCCGAGCCGTGCAGGGCATCAGTTTCCAACTCCAGAGGGGGGAAACGGTCTGTTTGGTGGGGGAGACAGGCTCAGGTAAAAGCGTAACAGCTCTCTCTATTATTGGGCTCGTCGGTACGGGAGGACGTTCACACAACGTGCGTATCGAAGGCGATATTGTCTATCGGCCAAACAAAACCAAAGAATACCATATGCTAGAGCTGTTTCCTGAGGAGATGCGCTCCCTTCGTGGCCGGGAAATCTCGATGATTTTCCAGGAACCAATGACCTGTATGAACCCTGTTTTCACGGTGGGCAACCAGATTGCTGAAGTTGTGATTCGCCATGAAGCGACGAAAACCAAACACGAAGCTTTAAGGATTGCCCGGGAGATGATCCAGTCGGTGGGAATTCCGGAAGCAGAATTGCGACTCAAATCCTTTCCGCATCAACTTTCGGGGGGCATGCGGCAGCGAATCATGATTGCCATGGCTCTTGCCTGCCGTCCAGCAATACTGATTGCCGATGAGCCGACTGCGGCACTTGATGTGACAATCCAGGCTCAGATTCTGAATCTTATCCAAAGGCTTCAATCGGAGTTGGGTACATCCGTGCTGTTCATCACTCACGATCTGGGCGTCGTGGCCCAGATTGCCGACCGGGTGGTTGTTATGTACGCGGGCCGGGATGTCGAGACCGGTACGGTGGATGAGATCTTTCATAGTCCATTACACCCTTATACGAAGAGCCTTTTGATGTCCATCCCGAGGCTCTGCAAGCCTGGAGAGAAACCGGAGAGGCTGACGCCCATCGGCGGCACGGTCCCTAATCCTGCTGACTTGCCTCCGGGATGCGCGTTTCATCCGCGGTGCCTATGGGCTACAGACGCCCGCTGCAGCCGGGAGGAGCCGGAAGTCGAGGTTTCGGATACCGGCCATTCGGTAAGGTGCTGGCGCTGGCGTGATTTACAGGAGGTGTAGTGGTGGGAGCCGAGTACATACTTGAAGCAACGCACCTGAGTACGTGGTTTCCCGTTAAAAGCAGCCTCGGAGCGCAGAAGAGGAGTCAGGTTAAAGCTGTGGATGACGTCACTCTCTCCATTCGAAGTGGAGAAGTCCTGGGTCTCGTTGGAGAATCCGGATCGGGAAAAACCACCTTCGGCCGTACTATCCTTCAGCTCGTCAAGCCGACATCGGGCTCGGTGCGCTTTAAAGGCAGAGAACTGACTGTGCTGAAAAAGAAAGATCTGAAGCCCATTCGACGGGAAATGCAGATTATTTTTCAGGACCCCTATAGCTCTCTCGATTCCCGAATGAATATAGGAAATATTATCGCTGAAGGGCTTCTCATCCATCGAATAGGAACAAAGAAGGAGAGGCAGGATCGGGTGGCTGAACTCCTGTATCTGGTTGGTCTGGCTCCTGAATACGCGTTGCGCTACCCGCATGAGTTTTCCGGCGGCCAGCGGCAACGGATCTCTATAGCCCGAGCGCTTGCGGTGAATCCCATGTTTATCGTTGCGGACGAACCTGTTTCATCGCTCGATGTGTCGGTGCGGGCTCAGATCATCAATCTTCTCTGTGACCTCAGGATGAAGCTGAGCCTCACAATCCTGTTCATCGCCCATGATCTTTCCGTCATTCAGCACATTTCGGACAGGGTGGCGGTTATGTACTTGGGACGTGTCATGGAAGTGGCGAAAACGGAATCGCTTTATAATAATCCGAAACATCCCTACACTATAGCCTTAATGGACGCCATACCCATATCCGATTCGCGATCAAGAAGGCCATTCAATGTAATTGAGGGCGATATTCCCAGTCCGATCAACCCACCCTCCGGATGCGTTTTTCGTACCCGTTGCCCAAAAGCGGTGCCGGAGTGTGCGTCCGTTATTCTGGAGCTTAGAGAAATCGGGCCCGAGCGAACCGTAGCATGCATTCGAGCACAGAATGACTGCTTCTGCTGGGGGCCTTCAGGTGCCTCGGTAATAGTGAAAACACTTTTCGTGAATTACTCAGAAGGGCCGCAAGCAAAGGCCTCAAATGAAAGATAGAGCAGAGCATCAAAGTATAAAGACAAGAGGAGTTACATATGAGCACGGAGAACGGATTCTATACTGTTGAGGAAATCAAAGAACGCGTGTCGATGTCTACGGTTGTATTTTGGAAATACCGTCCCATCGGAGAACGAACACTTGGGGAACTGGCGCGAAACGGGATCACGCGGATTGAGTTGTTGGAGAGCCCCGAGCAGTTCGATATGGCAGATGCGCGATCGATGAGATATATCGCCGATATCTGCAGAGCATGCGGCATTCAGATTGTCGCCTACCACGCCCACCGTACTAACTTCGCTTTCTTGGATACAGAAGAAAAACGGAAAGCTGAGGTGGACCGCTGTCGGCGGCAGATCGACACCATGCTAGAATGGGGTGGCAAAGTCTGGGGATCGCACGCCACGACGATGAACGGAACTCTGCAAAAGAGCTACGAGGATCTCGCTCGCCATATTGAAGGCACGGATGTGAGCATCGCAATTGAGAACTTCAAGGCTGAGGAGTATTGGGTTGAAAAGCGGGTAACCTTTCTCGACAAGATAGATCACCCTCAAGTAGGCATGATCCTTGACGTCGGCCACGTGAGAAACAAGGAAGGGATCAATCCGATGACTGTTCCGGGAGGCCCGACTGCTGTGCTTGATATGTGCCAAAAGCGATTATGCTGGATTCACCTTCATGGCTTCAAGGATGATGTAGATCACTTTCCCCCCTTTGCTGAAGGGGACACCATGCAGTGGGTAGAAATATTCCGAATGCTTCGTAAGATCGGATACTCGGGCAATTTCAATTTCGAGCCAAAGGGGGAGCCCATACATTTCAACACGATTGAGGAAACGGCGAAGGCACCCATGCGTATCGTTGAATTGGAGGCCAGGACTCCAAAGATCGGTTAAAGGAAGTCTAAATGCACTACCTGAATCCTTTTGCTCAACCCGGTCAGTGGTACCGAGGAAATACCCATACCCACAGCTCTGTTTCCGATGGCATTCGTTCCATTGCCGAATGTTGCGAGGGCTACAGGCAACATAAGTACGATTTTCTTGTCTTAACAGATCACAACAAAGTCAGTGATGTTTCTCAGTATTCGAACGAATCATTCCTGGCTATATCGGGCAGTGAGCTCCACCCCAGCAATCCTTACGGTGGCACGCAGTATCGCATCTTCGCTATAAGTATTCATGAAGAAATAGAAGTCGCAAGAAAGCATCCTAATGAAGTAATGGCTGAGGGAGCAGAGCAGAGAGGGATTTCCGTTCCCGCTCATCCATATTGGTCAGGCCACACGCTCCTGGACCTGTTGCCTCTGCATGGGTATTTTGCGGTTGAATTTTTTAATACCACCTGTGACAAGTCGAGCAGGTCCATCTCGGAATCACGCTGGGATGACTTGCTCGGCAGAGCCACACCTGTTTTGGGAATCGCATGTGACGACTCGCATTTCCTCTACGATGTTTATCAGGGATGGATCATGGTAAAAAACTCCGAACTGTCACTCAATTCCATTACGAAATCTTTCACACCGGGTTTGTTTTATTCTCCGCCCGGTCCTTAGATTGTTGATTTTCGCCTTGAAGAATCGACGGGTCCCGGCTCGAAAACGGGCAGCAATACATCAAAAAGGATCGCTGGTAAATTTTCACCATCGGTGTCTGCGGTATTTAAGGCAGCGCCGTGCAGGGGAAAACACATCCGAGCACAGAAGGATCAATTTATCACGGAGGCTTTTTACGATCTCGCTGGAGATGAAAAATACGTCCGCTTCGAGATCACGGCTCCGGATGGTAAGAAAGCCTTGTCTCAACCAATAATATTTAGAACGGTGTGATATGAAGAGGATTGGTTTTTCAAGCCATTGTTTTTCGAGATCTCTGCCAATTGAAGAAATTATTGAGTTTGGTCTAACTCATCGGTTCAATGCCATGGAGCTCAATATTGATCAGACCACCTTCAATCCTGAAATCGTGACGGACGCAACTAGAAAATGGATCAGGGGAATCAGCGAATCCGGAGAAGTACGCTTCAGTATGCACGGCCCTGAAGACATCAACTTCTCTGATTCCACTGCTGAAGGCCGAGAAGAGGCGATCAAGAGAGTGGAGGCCGCATTGAGATTAGCGGCGGAGTTGAAGATTGCTACAGTTGTTGTACATCCCGGGAAAGTGCCTGTAGACCGTGGTCCGCAGGGACTGGCTGAGGCGAGGGAACAAACCGTCTCGGCTCTAAAGAGGTGCGCGGAGATCGGACGTTCCCTTGATGTCATCGTGAGTGTCGAGAACCTGTGTCATGTGGAGGGTACCGTCGCTCCCAATATAAAAAGCTTTTTAGGTATGTGTGAACAGGTCGACCTCGCCACAATCGGTGTGACCCTGGACACCGGTCACTCTTTCGTAGACGGCCTTGAGAATACAGTATCGGTGATTGGCGAGTACGTGGACCACATTCATATAAACGATAATTCAGGTCAAAGGAGTGAGCATCTCGAGCTTGGCAGAGGGAACCTCGACTTCCAGACCATAGCCGAGTACTTGCGAAAGTTCGAAGGGATCATCAATATAGAGCTCAAGCGTACGTATATTGATAATACAAAAGAGGAAGATGGGGGACCGGTTCTGCGGAGCAGAGACTATCTGTTAAGGCTGCTGAATGACGTTCCGGGCAGATAGTGATTGATTACAGCTTCTCTCCGGCGGACAGTCTCCTGTTGATGTCATCTATGATGGGAGGCACATCCTATATGCTGTCAACAACATAATGAGGACCGGCCATGGCCAATCTGTCTCGGGCCCTTTCCAGTCTCCGTTTTTTGTCTTCAAGGTCAAGGGCGTTGACCTCTTCTTCGTTTAAACCTACTTCATTGCCAGTCAGCGCAATAGCAATCACCCACATTCCGGCGTTGAGTCCCTCTCCTACATCTGGAAGAGTGTCTCCGATTTTGACACAGGCCTCCACAGGCCATACCTGCAAATCAATAGCATTCTTCCAACATGCGTAAGGATAGGGTCTGGCAGCGGGCACCTCGTCCGATCCGACCGTGTTATCCGGATAGTAGCCCTGTTTCTGAGCTTCGCGAAGATTGATATCGACCATAGCTCGGGTGTACCCAGTGGTAGAGCAGGTAACCATTCCTCGCTTCTTGAAATCCGCCAGCACTTTGAGTGTACCTGGGATTAATTTTGAATAATCCGCCAGGCAGGCAGGTTGCAACGGTACAAAACCCTCGAACATCTTGTTGATATCTTCGGATGTTATGTGACGTCCCTTGATTTCCCTCCACCTTTTGGCCACGGCAGGCATTTCAGAAATCTTTTGGATGTGTACCTTTTTGTGCATACCCATCGGGCCACGGGCTTCCTCCATGCTGATCTCTACCCCCTGCCGCTGATACACTTCGATAAAGACCACAGCCGGTGCGTATACCCCGTAATCCATTGTGGTCCCGGCCCAATCGAGGATTGCACACTTCAGTGAGCCGCGATACGTTCGCTTGAACATAAAATCCATGACTATCTCCGGATTAAATTTTGACTAAAATGCAATCAGGCTGTCAATTTAACTTTATTTATAGCCAAAGTCATTGAATGGGAAGACCGCAACGATATAGAATGGGAAAAACCTTTGGGAGGGGAACCCGTGCGATCCTTCAGCGTAACTGATCGAAAGCAGAAGCTGTTACTTACCTAAGTCGATTTAGACACTATTGCACCCCTTGGCAGTGCTCTACTGTATATCGATGAGCTGGTAGACATGTTTGATATCAGCGAGATCGAGAAAACCTATGATCTTGACTCCTAACAAGGGAAAAATCCGACTCATCCCAAGACCTATATCAAAAGCGGTTTGTATGCCCTATACAAATGCAGGTTTTCCTTGATGAAGATGGAATATGATATTGAACATCACCTGTGATACAAATGGCTGACGGGGGACAAAGCGGTCGATCATTCTACACTGGGCAAGTTCTACGCTCGGCATCTCGATGAGATTGTGGAGCTGTTCAGCCAAGTGGTGATGCTGTGTAAATAACAGGATTTCATTGATTTTGATATTTTGGATATCGACAGTATAAAGCTTCGGGCGAATGGTTCCAACAAGCAGAATAAAACGCTGCCTCTATTGAGAAGGAGCAGAAGAAAATCAAGGAGCGGCTGAGGCAACTCATCAAGACACTCCCCAGTTTACCCTGATCGAACAAGTGGTGGAAGCACTCTCCGAGCAAGATTCTGAATGAATGGATCGAGCTCTATCCATCATTCTGAATGCCGCGATTCAAGTGGAACGGCAACAGACGTTAGGAGCTGCCCCCGTATGAACGCAGCTAAGAACAAAAGGGGTATGCCAACGGATACAAAGACAAAAAGCTTGTAAACCGTGTTGGCAAGATTCCACTAAAGGTTCCGCACGCCCGAGGAGAGTTGGAGTTCTATCCCTCCTCGATTGAGAAGGGGATCAGAAGTGAACGAGCACTGAAGCTGGCGATAGCGGAGATGTATATCAATGGTGTATCCACCTGAAGATTCAGCGACATCGTAGAGAAGCTGTGTGGGGTGGAAATCTCCTCCACTCAGGTCAGCAAGGCAGCGCAGCTACTGGATGAAGAGATCGAGGCCGGGCGGAATCGGCAGCTTGGAGCGATCAAGTATCTGGTCCTGGATGCCACCTATGAGAGCGTACGGATCGGCGTTTCGGTGGTCTCTGGGTCCGTTGTGATGGCCGTAGGAGAACGATCTTGGGGGTGTCCACATCGATCAGTGAAGCGGAAGTACACTGAAGAGCCTTCCTGCAGAGTCTGTTGAAACGAGGTCCTCATGGGGTGTAACTCATCTGCAACAAAACGCTCAAGCCTATGTGCCGAATGTAGCAATGCGGAAAGCGATTGCCCAGGATATCTTTCTCTTACCTTTTTCATAAAATCGAGAAACTCTATCTGCCTGTGCTTTCTATAGCATTTCCCGAAAACTTCTCCCGTTCCCACCTCTAAAACCGCAAGAAGGTCCGTATGTCCATGTCTCTTATAATGGAAATCCTGTCTCTTAAGGATATCCGGGCATCATTTTCTTTATCGCAAATCTCTTAAGTCGGTTGTATAGCCGTCCTCTCATCGTAACTTAATAACACCCGATCCTCCGGTGGATTTAAGTATAGTTTACATATACTTTTAGCTTTTTCTATCAATTCCGGATCGTCGCAGAAAAGATAGTAGTC
>Ga0180301_10003664_pt1 | contig 11977 bp, 14 predicted proteins | sample GuaBasSediGuay16_FD_121797 | JGI IMG/M metagenome (GOLD analysis project Ga0180301, IMG submission 121797) | Subseafloor sediment microbial communities from Guaymas Basin, Gulf of California, Mexico - Guay16, Core 4569-2, 12-15 cm | ecosystem: Environmental > Aquatic > Marine > Hydrothermal...
GTCAAGCTTTTGCCTTGAGGAAAAGCTTGCTGGAAGCGAGCGGAACGAAGTGGAGTGAAGCTCCTGTTTTGGTCAAGCTTTTGCCTTGAGGAAAAGCTTGTGTGAAACTCTCCCCTGGCCCATAATTTATAAACAATACATACGTAATAATAACATGGGCCTGTGGTCTAGTTGGTTAGGACGTCCGCTTGACGTGACCTTTTTCGCTGACGCGAAAAGCGTCAACGGAAGGTTTTAAAGTGCGGGAGGTCGCCGGTTCGAAAGACGTGCTCTGGAAATCCGGCCGGGCCCATGCTCCGGTCGTCTAGCCCGGTCAAGGATCCAGGCCTTTCGGTCTCTGGTCGAAAGGGTTGAGGTTTCAACCAATGAAAAGAGAGCCTGTGACGCGGGTTCAAATCCCGCCCGGAGCATCATTTGCGGGGGTTCCCGAGTGGTCAAAGGGGCTAGGCTTAGGACAGTCCCAGCTAAAGGGGCTAGGATCAGGACACTGTCAGTTAAACAGAAAAAAGGTAAGAAACCTAGTGGCTAAATTATTCCGTTATTAAGTGATTACGGAAGGTTCCATAATAGTGCCTTCGCCGGTTCGAAACAAGCTTTTCCTCAAGGCAAAAGCTTGACCAAAACAGGAGCTTCACTTCGCTGACGCTTCGTTCGCTTCCAGCAAGCTTTTCCTCAAGGCAAAAGCTTGACCAAAACAGGAGCTTCACTTCGCTGACGCTTCGTTCGCTTCCAGCAAGCTTTTCCTCAAGGCAACAAACCTTTTCAAAAAAGGTTTGATCCAAAGGAGCTATGTTTCCAAAAACAGTGTTCAGTAAAGGTCTTATAATGTTGGAAGCGTTAGCTCCTTCTTGATCAACCTTCTTTTTGAAAGAAGGTTATAAGTTTGCGAAAATCCGGCCCCCCGCATTTTATTTTTAAAGAATTTTTAAAACCGTCCTTGTTGCGCTGTATATGTAAGAACAAAACAATCCAAAATAACCTAAACCTGTCCATACAGCTCTGTTTGGTTGGGAAACAAACTTGTCTAAAAGCCTTTTTGAAACCCATTTTTTTACAGGATTATAATTCTTCTCTATATAATTCACAGCGTCTTTGTACGAAAAGCTAAGCCTCTGATAAGCCCATTTTTTTATAACATTTAAAGAAATATAATCGGTTGCTATTCTGACATTTGATTTCTTTATCTCTTTTAAAACCTCATCCACGGTTTGCGCGTTTATAAAATTTATACAACTGCCCACCATTTCTTTGGTGTGCGCATCAGAACCGCACACCATAGGAATTCCATATTTCTTAACTTTTCTTTTTGCCAGAACATTTGAAAACCTGTCCAAATTAAGTGAATTAAAAACTTCAGCAGCGTCACATTTTACAAAATCCATGCCAATACCCTCGTTTTTTATATCAAACGGGTGTGGTGCAACACAAATTCCGCCCTGTTCATGGATTTTTTCAATAGTTTCATCCAGATTCAATCCTTTAGGGATGAATTCATTAAGACCCAGACCTATCAAATGTCCTTGTTTTGTATTTATTTCAATTCCGGGAATAAAGAGAATTCCGTGTTTTTTTTCAGCTTCTTTGCTTTTTTTCCATGCCTTGATTGTGTTATGGTCAGTTACAGCAACACCATGCAAACCCTTTCTTTTTGCTTCTCTAAAAATCTCTTCAGGAGAATTTATGCCTTCCCAGGGCAGTTTCGTTCCCTTGGAATAACAGGTGTGACAGTGAAGCTCGAATTTCATAATTTTTTTAAATCTAATTTTATTTTTAAATATTCATAATAATGAATAAAGGGTGATTACTATAAAAACCCCACAGCACATTGCCATAATTCCTGACGGAAACAGGAGATGTGCAAAAAGATTAATGAAAACCCCATGGAAGGGGCATGAATGGGGTCTGGGAAAACTAAAATCTGTTCTTGAGTGGTGCAAAGAGTTTGGAATAAAAATAATCACAGTTTATGCGCTTTCTCTTGAAAACCTAAAGAAAAGACCAAAAAGGGAGATAGAAATGCTTTTCAGGCTAGCCAAAAAAGAAATAAATGATATAGTTTCCAATGAAAAAAACCCCGTTCGCAAAAACAAAGCAAGACTTATGTTTTTCGGTAATCTGGAACTTTTGCCAGAAGGCCTGCAGAAACTGATTAAAAAAGCAACGGAAATCACCAAAAACAATTCAGAATTTTTTATAAATGTAGCAATAGCATACGGAGGAAGGCAGGAATTGGTATCAGCTTCCAAAGAAATAGCGGAAAAAGTCATGGAAGGTTATATAAAACCCGATGAAATAAACGAGAATTTTTTCAGGCAGAATCTTCAAACAAATGGATTTCCTGACCCTGACCTTATAATAAGGACAGGCGGGGAAAAGAGGCTTTCAAATTTTTTGCTTTTCCAGGGAGCGTATGCAGAACTGGTTTTTATTGATTCTTACTGGCCCGAATTAACCAGAGAGGAGTTTGTGAAAATAATCCAGGATTTTGGAAAGAGGGAAAGAAGATTCGGAAGATAGTTTTGGGGCTGTAGTGTAGTTTGGTCTAGCACCCGAGACTGGGGGTCTCGTAACCTGGGTTCAAAATTTCTTATGAAAATCCCAGCAGCCCCATATGGACCAGCAAATCATTATAATAGGGGTAATAATTTTAATGATAGGTTTAGCTGTTATTCTAACTGGTTTCTTGGGAAAGCAATCAGGAAAAGCAAAGGTTGAATGGGGGTTCGGAGGATTTATAGGACCATTTCCCTTTGGAATAGCTTCAAGCAAAGGAATGCTTTATGTTCTGATAATCATAATGATGGTGCTGGCTGTTCTCTGTTTTTTATTTTGTAAATTTTAAATATCTGCAGGAGTATAAAAAATTATGGCAGAATTAATTTCTCAGGGACAAACCACGTGTTCTGGCTGCGGCATGATTATTGCTGTTCGATTGGTTTCTAAAGCTTGTCCAGACAAAGTTATAGTTTCCTGCGGTACTTCCTGTTTAGAAGTCACCACATCAGCCTATCCTTTAACTGCTTGGAATGTTCCCTGGATTCACACAGCTTTTGAAACTACATCATCGACAGCAAGCGGTATAGAGGCAGCGGTTAAAAAGCTCGGGAAAGACTGGAAGGTTTTGGCAATAGCAGGAGATGGAGGAACATTTGATATTGGTTTTCAGGCTTTGTCCGGAATGCTTGAAAGATGTCACAAAGTAACACAAGTTTGTGTTGACAATGAAGCCTATATGAATACAGGTATCCAGAGATCAGGAGCCACACCGTTTGGAGCTTGGACCACAACATCGCCTCCCGGGAAAAAATCAGTTGGAACACCACAAACAAAAAAACCGCTGGTTGAAATAATTGCTGCGCACAAAATTCCTTACGCAGTCACGGCATCTATAGCATATCCAACTGATTTAATAAACAAAGTGAAAAAAGCCTTTGAAAAACAACCTTCCCTTGTTCATATTCAATGTCCCTGTCCTCCGGGTTGGAAGTTTTCAGAAAGCGACACAATATCTGTGGCAAAACTTGCTGTGGAAACCGGTTCATGGATTCTTTATGAAATTGAAGACGGAAAAGTAAAAATAAACCTTAGACCCAAAAGAAAGCCCGTAAAGGAATACCTTAAGACCCAAGGAAGATTCAAACACCTCAAAGAAGAGCATATACAAGAGATTCAAAAACACATAGATTCCGAATGGGAGAGATTTGAAAAACTTGAAAAATGCGAAAGGATTTTTTAAGATGCTAACAATAATCTGGAACGTGCCAATCAAAGATGAAGGATTTAAGCGCGGGAGATAAAAAAGACAGAGAAGCGTTTTCATATCATTAAACACGCTCGCAAAACCAATTAACTTTATATATAAGCTTAAACAAAAATAAAATAATAAGATTCAAAAAAATCAGGTGTTGAAAAATGGCAGCTAAAAAGAAAAAGGGCAAGGGAAAGAAAACAACAAAAAAGAAAAAGAGCACAAAGAAAAAAACAACCAAGAAAAAGAAAAAGAAATAAATGACTTTGTCATTTTTAAAACCTTAATTTTTTTTATTTTAGCATTCTATTTTCTATTTCACTTAAATAATTAACAGATTGCCTGACATCTACAAAAAGTTTTGCTGCCCTTTTCACATCCTTTTCTGTTATTTTCTCCTTTTTCCCTGACTTAGCAATTTCCTTTGCAGGTGCAAGCAACTGAATGCTGTGTCTTAAGGAAGTTTCCTCACCAAGCTTTGTTAAAAACTCGAGCGCCTTTTCCTCAAGGTTTATTTTTTCTGTTTTTGCCCGTTCCTCAATTATTTTTCTTATGGCTTCGCCGCTGTAAGGTTTTGTGTTTATTATAAGAATTCTGTCAAGCAAATCAAGAGGCATGCCATGGGGCGCTTTAATCGTGGTGCCCCTTATCTCTGTTACGCCTCTGTTTGTTGCGAAAATTATTATAGGTGCCAGGTCCTGTTCCATAGCTCTGTTGAGAAAAGCAAAGGTTTCTATATCAAGCAAACTGCATTCATCTATAAAAACAACACCAGGAAGCATTTCTGCTTTGCCTTCTTTTACCATTTTTCTTACATTTTCATCAATTGCCTTTCTTAATTCACTGTCTATTTCCTTTTCTCTTTCACCAAAAAACAAACTGAAAATATCCCCGCTGCTTTGTTTAGCATGAATCATATCCATCTGGTGAAGTGATAAAGTATAGACAAATTCTTTGTTTTTGAACACCTCCCCGGTTGGTGTTGGAACAAATTTTGCGGCAGAAAGGTCAAGTTTTTCTTTTTTTGCGTAGTCTCTTCCCTTGCCTATTTTAATAACCCTGCCACCGTCTGCATCAATCTGAACAACATCGCCTTCTGAAATTCCTTGCTGCGTAAACTGTAAAGCGAACTCCTGATCCATGGAAAGTTTTTTTTCTTCTTTATCAGTTGCTATGGTCACTGTTGCAGAAACAGGTATTTGCTGATAAGGATTATAAGGATAAGGTTCTGTTTTTATATCAATGTTTTTTACAATGCCTTCGTAAACCTTTCTCACTTCTGTTATTCTCACGCCTATGGCTTTTCTTAATGTTTGGGTTAGAAACTCTGTCTTTTTCATTTCCATGGAATAAATTTCTGATGCAGTAACAGGAACAAATGGAACATCTTTTCCAAGCTCTTTTGCTACGGCCAAAGCGAGGGCTGTTTTTCCTGTTCCCGGAGGACCTGCCAATAAAATCGACCTTCCAGCAAATTTACCTTCTTTTACCAGTTTAACAACAATTCCAGCTGCTTCTCTTGCTTCTTCCTGACCTATCATTCCGTCTGCTTCTGGCAGAGCCTTTCCGTTTTTCAGGCCTAATCCTTGAATGTGCGAGTGCGCTGAAACCCTTTCCCATTCCTTAAGCTCTGAAACCTCATAGATTTCAGTCATATTTTTTTCTTAATACCTCCCGGATTTAAATTTTTTAACTTTACGAACCCCGCTCTTCTTAAATTTTCAATGTGTGTAAATATGGAAAGCAAAACAATCGTATAAAAAACCTGATTCAAAAATGCGCCTATCATTATAATAAAGCATCTTGCGTCTCTTCCAACAGGCATTTTTCTTGAAACAAACGGTTTGCAAAACTCTGCTTTATACTTATCCGAAGTGTAGCTGTTTATGAGTGTTCCTGAAAGAGCAAAAAACCCAGCAATCCACACAAGCAAATTTCCTGTAAGCGTCCAGAAACCATATACCATACCGAATATTATTAATGTATCAGCATACCTGTCCAGAACAGCATCAAAAAACGCTCCGCTTTTCGTTTCCTTAAATTTGAGCCTTGCCACCTCGCCATCGCACCCGTCTATAATTGACGATAATTGAGCCATTATACCGCCCAGAATCACTGAAAAATAATTTCCAAGAACAAAAAAATGACAGGAAATGACAGAGAGAAAAAGCGATATTAAAGATATTGTGTCAGGGCTTGTGTTTGTTTTCAAAAACAATTTTGTGAGCGCAGTTGAAACCTTTCTGTTGATATGTCTTGAAACAGGACCGTCAGTTTGCTTTATCAAATTTTTTAACAATAATTTTTTGGCTTGAACGTAATCCTTTTTTGTGTCAACATCAAGCCAGAAAAGGTTTTTTATATCAAAAACTTCTATCTTGTTGTTTTTCGCAAGAATTTTCACGGCAGCGCTCAGCGACGTTTCGCCCCTTTTCACGCTTTCCTTTATAGCTTTAAAAATTTCCTTGTTTAGCAAGAATATACCACAATCTACTGCGTCATATTTTTTGATATCTTTTCCTATGTCAATGATTTTTTTGCCATCTGTTCTGACTTTTGTTGCATCTTCCATATCTATGTATGCATCAGGTGATCTGTCGACACAGAGAATGCATTTTGACCTGCTCTTTTTTATAAGGTTTTGCAATATCCTGTAATCAAAAATGTGATCAGACATTAACAGAACAAATGTCTCACCGACCGCTTTTTCAGCTTTCAGAACAGAAACACCGTTCTCCTTCTTCCATTCCCTGTTATATACATATTCTATTTTCACGTTGTGTTTTTCTCCGCTCCCAAGATATTTTTTTATTGCTCTTCCTTTGTAACCAAGCACTATGACAAATTCGTTTATTCCGGCTTTTTTTGCAGAAAGAATAGCCCTTTCTATGAGTGTTAAGCCAAGAACGTCAAGCAATGGTTTTGGTTTTCCGTCTGTTATATGGTTTATTCTTTCGCCGTTTCCTGCTGCTATGATCAAGGCCTTCATTATATCACCTTACAGACCTTCTTAAACTATCTATAACAGCAGTCAGGGAACAAAACTCTAAGAGAGGTGTTTTCAAATTATTAAATAAATAATCAAAAGTTATATTGTAATATTAAAAATATAAATTTAACGCAAGGGTGTTGTATCGGCTTAATTCCGTAATCTGTTTGCGTTTTCCATAATTGATAAAGTCATATTTTTATTAAACTGAAAATAAATATAATATATGCTTGAATCTGTTTTGGATTTCAAGGAAATTAATCAAAAACCATATCTGATGTTTCTTTGGGCGTTTATTATGTCAACCATCGGAATACTGATAAGCACCCAAGTTTCTATTCAGATTTCTGTTTCCCAGATTGTTGGAGGGCCCGTGCCTCTTGGAAGCGATTTTGTGTTTAGTACTGGCGGTCTTTTTGCTGTTCTGTTCACAATTCTGCCTTCTGTATATTTCATTACTCATTTGATAAAGAAAGAAGAGCTTTTGGAAGAAAAATGCATAATTGACCATAAAAATGGTTTCTGGACAAGGCAGGGTAAAGATATTTTGATATTGTTGTTTTATTTTTTCGGTGTTTCAATGAGTTTTGCTTTCTGGGCTTTTTTCCTCCCGGAAAATTTCTTTCAAGTTCAAATAGCAAAAATTCACCAGATTCACGGGCTGACCGGAGCAGTAACAGGACAGGAATGGGCAGCCTTCAACAGCATTCTTTTTAATAATATTCAGGTTTTGCTGTTTTCTTTTGTTTTTTCCTTTATTTTTGGTGCCGGCGCGGTATTTATTATTGCATGGAATGCTTCTATTCTTGGCGTGTTTGTTGGTAATAAGCTTTCCCAATATATATGGCATATACCTTTAGCAACGCTTCCGTATCTGCCTCATGCTGTACCAGAGATTTCTGGTTATGTCTGCGCTGGTCTTGCTGGTGGTTTGATATCAGCAAGTGTTTTGAGGAAACAGAAATGGGAAGTTTTTAGGGTGATTTTTTTTGATTCCTTTAAATTGTTGGCTATGGGCACGGTTTTTATTTTTCTGGGAGCTGGGATAGAAAGTCTTAACGTTGCTTATCAAACTGTCTGCCTTGTGCTGTTTTACTCATTATTTATGAGCATAATAATTAATGCGATTGCAAGCAAAGCATAAAAAATATAAATTCTCGTTAATTGACGAATGTTTATTTATAAACGTGGCAAGCCATATTATAATATAGGTGAATATAATGTATGACAGAATAGGCGAATGGGCTTTCATCCTAGGCGTTATCATAGCAATTATTGCAGGGCTTGCAGCAGGTTTTCTGGACACGGTATCAGCAGGTTATATTACATTGGTTCTAGTGATTCTCGGATTGATAGTAGGATTCCTTAACATTAGCGACGAAGAATTGCAACCTTTTTTAATCGCAGCAATCGCTTTGCTTGTAGTAGGAACAGCAAGACTTGACACAATTCCTTATGTTGGAACATATCTTTCAGGAATGGTATTGAACATAGCAGCATTTGTAACACCGGCTGCTTTGGTAGTGTCCTTGAAAGCTGTTTATAACATAGCAAAAACAACAGCTTAAAAACAATTCAGTATTTCAGCAATCTTTATTTTTTATTTTTTATTTTGTTTTTTACAACTTGATAGCTGTGTTAAGATAAAAACAGTGGAGTTTTTAGACTGCTTCTCTACACGCATATCTTCAGGACCCTTCTGTCAATTATGGCAAACACGGATTAAACTCTCGGGGTTTTGCTTTAATATTTAAAAATTTTTAACAATAGTTTAGCATGGAAAATAAGAATCTCACGCTTAAAGATAAAGTAAGCTATAACATTAACTTTACCTTGCGTTTACTGTTTCATTATCCAAGAATAAAAAAAGATATATTAAATGGAGAAATATTTGCCTGCTCTTATCAACTGTATGACGGCAGTTTTGCATATACTGTTGATTTTGAAACTCCACTGAAAGGTATGACCCCTGAAGATTTTAAAAACCATGCACAGTACCTCTGGTCAAAATATTCAAGCATACCGCATTGGTACGAGGTTTAATGAAAGGTAAAATTTTAGTTCTGCAAAACTTTAAACCTTTTAATTATTGGAACTTGACTCTCATTCGCTCTGTTCCAAAAAAAGCAATCACTCCCAAACAAACAACCACGCTCTCTATGCTGTATATACCTGCAAGCGTGTTTTTCTGAAAGGTATACAATAAAAAAGGTATAATCCCGTCAACAAGGGCTTTAAAAAGAACAGAAAAAACCAGATAAAAGTTGTTTCTGGACTTTACAGCATAAAAAACCAGTGAAAAAGCAAATATATGAATAATAATTGTCATAATCCGTTCAATTACAGGAGCAAAAACTACAAGAGAATTCATATTTAATTCAGTGATAAGCGCTTGTCTGTATGCTTCAGGAACTGTTTGTATTAGCGGCGGATACAAAAGAAAAACAAGAATGCTTATAAAAGAAGAAGCTCCAAGGATTATGGCTTCTATGCTCCCAAAACCTATTCCAAAAGCAACTGCTTCTTCAAACCTCTTTTTTATGTTGGTTTTGGATACAAAAAGGTAAGCAAAACCAGACTCTATAAAACCTGTCCTGAGTCCTGTATAGAGTCCAGAAACAATAAGAGCAAGAAAAACAGGGTATGTTTGAAGAAAACCGAAGAGGCCTTTTGTTCCAATGTCTATAATAACTTTGGCCAGGGTGCAAATCACCCAGACAACAGAACCAAACACAAAGTATCTGTATTCAACTTTGCTTTTTCTTCTCCACCAGAAAACCGCAAACAAACCTACAAGCACCATTCCAATCCCAGAAAACAACAACCAGGGGTTTGCCATAAAATTAACTTGGTTAAGAATTATATAAGCTTTTTAAAGAAAAACCTAGCTTTTCTCTATAAGCAGGCAGCCGCCTTTTATTGTTTTGCACGAATAAATGGTGTTTGTTGCAAGTTTGCAGTCCTCTGTTACTGTTCTTATCCACATGTTTGACGGTTTTTCGCAAAACATGTCCCAGCCGCACTTATACAGTTTGCATTCAAAAGAACCTGAAAAATAGCTTAACCACCCTCCAAGACCGACCAGCATGAAAACAAGCATTATAAACATAAACTTTCTGTTGAATATGAGACTTGGTTTTTTTAAGGAAACAAGAAAAGCAATGCCTGCGGTGATTAACATGAGAAGCAAGGAAAAATCTGAAAGCAAATCCCTGAAAAACATAACCCAGCCCCACATGGATAATATGCACAGGGCTGGGAAAAACCATATTATAAATTCTCTTAACTCTTTGCTTTTCAGCTTACTGTCAGTTTTATTTCTTCTGGTTTTCCCCATAAACTTTCACTTCCATTAAAACAGTTTTTTGATTCTTTGTCATAACACGCCACAACCTCAAATGTGTAATTGCCTTTGCCTGTTTCATCTGAGGCTTTCAGCAGGAAAGACCCTTGCCACAGAGCGTTCTCGTTCAGTTTAACAGGATTTCTGTCAATGCTTATCCATTTTTCCAAATAGGTTTTTATTTTTTTCCCGTCAGGCATCAGGCATATATTCACATCACCGCTTGGGCATATGTTACTGCTCACCCTTTTTGGATAAACATTCACAGCAAAAAAATGCTCCTTGGTGTCATTGTTTAAAACAGAGAATTCAACTCTTATGGCGTTGCCTGAATTAAGTTTGTATTCATTTGGCCAGATTCCAAAAACCTTTCCATAGTATCCGATTTTCTTCTGGATTTGCGCATAGCCTTCCTGACCAAAATCATACGTGATTCCTGCGCTGTTGGTCATACATGAACTCAAAAACAGGAAATACAAAAAACCAAACACTAACAAAACCAAAAACAATATTGTATGTTTTTTCTTCATGCTTTTCTTTTGGTTTTTTGTTTAAAATGTTTTAGCGAAAGTTTTTCTTTTTTTTTCACGCTTCACAAAGTCTGTTTATCAGAAAGAAACCGAAAATGTAAGGTTCTTTATTTAAATTGGCACACCAAAATATATAAGAAGCTCATGCAAAAAAGTGTAAATTATGAAAAGGCTTGAAACAAACATCCAAGGATTTACACTTTATAAAGCCGGTCTTCCGCAGTTTCCAAGAAATTTTTCAAGGGATAGTATAATATCTGGTATTCTGATGCAAAATCCCAAAATGCTCTCTGACCAGCTCAGTTTTTGTGCAAAACTGCAAGGAAGGGGAAAAAATCCTTCCACAGGAGAGGAACCCGGGAAGATATTTCATGAATATCCCGGTGTTGAAATAAACGGATATTCTACTCTTTTTAATGCATGTGACACCACGGCTATGTTTTTAATAGCTCATGAGGTCTATCAAACCCTTACGGGTGACAAGACTTTGGCAAAAAAACAGGAAAAACATATAGAGAGAGCAGCAATAGAATATATACTTCCCCATATAAAAGATGATTTGTTTATAGAAGACCCCGGTTTTTCTGGGGCCGAAGAATTCGGGCTGAGTGTAACCTATTGGAAAGATTCAGAGATTACAGGAAGAGAGAATGGAAAACCAAAGCATCCCGTTGTCTACACACTCGCTCATGTTCAGAACGCCAAAGGTTTAAGAAGTGCTGCAAAACTGCTCGGCTCAAGAAGTTTGAAAGAAAAAGCCGAAAAAATGATAGAGCGTCTAAAAGAACTTTATGATGAAGAAAACGGCGGGTTTTATATAGGTATTGATTCAGAAGGACGCATTAAAGCAAAGAGTTCGGATTCCTTGCATGTGCTTTTTTACTTAGAGAAAGAAGAAGTTTCTAAAGAAATGCTGGAAGGTATTGTAGAATCCTCTGTTTCACTAGAAACCTCTGCAGGATATAGAACCCTCGATGCTAAAGCAGCAAAACAGGTAAAGGATAAATACCATGCCGGCACCGTCTGGCCGTTCGAACAGGCAATAATTAATTCAGCGGCCAGAAAACATGGTTTAAAGCGGCTAGAAGAGATTAGTTCAAGGGTTATGAAATATCTGGACACAGACCCAGAATTATTTGTTATAGAGGAAAATCGGGTGAAAAAAGGAGGCTGCGACCCGCAGTTATGGACTATTGGGGCGAAAGAATATTTTAGGAACCAGAACCGTGCGAGTTTATTATAAGTTTAAAATACTATGCATCTGCGGGCTAAAGCCCGCAGAATTCCTGTTATATAAAGCTGGTTAATGATAACTGGTTCTGACGATTTACATACTCTATAACAGTGTTTGTATCAACATCGCCAAC
>Ga0180301_10003667_pt1 | contig 11973 bp, 10 predicted proteins | sample GuaBasSediGuay16_FD_121797 | JGI IMG/M metagenome (GOLD analysis project Ga0180301, IMG submission 121797) | Subseafloor sediment microbial communities from Guaymas Basin, Gulf of California, Mexico - Guay16, Core 4569-2, 12-15 cm | ecosystem: Environmental > Aquatic > Marine > Hydrothermal...
ACACCTTGCAAGCTCACGTGCTGCCTCTATACACATCTCGTCTGTTATTGTCTTTGCCCTTACATCAAGTGCACCTCTGAATATACCGGGAAATCCCAAGGAGTTGTTTACCTGGTTGGGAAAATCTGACCTTCCTGTTGCAACTATCCTTGCACCTCCTTCTTTTGCCTCCCAGGGCCATATTTCTGGAATGGGGTTTGCACAGGCAAATACTATTGCATCCTTTGCCATACCTTTCACCCATTCAGGCTTTATAACTCCTGGTCCTGGTTTTGAGCAGGCAATACAGATATCTGTATCTCTCATTGCCTCCTTTATTCCACCCTTTCTTTTATCCCCGTTTGTCTTAAGGCACATCTCCCATTTTTTCTCATTTTTCTCTCTGTCAATATCGTCCCTTTCAGGATGTAATATTCCTTTGCTGTCTGTCATTATTATGTTCTCCGGGAGGGCTCCTGCTAAGATTAAAAGCCTTGCAATTGCCATGTTAGCTGCACCTGCACCAATCATGGAGATTTTAACCTTGTCAATATCTTTTCCCACAATCTTGAGAGCATTAAAGACACCTGCCAAAGTTATGGCAGCTGTTCCCTGCTGGTCATCATGCCATACAGGTATTTCCATTTCCTTTCGCAATCTCTCAAGGACGTAAAAGCACTTTGGTTTTTCAATATCCTCAAGGTTTATACCACCAAAGGAAGGCTGGAGCCATTTTACAGCAGTTATTATCTCCTCTTTATTTTTTGTATCAAGACATATGGGAAAGGCATCAACTCCTCCAAGGTATTTAAACAAAAGTGCCTTTCCCTCCATAACAGGAAGGGCTGCCTCAGGTCCTATATCGCCAAGCCCCAGTACTCTTGTTCCATCTGAGACAACTGCAACCGTGTTCCATTTGTTTGTATTCTCATAAACCTTTTCTTTATCCTTCTCTATCTCCCTGCAGGGTTTTGCAACACCAGGTGTATACCAGATAGCAAAGTCATTGAAGTCTCTTATAACGCATTTTGGTACTATCTCTATTTTCCCCTTATAAAAGGGGTGAAGTTTCAGGGCATCCTCACCTGGTTTTTTTGCCTTTGCAAGAAGTTCCTCAACTGTTAATTTTCTTTGGTGCATTTTATAATCTCCTCTGTTTTTTAGAGATTATACCAAAAAATTACTTTTTATCCAAATATCTTATGTAAAACCCTCGTGCATAAAACAACCATAATGAGAGCAACAGGATATACAGCACCATAGGCAGCTGCTGGTTCTTTCTTACCTGTTGTTTCAATAGCAATACCCAATCCTGGAGTGCTTGTCATGGCACCACATATTGCTCCTGTTAAAACAACCCAATCGAGCTTATAAATGTACCTTCCAACAAGAAATGCAGCTATGATTGGGGAAATAGATCCTAATGCTCCAATCATCAAAAGTAAAACTCCTGCCTGTTTAAACGTTGCCACAATACTGCCACCTGCCTGTATCCCAACAACTCCCAGAAAGAAAGCAAGAGCAACTGCTCTTATCACATCAAGCACACCTTCATCAAAAGGAAACTTCCCCTTCTTATAAAGAATTGAGCCTGCAAAAAGAGAAAAAACCAAAACTCCCCCTGTAGAACCCAACTTAATATCCCCTATAAACGGAAGAGGAAACCTCACCTTTCCTAAAAGCATTCCCCCTATAGCAAAAAGAGAAAATATTACTAAAGAAAATACCCTTTTAAAGATCTTTCCACTCTTATCCTTCTCTCCATCTAAGAGTATAGAAGAATTTTCTATCTCCCTGTGCACATTAAACCTGAAAACTTTGGGCGCAAGCTGAACAAAAAGAATTACACTAATAACCCCGGGGATGTAACCAATTGAATGTCCAAGAGTAACAAGATTGTTACCACCTGTTGCTTCCAGTGCAGCTGCAAGACCTGGAGAACTTGTCATTGCGCCTGTGTAGGTTCCTGCTATCAAGACAGAATCAACTTCACCAGAGTAAACAAAAACCAAAATACAAGTTATTATCGCAGAGATGATTGGAGCAATAACACCCAGGGTTATGAATTTCACACCATGTAATTTTAAAACCCGGACAATATCCTTTGCTGCCAGAAGACCAACTGCAGTGATAAATATTATAAGATTAAACAAAAAAAACCCTTTATCGACACTACCTCCCATTGCTCCAAAGAAAAGACCTACAAAAAGAGTTCCCGAAATTCCAATACTTACCCCTCTCACGGAGATCTTCCCCAGAAGAGAACCAAGAGCCACAGTTAAAAACAACAAAAATATTTGGTCTTTCACCAGAGTATTCAGAAAATCCATACAACTCAACCTCACTTGTAATCAAAAAATCGTAACATAAACCAGGATGGACACTTAAACTAAAAGGGTAGGGCCATGCTTTTTATCCTAAGAAAATCTTAATCTCTCTTGTTATATCTTCTACTGTAAGTTTGAATTTTTTCTTCATCTCTTCATTAGTTCCGGATTTCCCAAAAGTATCTCTTATACCAATCCTCTTGAGCCTTGCAGGGTATTTCTCTGAAATAACCTCTGCAACTGCAGAACCCAATCCCCCTATTATATTGTGATTCTCAACTGTCACTATACTGCCTGTCTCCTCTGCTGCTTTTACAATAATTTCCTCGTCGATAGGTTTTATACAGCTCATATTAATAACTTTTGCACTTATGCCCTCTTTCTCTAAATTATCAGCTACCTTAAGAGTATCCTCAACCAGTGCTCCTGAGGAAATCAGGGTAACATCCTTTCCCTCTTTTAACAGGACACCCTTACCTAAGGAGAAGCTGTAGTTTGAAGGCACAATCTGAGGCATAGGATCTCTTCCTATTCTAAGATACACAGGACCATCGTATTCGCAGGCAAACTCCACGACTTTTTCTGTTTCAATAGCATCTACAGGCTCTATAACCACCATGTTAGCAATTGATCTCATGATGGCTATATCCTCAAGTGCCTGATGGGTTGCCCCGTTTTTTCCGACAAAAAGCCCAACATATGCCCCAACAATTTTAACATTTAACCTTGGATAGGCACAAGATACTGTTACTTGATCACAAACTCTTCTTGAAGCAAAACAGGCAAAAGTAGTGGCAAAGGGAATAAACCCAAGTGTAGAAAGTCCTGCGGCAATTCCTATCATATTTTGCTCGGCAATTCCAACAGGTATAAACCTTTCCGGGAAACGTTCTCTAAAGTAAGTTACCTTTGTGGAAGGGGCAAGGTCTGCGTCTAAAACTACAATATTTTCATTTTTTTCTGCCAAATTTACAAGAGTTCTACCAAAAGCTTCTCTTGGAGCTATTTTAGAAGACATTCAACCCTCCTTCATTTGTAATAAGGTAGCCTCAATTTCTTCCTGCGAGCAGCCAAGCTCTCTTAGAGCATTTTCCACCTGCTCCTCCGTCATAGAAACAGCATGCCACTCAACTTTATCCTCCATGAAAGACACTCCACAGCCCTTTACAGTGTGAGCAATTATCAAAGTAGGTTTTTCCTTTATATTTTTCGCCATATTAAGAGCATTCATAATCTGGGTAAAAGAGTGACCATTTATCTCTATTACATGCCAGCCGAAAGATATCCATTTCTCGTAAAGTGGCTCAAGAGGCATAACTTCTTCCACCCTGCCTGAGAGCTCCAGCTTGTTGTAATCCACTATACCAACAAGATTATCCAGCTTAAATTTGGAGGCACTCATTGCAGCCTCCCACACCTGCCCCTCCTGAATTTCCCCATCTCCCATAAGAGTATATACTCGAAAGGACTTTTTTCTCATTTTTGCCCCAAGAGCCATTCCAACGGCAATTGAAAGACCCTGACCCAAAGCACCTGTGCTCACCTCAACTCCTGGGCAAAGTCTCATATCAGGATGACACTGCAGTGGGCTATCAGGATGGTGAATTGTAAGCAAAATATCCTCAGGAATAAATCCTGCCTCAGAAAGAACCGCATAAAAAATTGGAGCAGCATGCCCCTTCGAGAGAACAAAACGATCTCTCTCTTCCCATGCAGGATTTTTTGGATCATACCTCATCTCATAAAAGTATAAACAGGTTAAGAGTTCAGCAATTGACATGGAACCACCTGCATGTCCGAAGCCTGATTTCCCTATCATCTTAACAACTTTAACCCTGAGTCTTTTTGCGATTTCTTCAAGCTTTTTTATATCTTCAATCTTTACTCTCATCTTTCACCTCTTAAATACTTTTTAAAATGTCTCTAACAAACTCAATACCCTTTTTTGCCGCTGTATCAGGATCAGGCAAGGGAAACACTTCAAGAGATAAAAAACCTTGATAATTTATCTTTTTTAATGCAGATAAAACCCCTTTAAAGTCTATATGGCCATATCCTGGTGCCCATCTGTTACTGTCCACAAGGTGAACATACCCTATCAATCCCTCTGCATCTAAGATACTATCTATTAAAGAAGACTCCTCAATGTTCATATGAAAGGTATCTATGTGTAAAAGCAGATTATCCTTTCCAACACTTTCAAGAAACTTCTTTCCTTCAGCTATGGTGTTAAGCCAGTTTGTCTCATATCTGTTAATTATCTCCATACAAACTGTAACATTTTTCTCTCTGGCAAAATCACAGCACCTTCTGCAAGCATCAACTGTCCACTCAAATGCCTTTTCTCTATCTTTCTCATTTTCAGGAAGGTTTCCTCTTATAAGACCAAGGATAACAGGAACAGAAAACTCAGAGGCAAAATTTATCTGTTCCATAATCCTTTCAATTGCTTTTTCCCTTATTTTTTCATCTGGGTGAGTAAAAGTTAAACCATCCTTTAAAGCAGCCTGCCCTGTGGCTATTGAGGCAAGAGAAATTTTATTTTCTTTTAATGTCTTTTTTAACTTATCTTTGTCAATCGTATTTGGGTCTCTCAAAGAAATTTCCACCCCATCATATCCAAACTCTGCAAGTTTTCTTATACCCTCTTCAAACCCTCCCTTGTAAATTACAGGGGCAAATTTTGTTTCCTCAAAAGAAATAACTCCTGCTATTTTCATTACTTCTTTTACCTCCAGTCAGAATTTTTTAGAACCTATTTCACAGAGTAATCATTCTACCTTTTTTGTCAAAATAAACTATTCTCCTCTTCTCCACATATCAATTGCCACTACAACTACAATAATAATTCCCATTATAACCTGCTGAAAAAATGTAGACACACCAAGAATGGTAAGTCCGTTCCTTATTACTGTAAGAACCAGAGCACCAATTACTGTCCCCACTATACTTCCTTCACCACCAAGAAGACTTGTTCCTCCAATAGCAACAGCAGCAATTGCATCAAGCTCATAACCTGAAGCAATTATAGGACTCCCGATTCTCAATCTTGAGGAAAGAACAACTCCCACAAGACCAGCTGTAAATCCATTTATACCAAATATTAATGTCAGATATTTATCCACATTTATACCGGAAAATCTTGCTGCAAGTTGGTTACTACCTATACAATAAGTGTATCTTCCAAATTTTGTCTGAGTTAGAACAATATAGAAAATCACAAAAACACATGCTGCAATAACAACCGGATTGGGCACAGGTCCTATATATCCACCACCAAGAGTGAAAAAGGCACGAGGAAGACCACTCACCGGGTTACCATTGGTTATAACAAGTGCGGTTCCTCTTGCACTAAACATTACGCCAACTGTAGCAATAAAAAAGGGAACCCTCCACTTTGTTATCAAAACTCCGTTTATCAGTCCGCAACCAAAACCTGTTAGGATACCCATTAATATGGAAGGAAAAATTCCGAAATCGCTAACAAGACAGAGTCCCGTGATACAAGAAGAAAGAGCTACCACCGACCCTACGGAAAGATCTATCATTCCCGTTAACATTACAAAAGTCATTCCAAAGCCAAGCATTGCATATATTGAGGATTGGCGGAGTATATTTATAAAATTGGAAAATGTTCTAAAACGAGGGGATAACACTGATAAAAACGCACAAAGTAAGAGAAAAATTACTACTATGTTATATTTTTCAAAAAAAACACTAACATACTTTTTATCCTTACTCTTTTTCTCTACCATCCTTTTCACACTCCTTCCGTTTTTTTGTCTAATTTACTCCCATCATGCACTGCATGATAGAATCTCTCTTTGAAAACTCTTCCCTCTTGAATTCGCCTGTAATTTCTCCTTCATGAAATACTATTATCCTATCACTTACTCCCAGAATTTCCTCTGTCTCAGAAGAAATCAGGATAATCCCTTTACCCTGACCTGCTAATTTCCCTATTATCTGGTAAATCTCCGTCTTTGCCCCCACATCAATACCACGAGTTGGCTCATCCAAGATTATCACACTGGGGTTGAGAAAAAACCACCTCGCAAGACATACTTTTTGCTGATTCCCACCACTTAAAAACTTGACCCTTTGAAAGATCGAAGGTGTGCTTATATCAAGCTCTTTGACAAAATACTCTGTCACCTTATTTTCCTTACTCTTATCAATAAAACCTCTATTCAAAATCCTGTCAATTCCTGCTATGGTAATGTTCTCTCTTAAATCCCTTCCCAAAAAAAGACCTTCATTTTTTCTATCCTCACTAACATAGGCTATCCCTGATTTAATGGCATCTAAAGGAGATTCTATTTTGACTTCCCTACCTTTAAGATATATTTTCCCTCCAGTTGGTTTTTTCATACCAAAAATAGTCTTCGCTACATCTGTCCTACCTGATCCTACCAAACCAAGAAATCCCAAAATTTCTCCACTGCGAAGAGTAAAAGTTACATTAGAAAAAAGAGGAGGTAAAGAAAGTCCCTCAACTTTCAAAAGCTCGTCTCCTATGGGAACCTCTATTTTGGGAAATTCTTTTTCCAGGCTTTTGCCAAGCATTGCCTGTATTATGTTATCCACACTCATTTCTTCCTTTTCATAATTTGCCACTACTTCTCCGTTTCTCAAGACAGTAACCCTATCACAAATCCCCATCACCTCTTCCAGTTTATGAGATATGTAGATGATTGATATACCCTCTTCTTTTAGAAGCTTCACTGCCTCAAAAAGCCTCTCTATCTCATAATCAGAAAGAGAGGAAGTAGGTTCATCCATAATAATAATTTTGGATTCAGTGGATATTGCTCTTGTTATCTCCACCATCTGTCTATTGGCAACATTTAACTCTCTGATCTTCTTTAGAGGGTCAACATCAATTTTAAGTTTTTGAAAATAATCTTTTGTCTCCTGATACATCTTTCGCCAGTTTAAAAGTCCAGATTTTCCCCTTGTTATCTCCCTATTAACAAAAATGTTTTCCATTACACTAAGATGAGGAAATAAATTCAATTCCTGAAAGACCATATTAATTCCCAAATGTTTTGCATGGGAGGCATCTTTTATCTGAACTTTTTTGCCCTGAAAGATAATTTCTCCTGAATCAGGCTGATATATTCCCATCAATATTTTCATAAGTGTGCTTTTACCAGCTCCGTTTTCCCCTGTCAACCCGTGAACCTCACCTCTTCTCACCACCAGATTCACCTTATTCAGAGCTTTCACTCCAGGGAAACTTTTAGTAATCCCTCTCACTTCAAGAATAACTTTGTCTTCCTTCATTTTTCCGCCTGTCTATAGATTAATATAGATTAATTATTATGCCTGAGGCCCAAATAAACCCCAGGCATAATAATGCTCTTTAAATTAAAGCTAAAACTTATATTTTTTCAACATCTTTGCAAATTCGAGATAAGGCTCCACTTTTTCTTTTGTGATTTCAGAATGAGGAGATACAACTCTCTTTGGAACAGGCAAACCATTTATCATATCCACAGCGAATTGAAGTCCCCACCATCCCTGCAATTTACCCCAGTGATACCCTGTAACATAAACCCTACCTGCCTTAACCTCCTCTAAGATTTCATCGCTTATATCGTAGGAGCCTATAATAACATCTTTACCAATTCTGTAACCTGCCTCTTCAAGAGATACAATTGCCCCAAGAGCCATTAAATCATTACAACAGATAACCGCATCAACATGGTGAGCCTGCAAGATATCTGCCATAACCCTCTGCCCCACATCTCTTCTGTAATCTGCATTCTGATCAGCCACTATCTTAATTCCTGGGAATTTTGCACATCCTCTCCTGAACCCTTCACTTCTCAATATGGAACTGCTTGCACCTGCCATACCTTCCAGAATAGCAACATTTCCTTTTCCTCCAAGCTTCTCGCAAACCATCTCAGCTATAACCATACCTGCCTCCACATTATCCATACCGATAAAGGAATCCACCTCTACATCTTGAGCCTCTGTATCCACAACAATGCAGGGAACATTTGCTCTCCTTGCTTCTATAATAGCAGGGGCTATTCCCTTGGAGTTCTGCGGAGTAATTACAAGTCCATCCACCCCTCTTTCAATAAGATTTTCTATAATGTTTATCTGTTCGACTATCTCCCCTTCTTTAGCAGTTGCCTGGATAATAACATCCACATTATCATAAAGTTTTCCAGCTTCTTTTGCACCATAAGCTATTTCACGAAAGAAAGGATTACCCATAGTCTTAACAACAACCCCTATTGTTATTTTATCTTTCGCCTGAACACCGGTAAAGCCCAGCAAAGCAATTACCAGAAGGCCTCCAATGAGAATACTTAAAACTTTTCTGGCTTTCAATTTTACCTCCTTCTCTTACATAATAAAGTGAAAGAGTTTTTCCATTCTTATTTTTCCCCTTTTTCACCACCTCCTTTCTCTCTTCAGGGAATAACCACAACCTTTATCGCACCACCAATCCTTTCCACAAAAGTCTTAAAAGCTTCCTTTATCTCGGTTAAAGGAAAAGTATGGGTTATAAGAGGCTTTCCGGTAATTTTTTTCTGCCCTAAAAGAGAAAGTACGCGTCCTGTTGCCCTAAATCCCTCTCCTCTAACACCATAAACAGCAACATTCCCCAACACTACTTTATTTAAATCAAGTCTGACACGGTCTTTATAAATCCCAAGGAGAAGAATAATTCCACCTCTTTTAACTACATCCGTCGTTTTTTCAGCTGCTTCCATGCTACCTGAACACTCAATAACAACATCTGCTCCCTTCCCTCCTGTGAGATCTAAAATCTTCTCCACTACATTTTCTTTTTTGACATTACAGATTACATCAGCACCCAAAGACCTTCCCACTTCTAATCTACTCTCTCTTGTTCCGGTCAAAATAACCTTCTCTGCTCCAAAGGCTTTAGCAAATTGAACGGCCATCAAACCAATTGCACCAGGTCCCATAATAACGACAGTTTCTCCACCTTTCAAACCGCCAATTGTTTCAAGACCATAAAGAACCGTTCCCCCAGTTGTTGCTATAGTTCCTTCCTCAAAGGACACATTGTCAGGTAACCTGTGAAGAACATTTATGTGATTAACCACATACTCGGCATAACCTCCATTAGCAGTAAAACCATAGTGACGATGTCCTTTTTCTTTATTCCCGTAGTTAAGACAAATAGTGTACATTCCTCGAAGACAGTTTACGCATCTACCACAACCTTTATGAGTCTCCACAGCTATTCTATCTCCCACCTTATACTCATCTACTGTTTCCCCTACAGCTACAACTTCCCCTGTGTACTCATGACCTGGTATGTATTCTCCGTAAGGAGGTTGAGAAGGCCAACCTTTGGATAGTATCTTCGGATCTGTCCCACATATAGCACAAGCCCTAACTTTTACCAAAACTTCCCCAGGTCCCGGAAGAGGAACATCCCTCTCTTCAATCCTCAGATCATCAGGTCCATACAAAACAGCTGCCTTCATCCTTTTGGGAATATCCATCTCTAACTCCTTATCTTTTACAGGAAAACTTAATGGGAGAAAGTTTGAGAGGTTCCCATCCCGTATTCACAAGTGAATGATTCACTCCTGCAGGAACGTATATCATATCTCCAGCAGATACTTCTCCTTTACTCTCACCTACAGTCGCCTCGCCCTTCCCGGAAATGATAAATAAAATCTCATCCATATCCTCATGGCTGTGGGTCAGGTGACCTTTGCCAGGTAAAATATAAGTTTGACCTACGCTAAATACCTTGGGATCAATACATCCAGCAGTGGAAACAAGATAAGTTCCCCAATCATAGTTCTCTGCTTTTCCTTCTCCTGCTCTGATTATACATCCTCTTTTTTTATCCATTTATATCCTCCCATAATGTTATTGTTATTTTTTAAAACCTAAAACCCCACCTCTGGCAGAGAGTAAACAGACCTCCAACCCTCACTTCCCGGTTCTTTAAGGTAAGGTTCCATTTCCTTTTTATCCCTTAAGGTTACCTTCTCTACAGGAGGAACTTTTCCTGGAGGAAAAGCTTCAAGAATTTGTTCAATGCAAAGGGTAAGGTATCTTAAAATAGCTGCAACAGGTCTTTTTGCTTTTCTTGCACTTGCACGATTAGGAGATCCCACAACACCTTCAGGAGTTCCCACAATTTCTATTGCAGCATGTCCTTCTCCCTCTGACCAGCGATGAGGGCGATGAAAAGAATCAACAGATACATCAAAGTGGCCTGAAGGCAGAAAAGCCTCTCCCTTTGTCTCAACAGCATATTCCATATCAACCATACCCTCAGGGAAGGTTAAAAGAGCAACAGATGTTTCTGCCTCATCTGCATGAATGAAGGGTGTCTCAATTAAATCATCTTTTCCCTTAGGATAGAAAAACTCTCTTACTGCCCTGTGCCAGTCAAGGACCTGGAAAATCCCAGGAAGCTGATAGCGGTATAAAAACTCGTGAAGAGCAGTTTCAAGAACCCAGAGCTGCCCATGGTTATTAACAATAATTTGTTTGCGGAAGCCATCATTCCAGAGACCAAGCATCACATAAATTAAAGTCTCCTTAACAACATCCTGAGGCATAATAACTGTGCCTGGCATACCTATATGGTGGTAGGGATGTGCTCCGTAGTTTAAGGGAGGAAGGGCAAGAGAAACAGGTATTCCCTTTTTTTCTGTGTAACGCCTTACTCCCTCACATATCTGGGTTACCATAAAGGTATCAAGACCTGATACTGTATGCATTCCATGGTTTTCTGTGCATCCAACAGGGATAAGAACTATATCGTTTTTACGTCTGTTTTCAATGAGCTTATGGCGGGGTGTTGTCTGGATATAACATCCTGGTTTTCCAAGCTCAGGAGGAGAGGGAATTTCATATTCTTTTAAAATAGCATCAATCTCCTCCTCCCTCGCATCCCATATTTTTTTCTTTAGCCTGCCAACTTCTGTATTTTCAAATACAATGGCAGGATTTTCTGTTGTTATCCAGAGACTGTTATTTGACACTTTTTCCCTCCTTGTTTCATTTTCTAATTTGAAAATCAATAACTCTCCCGAACCAAATAAATCTCAGGAAAAAATTACAGGCTAAAACTTAGGTGGAGTATCAACCCATATGGCAACAGATTTTTTGTCAGAGATATTTCTTATCTTGTGAGGAATACTCGAATTAAACCACATGAAATCTCCTTCCTCCAGAACAAATCTCCTGTCACTAAGAGTTATCTCTAACCTGCCTTCTAAAACAAAAACACATTCTTCTCCTTCATGTTTGTAACTTTTCTCTCCTGTAGAAGAACCCGGATCAAACTCGTCATACATAAATTCTACGTTGGAATTTGTGGGAGATAAAATATAAAATCTCACCCCTTTTCCTCGTAAGATAGAATGTCTTCTCTCATTTTTTCTGACCAGAAAGGCATTATCCTCTGTGACCCTTTCTCCTAAGAGAACTCCTATGGGAGTGTCCAGGTAATCTGCAATAGCCCGAAGAGTGCTTATTGAAGGATTCACGATACCTCTTTCTATCTGACTTAAAAGACTGGGGCTTATCCCTATATCCTTTGCGGCTTGAGCTAAAGTCTTTCCCATTTTCTCCCTTTTTCTTCTAATCTGAAACCCAAGACAGGGATCCACTCTACTTTCTTCTCTCATCTTTACCTCTTTTAAGT
>Ga0180301_10003669_pt1 | contig 11970 bp, 15 predicted proteins | sample GuaBasSediGuay16_FD_121797 | JGI IMG/M metagenome (GOLD analysis project Ga0180301, IMG submission 121797) | Subseafloor sediment microbial communities from Guaymas Basin, Gulf of California, Mexico - Guay16, Core 4569-2, 12-15 cm | ecosystem: Environmental > Aquatic > Marine > Hydrothermal...
CTCGTGGAAGGAATAGCAAGGTATTTTGAAAAAATCCTTAAGGAAGTGTGAAAATTTTATCCCGATTGGTTCATTGAGGAGATAGGAATAGGCCCTGACCACATCCATCTGCAGATGGTGATATTGGTATAGGGACCGAGGACCCACAAAAAAAACTGGATATTCAAGAAGATTCTCTACAGGTTAGTGATAGAATTGGAACAAATGGATATGATCCTGACTCAGGTTATCCTGCGGGTTGGGGTGGAGAAGTTCATGCCTGGGATGTCTATGCTGAAGGAAGTATAAGAGCAAACAATCAACTTTGTATCGGTGATGACTGTCGAACGAGCTGGCCTGGAGAAAATATAGTAAGAATAAATTGTGCATGGCATGGTCCTTATAAAAAAAGCGCAGGGGTTTGGGTCATATGTCCTTCTAATAAAGTAATGTGTGGAAGGCGACATTCAGGAGATGCGGATGGAAACACATATTATTACTGCTGCGACTTAATATTACAGTAACATACTTATCTTGCTGATTTTAAACAGAAATTATCTATCGTGAATTTAAAATATCCACAGGAAAGCCAATCACAGTTAAAATTCCTTATGAATCTTAACAATGTCACATAAAACAATTCCTGTTTATTTAAGAAAGTTACGGTCTTAAAATAAATTTAATTCCGTAAGATATGAGAACTTATTTGAAATAAATCTCAAAAAATGGATAAAAAAATTGGCTATACTCTCTTTATGTATAGCTAAAATTATCCTTACTTCTTCTAAGAAATCTCTACTTAATGACTATAAAGATGCTTTAATAAAAATTAAAAATTTTATTACAACACGAAAAGAACTCTCTCGAAAAGATTAGAAAAATATTTTCTTCTAATAGGTAATAGCGAGTCTCTTATTTTTCTCCTCTTCTACTAAAATCACCCCATCCTCTTTATATTTCTTCAGCATAAAGTGGGTAACTGTCCCTCTAACACTACTTAGAGGAGCAAGTTTTTCAGCTACAAAGCTGGCGACAGTATGGATATCCTTTCCTTCTACTAATAAAAGTAAATCGTATGTTCCTGACAAAAGATAACAACTTTTAACTTCAGGAAAACGGTAGATGCGTTGAGCAATGTCGTCAAACCCTACATCTTTCTGAGGAGCAACCTTAACTTCAATAAGGGCAACAACCGGCCTTTCAGAACGTAACTTCTCTTTATTAATCACTGTCTTATATTTTATGATAAGGCCCTTCTTTTCATATTGCCTTATGGTGCGTTTTATATCCTGGGGTTTTTGACCTGTCAGTTTTGCCAAATCTTCAAAAGAAATCCTGGCATTTCCTTCTAAAATTTCTAAAATCTCATCCATATTTCCTCCTTTTACTAATCTTTAACTTTCTGGGAAACTGTGGTTTATTTTATCAAATTCTTCCCCATATTCAAAATAAATTCTGCATGCTCCTTCAAAAGAAACCATACACGGTCCTAAGGGATTTTGAGGGGAACATTTCTTTTTGAATTGAAAGCATTCGTAAGGTTTTATCTTCCCTTTGATAACTTCTGCACACCGACATCCTTTTAACAAACAAGACTCCTCTACGTGCTCTTTGATAAACTGCCTTGCATCAAAGTGACTAAATTTCTCACGCAGAAACAATCCACTCTTCTTAATCATTCCTAATCCTCGCCAAGAAGCATCATCAACAAAAAAAACTTCTCTTAAGATAAGCTGAGCTTCTCTATTCCCAGAAGGTCTTACTACTCTCTTATAGGTATTTTCTAAGCGAGGCTTCCTATTTTTTATCTGTAAGAGGAGCAAATACAAAGAAAAAACAATATCTACAGGCTCAAATCCACAAACTACACACCCCTTTCTGTATCTTCTTACAATCTCTCTGTAAGGATACATTCCAATAATTGCTGACACATGGCCTGGACATATAAATCCTTCTATTTCAATCTCTCTGTCAGAGCATAATGCTTTTAATGCAGGAGGAATAAGACGATTGCCTGCGAGAATAAAATAATTATTTATTTTTTCTGATTGCGCCTGTTTAATTGTAGTAGCAACTAAAGGAGCGGTCGTCTCAAATCCTATACTTAAAAAAATAATACGCCTTTTCTTGTTACTTTTGGCAAGCAAAAGAGCATCTAAAGGAGAGTAAACCATACGAATATCTGTTCCTTTTGCTCTCATCTCTTCTAAAGAGCCTGATTCTGTCCGTACACGCAAAAGATCCCCAAAAGTAACAATAATATTTTTTTTATCCTCTGCCAAAATAAGCGCTTCCTTTATATAAGTATCTGTGGTAATACAAACTGGACATCCCGGCCCAGAGATAAAATTAACATAGGGATGAAGCAACTTTCGCAATCCAAAGCGGAAAAAAGAATAGGTGTGCGTCCCACATACTTCCATAATCTTGCGGGGACCTAAATTAAGCTTAGCTATCTTTTTTACTAAAACTCTTACGTGTTTTTTGCTGCGCAGTGCTTCCTCGTAAAGCATCCTCGTATTCCTCTAATACCTTTAAAGTTTCCTCTGCTGCATCTTTATTTAACCGTTCAATAGCAAAACCCGCATGCACCATTACATAGTCTCCCACTCTTAAATTGCTAATGAGCTGAATCCCAACTTTTCTCCTTATTCCACTTGTCTCACAAAAAGCATAATCTTTCTCTATAGCAACCACTTTCATAGGATAAGCAAGGCACATTTTTACTCCTTATTGTCTTTAAGTTTAGCGTGGGCAACTGCCACTTGCCCTACAGAAATACAAGAATCATTAGGAGAAAACCGTGAATGTGTATATACTAAAAATCCCTTTTTACGCAAGAACTGTAAGGTAATTTGAGAAAGAAACCAATTTTGGAAAACGCCTCCAGAAAGCACAATCTCATTTATATTATACTCCTTCCTTAATAATATGCATAACCTCTCAATAATCTTTCCCAAAGTATAGTGAAATCGGGCAGCAATAACAGAGTAAGATTTTTTTCTTTTAATATCACTAATAATATCCAAAAAAATCTGCTCCCATTTAATTATATATGCGTTTCTCTTTACTATCTCAAATCGATAGGGCTGATTATAAAAGTCTCCCTTTGTTTTTAAAGCAATCATCTCAAGATTTATAGCTGCTTCTGCTTCATAAGATATCCTATCATTAAGACGCAATAGACTTGCTAAAGCATCAAATAATCGTCCTACACTAGAAGTATATATAAGATATTTTTGTTTAATAAGATGAATTATAAGATTTAATTGGGAGGGAGATATTTCTTTAACAAAATCAATATCTAAATCAAAGATTTTTTCTTTGAAAAGTTTATAAAGAAAATAAAGAGTAACTCTCCACGGTTCTTCAATAGCTTTATCCTTACCTACTAAGCCAAAATACTCAAAAAATCCTACCCGTTTAAAGTCTTTGCGACTTCCTACCAAAAACTCTCCTCCCCATACCGCTCCATCTAAACCAAAGCCAATCCCATCAAAAATTACTCCTAAGACAGGCTTATAAAGATTGTTCTCGACCATACAACTTACCAGATGAGCATGGTGATGTTGAACACGAATTTTTTTAACTCCTCTTAAACTTTCAGCATATTGGCTAGATAAATACTGAGGGTGATAATCATAAGCAACAATTTGAGGGTTAAAATTAAAAATATTCTTAAAGTGTCGTAGAGTCTCTAGGAAAAAATTATAAGTAGCTACATTTTTTAAGTCTCCTAAATAAGGAGAGGTAATAAGATAGTTATTTTTAGTAAGAGAAAAAGTATGCTTTAGTTCTGCGCCACACCCTAAAACAGACAGCTTAGCAGGAAAGACAAAAAAATCAGGAATATAACCACGTGCTTTACGGATGAAATATATATGTCGGCGCCAAACTCTTACTATAGAATCATCTGCTCGCATATAAATTTTCCGATTATGTACCAAAAAAGCATCAACAAAGCTCCTTATACTATTAAGCTCTCTTTCCTCTTTTACCAGAGGATAGTCTTTCGGGTTAGCAGAGGTCATAACTAAAATAGGTTCTTTTATATATTTTTTTAAAAAAGAAAAAACAAGATAATGTAAAGGAGCATAAGCAAGCATAATCCCTAAAAATTCCTGACGAGGCGCTACTTCTTCCATCCAGGGTTCCTTTTTATTTATCCTTAGAAGCACTATGGGGCGGAAAGGAGAAAAAAAGAGTTCCTCTTCCTTTCTGTTTACAAAACACAATCTTTTAACCAACTTTATATTATCGACCATAAGAGCAAAAGGTTTAGTTGGTCTCTGCTTACGAGCACGTAAAAGTTTAAGAACATCAATATTGCGTGCATCACAGGCAATATGATAGCCACTTAATCCTTTTATTGCCAAAATCTTACCTTCTTTAATTAAAATACAGGCCTTTATTAATAAATCACGAGTTGACTTCAAATCAAATTTTTTAAAATAAAACTTATTAATCTTATCCCAAAGTTCAATGTGTGGCCCACACTTAAAACAGGCATTGGGCTGGGCATGAAAACGGCGATCATAAGGTAAGTTATATTCAGATAAACACTCCTTGCACATTCTAAACTCTTTCATTGTTGTCTGCCGACGGTCATAAGGAATGTTTTTTATAATACTATAGCGAGGGCCACAGTTAGTACAATTAATAAAGGGATAAAGAAAACGACGGTTATTTTTATCAAAAAGTTCTTTTAAACAATCCCTACAGATAGCTAAATCAGGGGCGATAAATATAAACTTATCATAAGAAGAAACACTTTCTTTTATCAAGAAACTCTTATCTTCCTTTAAGGGAAGATATCTTTTTTTAATTGTCTCAATAAATGCGGCGGGAGGAAGCTCTGCTTTCAAAGAATTCACGAAAAGTTTAAGTTTATCCCCCTCTCCCTCAACCTCAATAACTACCCCTAAAGAATCATTAAACACATATCCTTTAAGATGGTATTTCTGGGCAAGGTTATATATAAAAGGCCTGAAGCCTACTCCCTGGACTTGTCCGGAAATATGAAGCTTAAGGCGTCTCTTTTTATTCACAAGACTTCTACACTTAAAATATGTTTTAAATTAAAGACAAGCTCCTTTTCTGTGTTTAAATCCACTCCCAACATATACTTTTTTTCGTTTTTTTCTATTATTTTTTGAGGAATGACAAGATAAGTTTTCCTTTTCTGCGTAAAAGACACATAACATATTCTCAGGGATAATTTAGCACGGATGCTTTCCTGGATAAGAACGATTTTCGGTTCTTCGTATTTTTTAAAGAAATTATTATCGAACCCGTAAAGAGTAATAAAATCTTTTGTTTGAATAATGCCTCTTTTTTTTATTTCCTCTTTTATTTTTAGAAACACCTCTTTAGTTACAATAGCATCCTGGAGAGCACGATGAGAAACTGGCATAGAAATATTAAAATAATCTGCCAATGCGCGTAAGTGGTAATGCCTTAAAGAAAGAAATTTTCTTGCCATTAAAAGCACATCTATAGAGGGCATTTCAATAAGAGGGTAATTAATTCTTGATAATTCTGTATTTAAAAACCCCAAATCAAACCCGATATTGTAACCGCCTAATACTGCTTCTCCTAGAAAATATAAAAATTTATCAATTATCTCTTCAAAATAAGGTGCATCTTTGACATCCGTATCAGAAATATGATGCACAGCTCCTGCAGAGATAGGTATGGAACGTTTAGGATTAATAAGGGTAGAAAAAACAGAAACTTGTTCCTCTCCCTTAATTTTTACCGCTCCCAGCTCACAAATAGCATGCCCTTCATTTACAGAAAGCCCCGTAGTCTCTACATCAAAAAATACCAACTCCACTTCATCAATGGGAAGAGAAAGAAAATCCATCAGGAAATAATTTTCACTACAATTTTTCTTTCGCGGGGACGGGTATCAAAATCAATTAATACTACTTGTTGCCATCTTCCTAAATCAAGTCTACCACCACTTACAGGAATAAAATAATTGGTCTTTAAAAATGAACTGCGCAGATGAGAATGGCCGTTATCATCACTCCATGTAAAATTATGTTCCCAATTGCTTTTATAAGGAATAATTTCATCCAACAATGTCTTTAAATCCTTCTTCTGACCGGGCTCATATTCCATAGTAGTAAGCGCTAATGTTGAGCCAATCGCCTGAAGAAATAACAAGCCATCATTTATATTCTCCTTTTTAACAATATTTTCTACATAAGGAGTAATGTCAATGATGTCTGTATTTCCTTTTGTTTTCAAAGTAATATAATGGGTCTTCATTTTTTAATTTAAAATTTAGCCATCTATAAGAATAAACCTTGAACCTACTTTTTATTTTATATTATCATATTATTCTCTTCGCAATTTTGCACGAAAGATAAGCAAAGAATTATCTGACCTTGCTACCTGAAGGTAATTCTCTGTCTAGCGTAAGCACACTTATTACACCATCTTCTGAAGTAGCAGCTAAAAGCATACCCTGTGATTCTACTCCCCGTAAAATCCGCGGCTCTAAATTAGTAACAACAACTATATATTTACCTTCCAGCTGTTGTGGCTGATAATGCTGTTTTAAACCTGCAACCAGCTGAATCTTTTTATCACCAATTTCAACCTTAAGGATGTATAGCTTGTCAGCGTTAGGATGGTTCTCTATACTTAACACTTTCCCTACTCTTATATCGATTTTAGAAAACTCAGAAAAACTTATCACTTTTTCCTCCCTTAAAAATTACTTTTTACTAAACTGGTTACTTTCAATATAATTATTCTCACCATTATCTAAAGGAAAACACCTTTAATATAATTTAAGGCTAATTAATGTTGTTTCTAAAAAAGAATGTAGTCTTTTTTATTAAACTAACCATCTTCTTTTTTATATACCTTGTCATGTTCATGCACGCGCTTAATAACCTTTATGCCCACCTCCATACCTTTCTTAGCAGAAGCAATGTTTTTATGATTAACCTGCATAGATTTTACAGTCTGAATGAAATCATCATGTGTTCCCTTTATATGAATCTTATCTCCTACCTTAAGAGATGATTTTAATTTAATAACGCCTACAGAAATTTTCCTAAAATAATGGGTAATAACACCAATTTCTTTTTGTGGTTTAGTTTTTAATTTTCTGCTTTCTTCTCTTTTAGCTACTTTTCTAAGAGGGGATTTTTTTTTGCTTACTTTGATAGATGTTTTTTTTGAAGGGGAAGAGGAAAGTCTTTTTCTTCTAAAATTCTGCGGGACAGCTTTTTTACGCCTGCCAAAGAATTTCTTCCATAAATTGAATATACCCATTTTAATCTTACCTTTACTTTATCCAAAAAAGTAAATCTTTTTTTTCTAAAAGAGTAATTAATCTAATTAGCTGATATTTTTAAAAAATCTCTTTAATATTTATAATAAGAGGGAGGAATGCTTTGAGAAATATAATTAACCGCATTAATTATACATACTCTAATAGCCTTTTCCATAGGTGTATTTTTATACATAGACAGCCCCCCTCCTAATCCCCAGCTACCTAAAAAACCTCCCATAATACCGCCACTTATATCAGAAGCCTCTCCTACAACTCTGGTAGCAGCAAGCACCTCTGAGGTAGAGGTATCTACTATACGGATATCTAAGGCCATATGGGATTTATTTAGTGCGCCTCTTAATAATGCTCCCAAAACACCTTTGCCTATTCCTCCTCCACCTCCTACACCAGCACCACCGCCTGAAGCTTGAGGTTCAAATTCTGTAACTGCTGCGGTAATAATTAAGTCAGCGGTTTTAATAGCGCCTGTTCTTACCTGAGATGTTCCTTGGGCTGCTCCGGAAACAGCTAATTCCTGTTCCTTCATTATTGCCTTCAAAGCTTGCCTCTCCACCACACGGAAACGGTTACTATTTACAAGGGCAGTAATAAGCATTTCTCTTAAACCAGAACCAATTTCTCCTCCTGCCTTCGCAGCTTTTACATCAAAATCAGCTACAGCTATTCTTGCCTTAGGTCCAGAATAAGGAGGAAGGGGTTGGGTTCCTGCAGTATTATCTATGCGTGCGGTAGGTTGACTTAATGTCTCTAAGGTAGCGCACCCTGACAGTAAAACCCCCATAGATACTATAAATAACACAACAATAACTCCTCTTAACAGATTAGTTAAGACAGCCATTTTTAACCTCCTTATTTTGATAAAGCTTTTATTATTTTTTCTCCCAGCCGGGTACCTGCTTTACCGAGAGCCAACTTTCCTCCTGTGATTAAATCTGTATGTGGTGAACTTGCTGTAGCATCAAGATAGGCAACAATTTTCCCATCACTTACCCTTATAAGCTTAACTGTCGCATTGGCAAAACAAGAGCGTAGATTAGAATCAAGCACTTTTCCTCCAGAAGAAGCAACTGCCTTACCTAAAACTATATAATCAATGTCTTTTAGTTTTGCCAATTTTAAAGACTCCTCTTCGGTTAAGTTAATCGTCTGAAAGGCCCTTTCTTTCTTTATAGTATTTTCTAATTGGGACGGCTCAATCACCTTATAACCATACTCAGTGAGCACTTGAGAAATTTTAGCCTCTACAGTAGAAAGGTCTATCTCGCTAACCCACCACGCCTGCTGAGGCCCTTCAATATTCTGCTCTGTTATAAGAAGAAGAAAAGTAGGAAGTGTTTTAGTTGGCTGGTTATTTATATTTTGTGTATAGCTAGAAAGAGCCATTATAAAGAAATACGCACTTATGACTAAATAAAAATTTTTTTTCACTTTCTCACCACCTTTCTTTATCTTTTACATAGGATATATTACTTTAAGGACAATGTCAATATTAAACTACTACAGGTTCTGTCAAGGAGATATCTTTTATTTCTTTGAACTTTTTTATTTAATAGATTCACTATAAAACTGTTACCTACCTTTTCAAATAATACGGTTCTAGGTAATTTTTAATTGACAAAGAGCTCATATTGGATACAATGTAATTAAATGTAAATAAATATTTGTATTTGCTTGCACTTTAGTAAAAGATATGTTATACTTGAAATGGAGAAAGGAGGTCAAAAATGGCAACAAAAGAACAAAATATCACTTTTAGGATTCACCCTACCCTTAAAAAATTGATTGAAGCTATAGCAGAAGAGGAAAAACGTACCTTGAGCAATCAGGTGCGCGTAGCATTAGAAGAATGGCTCAAAATGAAGAGGGCACTTCATCCTCAATTTATAAAAGATATTGAAAGTTCTCTCAAGTCTGGGAAACCGGAACCTGTCTGGAAAGGATAAAAAATTGGTTAGGCGTAAACCCTACACCCAGCTTGCTTATCCCAAATACAATAGAATAAAAAAGAAATTCCCTTCTCTCCTGATTGGCTTTATAAATAATGCAGAGAATGAAGTTGCGAAAAATCCATCGATAGGCACCCAAAAACACGGAGATTTAAAAGGGATTTATATTTATAAATTTACGCCTATAGATCAAGAATTGTTATTAGCTTACAAAGTTAATAACAAAAAAGAAAAGGTTATTTTTATAGCTATAGGAGGACATGAAAATTTTTATAGAGATTTAAAACAATATTTAAAATAATCCCTGCTGCTAACTTTCCTTCCGCATAACACCTATTCACTGCGAAGCCTCTCTACTGCCAAGAAAATATATTCTCCCTGCGATACTCTCCACAAACAAGCTTAGGGAAGATAGTGACTGAAGTAATCCCCTATCATTACAGATTCTATAATAAAATCAAGGTCTTATATAGGGGTAATAAACCTGTATAGCTACCTGAAAATAAGATAGTTACCAAAAAAGAATTGCGACATTATGAGTATATAAATAGCTATACTAACCCCCTTATAAAGGCTAGAGAGTATAAAAGAACACTTTAAAATAGAAAAGAACTTCTCAAGAAGCAAGAGAATTAATCATAAAATTAACCAAAGAGAATAATTGGTATACATTAAAAGGTATTTGATTTTGGGGATGTATTTGGGTGTTGGGTTGTTGTTAGGATAACTATATCGGCAGAGAAAAACCGGTTAACAAACCTAATACTGTAGTTGTGGATACCTGCCTGCCAACAGGCAGGTTGTGAAGGAAGGAGATGGGATTTTGATTTATGAGCATTATCCGCCAGAGGCGGATCCACCTTTGGTGGATACAGGAGAGTTGATTTTTGAGTATAACAAGAATAAGGAAGTGGATAAATCAGCGTATAGGGAGTTTGAGAAAGTGTGGGAGGAGATGAAATATTAACCTAATTACACTACAATTTCTTAATTTTAATATCTTGTAGTGTAAGAAGAAAACTCTCTATATCTTCTTTATATAAAGGAAATTCTTTTTTAGCTTTCTCAAGTAGATTAAAAATCGCTCTTCTCCATCTTTTGGGTAAAGAATTAAATAATTTCTGTAAATATTTTTTCTCTACAATAGAAAATGTGCATATTGCTTGCTGAAGGTCTTTTAATCCTTTATTTCTTCTGAGGAGCCAAAACTCTATTTTTAAATCTTGGTTCCATAAAAATAAATGCCCTTCTACAGTGAAATCTTTCTTAAAACCTAACTTCTCTAATTGTTCTATTAAATCTCTATGGTCTTCTCCTTTAAAAGGGTAAGGAATTAAAAAATCAATATCCTGAGTTCTTAGAGGAAAAGGCTTGGCACCTAAATGCTTTACATAAAATTGAAAGCACCAGCTTCCTATAAGTTCTACTCCTTCTTCAAAAAGGTTATTTTCATAGAATGTCTTTAAAATCTTTCTAACCGACTCAATCATCTCCTTTTTCTCTTCTCTGTCCTGTTAATCAACTCAATAGCCTCGTTTACTTTCTTCAGCTCATTTAATAATACTTTCCTTTCCTTAATCTGTCTTATGAGGTTTTCGGGTTTATTTTTACCTAAATATTTATGAATTACTTTTTTACCTTCTCGATATTGAAGATAATAGTACTTTTTACCACAAATCCTTCTTTCTTTAACGCTACCCTTAGGTAAATTTTTAATTTTTCTCTCTATCTTCTTTTTAACTTTAAGGTAATACTCTTTACTTTCTTTTAAAATATTTTTTAGTACTTTCATCAAAACTCTCCTTACACTACATTATACCATAAAGTTAAAAATGTAGTGTAAATATTTATAAAGTTTTAAAAGATATAGACAAATCGGTGGCAGGGTGTGTGGAGAGCAAAAGTAAGGTATCTTTATCATTCCAATATTCTTAAGAATTTGAGAATAGGGAGAAAAGAATAGAATTGGACAGAATTATTCTGGTATTTTTAAGAACTTAAAAATATAAGAGAGGTATGAAAAGCGAGAGTTCTATTCCAATATTCTTAAGAATTTAAGAATGATAAGAAAAGTTGAAAAAATAAATCAGAATAAAAGTTATTTTGATGCTCTTAAAAATTTGAGAATAAAATAGATGCGGGTTAGAGACTTCTATTCTAATGTTCTTAAGAATTTGAGAACTTTTAAACCTCTCTCTGTGAGTTTGTGGCGAATACTTATACCATCAGACCTTTTCATAATTAAACCTGAGATAGCAAGTCTTCTTATGTGTTCAGAAGCAGTCTTAAAATTCATATTCAATCCTTGAGCAATTTCAATAACTGCCAACTCTGGATTTTTCTCTAAAAGCTCTAAGATTTGAATTCTGCGATGATTTGCAAACCCTTTAACAATCCTTTCTAACTTATGGTAATTTTTATTCTTCTTTTGCGAGCTCTTCATTTTTTCAAATTATATCACATTCACTAAAATATTCCAATATTCTTAAGAATTTGGGAATAAGGAGGAACAGATGTAAGGGGCTGAAGAGTTTATTCCAGTGTTCTTAAGAATTTGAGCATAGAAAGAAAAGATTGAGAGAATAAAAACAGGCAGAAATTATTCTGATATTCTTAAGAATTTGAGAATAATAAAAATGTTAAATTTTGGGAAAGGGTATTGGTCAGGAAGGCTTGTATTGGAATAACCTTGCATTGGAATAACAAAAAATGAGGAAGTGGATAAATAAG
>Ga0180301_10003670_pt1 | contig 11970 bp, 14 predicted proteins | sample GuaBasSediGuay16_FD_121797 | JGI IMG/M metagenome (GOLD analysis project Ga0180301, IMG submission 121797) | Subseafloor sediment microbial communities from Guaymas Basin, Gulf of California, Mexico - Guay16, Core 4569-2, 12-15 cm | ecosystem: Environmental > Aquatic > Marine > Hydrothermal...
AGAGAATAGAAAGTCGCCGTGTGAGGACGAGATAATATACATGAATTCATATAATTGATATGCATGTAATCCAAAATGATAACCACGATAGATATTCATCCTGATATTCTGAACCATAGGATATGCATGGTGGATTGGTACGGTCTAGGACAGTATTAGAAGAGGTTTTCATCTTAAGCTGAAAATATCCTTTAGCTCCCTCTTAACTCTGGCTAGGGCTTCCGCAGCGAGTCTGCCAATAATCTTTACTACTAGTTTCTTCTCTACAGTAAAAATACTTGAGCAATCTATGTAACTAGGTTTCTTCTTTAAACGGCCAATGACTAGGTCTGATTGTGCTATTGGTACCCTATGCCGTCCGGGAGAGCTAGTTATTTTTGCTACCATTATATCATCGCTCAAGTCTACTGCATTTAGCACTAAAACTGGCCTTAGCTTAGAGCCAAGCAAATCTGTGAATGGGAGTTCCAGGATAATAATATCTCCTTGTTTATATTTCGAAGAGTTCTTCAGCATCCTCGCCTTCCCTTAAGAGTCTAATGTACGAATAGAGTTTCTCTACCTCAACATCTTCAACACTTATAATTTTTATTTTAACCTTCTTACCCTCTAACTCTGTCAATGGTTTAAGTGGAATAATCACGCCACCCTTAACAATACCCTCTATCTCAGACATCTGCGAAGCACCAAGTGTTAAATATTGTTGCGGAGGCTAATCAACTTAGCTCATAACTCTCTATTCTTAGATAGTCACAGAAATCTTCTATAGTATAAATTTGGTGGGCCAATTGGAATTTGAACCACGGGCATCCACCGTATCCCCAGCATATAGTTGTGTGAGGGCAGTGTCCTAACCAAGCTAGATGATGATAGATCTCTAAAGAGAGTTGAAGGAATAACCATTATTGTTTTTAGAAATTGTCCCCTCGGCCTAAGTTTTGGGACAAATATTAGATCTCTCTATGGACTCTCTATGTGAACTATTAATTATAATTGTCTTTAATCTACAATGCTCTAGAACCTGAAAAATCCATGCATTATATGGATCAATGCTTAATTGATGAGTGCTGATCCAATAATAGCTTGCCAGATCTAATCAACAATAAACATGGGTTAAACAAGTACTGGTAGCTAAAGATACGATACAGCCATAGCAAAAACCGCATAAGCCCATATAAACACTAGTCCCAACTTCTCACTCAATAGCCTCCCTATACTAATATGCAAAAAAGCTTAAACAGTAGCAGAACAAAGAAATATATTGCTAAGGAGAGCGGTAGCCTCTACTATGAGGCTGGCTCTTTCCATGGGCGGGATCGCTTCCAGATGTGCATTTATTATGTTTCTCAAAGAGATGACTCTTTCCACGGCATCATAGTGGTTTTTTAATGGTGAATTTATTGTTTATAATTGGAGAGCTTACTGAGGAGATGTGTTCCGGCTTAGCCGGGAAAATCCTCGTAGGCGAATGATCCTTTGTCTCCGATTCTAATGTTTCTAAGGAATCAGCGTATAGCGATGGAGGACTATAATTGTTAAGTATGTTTTATGCTATATGATATTGTTTTAATAGTTATTTTATAAGATCAATGTATCTAAGTATTTTGGTATTGTACTGTTTTTCTATTTTGTCTTTAACGCTATGTATTATGGTGTCTTCAGTTACTAGATGTTCATCTAACGTTATTGCTGTAGCTAATATTATGCTGTCTATATAGTCATGTAGTTCTTTATATAGTTCATGGGAAACCTCTATAATATTTTCTCTATAGTATGGTATTACATTAAATACTTTGAAAATAGTATTTACTGCTTCACATACATATTTCGGCGGAATACCTAGTTTAGACGCTTTTGCCTGTAATTCAAATATTGAGATCAGACTTATCTTTAAATCACTAAAATCAATCTTTTCTCTAAGCCTATCCTCTGCAATTGCTCTTAAAAGATCTGTTTTCACCTTTATACGTGCAAGTGGTAATAGATAAGTAGTATCAATTATCATCTCTCTACAAGCCTCTTGCTAAGCTCCCTACGGAACTCACTAAACTCTTCAATAGACACTTCAGCTATCTTTTCAGAATATATTAGTCTAATCAACTCTCTTCTACCACTAAGACTATCCCTAAGTATTTCATTTAATACCTTGGATATAGCTCTAGTTGTACCATATCTTCTAATGCTTTCCCTAACAAGATTCTCATATACGTCGTCATCTAGTATGACGGTTGTACGCTTAGGCATAAAACCACCTAAGCATATATATTATTAGAAAATATATAAGCCTTATTACATAAACTTTCGTCGATTATCTCCTTATGCCCTCAAGTTATTATTTGGTACTATGGTTTTAAAATAGGCTCATTCGTTATTGGAGAATCTCTTTAACACTAGTCTTTATTACTCCAAACCCTAGAGATCTATTTCTCCCTACACCAACTATTTCGCCAAGCCATAGTAATTGCTTCAGTAACTTATACTCATATTCTTTAAGATAAATACCATACAGTGCTTCTCCTACAAATCCATAAGCATACTTATTCTCGCCAATCTTTATTTTTAAAACCTTAGTCTTATCCTCTAAGAGCTCCATACCACGAGTAATAATTCTCTCTATAAGCATTCGTAGACTAAGCCTTGTAATCCTATAAAGTGTACGGCCAAGACTATACAATAGCCTCTTATGACTAGGATAAAGAATATCCCAAGAACGAAACATATAGTGAGTAGGTGTCTCATAAACTATCTTGACAAGAGCCTTAACACGCTCAGTAGACAACTTCTTAAGCCTAGGCCTAACCTTAATAGAATTATAGCTAAGCTCGAGAACATTAACTAACTTATTATAACTTGATAATCCATCAATAAATTTCATAACTAAGGATCTATCGAGAAAAATTATTCTAATTGAGTAATTATATCTAGGATCAAGAACAACGGTACTACAGTTATTACCCTTACAAACACCACTCCAAACAATACTCCATACGCCATCCCTATAGACATAAAGAGGAGACAACATAAACGGCTTAACATACTCTCTCCTAATAGAAACACCAGCCTCCCCAAGAACCTCATAGAGAATCTTAGCAGAAAAACTACCACTCCAACTAACCAATGGAACCTTACCGGAAGGTCTAAAAACAATTTTTACTAAGCCTATATCACGGGAAACCATAAGCTAGCCACCAATCTGCTCGTCAAATCTAGATATGCATCTACAACTAATAACCTCCTCCCTATCGCATACGATCATGTAATGACTTGTCTCCCGTGAAAGCCTCTCCATAAGAATAAAGGCAAGATACCTAGCCATATCATCATCTGTGACAACAACTATATCGCAACAATCATATAGTTTCTTAATTACTCCTAGAGCTAAATGAGCATCCTTATCCACAACCTCTCTACTATTATAAATATTGTTGAGATGATACACCTTAGCAATCAATTCTCTATATGTCTTATTAAGTCTTCTAACAATATCTTCTACCCTTATTATCTTAAATAATCTCGCAAGTATACCAAGACGCTTAGCCAAGATCTTGTATTCCCTCTTCTTGCTAGAAATCACTAAATAATTCATTACCCTCATCCTATACTTTATTATAAAGTCATCTAGTTCTTTCTCAATATTCTTTAGACTACATGTATCCCATATAATACATATTTGTCTAACCATACTCCATAATCACCTATATTATATTTCAAGCAATAGATCTTCAAGTCTCTTAATACCATACTTCTCAAGAGCTTTATCGAACTTTCTTTTCTCCAGAGAGGCTTTTCCAAGATCTTTCCACACGATTTCATAGACACAGATACTATCAGGCTCCACTATATTTCTTGAGATCGTTAGTTCCAGCTTATGGAGAATCTCCTCGCGATGTGGTGAAATTATGATGGCATAGGGAACATTAAGGTCATTAATTAAGCTAAGATATAGATCCAAGAGATTATATACAATATAGGTATCAAGACTTACCTCTGGCTCATCTAAATATACAATAGGACTTACTTCATACTTACTCATCAACTCATACATTGCAGAAATATAAACAGCATGTGAGAATAGCACTCTTAATCCTTTACTGAAAAAGTGTTCTTCAACAATATTTTTACCGATCCTAATCTTTGTTGGAGAAAGTGCAGTAGGTAATGAAGGTTGTATCTTGATCTCTTCTTCTCTCTCTATAGGTAGACCAGATAATGATAAAGTTTTAGCTAGTAATGATCGAATTTCTCTCACTAGTTTACCTTGTATATTAGATCCGTTGGCAGTAATCCTTGCAACAATTTCCTCGGAGGGTGATCTGGATTTATCTGGATATACTATTCTTTTATATGAGTTATATGGTTCCAGTAATGCTAGGCCAAGATACTTTTCTTCACAATTATATTCTACTCTTACATATTGATCTAGTAGATCCTTCATAGGATCTATAATAGGTATTCTGAGAGATACATCTATTTTTAGACAATTCTCTATCTCTAAATAATACTTTATGTCATATCTTTTCCTTTTTCTCTTATCTCCGGGGCTTACATCAAATACTAGATTGAGTTCTGATAATAATACACATGTATATAGATATCTATACAAGATCTTAACAGGATCATCTCCATATACATCTTTAATGACATCAAGTAATTCATCATGGCTAACATATTCCTTTAACCCTAACGGATCGTATCTTGATATCATTTGAAGTAATAGATCAACTCCAGGCAGTTCCTCTTCCTCATAAGTTTCAAATCCCAATGCCTCAACCAGTTCTCTATAATAGTTAATTGTAAGTAGTAGTGTTGAGGAGGCCATTATACCTGCTAATGTTTTCCCAGATATATTTGATCCTATGAATAATGTTATACCTGGTAATGGTATTTCATAAGATTGATTCTTTAATGGTCCGGCTTCCTCAACATACACTCTAATTTTCCTTCTCTCCATAATCTCTTCACCAATCTCTCTACTGATAAATAATATGGGTTTTTCAAAGTCTTATCCTTACCCTCTTCATGTTCATTTCTCTTCTCTCTACAAACTACTGAGACATATTTATCAGCAACCATTAATACTCCAGATAATATCCTTGACCTATGGATCAACACTAGATACTTGAAGTAGTTTGTTCCCGATAGCTCCTCTAAGATGCTATTGTACTCTCCAAATAACTCTGTAATAATGTCTATACTGGGCTCATACCTACTAGAGAATCTCCTAGACCATATAGATATGCTCTCCAATAGATCCTGTTCTACCTCTTTTAAAGTTCTCTCTATACAGTTAAACCCGGTATCTAGTATTGGTATCTTGTATTTAGTGAATAGCCTATGGATCAACTTGGTCAGCGGATCTGGGAAAAGCTCTTTCCCTCTATGTAAGCGTTTAATCTTCATTAGTCTCCTAGATAAACTAGATATTCTAGTCGGTAACGGCTTCTGTCTTTGATGGTGTACGAGGATAGCATATACTATTGGTACAAGATCCTCTCTGCATAAGTTAATACACCTATTTAGGAGCAACTTATAGGCTATAAGGGCTGATATGAGCTCATGCCCTCCAAAACTAGTCATCTCCTCTTGATAAAGTGTTAATCCTTTACCAATGTCATGTAGCAAACCAGTGACTAGTGCTAGCTTTTCAAATTCAGTGCCTAGTGCTCCATACAGTGTTCCTGCTATGTATTTTGAAATAATAGCTACGTCACTGAGATGAGTATCTAAAGATTCAACACATTTTCTATCCCCATAAAATGCACAGAGATTAAGGTAGACCGTATTCTCGATCATAATTATCACCCTTAATAACAAGTCCCTGTAAATAACTATCTTTAAACTTGTCATATAGTCTCTTTTGCAAACGATAGACTGTGATCAAGGGATGCCTATGAAGTGATTCAATGAGTTTATTAAGATCATGATATCCCAGGTCAATGCATTCAACAACCCCCTTGCATTTACCATCACTACATCTAGTGATGTAATAACATGGTACTCCATCCCTCGTCTCAATATATTTACTGCCCTTATGTAGAAGCCATCTTAGGGGGACTGTGACCCGATCTATTTCTTTAGAATTCTCATCGACAATGACAAGTTTTAGTAGTGATGACGATCGTATAATGCTGCCTCCAAATGTCTTTTCTAAATTCTCTAGGATATTATACATATTAGTGTATGATATAGTGTTCCTTATGGCTGGCTCTATAAGTTTGGTAATAATATCTTCATAGCCTAGATATGTATAGTCAATCTCTCTTGTATCTCTACTTATTACATGCCCTAATCCAGCTTCTAGTAGCAGATCATATATTGACGGCTCTATACCGATCTTCCAGTCAAGACTGATGACCTCATTACATCTAAACCTACTAGTGAGTTTTTTAACAATATACTCTATAAGGTCTCCATAAATACTTTTAGCATCTTTTATTGATTGCTTCGAGATCGATATTATTACTAGGCATGGGCCATCAATACACTCATTCACAGGATTATCTCTAGCAACTCTTCCAATCCTCTGAATAAGAGATTCTATGATTGATACCTCAGTAATCATTGTACGGAAGCTAATGTTAACACCAGCCTCTATAACTTGTGTTGATACAACAACTATATTCCTACCCTTCCTTATGTCCTCCCTTATACTCTCTAGTCTACGGATCTTCTCATTTTCGCCAATCCTACTATGTAGTAGATACACCTTATAATCAAGATTCTTTCTCTCAATAAACTCCTTAAGACACCTATAGACCTCTATAGCCCTATTAACAGTATTAACGATTACTGCCACACGATCACGTGTATACCTTGATAAGCCGTTAATGGCTTCTCCACTAATGACACTAAGAGCTATATCCAATACATTATCTCCAGATATAACTGTCTTAACATACTTGGGATAGCTAAGGAGCTTATCACATAGTTCCTTATCAGATACACATACATCTGATCCCGGATACACTTCATAGGCTTCTATGAGCTCCCGGAATACGGTCTTTGCTAACCACTCCCTATACCTTTTTATAAGCTGATCACTACCTACAATAACAATATATGGCTTCCTATGAGAACCTCTCCCCCTAAATGGTTTTAATAGAACCTCTATAAGTCCTGGATGAACTGTAGCACTCATATAGACCAGTCTTGACCCTACTAGTGATAAATAATATGTTACACCTTGTAAGAAATATAGTCCCTTATAGTCCTCATGGGTATCAAGTAGCACATGGACTTCATCAAATAGGTTTATGGCTGATGTTAAAGCCATATAGCCTAGATCATAGTGTCCATAAGGCCCTGAAAGTTCTGGTACTGGAGATACTAGTAGTGTTAATGAATAGCTATCATATGTTGTCACATTATATGTACTAAGCATATATGGATCCTTATCAACACACTTACCATAGAGAAGCACCCTATCTAGACCAGCTTGATAGCCCATATAATCTCTATAATTAACTTCCACTCTATCAAAATAATCTATTAATCTCTCAAGTGTATCGACAACTATTGATCTAAGTGGTAGTACATGGATAACCCTTTTACCAGACCTAATAAGCTCCTTTAAAACATCCTTCTCCATATATAATGTGGTTTTACCAAAACCAGTTGGCGCAATATAAAAAACTGGAGTGTATTTTTCAGATAACTCTCTAACCCTATGCTTCACATGATCAACTATACCGTACTGAGCCATATCCTCTCCCGCAAGGGATCTAGTGTATATATCCTAGGAGTTCACTAAATACATAGTCTAGATACTCCCTAGCCTTACCCGTATCTATACCCATAACACCTGCTAGCTTACCCAATACCCTTGTTCTAACGATCTGGTCACTCAATAGCCTATTGAGATCATATATTTGGTCAAGTAATGCCTTAGAAGATAATCCCATAATACCCAATGCTATATTCCTAGTATAACAAGCTATTCTCTGATAAGTACTTGACCCGGTATCTATTGCTAGTAGATGTGTTGAGATAAGTAGGTATGCAAGGACCCTAGCTAGATCAATTCTATCTACTCTCTTAAGCCCTAGCCTCTTAAGCCCAAGATCAGTTGTTCTGAGCAGGCTATTATCTATGTAGACATAGTGTTTCTTCTGAAACCTCCTCCTACCCTCGCTAAAAACGTGAATACCAAGTCTAAAACCTATATTAGCTAATGCACCATCCCTATCAATAACGTATAACCAGTAGCTAAGTGCTAATGTGAAAACATCTGGTTCACCATAGAGTCTAGCGGCATGTGTATCCCTAATCCACTTAATGATGTTCTCAAAAACCTGCTCAAGATATGCTGCCCTATGCCTATTTAATCTTGTTCTTATGGGGACAAGTGATAGGTAAACACGATCAATGCCCTGCTGAGTACGTACAGCATAGACCTCATAAGCCATGGCTAGTGCTGTAAGGTACATATATAGCTCTGGAGAAACCCTTATCTCTACACGACCTATACTAGGTCTACCAATAGTATAGTCTCTCAAACCACCAAAACGGCCAAGCTCATAGAGTATCTCGTGCTTATAGATCGAGGGTGCCGGATACTGTGCACGAGAACCACCATACATATGTACAAGATTCCCATCTACCCTAGCTAAGTAGTTCTCAATTGAGAGGCTATAGGCTAATCCCCCAAGATCCCTTCTTAGATACTCGATTACACTATCATAGAACCTCCCCCTATACTCAGATCTCTTGGTAGGTCTAACTCCAAGTATTTTATAAACATGATCAGCATCTGTACCCGGTCCCCCAACTATCAATGGTATTGAAGCCCTTAAACTACCTACTTGTTCCCTCATACCATATAGTACTTTAATAGACTTCTCAATGATCTTGTTAATCGATACACCCTGCAATCCTATATAATACGTATTCTTTTCACTATCATACTCTATGGAGAGTTCTCCACCAACACCTATTGCTAGTGCTCTAACATACGTTGTATACATTAGATCGTGTCCTAAGGGAGTATTTAGTAATACTAGTCCATCCATTACCTAAGCACTTCCTTAGGAATAATTACATGATCGTTATTGACCGGGTTAAGTATAGCTATAGCATCCTCTGCTAACCTAACATCGATCCTACCCACGGGATCTCTTGGAATAATGTATTCCTCTATAAACCTACGTGGATCGGTTATATGGGCTAACCTATAGAATTCACTAGTTAGTGTAGGCATGTGTGTAACCATGTAGTTTCCACTGATCTCTCTTGCAAGTCTCCTTGGGAAATAATATGATGTAGACACAAACTCCTGCCTAGACACATTAGCATCTACTACCTCAACCCTATCTACTGATACAAGGCTCTCCCTACACCCAAGCCTAACGATCGAGTATGCTAGCCTAGCGATCCCATTAACTCTTTCCTTCTCTGGAAGGATCATGATCTCTAGCTTCCATGACGGTGAATAGATCTTTCCTATAGGCTGTACCCCCCATAAAAACCTTGATCCAGGATATATGTGTGCTCTACGTATTCCAAGGACTAGTATTAGCCTATTAATATCCATTGTCTCGATCGGTCCTAGTGGAGCCATTGTATTTCTTATGCTAACCCATCTAATCATAGAGGCTAGACGTACTGTTGTAGAATATAGTTTATCTCCATCAACAATGTTCTCCGGAAGCCTATTGATATAGGCGTAGGGATAGGCTAGTGCACCAACAACCGTTGTCTGTGGAGGAAGCTTATATGTTGGCTGTGAAGCCGTGTAGAGAGGCTCCTTTATACTATAGCCCCAGTGAAGCTCCACCTCTACATGAACAATCCTAACCATAACTATGCTACCCAATAATGGCTTCTTTAACAGCCTTTAATAGCTCAGAGATCGTGTTATACTCCTCAATACCCTTAACACCAGCCCTATATCCATAGAGTATCACATTCGATCCTGTTGCTTCAAAGAACGCCTTAGCACGTGATAGTGTAGTTGATGCATAGTCCTTATTGGCTGGAGCTGATACATTGAATGGATACTTGTCACTAACGGCTACAACCAAGCTCTCGTAATCCATGACAGGCATGTACCTAGACTGTTTAGCACCAAACAATCTAGACTCAAGCATTAGTAGGAGAGCATCAACTGCAGCCTCAATCCTCCTTAAACGCTCCCCCCTATCAACAGCATCCTCTACACGTATGAAGCTCGTGCGACCAATACCATCCAGGTCTATAGACATACTCCACGAGTATATGGCTGAGCCAACCTCCACATAATAGATCATTTGGCCACTAACCTCCTCACCACCAGCTACCCGTGTAGAGCTACGAGTATGCATCTGTGGTTCTAGAGCAATATTCTCAGCCTGGTCATAGGCTGGAACCATATAGCTTACAAGGAACCTGCTCGTTCTACGGACTGGTAGTGGACGTGCCGGGAGCATAAAGCCGCCAATATCCTCAACAATACAGTTTTCAACAACAGTCCTCTCAATATGGTGTAGCCTATCCGGATCAACTGTTCTCTCCTTAGCTAGTTTCTCAAGTAGTGATGCTAATTCCCTCTCCCAGCTACTTGAACCAAATAGTTTAGTATCAGCATGCTTAGTAAACTCGCATCTACCACAGTACTCGCAAACGGGTAGCCCACGATCGCTTGCTAGTTTTGAAAGCCAGCATTGGTATGCATGGGCTAGTGCTTCACCACTAACTACTGGAACCCATCGGATAGCATATGATCCATTCTCTCCAGGATATATGATAGCTGCCTTCCTATGCCTTGTATAGTTACCGACACTCTCAACCATATTGAGAGCTTCAACATTAACTAGTAGTCTAACACCAAGGCTTAGGTACGCCATAACCCCTCTACACCCCCTCCTCTTTATCTCCTCTCCTACGTGGTGTTAGGGATGCAATAGCGATCTTCTTAGCAATCTCGATCAGGATCTTGTCATCACTTATATTGAGTAGCTTCATAATAGTCTCCCTAGGAGCTAAATAGGCTTTAACCTCCCTAGGCCTATCACATAATAGTTTATCCTCCCTCTGTACCGCAGCTTCAGCCATTCTAACCGCCTCATATAGTGATGTGTATACTGCACCTCTGGAGGTAGCATTGGCTAATCGATCTATTATACTGTACATTCTGCATTGGCTGAATCTACTCAACATATTGATTATATCTTCAAACTCATCTAGATTAAGAGTCTGTGACACCATACGGTATCCCTAAGTATATATAATGCATTACTTTAATATAAACTTTACCTAAAATGTATTTCTTATGCATTTGTGATGGATTTATTAAGGGCTAGTGCATATACTATACACTTGGTGTCTTGGTCATGGCTAAGCTTGTAGTATCAACTCTTGGTTTTGAGGAGAAGTGGGCTATTCGTGCAGTATTAACTTATGGTTTAGAACCCGGTGATCACATTATTGTTATTACTGGTCCTATTATCGATAAGGTTAAGAGAGCTTATGAGTCTATAAAGAAAGTTGCTGATATGGTTGGTGATGTAAAGGTTTATTTATTAAGTATTGAGAATCCATGTGATTTCATAGAAAACGTTTCCCGAATCAAGGAAATGTTGATTAAACATGCACATTCTATGGAATCTATTATAATAGTTTTGTCGGGAGGTATGAGAGTGCTTGTATTATCGCTGTATACAGCTATACTATTTCTCCCTGAAGAGGTAAAGGGTAAAATCAATATTATAAGGATTGATCTTGAAGATGGTAGTTGTTCTGTTGAAATACATCTTAAATTACTCGGCCTAGTTGAGACGTGGAATCCTGGAGTATTGAAGGATATTCTTAAGATTGTTTATGAGAGAGGAGAGGTTTCTATAGAAGATATAGCAGGTTATACGGGTAAGGATAGGACTACTATTAGGAGGCAAGTAGCTAAATTAGCGGAACTAGGTCTCGTAGAGCTTTCAGGTAGACCTATTATGGTCCGGGCAACAGAACTTACTAGGATTTATGTCGAAAAATAAATACCAT
>Ga0180301_10003671_pt1 | contig 11969 bp, 11 predicted proteins | sample GuaBasSediGuay16_FD_121797 | JGI IMG/M metagenome (GOLD analysis project Ga0180301, IMG submission 121797) | Subseafloor sediment microbial communities from Guaymas Basin, Gulf of California, Mexico - Guay16, Core 4569-2, 12-15 cm | ecosystem: Environmental > Aquatic > Marine > Hydrothermal...
AAATACCTGGCCTGTTTCCCATCATGAAGGACTGGCAGGCGTTTGTGTGAATGCATTTTATTTTTGCTGCCTATGAATCAGGCTTGTTAAAGGCCTTGACCACACCGTGCGATAGGCAGACATTGATCGAAAAGCTTGGTATAAAGCGCCCAGATCTTCTCGATGCCCTTCTGGATGTGGGGCTGGCTACCAAAGAATTGGCTATTAAAAATGAACGATTTTTCATTAGCAGAAAACGGTCCAAAGCGATCATGAATGACAAGGGAGATATACTTGCGGCCATGATACATGCCAATATCACCTATTACAGCGATGCTTACCGCCACGCGACATATCGTATGCAGGGTGGAAAACTGGGTGATTATTTGGATCAAATAGGCGACTTAGTGGCCTGGTTTTCAAGAATCGGTGAACCCATTATCAAGGACTTTATTGCATCCATTGTTGCTGGTAAGAATCCCATGCGCATCTTGGATGTGGGGTGTGGTTCAGGTGTTTTCTTACAAAGCGCTTATAACGCTAACCAAAATGCCACGGGCATCGGCCTGGATATTGATGAGGCAGTGGTCCAACAGGCAAAGGATAACATCGCAGCATGGAGACTGAAGGATCGGTTCGATATTTTCCATGGAGACATTCGTCATTCCCCAGAGAAAATCGTAGGTCCTTTCGATCTTATTAATCTCTTTAACATCCTATACTACTTCCATGAAAAAGATCGAATTGAATTGTTGAACAAACTACGCGCCATGCTCTCACCTCAAGGTGTATTGGCTGTGGTGATGAACTTTCATAGTATGGGAAAAGATATTGCCGCCGCAAATCTGAATATGGTCAACTGCTCCTTGAAAGGATTGGCACCTCTTCCCAAGCTGGATCAGGTTACATCACTTCTGAAACAATGCGGCTTCCGCAAAATTGATATTCATCGCTTCATACCTGGAAGTACATTTTACGGAATCGTTGCTGGCAATACTCAAATATGATAGGGTTATGCAGAGTGGCTCCATGTGATTAATGCAATAGTGAGACTTTGGAAATCCATTGAATTAGAAAGGAGGAAGAGTAATGAAGAGATTTCTGTGGAGAGCAAGTTATATTGTAGCAATTTTTCTGCTAACTTTTCTAGTTTTGGCCCCTAGGGCAAAAGCAGAATTGAAGGTGGGAACACTCTTTTGCTACACAGGACCTCTTAAAGAATTCGGCCCAAATATTCGAAACGGGACCGTCCTTGCGGCCAAACAGCTAAAAGAAGCTGGTCTAACAATCAAGTTGATTCATGAAGATACGGAAACTTCTCCTATTGCCGCTACCGATGCGGCAAAAAAACTTGTTAATATCGACCATGTGGCGGCAATAATTGGTCCCATGACCAGCCCTGGTGTAGTTGCAGTGGCTGAATCCGTGACATGCCGCAAGGGCATCCCTATTATCTCGCCATCTGCCACCTCGCCCCTATTGACTGTCCTACCTGCAGACAAAGGCAAAGATTTCGTGTTTAGGACTTGTCCTTCTGATGCCTTACAAGGAATTGTTTCTGGCATATTCGCTTCTACCAGGTACAAGACAGCTTCCATCATGTACATCAACAATCCATACGGACAAGGCCTTGCGGAGAACTTCACAAAATCCTTTGAAAAACGAGGTGGCAAAGTTTTGGCCAGGGTACCTCATGATGAAAAAGTAGCAGAATCTTATACAGCCGAGCTAAGAAAGGCTCTCAAGAACAAACCTGATGTGCTTTGTGCTTTCAGCTGGGTGGGGAACGCAAGAATCTTCATAAAGGAGGCAATAGAGTTCTTCAAATATAAAAGCTTCCTATTCTGTGACGGTACCAAGTCCCAAGATCTTATTAAGGCGATCGGCGCCAAAAATCTTGAAGCACAGTATGGTACAGCCCCTGCCTCAGCAAAAGGAGATGCTTACCTTGTGTTCGTAACAGATTATAAGGAAGAATTTGGAAAACTTCCCCCCTTGCCATTTATTACGAACGCTTATGATGCTCTGGCAGTTGTAGGCCTGGCAGCATATTCTGCAAAGGTAAAAGGTCTTGCACTAACTCCCAAAAACATCAGGGATAATTTCAGAGAGGTTGCCTGTCCACCGGGAGAAGTGGTCAAGCCAGGTGAATTCAAAAAGGCCTTTGAGCTGTTGAAGAAAGGCAAAAAGATAAATTACGAGGGTGCTGCTGGTTCCATCGATTTTGATTCATATGGTGATGTAATAACTCCTATTGAAATCTGGAAATACTCCAATGGTAAGATTGTACCTGTCAGAGTAGAGTATGATATCCCTAAGGAGTGATGTACACCCAAGGCATGATTATCTTTTTGGACTGGACAATAGATTCGTCCAGTCCAAAAGAACTATTTTTACCCAAAACGGCTCAAGGCTGATTTGGGTAAAAATGTAAAAGGAAGTAGCTTGGCTTATTATCTAGATGAAAACCATTCTTTAATCTTATCGGTAAAGGCTTCGATGGTGTATTGTTCGGGGATAATATTTACTGAGAAGCCATGCTCCTTGGCTGTCTGTGCAGTAATGGGGCCTATGCAGGCAACAGCCACTGATTCCATCCACTCCAAGAGCTGAGGCTTGTGGCTGCCAAACATTTCCACAAAATTACTCACTGTGGAAGAGCTGGTAAAGGTGACCATGTGGATCTGCCTTTTTTGCAACATGGCCTTGACCCGATCCACATCTCCAGTAGGCCTTACCGTCTCATAGGCCGGAACCACATCCACGTGAAGGCCCATCTTCCGTAATTCCTCTGCAAGGATCTCCCTGGCCTTGGCCGCCCGTGGTATGAGGATTTTACCCTTGATTACACCCAGGCTCCTGAACCCCTCTACCACGGCCTCTGCCCGATATTCCCCGGGTACAAGGTCAGGCTCAATACCCAATTCTTGCCACACCTTGGCTGTCTTGGGACCTATGGCCGCTATCCGGATACCACTTAAGGCCCTCACGTCTTTGCCAAGGGCACGAAGCCGCTCCAAAAAGAATTTTACACCGTTTGCCGACGTGAAAACCACCCATTCATAATCCGCAAGGGCATAAATGGCCCTGTCCAATACCTCCCAACTGCCGGGGGGCACCACCTGGATAGTGGGAAATTCAATGCACTCGGCACCCAGCTCGGCCAGTCTTCTGGAAAATTCACTGGCCTGCTCCCTGGCCCTGGTCACAATGATGCGACGACCAAAAAGGGGTTTGGTCTCAAACCAATTGAGCTGCCCCCTGAGGCCCACCACCTCGCCCACCACAATTATGGCAGGCGGTGTAATACCCGAAGCACTGACCTTTTCGGCAATCTGATCCAAGCTTGCCACCACTGTCTGTTGATCTGGCCCTGTTCCTCTCCTGATTACTGCCACGGGTGTGGAAGGGTCCCTTCCATGGGCCATAAGGGCCTCTGCTATCTTAGGAAGATTGCCCACCCCCATCAGGAAAACCAGAGTGCCTATACCTGGGGCAATTTTATCCCAGGCAATACCTGATTTGTCTTTTGTGGGATCCTCATGACCTGTTATAAAGGCCACTGTGGAGCTATAGTTCCTGTGTGTAAGGGGAATACCCGCGTATGCAGGGACTGAAATGGCTGATGTCACGCCAGGAATCACCTCAAACGCTACACCCGCCTTGGCCAGTTCTTCAGCCTCTTCTCCTCCCCTTCCAAAGATAAAGGGATCGCCTCCCTTCAGTCTCACTACCCTTTTTCCTTGAAGGGCTCTGTCCACAATGAGTTTGTTGATCTTAACTTGGGACAGGGTATGGTTCCCTCCCTTTTTCCCGGCATAAATGAGTTCTGCATTCTCGGGCACATATTTTAGAAACACTCGATTGGCCAGATTATCGTAAACCACCACATCAGCCTTTGACAGGCACTCTATGGCCTTCAATGTAATGAGCCCCGGATCCCCTGGCCCTGCGCCCACCAAATAGACTTTTCCTTTACCCATATATGTACCCCACCATTTGGCCTTTTAAAACCCTTCCTCCCTGTAAATACGTTGCAAGATTTCGGCTGCCCCTGCCTCAAGAAGCTCTCTAGCAAGCCTTATGCCCACCTCATGGGCCTGCTCTGGCGCCCCTATGGCCTCGGATTTGACCATTTTGCTCCCGTCCAGCTCTGCCACCATTCCCCTGAGCCTTAATCGAACATCCTCAATGGTGGCATGGGCGGCAATAGGGACCTGACACCCTCCTTCCAGCTCCTTCAAAAAGGCCCTCTCCGCCTTGACCGCCGCCTCGGTGCCAATATCATTCAAGAAAGCAAGCATCTCAATGGTCCTGGTGTCATCAGCGCGCACCTCTAGCCCCAGGGCCCCCTGGCCAATGGCCGGCAACATCACTTCTGGATCCAGATATTGGGTAACACGGTCAGCAAAGCCCAACCTCGCAAGACCTGCCCCTGCCAAAATAACAGCGTCAAAATCGCCCCTGTCCAGTTTACCAAGCCTGGTGTCCACATTTCCCCTCAAGGAAAGCACCTGGAGGTCCGGCCTCTGATGAAGCAGTTGGGCGGCCCTTCGCAGACTGCTTGTGCCCACCCTAGCGCCTTTGGGAAGCTCTTGAAGACCTGCCCCACTCGTTGAGACCAAAACATCCCTAGGCTCATGGCGCTTCGGATAAGAGCACAGGGACAACCTGTCAGGCAGCTCCACCGGCACATCCTTCATGCTATGCACAGCAAGATCCACTCGTTTGCTCAGCAGGGCCTCTTCGATTTCCTTGACAAAAAGCCCTTTGCCGCCGATCTTGCTCAAGGAAGAATCCAAGATCTTGTCCCCTGTGGTCTTTATCCTCACAAGTTCCACATGCACATCCGGATATGCAGCCTCGATCTGGGCCTTAATCCATTCACTCTGCCACAGGGCCAGCTTGCTCCCCCGTGTACCGATCCTCAAAATCATGAATTAAGCCTCACATCATCCGTTCCTTTGTAAACACTGCATTCCGCCTCCTACCAATTCTCCATTATTGCTCGGGCAAGGATCAGATCAGAGGGCGTGGTTACCTTGATATTTAGTGGCGAACCCTCAATAAGAGTGACATTAACCCCCATCTGCTCCACCAGGAAGGCATCGTCAGTGGCCTCGTCCCAGCCCTCTCTAAGCGCCCTCTGGTGGGCCTTGAGCAAAACCTCATAAGGAAAGACTTGGGGGGTCTGGGCCAACCAAAGCTTTTGGCGGTCATAGGTCTTGGTGATATGGCCTGCCTGATCCACCCCTTTCACCGTGTCTGTAGCCGGAACTGCCGCCACCACCGCACCCTTGATCGCTGCCTCGCTGAGCAGCTTGTCAATAAACTCAGGATTTACGAAAGGCCTTACCCCGTCATGAACCGCCACAAGCCCATAGTCACTGCCTGCGGCCTCAAGACCGATTCGCACCGAATCCTGCCGGCGCTTGCCCCCGGGCACAACCGCCACAACCTTGCTGAGGCCAAAGCGTTTGACGATTTGTTCTTCGCAGAACGCCACCTCTTGGGCCGGGACCACCACAACGATACCACAAATGCCCTTGGCCCGCTCAAAGGCCTCCAGGGTAACGGCCAATATGGATTTGCCCTTGAGCTCCAGAAACTGCTTTGGACGCTCTGCCCCCATCCGCTTACCCTGTCCGGCTGCGGGTATAATGGCAACAGCCCTGTAGGGGCACCCTTCTCCTTCGCTCATAAAAAGCCTAATCCTGGGGCATTCACTGATTATCAAAAGGCCCTTGGGGATGACACTACCCCAAAGGCCTTACCAAACCCTTACCAAGCCCTAGGCCTGAGCCACCTTTCTGGTCTGCTTTTTGAGCCGGTTGATACGCCTCCTCAGGATATCAACCCTTTTCTTGTCCTGGGCCTGCCTAGCAGCCTCTTTTTCCGCCTTTAGCTGGGCGATCTTTTCCTTCAACTGCTTTGGTGTGACACCCACTGGTTTTTTGGCCTTTTTTCGTTTAGGGGCCTCGTCTTTGATCCCCCTATGCTCTTTGATAATGGCCAAGAGCTGATCCTTTTTCATGGCGTGGACACCTGTCACACCCGGAATCTCCTTTGCGATCTCCCTCAGCTCAGGCGCCGTCATCTTGTCCAGAGGTTTTTCCTCTTCAATGGGCCTTTTTTCTTCCTCCTGTGTTTCCTCGTTTTTCACTTCTTCTTCCATCTTTTCCTCTCCTTATTGAAATAGTCCTCTTTCCGGTCCTCTCATGTCACCGGTCTTCCTTCTTCATAAAGGGCTTGAACATCTCAATTGGTATGGGGAAAAAGGTAGTGGAGTTACTTTCCGAAGAAATTTCCCGCAGTGTTTGTAGATATCGCAATTGAAGTGCCTCTGGATATTTTTCAATAATGGAGGCAGCCTCTGCCAGTCTGTTGGCAGCCTGGTATTCACCTTCTGCATTAATGACCTTTGCCCTTCGTTCCCTTTCTGCCTCTGCCTGCCTGGCCATGGCCCGCTGCATTTCCTGGGGCAGATCAATATGTTTGACCTCCACAGTGGTGACCTTAATGCCCCATGGGTCAGTATGGTGGTCTAGTATGGTCTGGAGTTGGGTGTTTATTTTCTCCCTTTCTGACAGCAGTTCATCCAGCTCCACCTGGCCGCAAACACTTCGTAAGGTGGTCTGGGCCAACTGGGAAGTGGCAAAGAGATAATTTTCCACTTCCACCACCGCCTTTGTGGGATCCATGACCCTAAAATAGACCACTGCATTGACCTTCACGGATACATTATCACGCGTGATCACATCCTGAGATGGCACATCCATGGTCACCAACCGCAGGCTGACCTTGACCATGCGATCGATCACCGGGATGAGGATAATAACCCCAGGCCCTTTTGTCTTGATCACCCTTCCAAGCCTAAAGATCACGCCTCTTTCATATTCCCTGAGAATCTTGATGGCAGAGGCAAGAAACATTACGATCAATACAACTGCTAGTATATAAAACATGCCCTCCCCCTTTTGTGTCTCTATTGGTTGTCCACTTTTCTTACCCTCAAAACCAGCCCCTCCATTCCCTCCACTTGGACCTTTTCACCTTCCTCAACAGGCTCGGAGGCCTTTGCCCTCCAATACTCCCCGTGGACAAATACCAGACCCTCAGGGTCAATGCGCTCTTTGACCACACCTACCTCGCCCATTAGCCCCTCAGTGCCACTCCTTGGTTTGGAGCGATAGGCCCGGAAGGCCAGGGTCGCCACCACCACAAAAAAGCCCCCAACCAATACAACGGTCGGCATCATCAGTTTCAGAGAAACCTTTGCATCCTCAAAAAGCATAATGGATCCCAGCGTAAGGGATACCAACCCTCCAATGGATAGAATACCGTAACTGGTCACCTTTACTTCTGCAATAAAGAATATTATGGCAAGGGCGATAAGCAAGAGCCCGGCATAGTTAACCGGGAGTGTCTGAAAGGAGTAAAAGGCAAGAATAAGAGAGATGGCCCCGATAACACCAGGGAAGATGGCTCCCGGGTGGGCCAGCTCAAAGTAAAGCCCTGCCATTCCAATCATCATCAGTATATAGGCTATGTTCGGGTCACTGATGACCCGCAATACCCTGTCGCGGAAGCCCAGACGGTACTCCTCCCGTGTCAAACCCACAGTATGGAGGATTATCTTCTTCCCAGCCACCTCCACTTCCTTGCCATCGAGCAACTTTAAAAGCTCGTCCAGATCCTTGGCCACCAAATCCACCACGTGTTTCTTTACTGCCTCCTCGGCTGTAATAGACACACTTTCGCGAATTGCCTTTTCTACCCACTCGCCATTTCGGCCCCTTTGCTTTGCAATTCCTCGGCCATATGACGCCATGTCGTTCACCACCTTTTCCGACATGGTCTTGCCGATGTCCTTGCCCCCGGCCATTACAGGGTGTGCTGCTCCAATATTGGTCCCCGGTGCCATGGCTGCCACATGTGCTGCAATGGTAATCAGCACACCAGCCGAAGCCGCTCCAGCGCCGCTGGGGCCTACCCACACCACCACTGGTATGGGGGAATTCATGATGGACTTAACCATGGTGCGCATGGATGAGGCTAGGCCTCCAGGTGTATCTAACCTTACCACCACCACGGCTGCGTTGAGTTTCTGGGCCTTCTCCAGACCCCTTTCAAGCACCATGGCTGAGGCAGGATTAATGGCGCCTTCTAGGTCAATTACCAGCACCTTGCCCTGAGCCAAGCACTGCCTGCCAAAACAAAGAACCCCAACCAGCAAGAAAACAACTAAAAAGAAAAAGACAGATCTGCTTGGCATCCGCGCCTTAAGCATTTTTCCTGACCTCCAGGCCGAGACGGGCCATAATTTGCTGCACATCTTCCCACACGGGCCGTTTTGCCCTCGGGTTCCGCAGCACATATGCCGGATGATATGTGGGCATCACCGGTATCCCCTCAAAGCTGTTCCATTTTCCCCGATCTTGAGTGATCTTGAAATCCTTTCCCAGCAATGCCTGCGCCGCGACCCTCCCTAAAATACAAATCACCTCAGGTCTGATGATCTGTATCTGCCTTTTTAAGAAAGGGAGACAGATCTCCACTTCCTCCTTTTCCGGGTCCCTGTTCCTCGGCGGCCTGCATTTTACCACATTACAAATATACACATCCTCTCGTTTGAGACCCATACCGTTTTCTATGATACGGGTCAGCAGCCGGCCTGCCTCCCCCACAAAAGGCCTGCCTATGAGATCCTCCTCCCTGCCAGGGGCCTCTCCCACAAAGACGAGACGGGCCTTTGGGCTACCTTCCCCGAAAACCAAATGCTTCCTACCCCGATGAAGTGGGCATCTGGTACATTTACCGATAAATGCTGAAAGCTCTTCCAGGGTCTCTATCCGGTCAAGGTCCATTTCTTTTGAAACCGGTGCAACTGGCTCTTGGTCCAAATATGCCATACATTGGGCTGACAGGGGAGGTGGATCAAGACCTAGCTCCTCAAATTGTGTGAGCTGCTCTTTCATCCAGGAAAAAACCTCCTCCAACTCCTGCCTTGGAGATACCATTAATTCTAGTTCCCTCCTGTAACCTCTCGGGCCCAAAGCGGCCCTTAATCTTCGGACAGGGTTAAAGGAATAGCAGAAACCAAAAGACATACGGGCAAGTTAGAGGCCCAAGAGCCCTTTTATCCTGTCCAGAATCCAGCCAGCCACTTCATCTTTTGACATTAGAGGGAGATCTTCTATCACCCCGTCCCTATACAGCAGCTTCACAAGGTTGGTATCCACATCAAAACCCGCATCTGTTCGAGACACGTCATTTGCCACGATCATATCAAGGTTTTTTTCCTGGAGCTTCTGCTGTGCATGGTTCAGCAAGTCTTGGGTCTCAGCCGCAAAGCCCACCAGCACCCGAGGTGTTTCACCCCTTGATTTACCCAATTCTTTCAGTATATCGGGGGTCTTCTCCAGGTCAAGCCGGAGTGATTCATCCTCTTTTTTTATCTTATGTTCTTCGTATCGCTTGGGCCTGTAATCTACCACCGCTGCAGCCATGATAACCACGTCGCATGCCTTGGCACGCCCCAGCACGGCGGCCTTCATCTCTTCAGCCGTTCGCACTCCTATCACCTCCACCCCCACAGGAGGAGGTAGGCTCGTGGGACCGCTTACCAAGACTACCTCGGCCCCTCTTGCCCGCGCCATCCTGGCCAGCGCATACCCCATCTTGCCACTCGATCGGTTTGTTATATAGCGAACAGGATCAATGGGTTCAGCAGTAGGTCCCGCGCTGACCAAAAATTTCAGCCCCTGCATATCATTGGGGCCAAGCAGTATCCTGATTTGTTCAAGAATGTCCACAGGCTCAGGCAGCCTGCCGCGGCCTTCGGATCTGCAGGCCAGTGACCCTTGGGCAGGTTCCATAATATGGATACCTCTTTTTCTTAGGATTTCCAGATTCTCCTGCACGGCCACGTTCTCATACATCTTATTGTTCATTGCAGGACAGAGCAAGATCGGCACAGTTGCCGCCAATACCAGCGTGGAGAGGAAATCATCGGCGATCCCATGGGTCATCTTTCCTATAAAATTGGCTGTAGCAGGAGCGATGACCACTAGATCCGAGCCCTGTGCCCACTCGATATGTTCCATCACCACATGGTGTTGCTCAAACATATGGCATATGACCTTATGGCCGGACAGGGCCTCAAATGTGAGAGGGGCCACGAACTCCATGGCATGGGCTGTCATACCCACTTGTACCTCAGCCCCTTCCAAAACCAAGAGACGAACCAGCTCCACGGCCTTATAAGCCGCGATTCCACCGGTTACACCCAACACAATCTTTTTATCTTTGATCAGCACTCAATACCCTCCATACTCAGTAAATTCCTTCTCGCTTATCTTGGCAATCCATACCTGCTTGAGACCGGTTGTTTGAAGGATCCTTTCTCGAACCCCTTTGGCCTCTGAAGGCCTCTTGAAAAATCCCACCCGGAGTCTGTACCATGGCTCATTATGGATCGTAGTCTTCACTATATAGGGATGAAAGCCTTCCCTAATCAATTTGATAGCCAAGGGAGAAATCCTTCGCATGGTCTTGTCGGAAAACAAGTTTATCACCCACAAGGCCTTGCCCTGGCTGGCACGGTTTTTTTCGGCCTCGGCCTGGGTTATGAATTTTAGTTTCATTCCGGTAGGAAGTGTCCCTTTTTCAAACTCCGGTCCCTTTATTACATTTAACAAGGCCTGTTGGTTGCACCAGTACAGGCTAGTCCATTTAAGCGGTGCACCATAAACCTCAGGCCGTGCAGCTATGGCTTCAAGACTATCTCCGTTTTGTACAATATAAATATGTTCGTCGCCCTGGGGCACGGCCTTGGCTTTATCGGGTCTCATTGCCACCTGAGCGCTTACATCCGATATCTTAACTTCTGGCGCCCTTGTCTCCTGCGGCTTGACCATCTGGATAGAAGGGCCTTTCTTTTCCTCTTCCCTTGGAGGGGGAGGGGATACGGATTCCTTTTGGGGCTTCGGCTTCTTGATCTTCATCACGATCTTTTGGGGGCTCTGGGGCTCTGATGGCTCCTCTCTTGAGCAGGCCTGGGTTACAAGAAATGGGAGCAAAACCACAAAGGCCATAAAAAGACCTTCCCTTAGCAATAACTGCCGGGTTTTCATGGTTTCAAAATCCACCCCTTTGCCCTCTCTATTTGAACTAATAACAGGGACCTCCTATCCAATAATCCCCTTAACTCTCACATATTAAAGCCCAAATCTTTGCACTTTACAATAAAAAACTCATGCCGGGCATCACCAAGAACTTTACCCGCCCTTGCCCCAGAGATCAAGCCACACGGACAGTCTTTGACCGTATCCGGTAAGTGTGCTAGAAAACCACTCCTAATAGGGGAGGTCTCAGGGCATGCACAAGGGGAAAGGAAAGGGATTTTGGGGAAGGACGCTTCACATGGATCTTAGCTCAGGGCAGCATTCCTGGCGGGAACTGGATGAGTCCCACTACCAAAAATGGCTGGCCGGGATCGGACTGAGCGCCGAGACATTATGGAGCCAGATGCCACCAGGGGCCGATGCCCTGGGCCCCAAAAACATACTGGGATTTACCCCAGGGCTACTCACAGACACTGGCGCGTTGTTCGCAGGCCGTTTCACGGTGGCCGGAAAATCCCCTGCCTCTGATACCTGGGCCGATGCCAACTGTGGTGGCTATTTTTCGCCTGCCTTGAAGCGCTGCACCATTGATGGCCTTTTCTTGAGCGGTAGTAGTTCTACGCCTATCTATATTCTACTTACAGAACAAGGACCCGAGATTCTGGATGCAAGTGATCTCTGGGGCCTGGATACCCTGAAGACCGACTCTGTTTTGAAAAATCGGCATGGAAACAAGGCCCAAGTGGCATGCATCGGTCCGGCTGGAGAGAAAAAAAGTTTTATGGCAGGCATCTTTACTGATAAAGGCCGGTCCGCTGCAAGGGGAGGTCTTGGCGCTGTGATGGGGGCCAAGGGGGTAAAGGC
>Ga0180301_10003672_pt1 | contig 11968 bp, 15 predicted proteins | sample GuaBasSediGuay16_FD_121797 | JGI IMG/M metagenome (GOLD analysis project Ga0180301, IMG submission 121797) | Subseafloor sediment microbial communities from Guaymas Basin, Gulf of California, Mexico - Guay16, Core 4569-2, 12-15 cm | ecosystem: Environmental > Aquatic > Marine > Hydrothermal...
CTAGGATTGCTCTTCTAAACTGCCCACTAGAAGTAGAAAAACCAGAATACGATGCAGAGATAAGAATACGAGATCCAGAGCAAATGAAGGAGTTCTTAAGAGAACAGGAGAGAATGCTAAGGGAGATGGTTGAGAAGATCAAGAAGGTTGGTGCTAATGTCGTATTCTGCCAGAAAGGAATAGACGATATGGCCCAGCACTACCTTGCTAAGTATGGCATACTCGCTGTAAGAAGAGTCAAGAAGAGTGATATGGAGAAGCTTGCTAGAGCTACTGGAGCAAGAATAGTAACTAATATCGAGGATCTTACAGAGAAAGATCTAGGTTATGCAGAACTAGTAGAAGAGAGAAAAGTAGCGGAAGAAAGGATGGTATTTGTTGAGGGTTGTAAGAATCCAAGAGCAGTCACAATACTAATAAGAGGAGGATTAGAGAAGTTCGTAGATGAGGCGGAGAGGTCGCTAACAGATGCAGTTAGTGTAGTTGCTGATGCGATAGAAGATGGAAAGGTAGTACCAGGTGGAGGAGCAATAGAGGCAGAGATAGCAAAAGAGTTAAGAAAGTATGCAACGCAGGTAGGAGGAAGAGAACAATTAGCTATAGAGGCTTTTGCTAATGCTATAGAGGTAATACCTAGAACATTAGCAGAGAATGCAGGTTTAGATCCAGTAGACATAATCACTGAGCTCAGAGCAGCTCATGAGAAGTCAGATGGATGGAGGTATGGAGTAAACGTATTCGAAGGAAAAGTAGATAATATGATAGAGTTGGGTGTAATCGAACCAGTGAGCGTTAAGCTTCAAGCAATAAAGTCAGCTCTCGAGGCAGTTTCACTGATATTAAGAATTGATGACATAATAGCAGCTTCAAGAATGGAAGAGAAGAAAGGTAAAGAAGAGAGAGGAGAAGAAGAGGAGACATCCACTGAATAAACATTAAGATATTGATAATAGCAATTTTAACTTTAGTACTATTTATTTTTCGAATTCCATAATTATAAATTATACATTTACCATCGCGTTTTGACTAAATAACATCGAAGAGTAACTTATAAGCGCTACATTTCAATATAACATGAACAAAATATTGGATCGTGTGATCATGTTACAGAATTGCATCATAATTACGGGTTCACCTGGTACTGGAAAAACTTTAATCTCTAATATCCTTTCCAAACAACTTCATGTTCCTTTAGTAAGGGCAACAGAAATAGTAACGACTTATGGATTAGGAAGTTACGATCCGGAAAGCGATACTTATGATGTAGATGTGGAAGATCTTAAAAAGATCCTCCTTAAGGTAGTAAATGCTCCTGCAGTTATCGATTCGGTGATACCTGATATTCTGCCACAGGAACTCGTTGAATTAGTAGTAGTCTTGAGGTTAGACCCAATAGTTCTAGCTAAACGCTTAGTTAGTAGGCAATGGAAAGTTAAAAAAATACTCGAAAATGTAGAGGCTGAGCTACTAGGTATAGTAACGTATGAGGCCGTTAAATATTATGGATTAGAGAAAGTGGTAGAAATCGATACTACTGGAAAAACCCCCGAATATATAGCTGAGGAGATAATACAGATCATTAAAACTAAGGATGTAAGCAAATACCAGCCATTTACTGTGGACTGGTTAACTAAATATACCGATCCCATGGAATTTAGAAGGCGAATATTAACTATGATCAACAATTATTAGTTCATCTGAGATCTTACTAACTTCTTCACTAACTTCAGGTTTTATCCTCACGATTAGAGGTTCATTTAAACTAGGAGTACGTATGACCGCATCACCTACATCTAATATGTGAAATACCTTACGGTATGCCTTATCTAAGCCTATAGAGTTCAAGACTACATCTACATCCCTGCCATCGTGTAATGTATGAATTATTTTCATAGCAGTATTCTTGATGACTCCAGAGGGAGTACTACTAGGCGATTGTGATATTATTACAAGGCTCTCACCGTATTTTCTAAGCTCACTTAACATTCGCTCTACCACTTGATAGCCACCGACTTTTCGTGATAGAGCACTAAAGGCCTCCTCAACTATCGTCAAATGTTTAATGCAATTTACAATATGACCGCGTCCAACGTAATGGTCATATATCATTTTGAGTATAGAGAATACAAGGAGTTGTTTCGCATATATGTTCCTTATATGACCGAGCTCAATTATCACTAAGCAAGGCCTAAGTAGATCTTCGACCTTTATTGTATTTCGCCCATTGAGCGCTTTTCCAATACGACCCTCTGTTAGGAGCTTTAATCGCCTTAGCAATGCCGTTTTAGTTTCATGATCCCACCCCGATCTTATCGGCATTTTCTCTATTTCATCTACTAGATCTATTATAGTTGGTTCCTTAGAGTGGAGCCTTGCCTTTAAATATGCTTTCTTGAGGGCCTCTCTGAACATGAAAGCTTGAGGATGAGATAAATTAAATACATCACTGAATAAGTCTGTGACGAATTCCACATGTTCTGAAAGACCATAACCCTTTGATGGAGCAAGGGGATTAATGGATACATCGTCTACGCCAAGTCTATATACAGTCCCCCTAGCAATTGATAAGAGATCAGAGTATTCATTATGCCAGTCGAGTATCAAAACGCCTATACCCTTCTTAAGTAATCGTAATGCTATGGTCTTTGCAGTTGTAGTTTTCCCGCTACCAGTAGTACCAAATATGGCTATATGAGAAGAGAAGTCATGTAAATCTAAGTTAAAAGCATATATTTCCCTATTGTCAGCTATGACATTACCAAGATAGATAGAGGAGTCTTTTCTTGGAGGATTATGACTTAAAGGCAAATGCCAAAGTGCTACACCTTTATATGATGCCCTTTTAGCTCCCTTTAGGTAAGAAATCATTAATGAAGTAAGAGGATCATGATTACTATAAACCTTGGCTAACCTACCGCAGTTAATAGGGATTAGGGACTTATTAAGCAGATTTAAGAGAGATCTACCATTAAGCATTCTAACTTCTAATTCAGGTAGTACAGCTTCCACACTAGATTTAACCTTATGCAAATTGCTCATAATCTCATCTTCAGTACTACCGACAACAATTATTCCTAAAATGGCTTTGTAGTCATTATCAATAGAACTAGAAGCGAAGAGCGTATAGTTAACTGATGAATTCCTAAGGGCTTGGAATAGGCGTTCAATTCTATCTCCAAGTATTATTAGATCCTGAGAATCGCTTATAACAAGTTCTCCACTAAGCACTATGCATCCAATAAATTTGTCTTTAAGCTTTATCCAAATATCACCTACGTCAATTTCAGATCTTAGTGAGGACAACGGTCTTAACCTGTAGAGGATTAGTAGTATGATGATGGAACTTAGTACTACGAGAATAGGTAATACCGTATGATGAAAGAGCGCTGTAAGTCTTAGAATGAGGTCGGGCACATTTGAAAAAATAGGAGAATTACCTAGATTCATTAGATGATCTTTGAACCTTAGACCTACCACTACTGAGAGCAATATTAAAGGCACTAATATATCCTTTGTGGACTTAGTTGTCATAATCAGTATCCTCGATATTACTTGAATAGATTAACTATGTACTGCCATATTTTATCAAGCTGTTGGGCGATCTCATTGAAAAGGGAGTTTGTACCACCCTGTGCATGTCCAAAGAGGCCCTTAAGGCCACCGAATATACCAGTGACCATGGAGAGAAGCATAGTTAGCGTTATTAGGGATAACCCTATTAGCATTCCCTCCTCTACAAGAGGCGATGCCCTGATATCCCTTATTAGCATTTTTATCCGCTCTATTATCCTACTCATCTTCCCAGCCAGATTAGAGGGGGAGGAGAAGAGTATTTAAACCCAGCTAAAGGAATATTGCAGATAAAAGTATGTAAACTAAGGTGTATACCGTCATTGAAAGAACGATGTATCGAAGTGGTTTAGGATCTCTCATAGTGCAAGCCATGTAAAAAGCAGCTAAAACAGCTAAGCATAAATACCCTATAACAACCATAAGATGACTTGTTCTAACAAGGTTATGAGAGGAAAGTATACGTGGGGCTATATATACAGATACAGTACTATTATTGAGAATGTGCAGAAGAGAGCTAGCACTGTTTGATAACGTTGATAGAAGAGTACTAGTAATTGAAAAAATAGCCATGCAAGCAGCATTTATAAGTGTAAGTAATTTCGCTTTTATGCGACGTGCTTCTAAAAGGTTATGATACTCCTCAATTACAGCCTTATATCGTCTCGTCATGTTAAGCAAGTAGCGTAGATCGGAAAGAATCTGCGTACTATTCGAAATAATAGTAGCTAACTCCCTTAATGCTATTCTTAAGAATCCCTTCTCCTCGTTACTCAGGATGATTAAATAACGGGATGGTACATGTCCTTGAAGTATGCATGACTTTAAACTTCGTGCTAGCTCGTAAAAACTGTTACTGGAGTCTAGGAGCAGTTCAAGCCTAATTAAAGCCAATTCTACATTACCGCTGTCCTCGGTTAACATAAGTAAGAGTGATAATAATTTCTCAAGATCCTTTATTCTGCGGAGTTCCTCATATGAGCTTTTCGAACTGAGATAGACACTTCTAAGCTCTAGTACAATGGGTATTGCAAGTAAGATCACAAGCACTTTCCATTTCATGAAGAGTACGAGTACGAATAAGGATGCTAGTGCTAAGTAATATTTCCTTTTCATAATGAGGACCTCTTTGAGATACTGATAGATAGCAAGTTAAGGAACGTAGCATAAGATAGTAGTATTAGTGCTAATAGCGTGTCGCTCATTCCAAGGAATATAGATAATATTGCAGTTATTAGAGGGACGAAAAAGGATACAAAGATCATTACTGTAAGGAGTACATCTATTTGTTCAATTCGTGATTTAAGGGCAGTAGTCATCGCCTGAAGAGCATCTTCATATAGGAATTTTGCCTCATCGAGAGTGCTCCTATACTGAGATATGAATCTAGCTAAAGTCTTCTCTACTCTAGCCACTATGGGGTTTACTTCGTTCTCGGCCATACTAGAGAGTATGTATTCAGGTGGACGCCCTAAGAGGACTTGCGATAACTTATTAGGAGATAGTTCTAGTAAGGACAACATAGATATAGCATCGACTTTTCCCTTAGTCATTAAGTTCTCTAGTAGAGGAGTTAGTAGTTTTAGTCTAGTTAAGGACAGTGCCTCTGCCCGTCTTAAAGGTTCTTCATATAATAGCTTATAGAGAAGCTGTATAGAGAGAGAGCCAATGCATATGGAGAGGAAAATAGATCTTGTAATTAGCAATAACAAAATGGTTATACAAGCGCCTATCATTAGAGAAATAGATAAGCTACCAAACGTTACTTCGGATGACGTCAGAGGCCACTCCAGATATCTTAATGCCTTCTCAAGCCGCATATCGGACGCTATACGCTTTTTAACAAATGGATAGAAAGGATACGAAAAGACCTTATACACCTTATACAACTTCATATGCAGGAACCTCCATTGGACTTCTGATTAAGAGGAGTTTATGCCTAAATAAGCGGAGGAACTCATCTACATCGAAGGCCTTAGCGGATAAGATCTCATTTAATATACGTATGTATGAGTGATACTCATCTAGAAGGCTCTCTTCATTAATGCACTCATCATGTGATATCTTTTTAACTATAGGCAACTTCTCTATGGGAATATTCGAGGATGAGGAACCATTTGGAGAACCGCTATAAGTGAGAATGAAGTTGGTAAAGGGATCTTTGAAGTCTTCAATGGACTTAGTCTCATAGACTGCTTTCACGAACCTATGTACTTTCTCGGGCGAGCGGAGCTTGCTCATTACTACGAATACATCGATAAGACCTATGTTTATAGGATGAACCTTATATAATTCAACGTATCTTAGAATTAGGCTTCTTATATCGTTCGCATGAGTTGTAGCAATACCGCGTATTCCCGTGCTCAATGCATGAAATAGTGCTTTAACATGTTCTTCTGTCTGAACCTCGCCCAATATTATGTAATCAGGAGTTCTGTGAAGAAGTTTTATTATTTCGTCGTATTTAGAGGAGCCAGCATTCTCTCCACGTCTTTCATCTTCGTATGTTCTCACCTTAAACTTGACTTGATGAAGGCCCCAATTACTTTCGTCAGGGCTTTCAATTACATCCTCTACGTATATCTTCCTCCAATATTCAGGAGTACATAGATCAAGAGCATTTAGTAAGGTAGTCTTCCCACTACCGGGCTCTCCTAAGATTAGAATGTTCCTTCTGTGTCTAATAGCTAAAAGGAGATATGCAGCTAATTCAACGCTGAGGGATGCGCGATATATTAGTTCAGCTAGAGTGAAGGGTTTTCGCCTTAACTTCCTCACGTCGATACATACTCCATATGCTGAAAGTGGAGGAACGTCTATGCTAATACGTACATGGAAGTACTTAGTTATCATATCCTCCTTTAATGAGGGATTCAATAGATTTACTTCCTTACGACCTTCAAGCCTTACATGAGTAAGTAAGGAGGTAACCTCACTCGTAGATATTTGAATATTACTAAGACATCGCCCCCAAATATCGTGATCTAGGTATATAGGCATATTCGGTCTATCTAAGTAGAATTCCTCTACATGATCATCTAGCAGGAAAGGTAAGAATTTTATTAAACCTACAACCTTGAAGGCCATGTATAATGAGAGATTCTTTATGAGAGATTTAGATGAAATACCTCTTTCAGAGAGTATTTCCTCAGTCCTTCTCTCGAGTCTATTAATAAGGGCATTGAACTTAAAGCCATCTAAAGTAAAGGATTCCTTAAGCCACTTAATGAGGACATTCTCTACATCATAGAGGATTGGAAGCAGAGCTTTCACCTCTTTGAGGAGGTCTACGTAGTAGTAATGTTTTAAGTCATCCTTGAATATGGAAATGCTAAAAGGGCCTATAGCATAACTATCAAGAAGTTGATACTTCTTAAGGTTAAGACCACCATCGGTAAGAGTCACTGGAAGGATATTATTTAAAAGACTTACGAGTTTGGATCCTTGAAGTATTCTTGCAATGCTTCTACCTTCTTCACCAAAACTACTTAATATAGCGATAGCTCTTAATGGATCTACATAAATAAGTCCTAGTTTAGGAGAGACAGAGAATACTAAGGAAAAAGAGGAGGAATAATTAGAAGAGTTCATTAATTGTAGCTCACAGCGCTTAATCTTTAATACATAATCCTTTATGGCTTCTACGACTTCATGGTTTATAGCTATTTCTCTACCATCTTCAAACCTGATTATAACATGTTTCACTTTATTGAATAGTTTGGGATCCCTAAGTAATAATCTTTTGAAGCTATGTATCATGTATGCAGATATGGCCCCGTCATGTGCCTTATTGCTTATATTAAGGATAAGTATTCCCTTACGGTTTACATTCAAATGATAGTTCACCTAAGACCTCTCCTCCTTAATTCTTCAAGAATAGTAGGGGCTTTGTCAATGAGCACATCTATTAAAGCGTCTAGTTTAGCCTTTAAGTCTCTTATATCATCTTCAATGCTTCTAGAGGCGCGTGTTTCTTCTAATGTACGTAATCTTTTCTTGATTTCACCTATGTCCACTATTAGCTTCATCAATTCGTCCTCAATTTTCGATAAAGCTTCCTTATGTTTCCTTATTTCTTCTTCTATGGCGAGCATATCTGCGCGTTCCTGTATTTGCTTATCGTCAATGGATTGTTCATTTGGTGAGCTGCCGTTAACGTCTTTTTCACTAGTTAGGGCATTAGTTGTCTGTTCCATAAATTTATAGGCTTCAACAACCTTCGCTACCTTCTCTTCAGGAAAGCCTAAATCTAATAGTATATCCTTTATTGAGCTTAGAGGGACACCGTTATTAAGCATTACTTCGACTATTTCATTTAGTGTTCGCTTCACGGCCGTAATTATCACCTCCCTTCATAGTTAAGTTAAGGTACAACTGCACGTAATATCTGAGCCTTAAGTATAGATACTCAGTATCAAGTGAGGAGATCTTATTAAGTAGATTGTTTATATTATCCATGGCCTTCCTTAACTCAAATACTTCATGTCTAAGCTTAAGGTATTCCTCACGAAATGCTTCTAGAGGAGCTTCTGAGCTACTGTGGTTACTAAGATTCACGAAGGCCCCTTAAAATGGACAAATAGGTATGTATTTAAACTCGGCGCAAAGAGTGCTTTAAAAACATTAGTTAATTCCTGTAAGATGAGCTCTTATGAATAAGAGCTTAGAGCGAGGATTTACGATGATGATAGATGCAGGCATCATATTAGTTATTCTTAGCCTTATATATCAAAAGGGTATCCTTCAACTAGGAAATTATGATCTTAAGTATTTGATAGAGAGAGGCAATCTTTCAAAGGCCTACGTTAAGCTTCTAAACACAGATGGAGTTGCCACCACATTACGTATAGATATGAACGTTGGTGAAAGATTTATTATGAGAAGTAGCGGTCATGTGCTCATTATTAGAGTCGTTCAAAACGATAGAACAAAATATACAGTAAGCTGGATCTTCCCAATGGAGATTAAGGCCATGGAGTATAATATAACATGTAGTAGTCCATGTTTCATAATTGTAAAGCTTATTCTAAATGGGGAGTATGCGGAAGTGATGGTGAGGAGATGTGAGTGAGGAATACATTTCGGTTAATTATGCAATATTAACGTGGATGCTAATCTCACTCGTGATAATAAGCATATCGTTAAAACTTATAGGTCTGATACAAGGAGAAGATAGAAATATTCCTAGGCGTATAGCTAACATCGTATTAAGTTATATAAACACTGCTAGTAGTTATGGAGAGGAAATACCCTTTAGCCTACCTAAGCTATCTTATGACTACAAGATAGTTCTTAATGGGAGCGCCTTAACGGTAGTAGTAAGTAACAGAAGAGTTCTAGAGGTCGAGTTAGAAGGATATACTACCGATAAAGTGTACGTTATTATACCCGATAGAGAATACGTGGTCTTAGTTAAGGGTGATGTGATAAGACTTATCGAGGTGTAGAATATGGATAGAGCAGTATATATTTATGTCATGATGGCGCTCGGCATTATGACCATAGCGTTTCAACTTTTAATATATACTTTATTGAGAACTACGCTTGCGGGAGGCATATGAACAATAGGGGGAATATTTTCCCAATAGTTGATCTAATATTAGCGATATCGCTGTTAGTGTTAGGCACAGTGATAATTTCTATTGTAAAGCCCTTATTGTTAGAGAATAAATTAATTAAGCAAGTTGATAAGGAACTGGTTCTGGCCTATAATATTATGGCAGATACTGTCAATGATAAGAAGTTTTTGGAATATATAACTAGATATATAATGTACAATAATGAGCAAGCGCTTAATGATGCATACAATATGCTAAGAGAGAGATTACCTAACAGGCTTCTTAAGATGATGATACTGGATCCAAGCGGACAAATAGTAGGTGAAATAGGTTATGTGTATATGCCTTTTGTCCAGGTAAGGTATGCTCTTATGATATATGAGGGGGGTGTGTGGCATAAGTATGTACTCCTCATTAGGATTTCATCAAAGGAGTAAAGGTGCACTTTCGACATATGCGTCACTACTGTTATTGTTGTCAATAATAACATCACTAGTATCATCCCTTAAGGTATTCGAAGAGGAAAATGAGTTAATGGTTACATCATTACGGGCAATGGAGGTTAATATGGCATTATTAAACATAAAAGAGGAATTAAGGAACATGATCTTCGTTACGATAAGCAATTCCTTAGAGAAATTATTAATGGAGAGTGATCGCATGGACTATATCGTCGAAGTGAACAGAACACTTAGAGAACACTTAGAGAGTGAAATATTAGGAGTGGTTAATGAGTGTATAGATAGCGTAGCAGATGATTATGGAGTAAAAGTCTTCGTAAAAGAGATTAATATTAGAGCTATAGCTAACGGAGGACTTACTTTTAAAGTCGATATAATCATGGAGGTAAGAGATAGGGTATTAGGTATATCAAAGATGGAAAGCTTAAGTCTAAAGTATAATACAGGAATTTCGCTAAAGGAGGTAATAGCTGAGAATAGGTATACGCTTGAGCGGATAGAAAAGTTACTAGCTAACAATAATTACACTGTATGTAGAGATATTGTGAAGTTCGTAAAGCAGCTTGATAGAAACATAACTTCTGTAATATACAATGAAGATAGTGTTAAAGTAGAGAGGAACATAGAGGTAGTTTTAATTAATGAGAGGAGAGGACTGTTTGAATTATACATCGTAAGAGTACATTTAATGAAGCTAATAATTAAAGTCGGGATAAATGAATATGATCAGATAACAAGGAACTTTGATAAGGAATATGTCAACTTAGTAGTACCTATAAACAGGGATTATGATATTGTAGTGTTAGTTGTTAAGAAGAACGTCCTTTAACATATCTTAACATAGCCAAATACGTCTCTCTTATCACAATGTCTTTAAAGAGGGATGCATAATGCTCTCTAAGCGTTGATTCTGCTATCTCTCCAATTCGAGCTATTATCCTTTGAGTAAGGATAGGTTTGTGGTTCTCTCTAAAGGCGAGAATTCTATCAGCAGCATATATTGAAGCTAATGCTGTTATCAATGGCCTCCTACCGCCTTTTTTCTCTTCAACCTTATTTAACAACATTATGGCTAATAATGCTAAGCGATGTTTGTATATTTCAGGATCTATGCCAGATTCCCTAAGCTTTCTTTGTACAACGGGATTTTTTATCGCTTCTTGTGTTAATCGCCATACATAGTCTTTGCAACTCCTTAAAGGAATACGACTTCCCAAGAGCTGTTCTATATTCTTAATAGTCCATAAGGTTCTCATAGGGTTCACTTTAGCGCCATTTTGATTAAAAGCAGATACGACTTCCTGTAGGGTGACAGGAGCGGCGTGCTTAAGTTCACGAACTGCTATGATTAGGCAGGCTGCAGCTAGTAGTACTAATTCGCGTTTATCGCTCTGAGCAACTCTTCTAGCGCACTTTAGAAATAGGTTTATGGCGCGTTCTCTAGCACTTTTAGGAACGTTGAGGCTGGAGGCCACCCTGCGTATTAGCATTATTATACTGTTCTCCTTCTTTTCTAATGTAGACTTTCTCTTGTTTAATATCTCTAAGCGTTTATACTTTAGGATTTTATCGCTAGGTGTAGAAGGTGTGTGAAAGGATCTGTCTAAGGTAGCCAGATAAGTACGAGCACCAAGACTACTTCCTAATACTGGTTCGTAATGTCTACTGTGTTCACTTATTTGGATTGCATCTTCGTAGGGGAATGTTACATCCGATAGTGAATCTTTTTGCGTAAGATACGACATCTTACTCATACTTATTCGTTAAATATGGCTAAGTTAGAAGTTATTAAAAATTATGTTACAGATAACGACTATTAAGGTACGGTTATGTGTAATTAAGGAGACAAAATCTCTTTGGAGAGCCACAGGGTTAAGCGAAAGTATTCAAAAATTAATTATAGGAAGAATTAGGTATTATTTTCTCCTAAATAGAACGTAGACCTTCTCGAATTCTGAAAAGGATGCTAGTTCCTTAGAATACTCTGGAACGGAGGAGGTTATTCTGAGCATTAGACCATGTATAGATACTTGTAAAGTTACTTTAGAGCCGCGCTTTTCCTTTAATAGGACATAACCATGCATGTATAGATCGTTATTACCTACATTAGGTATCTTCTCTTTACTAAGCTCTAATTCTACTTCTTCACCTTCTTTAAATTCTATTATATCTTGTAGCTTTTCAGGAAGATCTAGAGTCATCTGTAGGCTCTTCTCTTTATGGCGCCCTTTTAGGAGCAGTAGCTTCGGAATGTACGGATCCTTTTCTATCTTATCAATAACTAAGAGCATTTTCATATTATCTCCCAACTACCCAATACTTAAATTTCACCTCAGAGCGTTATCTAGCATAGGGAGCTTTATGAGCTTTACCTCTGTA
>Ga0180301_10003673_pt1 | contig 11967 bp, 8 predicted proteins | sample GuaBasSediGuay16_FD_121797 | JGI IMG/M metagenome (GOLD analysis project Ga0180301, IMG submission 121797) | Subseafloor sediment microbial communities from Guaymas Basin, Gulf of California, Mexico - Guay16, Core 4569-2, 12-15 cm | ecosystem: Environmental > Aquatic > Marine > Hydrothermal...
CCCTTGGGCGCTATCTCATTTCCAAGATAAAATCTAACCGCGTGTGGATCCTTGATCCTGCATCCAGCCATTACGCACTGAATTGTTGGAATCGGCTCAGACCTCTCCTTAATTCCAAGACATCTCGCAACCGTCGAGTTATATCCATCGGCACCTATCACGACCATTGCCTCATAAACTCCCCTATTCGTCTCAACCTTCATCAATCCATCCACACGCCTAACCGATAAGACCCGCTCACCGACGTGGATCTCAGCTCCCCTCTCAGCCGCTTGACATGCTATCTCCTGTAAGAGCATGGTCTTGTTTATGAGATATCCGGTTCCATGAAGCCTTATGGACTTCATGTTCGGGGCGTAGACGATTGCATAAGCCTCGTTGTGGATCAGGCTCGGGCTCGCCTCGACCCCAGCCGTCTTCAAGGTCGCCTTACTCACGGCCATTCCACACGGCTTCATCGCCATAATCCTCGGATTCATCTCAAGCAAGAGAGTCTTCGCGCCAACTCCAGCGGCGGACTTGGCGGCTGAGACCCCAGCGGGCCCGGCGCCAACAACAATCACATCAAACCTCTTAACGGACATTCACTCGATCAGATCTTAAGGTGATTATAAACTTTCTCAGATGATTAACCCTTGGCGGGAATGGGAAAGTTTGTCCCGAATCTTTTACAATCTTTTGATCCTTCTCAAGATCCTTGACAAAGGCTTAATTATTAGGGGTTTTCACAGGATTTCGGTGTCAAGGATGCTTAGACGGATGGCCATGAAAGTGTTGGTGATGATCTCGGTAGTCTCGATGGGTTTGGCTATGATCGGCTCGATACATGCGATGGATGAGCACGCGATAATCTATGATAAGAGGCTCCTCGATCCGGTGGCTGAGCTCCTCTCAGGCCCTGTCTGGCTTAGAATAAGGGGATATGATATCTATGAGAGCTTCACGAGATCTGAGAGCCTAGCTTCAGCGCCGGCCCAAGCTCCAGGCTTACCGATCAGGATACCGTATAGGGAACCTTCTCCAAAGTTTAGCAGAAATCTCTTAATATCGATCGATGTGGGCAGAATACCATATCAAGCAGAGACATGCTTAGCCGTGAACCCGAGGGATCCAGACAACCTAGTCATAGGATTAAATGATTATGGGTTCTACGCTCCATCGGCTTACGTCAGCATGGATGGTGGAGAGACTTGGAGCGGTCCGCATCCCATGGTCCCGCTCCAAAAAGATGATTTTGGATCCGATGTTTCCCTAGCGTTTGATAGGAATGGAACGGTTTACTTTGCCTATATGTCGATTGGATGGAAGTGGGTTAGAACCTTAAACGTCGTCGTAGGGGATGAGAAGGCGAGCATAGTAGTCTCGAAGTCGGTTGATGGTGGGGAGACTTGGAGCGCTCCAAGGGTGGTCGCCGTAGGAGACATCTATGCTAAAGAGGATGAGGTGGTCGTGATCTTCTTGGATAGACCTAGGATAGCCGTAGGCCCGGATCCATTCGATAAAGGTAAGGATAGAATCTACGTCACATATACTGAGTTCGTCTTACGCTATCCCCTAATTCCGGAGTATCCATATATCATGGCTCCGCTGATAAGCACGACGATAAAGCTCGTATATTCAACCGATGGCGGGAAGACTTGGAGTGCGCCCAAGCAAGTCAGCCCAACCTTCTCCTACTGGGCTGGAGAGGAGAGGAGGAGAGTGGTTCAAGGATCGAATCCCAAGGTCGCCGAGGATGGTAGATTATACGTGGCATACTATGATTCCTTGAATGATGGGCCATGGGATGGGCTATTCGCTCCAACGATAGTCTGGTCGGATGATGGAGGAGAGACCTTCTCGAAGCCCATCCATGTAGACCATCTCCTCGAACTCGACTATGAGCTTCCACCGACCCTCTTCAGAGCATGGGTCTCGATGATGCCCCAAATAGATGTTGGACCCAATGGAGAGGTTTACTTAGTAGTCGCTGCCAGACCAGGGATGTTAAGCCCGGATGACTCAGACATATTCTTCTATCGATCACTCGATCGGGGGAAGACTTGGAGCTCCGCTAAGAGGATTAATGACGATGAGACAACAAGGGATCAATTCATACCGGCAATAGCCGTTAGCCCAAATGGAACCATCCACGTGGCTTGGGGAGATAGGAGGCACGATCCAAAGGATGTAGAATACCATATCTATTACACGAAGTCATCCGATAGGGGTGAGACGTGGATAAGGAATGTGAGGGTGACGGACTCTCCATCGAACCCCAACTTCGGCCTCTACCTATACATCGGAGATTATTGGAGCATAGAGGCGACTGACAAGGACGTCTATATAGCTTGGACGGATACTAGGCTTGGGAGACCCGAATCACCCAACATGAAAATAGGGTTCGCTAGATCGGGGCATATCCCGCTGCCCACCATCTTGATCTCGCCTCCGGCGGGTGCGGCTGGGCAGAAGGTCACGATAATTGGGGAGAACTTCATCCCAGATAAGGAGGTCTATATCCAAGTCGGGGACGCATACGTATCGGTCGCCAGAACAGATTATGAGGGAAAGTTTAAGGTCGATATATTCATGCCCATGCTTGGGGAGGGACCGTACAGGGTTAGAGCAATAGATGTTTCAGGAAACCGAGCTGAGGGATACTTCTATGCGGAGTTCGGGATGGACACTATTAAGAAGACCTTGAGAAAGCATGAGGAAAGCTATCAAGAGATGTTGGATGAGATTTTAAAGCTCAAGAAGGGGGTCGAGGAGGTCGCTAAGAAGATCGAGGCTAACTCGAGTTCTAGGCAGGAGCTCATAAGCAGAATCGAAGCTCTAAGATCGGAGGTCGAATCGCTAACCCAACTAACCCACATACTAGCAGTGCTCCTAATAATCTCGGCGGCGATAATCGCGTTGATTATGATTAAGGTCTGGAGGATGAGGAAATGAGGCGCGTATTAACGCTCATAATCATAGTGCTTTTAATGGCGACCATAGCGCCGATGATGGCTGAGGAGAAATACGTTCCTCCCCACGATCAGCCCGGACCCGCTGTCGATAGGCTCATCTTTAAGAAGGTCGACCAGGATCTAGCGCCGAAGCTCATTGAGAGGGGAGATATAGACATCTATCTCTATAACTTGAAGATCTCGACGGCGTATGAGTATCTTAAGAGTAGGAAGGTTAGGATCTATGAAGCCCCATCATCCATGATATCGATCTTGATGAATCCCGCGCCTGCTCCTAAGGGATCCCTAAACCCATTATCGATTAAGAGGATTAGGTGGGCGATCCAATTCTTGATCGATAGGGATTCCATCGCTAATTCGATCTATCGAGGCTTCGCCCTCCCAATGTACTCCCATGTATCCCCACTCGACTACGATTACTTGGTCGTTGCCGGGGCGTTGAAGGAGCTGGGGATAACCTATGATCCAGACTATGCCAAGGAGACCATCTTTGAAGAGATGAGGAAGGCTGGGGCGGAGCTGGTTAATGGTAAGTGGATCTATGAGGAGAAGCCTGTTGAGCTAAAGTTCATCATAAGGATCGAGGACGAGAGGAGGGAGATAGGTAACATGCTCGCCGAAGAGCTCGAAAAGCTGGGATTCACGGTCAAGAGACTATACAAGGACTTCGCCCAAGCCCTCTCAATAGTCTATAGAACCGATCCAGCCGCATTTGAATGGCATCTATATACAGAGGGCTGGGGGAGGGGGGCTGTCGAGAGATATGACTATGCGACGATAAACCAGATGTGTGCCCCTTGGCTCGGATATATGCCAGGATGGCTCGAATACGGGTTCTGGCAATACAGGAACAAGCGATTGGATGAGCTTGGGAAGAGGCTCTTCAAGGGAGAGTATAAGGACTTAGCCGAAAGGAACGAATTCTATGTCGAGGCGACGAAGCTCTGCCTACAAGAATCGATTAGAGCTTGGGTGGTGATAGTAATGAACGCCCTACCCGCCAGAGCCGATCTAAAAGGGGTCTCAACCGACGCGGTCTCAGGTCTAAGATCACTCTGGACACTCAGGTCGGCTTACGTAGAGGGCGGAGAACTCAAGGTAGGCCATCTTTGGGTGAGGCCATACATGGGATCGGCTTGGAACCCTATCGCGGGCTTCACCGATGTTTATAGTGTGGATATTTGGAGACAGCTCCACGACCCACCGATCTGGAGAGATCCCTCGACCGGGATCCCGATGCCATTCAGGGCCAACTACACGGTTGAGACCGCTGGGCCTGAAAGATGGATCGATGTGCCGGAAGACGCCTTCATCTGGGACTCTAAGAGTAATTCATGGGTTAGGGTTGGTGAGGGAGTTAAGGCTAGGAGCAAGGTCGTCATAGACTATAGCCTATACTTCAAGTCTAGGTGGCATCACGGGATAGGGATGGATTGGAGCGATGTCCTATACTCAATATACCAGACATTCGACATGGCATATAATCCAGAGAAGTCTAAGATCGAGGTGGCTCTAGCGGCCACAAGCAAGCCGATACTCGAGACATTCAAGGGATTCAGAATCCTAGACGAGTATAGGTTGGAGGTTTACGTCGATTACTGGCATCCAATTAAGGACTACATAGCCGAGTATGCTCAGCCATGGGGGGCGAGCATGCCATGGGAGATATTATATGCGATGGATATACTGGTCTTCGAGGAGAAGAAGGCGGCTTATAGCGATACCGCCGCCGCTAGGATGCAGGTCGATTGGCTGAACTTGATAGAGCCTAAACAAGCCAGAAGGCTTGTAGGTATCCTTAGAAGGTTGATCGAGGCTGGAGAATATCCTAGAAACATCTTTGAGATCCCAGCATCTAAGGAATGCTTTGAGAGCGTCGATGATGCTTTAAAGAGATACTCAGCCTCGATTAAGTGGTTTAAAGGTCATGGCCACTTGGTGATAAGCAACGGCCCATTCTATCTAGAGAAGATAGGGACTGTGGCAGAGCAATACGCTGAGCTTAGAGCTTTCAGGGATCCAAGCTATCCATTCAAGCCCTCAGCCCTCTATGTCGGCCGGCCCAAGAGGATAGAGCTCGATGTCCCCAGAATAGTGAACGCTATTAAGGGGGAGCCTCTAAAATTGGATGTTCACGTGGAGGGGCCTGGAAAGCTCGGCCTAAAGCTCATTCTACTCGACCCATATTCTGGGAAGATAGTCTATGAGGCGCATGCAGAGAAGGGCTTGATCGAGATACCCGCCGAGGTCTTCAAAGACTTAAGGGAGGGGATCTATAAGCTATCCATAATAGCTTACAGCGACTCCATCTCAATAGTCTCCGAGAGGGTCGTCGAGATAAGCTTGAGTGAGAAGCCTCCTGTAAAGCCTACGATAACCCGGACAATCACCACGACCAAGACCGAGGAGCTTAAGCCGCCCGAGAGACCGTCGATAATCACCCCAACCCTAATCATGGTAATCGTGGTAGTGATCATAGCCGTCTCGATCATCGCCTTAAAGTTCAAGAAGAAGTAAACGGTTATATCCAACCGTTTTAAGACTTCATGCGAGAAGCCTTGAGATATCTCAGGGAAATTACATACGTTGTTTTGGTTGTCGCGGCCATAACTTGCTTCATCCTCGGATATCATCTCGGTCAAGCATATATGGCTCAAGAAGTAGAGGCACGTCGGGTGAAGATCGATCATCTGAAGAAGGAGATCCTAGGTTTAGAGGATAGGGTTAAGGAGCTCGAGGATGAGCTTATGGAGCTTAAGTCAAAGAATTCAGAGCTGTTGAAGGTAAGAGAGACCCTTAAGTCAAGGATTAATGAGCTGACCTCAAAGCTGGAGAAGGTGACTGAGGAGCTTAAGGAGGCTAAGAGGGTGGCTGAAGAGGAGAAGGCTCACGGCGCAGAGCTCGAAGCTAAGCTATCCAAGCTGTCGAGGGCGGTTGAGGTGCTTAAAGCTGACAAGGAGCTTCTAGTGGCCTTAAAGGCTGAAGTCCCTGAAACTAGGGAGGACGCTGAGAGATTTTGGAATGACACGAGGGAGTTGATCGAGAGAATAGATCCGAATATGGCCCCGATGATAGACAAGATACTCTACTATCTTGATAGTTACTTTGACTGGATTGAGGCGGCTCCCCCGGAGAACGCGACGAGAGAAGAGGTCTGCGAATGGCTCCTAAACTATACGACGAACTTTGAGGCTCAGCAGTATGGAAGAGCTATACAGGATTTCAGAAGCGCGGCATACAACCTAATAATCTCCCATCTAAATGAGGTCTTGATAGCCTTGGAGGAGGTAAGATGAGGAGAGCATACATATTCCTACTGATAATGATCCTTCTAGCATCGATCCATTCAATCCATGCTGAGGCTCCGGAGCCCGGAACGGGTTTCGCGACAGCCCCCCTCCTTAAGGATGGAGTTTACGATTATCATTTAGCGGTTGGTGAGGTCCACTTCTTTAAGGTTTGGCTTGAGACCGGCCAATCACTCCATGTAATGATGAGAGTCCCGGTAGGCCAAGACTTTGACCTCTATCTCCTAAGCCCTGAGAGAGATCTGCTAGAGCGGAGCACTAGGCCGAGAGGTGAGGTCGAGACGGTATCCTGCCAAGCATCGTATCCAGGATTCTATTACGTCCTCATCTCCAGCTATGGTGAGTCGAGCGGCCTCTACACCTTGAGGATAAGGATAATCGATCAGCCGACTAAGACCATTACGGTGACATGGACCGAGACCGTCTATCTTACCGAGACTGTTAGTTCGCCGATCCTAAAGCTTGAAACCGTGACGAGGACTATCCATGTGACCAGAACCGAGGTGGAGACGATATATGTTGAGAGGTTTCCATGGATCTTCATCAGCACGGTGACCTTAGGCGTCTTGATAATGTCTGGATTGATCGTGATGGCGATCATCATCAAGCGGGAGAAGGGCGGCTAAACCTCTCAGGGATCTATGAGCCCAGCTCAGATCTTTAAACACATATCTTAACCCGAACCCCTCTTAAAGAATCGATCCATTATCCCCGGCTAATAGGTGGCAGGCCACCGAGTGCCCCTTCTTCACCTCTAAAAGTACGGGTTCAACCCTCTTGCAGATGGCCTTGGCATAAGGGCATCTTGGATGAAACCTACAGCCTGTTGGAGGGTTTATCGGACTCGGAGGCTCGCCTCTTAGGGTCTTCCTATCTCTAAACCTATTCCTCGGGTCAGGTTCTGGAACCGCCTCGATCAAGGCTTGAGTGTATGGGTGGAGTGGGTTGTCTAGGAGTTCCCTCGGATCAGCTCTCTCAACTATCTTGCCCAGATACATGACCGCTACCTCATCGCTGAAGTGCTTGGCAGTCGCTATATCATGGGTTATGTACATGAAGGTTATTCGATATTTTTCCTGTAAGCTTCTCAGGAGATAGAGGATCTCAGCTCTGCTGGAAGCGTCTATCATCGAGACAGGCTCATCCGCAACTACGTAATCGGGTCTGAGTATCAAGGCCCTAGCTATCGAGACCCTCTGCCTCTGGCCTCCGCTGAGCATATGAGGATACTTGAGGAGAAATTCGTCGACCGGCGTCAGCCTAACATCCTCCAAAGCCTTTGAAACCCTCTCAAGCCTATCCCTCTCGTCCATCTTTTCATGGAGGATTAGAGGCTCCTCAACTATCTGCTTAACGGTCATGAATGGATCTATGCTGGAGTATGGGTCTTGGAAGATCATGGCCGTCCTCCTCCTAAACCATCTCAAATCAATCTCCGGAGAATCCGTGATATCTACTCCATCGAAGATTATTCTACCTGACGTGGGCTTGAGAAGCCTCAAGGATAGTCTCCCCAACGTCGTCTTACCGCATCCAGACTCTCCAACCAATGCCAAGGTCCTACCCCGCTCAATGCTCAGATCCACTCCATCCACGGCCTTAGCATAAAGCCTCTTGAAGATCCCAGCCCTAACCTCAAAATACATCTTAACATCCTCTAGCCTAGCAAGCTCCCCCAACTCGATCACCATAGATCCAGCACTTAATGAAGCGGCCATCATCTAGTCTAAGATCCGGAGGATCTTCAGCGAAGCATCGCGCCTTAGCATGGAGACATCTTGGATGAAACCTGCAGCCGGCTGGAGGGCTTACTAGATCTGGCGGAGCTCCTGGGATGAACTCGGGAGGCTTGTCGGATCTAAGCCTTGGTATCGATGCCAATAGTTTCTGAGTATATGGATGTTTTGGATCTAGTAGGATCTGCTCAGCCGTTCCGAGCTCAATTATCTGACCAGCATACATAACCGCTATCCTATCGCAGAGGTCGCTCGCCAAGGCTATATCATGGGTTATGAAGATCATGGATAAACCAAGCTCCCTCTTCAACCTCTTCAATAGGTTCATTATCTGGGCTTGAACGCTGACATCTAGAGCTGAGGTCGGCTCATCAAGTATCACGAGCTTCGGGTTCATGACCAAAGCGGTTGCGATGACCACCCTTTGCTTCATCCCCCCACTAAGCTCATGGGGATACCTGTCGAATACGTCTTCTGGGAGACCTACGAGTCTCAGCTTATCGACTGCTACCTTGTATGCCTCATCCCTACTCATCCCAGCATTGATCATTAAGGGCTCGGCCACCTGAAACCCAACCTTCAGAACCGGGTTTAGGGTGTTCATCGCTCCTTGAAAGACCATCGAGATGAGCTTCCACCTAACCCTCCTCCTAACCCCATCCTCATCCAGCTCAACGACATTCAACCCATCTATGACCACCTCACCCTCATATCTCCCAGTATTCGCTGGCAACGCCTTGATGATCGCGATAGCCATGCTCGTCTTACCGCATCCAGACTCTCCGACGACCCCTAACGCCTCCCCATACTCGACATTGAAGGAGACGCCGTCGACCGCCTTAACCAGGCCCCGCTCAACCCTATAGAGCCTTAGATCTCGAATCGATAGGAGCGGCATCCTAAGGGCTTGGAGCTTGACCCGATATTTATCGCATTCTCCTAAGCCTTGGATTCACGACGGGTTCAAGCCCCAAGGCTATCAAGACGAAGGTTATCGCGGCGAAGACTATGAGGAGTCCTGGAGGTAAGGTCCACCACCAATATCCTAGGTAGACGGCCCCGCTCCTGAAGCCATATTCGAGTATCTGGCCCCAAGTCGGTATGGTTGGGTCTCCTAGACCTAGAAAGCTTATAGATGCTTCTGCCAGGATCGCTGAGGGTGTGAAGAAGATCATCTGGGCGAAGATGAATGGGGCTATCTGGGGGAAGATGTGCCTCAGCATGATCCACCATCTAGGAGCGCCTATCGAGACCGCCGCCTCGATGAATTGACTCGACTTAATCTGAAGTATCATGGGTCTAACGATTATCGCCAGCCCCGGCCAGCTAAATGCTATCAAGATCGCGAAAATTATGACTAGCCTCGGCATCACGGCTCCCAGAATGAAGGTGAAGAAGATGAGGATTGGGAGGAGGGGTATGTTCAGGAGTATATCACATATCCTTTGAATGCATGTATCAACCCTTCCTCCAAGATATCCGCTTATGATCCCGATGATCGCCCCTATCGCCGTGGTTATCGTCGAGGTTACAACTCCTATCAAGAGGGCTATGGGAAACCCGAATAAGAGGCCTACCGCGAGATCTCTTCCAAGAGTATCTGTTCCAAGAGCGCCATAGGTTCTGCCGCCGAGGACGAGTCTCACCAAGCCTATCGAGTCTCTCGGATCATAGGTCAATGCCTTGATTATGAAGCGATACCTTCCTTTCAAGACATCGAACCTCGGCTTCCTCTGATCGATTAGCTCCCCGAATAAGATCCTCTCGATGCCTATTTTAGCTATATTCTCCCTCTCAAGCTCGACTCCATAGACTCTCTTAATCATCCTAGCTAAAGCCGAGATTACAGCTGGATCTCCTGAGAGGCTCAGCCTCTTAGGGGCTTCGACGTATCTCCTGTAGGGTGGTGATTCTCCAGCTCTAGGGCTTGAGACGGAGATCGACGTGAGATCGACGGAAACCGCATCAGGTCTCTCCAAGGTCACTAGGATTAGAGGAGGCTTCCTTGAGTGATAGACCACATCTCTAATCGATATCGAGATCATGGATGGGGTTTGATCATAATCGTAGCTGAGGTCGATAATGTATGTCAAGATCCTCGCCGCCCCGGCCTCAACGACCCTAGACGGCTCCCTCAGCTCCCAAACCATGTGGGGAGGGGGATTCTTGTCCGTGAATAGCCTACTCCAATCGGGTGGGACGGCCTTAGGGTTATCCGCCCAATAGGATGGATTGTTCCAAACCCTTAAGCCGAAGTCCCATGGATAGGTGAGCGCCACGTAGATCGAGATGGAGATCATGAAGGCTAAGAAGCATATGCCGATCCTCGAGTTCCAGCTCCTCCAAAACTCCCTCCAAGACTTCTCATACATCAGCCGAGCCTCCTCCTAGGGTAAGGGGTCCAGCCCTCATCCATAAAGCTTAACATCGAGGCTGGTTGTTAAGTCTTGGAGAAGACTTTAGGCTTAAACCCTTCACATGTTTCACCTCTTTAAATCACAGATCATTATGATATGATAGGAGATTAAATCCTGATCCTTGGGTCTAAGGCTATGTAGAGGATTTCGAGGATGAATCTAGCCACCACGTAGATCAGGGTGTAGATATAGGTCAGTGCGGCGATTAACCCCTCCTCCATGGAGGTTATAGCCTGATAGTATAGGCTTCCCATCCCGGGCCATCCAAAGACCGTCTCGATCATTATGGATCCCCCGAGGGATCCGGCGAGCCCTAAGATTAGGTTCGTTATTATCGGCGGAGCAGCTACTCTGAGAATGTATCTCCTCCTAACGATCCTCTCCGGAAGACCCCTCATCCTAGCAGCGGCGACGAAGTCCTCCTGAGCGGTCGTCAAGACTATGGTCCTCGTCCCATAGATCCATCCACCGACCGAGACTAGGACTAGGGTTAGGATCGGTAGGACAGAGTGCCAGAGAAGGTCTAGAAGCATTTGAATGGGATCTTCAGGCGGAGGGGTGCTATACATTCCGCCTAGTGGGAAGATCCTTAGATAGAAGCCGAAGACTAGGATGAACATTATCCCGGTCCACCATGATGGTAGAGCGTAGGAGATCGCTGAGAGATATGATGTAATTCTATCAAGCCACGTCCCAGGCTTTGAAGCCACCTTCACCCCCATCCAGATCCCTAGAATCGCTGAGATGGCCACGGCCGTCGTTATGAGGAGGATCGTGTTCGGAAGCCTCTCGAGAATTATCTCAGAGATCAGCTGGCTTCCAGTGAATCCCTTGATAACCCTAGTTCTCCCAAGATCGAAGAAGGCTATCCTAAGCATCATTTGAGGCATCCTAACATACCATGGCTTATCCAATCCATATGCCCTATAGATCTCCTCTCGCTGAGCCTCAATAGCCTCCCTCAAAGCCTCAGGATCCTTGATCTTCATCGCTAAGGATCTTCTAACCTCTTGGAGGGTCTGCTCAGCCATCGATGTCAAGATCCTATCTGATATGCCTGTCAGCCCTAGAACTATGGTCAATAGGGCTAGTACGGCCACCACGACTAAGGCCAAGGATAGGAACCTGAGCAGGATCGTCCTTAATGCCCTCCTCAATCATTAACCCCCCTCCATCACTCCTCGACAACCTCATTCCTGATGAGCCCTATCCTCTCGATCCAAACCTCTATTATATCTCCAGCTTTCAGAAATTTTGGCTCGGGTTTCATCGCGTATCCGACTCCGGCTGGGGTTCCGGTCGCGATTATATCGCCTGGCTCTAGGGTCATGTTCATGCTGAGCTGGGAGACTATCGAGGATACTCCATGAATCATCTTTGAGGTGCTTGACTTCTGCCTAACCTCCTTATTCACCCTCGTCACGATCTTCAAGTTATTTGGATCCCCAACCTCGTCCGCCGAGACCAGATATGGCCCCATGGGGGCGAAGCTATCGAAGCCCTTACCCCTCGTCCACTGCCCGTCTCCGAATTGAATATCCCTCGCCGATAC
>Ga0180301_10003674_pt1 | contig 11967 bp, 10 predicted proteins | sample GuaBasSediGuay16_FD_121797 | JGI IMG/M metagenome (GOLD analysis project Ga0180301, IMG submission 121797) | Subseafloor sediment microbial communities from Guaymas Basin, Gulf of California, Mexico - Guay16, Core 4569-2, 12-15 cm | ecosystem: Environmental > Aquatic > Marine > Hydrothermal...
CAAAGATCACCCCCCGGGCCTTTCCCTTGCGGAGCACCTCACAGGGGATAGGGTCGGGGGGGCTGGGGGAAGTGAGGGTTTGGGCGAATGATTTTCTGGTCTTCCGCTCCCCTTCGGCAAAGGAAGGGGTTGTTAAGTGAGGGCCGTAAAAGGTCACCCATCCCCACTTTCGCCCCAGGAAGGCGTGAAGGACGGTGAGGTCGCTCCCCCCCACGATCACCTTAGGGGCGATCCCCTCAAGGTCCCCGAGGTAAGGGATCATCCTCTGGGTCCCGTATCCCCCTCTCAAAAAGAAAACCGCCTTTATCGTCGGATCAAGTAGCAGATCGATAAGCTCTTTTGCCCGATCTTCATCCTCCCCAGCGAAGTAGAGATGTCGACGATCGAGGATATCGGCCCGGTAATGGACCTCGAGCCCCATATCCTTCAAGGCCTCCACGCCCCGGAAGAAGAGCTCCCTCTGGTCGCGGCGCAAATGAGAAGCCGGGGCTGCTATCCCCACCCTATCGCCGGGGAGAAGTCGGGGAGGTTTCCGTAATCTCATTCGCTTCCTCCACAAGGGCCCGAAGGCTGCGGAATTCTTTAAAAGGCTCCTCATCCAGGAGCCGGATCATATTCCTTAAGGCCGGACGGATATAAGGAGCAAAACGGTTCTTTCCCCTCTTCACCAGTGTTCCAAAAGTGCCCAGTATCTGCATATTCCTGTGCAGGGCGACATAGGGATAACTTCGCAAAAAGGGTTCCTTTTGCTCGGGGAGGGACTCCCTGAGCCTTTCGAGGTAGTAATTGAAGAGCTCCTCCTTGAAGGCTTCGGGCAGTTCCACATAGGGATCTATCAGAAGGGAGGCGAGGTCATAGGCCAGGGGACCGAGCCTTGCACCCTGAAAGTCAATGAGGTGAAGCTTCCCCTCCTTCAGCATGATGTTTCGGGACTGAAAATCCCGATGGAGGAAGAACCCTCCTGGGACGCGGGCGACCTGATCAGCCGCAAGCTCAATCTCCCTCCTGGTCTCCTCCTTTACCTTGAGCCCCAGAAACCCTTCTACAAAGCCTCTAAGGAAATACCCTGACTCCCACCTGAGGGCGAATTCCCGATCGTAAGGGGGGTTGTGAGTCCGTGCGAGGTCAAAGCCTCGGGCCCCCTCTATCTGCAGGCGCAAAAGGAGGTCTATGACCTCCCGGTAGATCTCCCTCACCTTTGGGTCGCCCCTTCCCCTCGAGAGGACCTCGTCCTGAAGGTGGTGATCGCCCAGATCCTCCACCAGAAAGAGGCCCCTTTCGGGATCAGCCCTGTATACCTTGGGCACCGGTAATCCCTTCCCCCGTAGGTGGCGGGCTACATAAAGATAGGAGTCGTTTTCGCTCACCCCCTTTTCGTCTCTGGGAGGATGGGGCTCGATGAGGAGGACCCAGCTCCTCTCCCCGTACCTCAGGCGGTAAAAATCCCTCCTTGAGCCATCCCCCCCAAGCCTCTCCCATTGCAAAAGGGACGGGTCGATCCCTTCAACACGAAGGTGATCGGAAATAAAGGAGAAGATCTCTTCCGAGACCTTTGTCATCCTGGCACGATCCCCTCACCTCTGTGCACCCCCCGCACCACCGCCCCGTCAGCTACAACGCACCCCTCGATCACGCTTCCTTCCTCCACCCTCACCCCCTCCCAGAGGATAGAATCCCGCACGTAGGCCCCGGAGGAAACAAGGGATCCCTTTCCGATCCACACTGCACCTTCGATCTTCGCCCCCTGCTCGATCTGGGCCTCGGGGTGCAGGGGTGAGGCCTCAAAGGGCAAGAGTTGCCTCTCGATTACATCCCTATGAAGGGCCAAATACTCAGGAAGGGAGCCGATATCCCTCCAGTACCCCTCCGCCATATATCCCCCGATGGGGGCTCCTTGCTCGATAAGGAGCTGGTAGAATTCGACGATGGAGAAGGCCCCATCGGGCATCATCTTCAGGAGCTCAGGGGAGATGACTTGGATCCCTGTGAAGGTGAGTGCCCTTTCCCCTTTTATTCCTATCCTTCTTATCTTTCCCCCTTCGTCTACCTCCACCTGATTGGTGGGAGGATGATCGTAAAGCAGGAGGGTGGCGAGGTTGTCGCTCCTTAAGTGATGGTCGTAGGCCCCCTTGAGGTCGAAGGTGTGGAAGACGTCGCTGTTGACCACAAGGAAGGGCGCTCCCCGGAGAAAAGAGGCGCATTTTTTAATCCCACCCCCTGTGTCGAGGATCTGTGGTTCATAGCTTATCTCCACCTTCAATCCCCAATCCCTTCCGGAGAGGAACTCCTCGATTGCCGGTGCGAGATGGTGGGTGTTTATGATAACGGCCTCTACGTCAGCATCTCTTAGCTGAGAGAGGATGATATCGAGGATCGGCCTGTGGCCGACGGGAAAGAGGGCCTTGGGCCTTCTGGCGCTCAGAGGTCTCGCCCTTAGCCCCAGACCCGCCGCAAGGACCATGGCCTGCATGGAAAAACCTAAAACTTCACCCGAGGGGGCTTTTTGGCTTCCTTCGGCGCCTCAAAGAAGGGGGCGGGCTCAAAGCCCAGGAGACGAGCTATTATCACGGTGGGAAAGCTCCTTATCTTCACATTATAGGCCCTTACCGCCTCATTGTACCGCCGCCTCTCCACAGCGATCCGATTCTCAGTTCCCGCCAGCTCGTCCTGAAGCCGGATGAAGTTCTCGTTGGCCCGCAGGGCCGGATAGTTCTCCACTACCACCATCAAACGGCTCAGGGCACTGGAAAGCTCCCCTTCCGCCTTAAGCCTCTCTTTGAGGGTCCTGGCCCTTGCTGCCTTTGCCCTCGCCTCGGTAACCCTCTCAAAGACCTCCTTTTCATGGGCGGCATAGGCCTTCACCGTCTCCACGTAGTTGGGGATCAGATCCATCCTGCGCTGCAGTTGGTTTTCCACCTGGGCCCAGGCCGCCTTCACCCCTTCATCGAGGGCCACAAGTTGATTATAGGTGCCCTTGATGTACCCGAAGGAGGCCAAAAGGATCAAAAGGACGATCAGAAGGGCGATCAAACCCGTTCTCTTTGCCGCCATCTCAGCCGACCTCCTTTGCGAATTCATCTACCCATAGGGCAAGCCGCCTCACCTCCTCGAGGTAAGATGCCATAAGCTCCACCGCTTCCTTCTGCGAAGGCTTCCACTCCCCCCTCTTTATCCTCCACACTCCCTCAAAGACCTCCTCCCTCAACCCCACCTTCTTACAGAGGGCAACGGCGGCTTCCTTCCGAGAGATGGGGGCCTCTACATCCATTAGGTAAAGCAGCCCAGAGAAGATGGCAGAGAGGGCGGTGATGGACTGGGAGAAGACCGCAATGAGGGGCTCCTTCTTCCCCTCGCTTCCCACCGCGGCCTCTCGCAGAAGCAGAAGCTTCCCCTTTACCTCCCTTTCACATTGCAGTCTCAGGGCCTTCTTTTCTATCTCTATATCCTTAAAGGGGTCGTCCCCGTAGATGGTTATGTGATGGCATTTCATATCGAGGAACTCCAGGGGAAAGGAGTCCAGGGAGGTCTTGATGTACCACGGGGTGAGAAAGAGGGGGATGGCCACCGCCCTCCTTCTCCACTTGGCTACGAGACGCGTCGCCCTCTCCAGCCTCTTTATCCCCTCTTCGCGAAGGAGGATCAGAAAGTTCAGGTCCGAGCGCCCAGGAATATACTCCCCTCTCGCCCCGCTCCCGTAAAGGGAGATGGAGAGGAGATCTTCTCCGAAGGCCTCCTTGTAGTCTTTGGTGAACTCCCCGAATATCTCCTCAGGCCTCCTTGGAGCCTTCGCCATCTTTCGTCCTCCTCAAAACCCCCTTGTTGCGCCACCACCGCCGCTCAGTCCTCCACCAAAGCCTCCGAAGCTACCAAAACCACCTCCGAATCCTCCGAAGCCGCCCCCGAACCCTCCACCGAAATAGGGACCGATGATCAAGAAAGGCAACGCCCTTCTACGAAGGGCACGTCTTCTTGCCCCTAAGCTGAAGAAAAAGAGCAGAAAGAAAAGGAGAGGGAAAAAAATGGGGAAGAAGAGGGCAGGGGTTGTCCTTCTCCTCGGCAGAGGAGCCGGTGCTCCCTTGAGCTCCACCCCTTCCTCCTCGGCCACCACCTGTGCAAAGGCCAGAAGGCCGCTGTACAGCCCCTCTCCGATCATCCCCCTTCGTAGATAGGGGATGATGTAGCGATCCATGATGGCCCCCACCTTCGCATCGGGCAAGATCCCCTCCACCCCGTAGCCTGTCTCCACCCTGATCCTCCTCTCCTTAATGGCGAGGAGGATCAGGAGCCCTTTGTCCTCGCCCTTCTTACCTATTCCCCAGGCCTCGTAGAGCCTGTTGGCGAACTCCTCTATCGGCTCTCCGCCCAGATCGGGAAAGGTGGCGACGACCAGTGCAACTCCTGCCCGCTCCCACACCAAGCGGGCGAGATCGGACATCCGCCTCTCATATTCTGCGGGGATCACCTGGGCAAAATCGTTTACCGCCCCCCGAGGGGCAGGGAACTTCATCTCCTTCGCCCCCGCGGGGAGGGGCAGGAGAAAAAGGAGGCAAACGGTGAGAAGGAGTCTCATAGTAGCAGCAAGATACCATGCTGAGGGAAGAGCTTCAAGGTGGCGACTTTCCCCTTTCTTATGATATTTATACCCAGACGATGATGGTCTATCTCCTACCTTTCAATGAGGTCGAGGGAAGACTTTTGCTCCATCTCAAGGAGGAATTGTCAGCGGATCCCTCCCTCACTGTCCGGACCCCCGTTGTGTCATGCACTTCTCCAACAGCCTCCATGACACCGATCGAAAGGGAAGCCGATTCTGTGAAAGGTGCTGGCAAAAACTGACTCCCCTTCTGGGAGGTGAAAGATGAGGATAGCCCGTTTTCTTTTTGACGGAAGGGTGAAATACGGCATCGTTGAGGGAGAAGGGATAAGGCCCTTGCAAGGAACCCCCTTTGAAGGCATCTCCCCTGCTGATGAGCGTCTCCCCTTGGGGGAGGTGAAGCTCCTCTCCCCGGTTTCGCCATCGAAGATCGTGGCCCTCGGGTTAAATTACCGGGATCATGCCGAGGAGATGAAACAGAAGCTCCCCTCCGAGCCCCTCATCTTCCTGAAGCCTTCCACCGCGGTGATCGGTCCTGAGGAGCCGATCGTCTATCCCCCCTCGGTGGGGAGGCTCGATTATGAGGGGGAGCTGGCCGTGGTGGTGGGGAAGAAGGCGAAGGATGTGCCTCCGGAGGAGGCAGAGGATTACATCCTCGGATATACCTGTTTTAACGACGTCACCGCCAGGGATATCCAGCGGCGGGACGGGCAGTGGACCCGGGCCAAGGGCTTTGACACCTTTGCCCCTATGGGGCCTTGGATAGAGACGGAATTGGATCCCTTGGATTTGAGGCTGGAGACCTATCTCAACGGCCAGTTGCGCCAGTCCTCCCACACTTCCCGGTTGATCTTCTCCCCCTATGAACTGGTGAGCTTCGTTTCCCACGTGATGACCCTTCTTCCGGGGGATGTGATCGCCACGGGGACCCCCTCTGGAGTAGGTCCCATGGAGGTGGGGGACCGGGTGGAGGTGGTCATCGAGGGGATTGGGCACCTGGTGAACTCCGTCATAAGAGGTTGAGCTGGGATAGAAGGGATTCCGCTATCCTTAACGCTCGTTCGGCATCCTCTCGCGAGGGCGTCTTCAGGGGCAGGAGTCCTTCTTCAGCCGGATACCGTCCCCTGTAAACGGCGTCGATGAAATCGATGTCCTCATCCTCTATTTTTACAGAAATCCCGTAATCTTTCGTTATGGTAAGGAGCCTCCTAATATTGTGAATGCGCTCAAGCTCCCAGCCTCGGGCGAGAAGCTCTGCCTTTATCGCCTTTTCCATCGCCTGCTGGGCGTTGAAGCAGACTCCGCGCCAATACCCCCCTTCAAAAAGGTACCTGGCTTGAGCGAAATCTTCCAGGGCCAACTCCCTCCACTGCCTCAGTGAATCCTTCATGTACAGGGCCCTCCCTTCCCTTTGGATGAGTCGCAAAAAGGGGCTTCCTTTTTTGAACTCTTCATCGAGGGTCTTCGCCGTTACGGTCAGGTAGTCTATGGCGAACTGATGGTAAAAAGGCTTTAAGGCCTTTTTGACCGTGTCCTCCTCCTTGTCGGTAACGATCAGGAGGTCGAGGTCCTCCCCCTTCCCCTCCCTGGCCACGGAACCAAAGACTATCAATGCCTCTGGTTCTATTTCCTCGATTAACCTCTTAGCGACCTCTTTTGCCTCTTTCAAGGTGACCATTTTGTTTTAATTCCTCAAATATCCTCCCGATATCGAGAACTGATAGGGCCTGGACTTTATCCTCCAGGGGAAAGGACTTCGGGCCAGGATAGATGATGAAGACCCGGTCAAGCTCCAGATCCCCGATGGCTATCCTGATGGATCGGGTCATCTTCGGGGCATCGGTGTACTTTGCCTCTATTCCCATCCGCTGCCCGCCCCTCATTATCAACAGGTCTACCTCCGTACCCCCATGGGTGGCCCAGAAATAGATGTCATGAAGGCGGGCCATGGAGGCTACCTGTTCTACGATGAACCCCTCCCACGAGGCGCCAAGCTTCGGGTGAGATTGCAGTTCCCGTAAACCTGCAAGCCCGAGCAGGGAGTGCAAAAGACCACTGTCCCTGACGTACACCTTTGGCGCCTTCACCTGCCTTTTTTAATGTTTTGGTACCAGGGCTGCAGCTGTCGTACCACAAAGACATCGGTGAGCAAGTCCAGATACCTCCTGGCGGTCTTTTGAGAAGAACCTATAGATTCCGCAAAGGTTGAGGCGTTCCAGACTTGACCGTGGTAGTGAGCGAGCATCATCCAGAACCGCCGCAAGGCAGAAGAAGGAATGTGTATCCCGAGCTGAGGGATGTCCCTTTCGAGAAAGGTCTGAATGAAATCCAGCCTCCAAGCTGAACTTACCTCATCATTCGGGGCAAGATAAGAACGGGGAAGTCCCCCTCTGATCCAGAGCCTCTTATAATTCTGAGGCCCCACCTCCATGAGGTTAAAGCCCGACATGGGTATGAAGGCTACTCGACCGGCGAGGGTTTCGGATACCCCCCGCACAACTCCAGGAGAAGCGCTCCCCAAGATGAGAAAGGAATTCCTCCTCTTGGGTCTGTCCATGAGGACCCGGAGCACCTCAAAGAGATCGGGTTTTCTTTGTACTTCATCAAGCACTATCAATCCTGTGAGGTCCTGCAGGGCAAGCATGGGGTTGTCTAACCTGGCAAGGTCTAAGGGGTTCTCCACATCAAAGAACTCAGAAGGGGTGATCTCTTCGGCGATCCTCCTGGCAATAGTAGTCTTCCCACACTGCCTCGGCCCGAGGAGGACAACCCCGGGATTATGCTCTAAGGCCTCCTTTATGCCCTTCTCAAGATGAGGACGGGGAATGAACACGTGGCCATGATAAAGCTTGAAAATCCGGAATTCAAGTCCTAATTTTCAAATATTTCTCTTGGTACTGGCGGGCCTGGTACATGAAGGCCTCAAGGCGGGTGAGGATGTTGCTCTGCTCCTGTCCATCGTAGGCCATGTTCAGCACCGGGAAGTTCCCATTCAGGTCCCTGTAGCGCTTGAGGATCGCGCTGGTGATGGTTCCAGGCATGCAGGTGAAGGGCATCACGTTTACCACCCCACTTGCCCCTTTCAGGGCGTAATCGATGGTCTTCCCCACCGTAAGGATTGCCTCTCCTTCGAAGGAGTCGTGCAGATATGGGCGGGCCAGCTCCAAGATGGTAGAGGTAGGAGGCTCCTCCGGCTCCTCTATGGAGCCCCTGAAGGTCTCGGCCAGCCTCCTCTCGTCCTTCTTCTGATAGAATTCCTTGAGCAAAAGTCCCAAGTAGTTGGACAGATGGCCGCGTTTCAGGGCCCTGCGTTTTGCCATCTTGTTGATGTAGTGGATCCACTCCACCATGGGGGCCAGCCGCGTTTCCCCTCCCAGGGTCTCGATCTTGCGGACCACGTCCTCGTTGCTGAAGCGGTTCATCCTGACGTAGATCTCTCCGACCACCCCGATCTTGGGTTTGGTCCCCTTCCCCTTCACCGGGACGGAGTCAAGGCGCCGGCGGGCCTCCCTCAGGATCTCGACCAGTTCCTCCATTTCGCTTCCCTTCCTTATCGCCTCGCAGACCTTCTGGAGGCACTCCCGATAGACCCTGTCGGTCTCCCCAGGATTCACCTCATAGGGTCGGGTCTCGAGGAGCTTCTTCATGAGGAGGTCCACCGAGACCAGGGCCCACCAGCCCAAGCGGGTAAAACGACTTCCGAGTATCCCGAGATCCTTATAAAGGGTTTCATCCTGATTGGGGGAATAGATGGGGACCTCGCTGTAGCCCAGCTCATCGAGGACCATCCGGTGGAAGCGGTGGTACTGGCCGAAGCGGCAGGGACCATTCCCCGAGGGCATGAAGAAGGCAGAGCGCTTCGGGTCGAAATCAGGGCTTTTCACTAACTTGACCATGTCGCCCGTGGTGAGGATGCAGGGGTAGCACTCGCGGCCCGAAGTGTAGCGACGGCCCCAGTAAAGGGTCTCCTGGTCCGACTCGGGTATCACCCTCGCCTCGACCCCACAGGCCTCAAAGGCCGCGGCGAAGGCGAAGGCGTGATCACACATATAAGGGATGTAGATGATCCGCTGGGGGTCTCCCGCCACCTTCCCGCGTGGGGGCTTCTTCTCCTCGGGACGCCTGGTGGCTTTCAGGCTGTCGAGGAAGGCCTCAAGGCGGGTGATCACTCCTGCATCGGCGCTGTGCTCATCTATCTCTAAGAGGAGGTGAGGCTTCCCCCTCAGGGTGTCCCTGAAGAAATGGCCGATGAAGGAGTCGGCCCCGCAGCCGAAGTTGGAGATGTAGATGGCGAAGAGTCTGGGGTCGTCCTTTACGAAGTGGGCGGCGGCCAGGATCCTCTGACCATACCTCCAGTACATCTCCCTGAGCCCTTCCCGGTCGGCCATCTCTTCCAGGGGAAGCATGTCCATCGGGATGGCCAGAACCCCCAAGTCGAGGAGCTTCTTCGGGATGTCGAGGTTGACCCCGGGGTCACAACTGTTATAGGGCCTCCCCACGATCACCATCGCCCGCTCGCCCTTTCTCAACCCCTCGAGGACCTCCTTTCCCCGGGCCTTAAGGGCGCGGTAGAAACGCCGCTGGTGCTCGGTGGCCCGCTGATAGGCCCAGCGGACCTGAGGGGCGGTCCTACCGAGCCTTCTGCCGAGCTCCACCAGGGCCTTCTCCACCTCGCTCTCCCCGAGGGCAAAGGAGATCACCGGACTCAGCACCTCCACCCCTTTAAAGTCTATCGCCGAGCGGACCACATAGGGGAAGGACTGGACATAGGGGCAGGTCTGAGCATGCTCGAAGCTCGGGTGGAACTTCTCCATGGTGATGATGCTGGGGACAAAGATCCTCTTCACCCCCTTCTCCAGGAGGTTAAGCACGTGTCCGTGGGCGACCTTTACGGGAAAACAGGTCTCGGCCACCACCGACTCCACGCCCTTCCTGACCAGCTCCTTATTGGTGGGATCGGAGAGCACCACCCGGTAGCCCAGCTCGGTGAAAAAGGCCTTCCAGAAGGGGAGGAGCTCGTGGAAGGTGAGGAGACGGGGTATTCCGATAATGGGAGCATCCTCAGGGAGTTCCTCCTCTCCCGGGTAAGGGGCAAGGAGAAGCCTTTCCCTTTCAGCAAAGAGGTCCGGAAGCTGGACCCTCTTTTTCCTCCTCACCACATCATATTTTTCGCAGCGGCTCCCGTAAAAGAGGGGTTTCTCACCCTCTATGCTCACCTTCCGGATCAGGCACATATTGGGGCAACCCTTGCATTCGAAGGTGGTGATCTCGTAGCGGCGGTTGTAGAGGTCGAATCCCTTAAAGTTGCTCTTCTCCCAGTTCCTCTCCTTCATGGCGAGAAGGGCTACCCCGATTGCTCCCGTGACGTCGTGGTTCTCCGGCACCGTGATCTTCTTTCCCAGGACCTTCTCGAAGGCCGCCACCACCGCCTTGTTGAAGGCCGTGCCCCCCTGGAAGAAGATCCGTTCCCCGATCCTCCGGTCCCCAACCACCCGGTTCAGGTAGTTCAGCACGATGGAATAGGCCAGGCCCGCCACAAGATCGTCCACTCCAGCCCCCCTCTGCTGATGGTGGACGAGGTCGGACTCGATGAAGACCGTGCACCTCTCCCCCATCTTCACCGGGGAGGTGGCCCGCAGGGCCCTCTGGGCGAACTCCTCCTTGATAGAGATGCCGAGCCGTTCGGCCTGCTCCTCGAGGAAGGAACCCGTACCCGCGGCACAGACCTTGTTCATCTCGAAATCGACCACCACGCCCCGATCTATGCTTATGTACTTGGAGTCCTGCCCGCCGATCTCAAAGATGGTATCCACCTCAGGATCTATGTGGATCGCCGCTGTGGCCTGGGCGGTGATCTCGTTCCGGACGATATCCGCCCCCACGAAGTCTCCCGTGAGGTAACGCCCCGAACCGGTGGTCCCCACTCCCTGGATCTCCACCCGATCTCCTATCTCCTCCCCTATCTCCTTCAGCCCCTGGCGGATCGCCTCGATCGGCCTTCCCGCCGTCATCAGGTAGCGCTTCGCCAGGACCCGGCCCCTCTCATCAATCACCACCAGGTTGGTGCTGATAGAGCCTACATCCAGACCTAAATAAGCAGGGATCTTCTTTTTCCCCGCCGGCAGAGGATAGACCTTGGATTTCTCCCCTCGATGATGGGGGGCGAGGAAAAGGGGTTCCCACCCTTCTCGTTCCTCCCGGTACTCGGCGATATAGCGCTTAAGGGTCTCCGTTCCCGGGAACCTCCCTGAGAACCTCCCCTCTTCCAGGGCCAGAAGCACCGCCCCTATGGCCCCCATCGAGGCGAAGTGCTCGGGGATGATCAGCTCCTCCTCCTTTAGCCCCAGTACGTCGAGGAAGGCCCGTCTCATCCCCGCGTTTGCCGCCACCCCCCCCTGAAAGACCACGGGCTTCTTGAACTCGAGCCCCTTTCCTATGTTGCTCTTGAAGTTCCGGGCCAGGGCGTAACAGAGACCCGCCACGATGTCATAGTCAGGGGTAGCGATCTGTTGCAGGTGGATCATGTCCGATTTGGCAAAGACGCTGCAGCGCCCCGCTATCCGGGGAGGGTTCTTCGAGCGGAGGGCGAGCCTTCCGAACTCCTCTATGCTGAGGCCAAGGCGGGTCGCCTGTTGATCGAGGAAGGAGCCCGTGCCCGCAGCACAGAGGGTATTCATCGAGAAATCGGCGATCCGAAACCGGCCATCCTCCTGCTCCACCAGGATCAGCTTCGAGTCCTCACCCCCGATATCTATGATCGTTCGGGCCTCGGGGTGGAAGGCCTCCACGGCCTTCGCCTGGGCGATGATCTCGTTGTAGAAGGCCCCTTCGAGGATCTCGGCCGGGAGCTTCCCCCCTGTTCCGGTAAAGGCGATTCCCCCGATCCGATCAGCGGGCACGCGGTCAAGCAGCTCCTCGAGGACATTGAGGAGGGTCTTTAAGGGCTGGCCTTTAAGGCGCGTGTAGTGATCCTCGATGATCCTCTTTTCTCCATCCATCAGGACGGTATTGGCACTCACCGAGCCTATGTCCACCCCGATGTATAGATTTCCCATCGCTCCCTTCTCCTAACTTTATTTATTGAAGAGATTATCTTTAAAACCATGGCCTTTTTCAAGGCCAAGAACTTTGCGTCCAGGGCCTAAAAAGAAAAAGGGGATAAATCCCCCTCTCTTTTTGACTGGAGCGGGCAACGGGACTCGAACCCGCGACCCCAAGCTTGGGAAGCTTGTGCTCTACCACCTGAGCTATGCCCGCATCAAAAATAAAATAAAATAATCTTCTCAGCTTGTCAATCCCTGTGTATTGGCCGGCACTGTCAACCTCCTGTGTTGAAATTCCATTGAAGTTGATAGGGGGTATTTCTCCCGACC
>Ga0180301_10003675_pt1 | contig 11966 bp, 12 predicted proteins | sample GuaBasSediGuay16_FD_121797 | JGI IMG/M metagenome (GOLD analysis project Ga0180301, IMG submission 121797) | Subseafloor sediment microbial communities from Guaymas Basin, Gulf of California, Mexico - Guay16, Core 4569-2, 12-15 cm | ecosystem: Environmental > Aquatic > Marine > Hydrothermal...
ACCCTGATAGGACCCCATCGAGATGACTTTCTTGTCCTCGTAGACGGAGTGGATTTAAGATCCTTTGGTTCTCAAGGAGAGCAAAGGATAGCTGCTTTATCTCTAAAGCTTGCCGAAATGGACCTGGTTAAGTCAAAGAGAGGGGATTATCCCATAATCCTGTTGGATGACATTACCTCCGAGCTGGACTCTCAGCGACGAAGGTTTCTTATGGGTTTAATTCAAGGAGAAAGACAGGTGTTCATCACCAGCACCCAGCCCCTGTCCGCCCTGGTCTCGCCGAAGGGTGTTTATTTTTTTGAGGTAAAGGATGGGAAGGTAAGGAGGAAAGGATGAAGCGAGACGGTTTTCCCTCCCGGGTAGGCGAGATATTGGAGAGGACCTTCGAGAAGCTCGGCATAGCCAAGAAGATGAAGGAGCAAAGGATACTGAAGCTGTGGAGGAAAGCAGTAGGGGAAAGAATTAGTCAACATACTCATCCCTTTCTCATAAGAAAGGGGGTTCTCTTCGTCAGGGTGGACAGCTCCGTCTGGTTAGCTCAACTTAACTATCTCAAGGAAGATATAATCTATAAGCTTAACAGAGAAGAGGAAGGCGTGATTAAGGACATTTACTTCCGTCTGGGAGCACGAGAAAACGATACTTGAGGGGGGAAATATAGGCTTCCGCCCATTCCTTTGGAATGACCCCCTCAACGCTCCTATGCCTCGAGAGAAGTGATCGGTGTTTGGTGATCGGGATCGAAGATAGCTTTTACCTGCCAGAGCATCCCTGACAAAATAGAGGATGAGATTCTCTTCCTACCTATTTTCTCACCTCTTGCACTTCATTGAGTTTTGAGCTATTCTTTTTGGAAGATGGCTCATTTACCAGAGGATAATTTAGGGAGGTTAAAAGTATGGATGTGGTATGCTTAGGAATTATCGTAGCCGATGTCATGGGCAAGACCGTGGAGAGGATGCCCGAGCCGGGTAAACTGGAGATCTTTGAGCAGATGGAACTTCATCCAGGAGGATGCGCGGTTAATACAGCCATCGGTTTACATAAGTTAGGGATCAAGGCACGGGTAATGGGGAAAGTAGGAAAGGATGTCTTTGCCGAGTTTATCCTCGAAAAGTTAAAGGGCTGTGGAGTGGACACTTCCGGAATAAAATATGCGGGAAAAAAGTCAACCTCTTTTACCTTCGCTGCCATCAACAAAAGAGGAGAAAGAGCGTTTTTCCATTACACGGGTGCTAACGAGGAACTCAGGTTTGAGGATGTCGACTTTGGCTTGATTGAGGGATGCAAGATATTCCATGTGGCCGGCTTTTATTTGATGCCCCAATTTGACGGTGAGCCCGTAGCCAGGGTTCTTCAAGAGGCCAAAAAATACGGGGTTACCATTACCCTTGATACCGCATGGAACTCTAAGGTTAAAAACTGGCAGGAGCTCATTGAGCCCTCTCTTCCCTATGTCGATGTCATTCTTCCTGCTATTGAGGAAGCGAGGATGTTCAGCAAAAGGGAAAAGCCAGCTGATATCGCCAGCTATCTTTTAAGCCGTGGAGTTAAAATCGTCGCCATAAAGATGGGAGGGCAGGGCTGTTACGTTAAAGATGGCGAGCAAGAGTTTTACCTTCCCGCCTATCCAATTGAGGCCGTTGACACCTCTGGAGCAGGAGATGCCTTTGTGGCAGGCTTTCTGACCGGAATGATCAAGGGGTGGTCTCTGCGGCGGACAGCAGAGTTTGCCAACGCAGTAGGAGCCCTCTGTGTTCAGGATATCGGCTGTACAGCAGGCATTAAGAGCCTGAAGGAGACGCTAAGCTTTATGAAAAAATACTCCGTTGATCCGAAGATAGAGCGCCTTTCTTGAGGCATAGGAAAGTATAAACATTTGTTTAATAAAGGGGGGAGCAGCGAAGCGTTGAGGGGGGAAGATAGGCTTTCGCCCATTCCTTCGGAATGACCCCCCTCAAGTGTCGTTTTCTTGACAAGAAAAACCAGTCATATCAACGGAGGTACCCGTTTCAATTGACAAAAGGGATTTTTACAGTAAAATATCTACTGGAGAAGGGGGTTGGATTACAGAAAAATGCGGGAGGCAATGATAAGGAAGCAGATCATCGCCAGGGGAATTAAGGAAAAGAGAGTAGTAGAGGCCTTCCGGCGTGTGGAGCGTGAAAGGTTTGTCCCTCCTGAGGTAAGGGAGCAGGCCTATGAGGATTTTCCTCTGGCGATAGGAGAGGAGCAGACCATCTCGCAGCCCTATATTGCTGCTCTGATGACCCAGTGCCTGGAGTTAAGAGGCGAGGAGAAGGTGCTGGAAATTGGAACGGGCTCCGGATATCAGACGGCGATTCTCGCTGAACTAGCCAGAGAAGTCTATAGTGTTGAGAGGATAGCTTCTTTAGCCCAGAGGGCAAAAACCGTTCTGGATGAGTTGGGGTATACCAACGTCAAGATCCGCGTTGCCAATGGAACCCTGGGATGGGAGGAATATTCTCCTTATGACAGGATTCTGGTCACTGCAGGGGCTAAGGAGCTTCCCAAACCTTTATTGGACCAATTAGCAGAAGGGGGGGTGATGGTCATCCCGGTGGGGGACCTTCTCTCACAAAGACTGGAGGTGATAAGGAAAAAGAAGACAGGCATTGAGAGCAGGACGGTGGAGAGGTGCATCTTCGTTCCCTTGATTGGAGCATATGGCTGGAAGGAAAGGGAAAAATGAATAACCTCTCCATGCCCGAGGTCTTAACCTTCTTTATGAGCGTGCTTCCCATATCCGAGGCAAGAGGAGCTATACCTTTTGCCTTAGCGCAGGGATTGTCGCCGCTACGAGCTTATCTAATAGGTGTAATTGGGAACTTGGTTCCTGTCCTTCCGCTTTTAGTAGGAGTGAAGAAATTATTTACTTTAAGCTATCGGTATGAGATAGGTAGAAAGATATTTACCTGGATTAACAGGTTGAGCACAAAAAGGGAGAGGATAGTCAGACGATATGGATTTGTTGGACTCATTCTTCTGGTAGCGGTTCCTCTTCCCGTCACCGGAGCCTGGACAGGAAGTTTGGTGAGCGCTTTTCTCGGGCTCTCGATTAAATATGCCTTTTTCGCGATCTTTATTGGGGTATGTATATCCGCAGCTATCGTTTTGATGACGACGCTGGGGATAATAGAAGTTCTCGGGATGTAGCGCAGCCTGGTTAAGCGCGCCTGCTTCGGGAGTAGGAGGTCGTGGGTTCAAATCCCACCATCCCGACCACTCTTATAGCCATTGAGACTTTAAAAAAACTTTGTGGCTAAAAAAGGTGTTTCTTGGGCATTAGTGGAGAAATAGATGAAGCGAAAAATCTGTTTGCTCTTCGTTCTCTTTATCTTAAATGCTTTTATCTTTCCGGGTTATCTTGCAGGTTGCATTGCTTCCCCCAAATATCATATAGTGAGAAGAGGGGATACCCTTTACAGGATAAGCAAGCTCTACGGAGTATCTGTGGAGGAGATAAGAAAAAGAAACCATCTTTCCCCTGATGATAAAATTTATCCGGGACAAAGACTCATTATCCCTCAGGTAGGGGGGGTATATCACCAGGTCAAGGAGCATCAGACTCTCTGGCGCATCGCCAAGACCTATTATGGGGGCGTTACTGCGGAGGAGATTAAAAGGGATGTGGAAAAGATTATGAGGGCAAATGGTCTTTCCTCTCCTGAGATTAAGGTGGGGCAAAAGCTCTTTATTCCTGGGGCAACAAAGGTAATGGAAGTGGAGGTACCTTCGGAGCTGTGGAGCAAAGAGGAAGCCGGTCCGGATGAGGTAGAATCATCCCAAGAAAGGCCCGAAGAGAAGGAGCTGGCGGAGATAAAGTCGGATCTTTGTTGGCCGGTAAAAGGAGAGATAATAAGGTACTTTGAGAAGGGTAAGTTTAACGGAATCGATATCGCTGCCCCTGAGGGAGCTACCATTGTCGCCCCCGCTGATGGAGAGGTTTACTGGGAAGGTCTGCTCAGCACATATGGACGGACGCTAATCCTTTACCATAAAAAGGAGGACCTTTACACCTGCTATATGCATATATCTGTCTACTTGGTGAGGAAGGGGGATCAGGTGAAAAAAGGACAGCCCATTGCTCGAGTGGGAGCTACGGGAAATGTTGATCTTCCCTGTCTTCATTTTGAAATTCGCAAGGGAATAGATCCCGTAAACCCCCTTGATTATCTTCCGTAGCTATTCTTTTAACCTCGTTTTTCAGGCAAATCAGATGAATAACATAGTGGAACGAGAAGTTGAGATACTTAATAAAGTTGGTCTTCACATAAGACCGGCCTCGCTTCTGGTCGAGGTTGCCCGTAAGTTCAAGTCCAGAATCTGGCTGGAGAAGGATGGCCAGATAGCCGATGGGAAGAGCGTGACGAGCTTGCTATTGCTTTCAGCTGAAAAGGGAAGCAAAGTCAATATAAAAGCACAGGGTCCGGATGCTCAAGAGGCAGTGGAGGCTCTGATGGAGTTGATCGGAAACAAATTTGGAGAGGAATAAGGATAAAGGTAAGCTTTGGAGAGGTGACTGAGTGGCCGAAAGTGCACGATTGGAAATCGTGTGAAGGACCAAAAGTCCTTCCGAGGGTTCGAATCCCTCCCTCTCCGCCAGATCTTTATTTGACCTTTCCCCCCTTCTTCCTTCCTTACTTTCCAGGAAATTTCTTCAGATTGTGAATATCGGTTATCTCATCTGATTTTCTTGAGGCATAGGAAAGTATAAACATTTGTTTAATAAAGGGGGGAGCAGCGAAGCGTTGAGGGGGGATGTTTCCCCCCTCAAGTGTCGATAAAGGGGGAGCAGCGAAGCGTTGAGGGGGTCATTCCGAAGGAATGGGCGAAAGCCTATGTTTCCCCCCTCAAGTGTCGTTTTCTTATTCTGGATGGTGGTCAGGGGCATGTTCCCTCCGTAAAGCAAAAAGTCCCTTGCCTCCTGTGGTAAAGATTACCACGATCACGCTACTTTGACCCTTTTACTTTTGTCTGATTCTGGGTGAGTCGACTGCCTTCGTTCTCGCCACCGGGGATTGGTCGTGGTGGCCGGGATTGTTCTTGTTACCTTCAATGGAGGAAAAGGAGGGAAATGCTATGAGATATAAGAGAATAAGTGATGAGGTGATAAGGAAATTAAGGGAAATCGTGGGTGAGGACAACCTCATCCTGGGAAGGGAGAGGATGCTGGACTATTCCCACGACGAGTTTTCCCTTGATTGGCTCCGTCATCTTCCGGAGGCGGTGGTGAAGCCAAAGAATACCAGGGAGATCTCTGAAATTTTGAAGCTTGCCAATAAAGAGAACTTTCCTGTCACTCCCCGGGGAGGAGGGACAGGTTTGGTCGGCGGATGCGTTCCTATCTTTGGCGGTATAGTTTTGTCCCTGGAGAGGATGAACCGAATCCTGGAGATAGATAAGGAGAATATGATGGCGGTGGTCGAGCCCGGGGTTACCCTTATGGACTTCTACCAGGAGGTTGAGACATCGGGACTTTTCTTTCCACCTCATCCTGGAGATGAGTCAGCTTATATAGGGGGTCTCATCGCCACCAACGCAGGTGGAGCAAGGGCAGTAAAATATGGGGTGATGAGGGATTTTGTGAAGGGGTTGGAAGTTGTCCTGCCCGACGGCAGGATCTTACAGCTTCGAGGAAAGCTCATCAAAAATTGCAGTGGATACAGCATCCTACATTTGATGATTGGTTCAGAGGGTACCTTAGGCATCATCAGCAAGGCGGTGATACTTTTAATGCCCCCGCCCCAGAACCTGAGGACCTTACTCATCCCTTATGAGTCACTACATAATGCCATAAAGACAGTTCCGCAGATAATATCAAGTGGTATAAGGCCCATAGCTGTGGAGTTCATCCAAAACGACGTTATACCCTTTTCCGAAAAACTACTGGGTAAGGAGTGGCCCTGCAAGAAGGGAGAGGCATCCTTGATGATAATCATAGATGGCCCTACTGAGGATGAGGTGGACAGAATATCCGAGTTGATAGCGGACCTTTGTAGCGCTAACGATGCTATAGACGTTCTGGTGGCGGATGATAAAGGAAAACAGGCAGATCTTCTGGCAATCAGGAGTAACTTTTATGAGGGTTTGAAGCCGAATCTAATTGAGATACTGGACCTTACAGTTCCTCCTTCCCAGATAGTGAACCATATAGATAGGGTATGTCAGATCTCCGAGGAATACGGCGTGTGGCTTCCAGTGTATGGTCATGCAGCGGATGGGAACATACACACTCATATAATGAAGCTTAAGAAAGAGAAAGACCGCTTTAGAAGATTGGAAGAGAAGGAGTGGAGAAGAAAATATCCCGTGATCAGGAAGCTGCTGCATGAAGACTGCATAGAGCGTGGTGGGGTGATATCTGGAGAACACGGCATAGGGGTTGTCAAAAAAGAGTACATGTCGATGATATTCGATGATGCTTATCTTGAGTTATTGAAGAGGATAAAAAGGACATTCGATCCGAACAATATCTTAAATCCCGGTAAGGTCTTTGACTTATGAAAAATCGGATGCATCTTCCCCTATATCTTTACAAAACAGGCATAATATGCTAAACTAAACCAAAAGAAGGAGCACAGGTGAATGATCGACCTGCACACCCACAGCTTCTTAAGCGATGGGGAGCTTAGTCCGGCGGAACTTCTCCAGAGGGCAAAGGAAAAGGGGTATAAGGCCCTGGGAATCACTGACCATGCCGATCCATCAAATATAGACTGGGTGATCCCCCGGATAGTCAAATTCTGTCAGGAGGTAAGCAGGGTAGATAAGGGGATCAAGGTTATTCCAGGGGTGGAGCTAACACATTGTCCTCCTGCTTTAATTGGGGAGCTTGCCCGAAGAGCGAGAAAGAGGGGAGCAAAGCTAATCCTGGTCCACGGGCAGACCATAGTGGAGCCCGTTCCAGAGGGAACTAACAGAGCTGCCCTTGAGGCGGACATAGACATCTTAGCCCATCCAGGATTGATCAGTGAGGAGGAGGTCAAATTAGCCAAACAAAGGGGCATTTTTTTGGAGATATCAAGCCGCAAGGGACATTGTCTGAGCAACGGCCATGTAGCGAGGCTTGCCCTGGAACACGGAGCAAAGCTCATCCTCAATACAGACACTCATAGCCCGGATGATCTGATAAACATAGATGAGGCAAGAAAAATCCTTCAAGGAGCAGGGCTTTCAGCTGAAAAAATAGAGGAGGTGCTTGATAACTCCCGGAAGCTGATCAAAAAGATAGAGAATGAACGTAACTTTTAGAGAAAAACAAAACCAGGAGAGAGCACAGATGGACAAGATCACCTCACTTAAGATAAGGGCAAATCAACTGCGGCAGGACGTGATAGAGATGACAGCTGAAGCTGGGTCCGGTCATCCCGGAGGGTCCCTCTCTGCAGCGGACATAGTGGCATGTCTATACTTTGAAGTCCTCCGTCATAATCCCAAGAACCCAAAATGGCCGGACAGGGATAGATTCGTCCTCTCAAAGGGACATGCCTGTCCTGTGCTTTATTCAGCTCTGGCAAGGTCAGGCTATTTTCCCGTGGAGGAGCTGAGGACCTTAAGAAAGATAGGAAGCCGTCTGCAGGGACATCCCGACAACAGGAAAACTCCAGGGGTGGAGATCTGTTCCGGTTCCTTAGGGCAGGGAATCTCTGCGGCAGTAGGAATGGCCTTGGCTGGAAAGATAGACAAAAAGAGCTTCCGGGTCTATGTCCTGATTGGCGACGGAGAGATAGAGGAAGGACAGGTCTGGGAGGCAGCAATGAGCGCCAGCCATTATAAGCTGGACAACCTCTGTGCCATCCTCGATTACAACGGCCTGCAGATAGATGGTCCTATCAGGAAGGTGATGTCTCCTGAGCCAATTAAGGAAAAATGGCTCTCCTTTGGCTGGCATACCGTAGAGATCGATGGACACAATATTCCTGAGATCCTGGATGCCTTCAGCCAGGCAAAGCAGGTCAAGGGAAAGCCCACCATAATCATCGCCCATACCACAAAGGGAAAGGGAGTATCCTTTATGGAGAACGTGGTGGAGTTTCACGGCAAAGCTCCCGCTAAGGAAGAAGCTAAAAAAGCTCTGGAAGAACTAAGAGAAGAGGTAAGACAATGGGAAAACTAATAGCCACAAGAGATGCCTTTGGTGAGGTGTTAGTTGAACTGGGAGAAAGGTATAAGAATTTGGTGGTTTTAACCGCTGACTTAGCTGAATCCACCCGGACAAATAAGTTTGCCAGCCGATTTCCGGATAGGTTCTTTAATATGGGGATTGCTGAACAGAATATGATGGGAGTGGCCGCCGGTCTGGCAAGCTGTGACAAGATCGTCGTCGCCTCCTCCTTTGCCATCTTTTCCACTGGAAGAGCCTGGGAACAGGTAAGATACAGCATCTGCCATTCTTACCTTAACGTAAAGGTGGTGGCCACCCACGGAGGAATATCCGTAGGAGAGGATGGCTCCTCTCATCAGGCAACCGAGGACCTTTCCCTGATGCGTCCTCTTCCCGGCATGAGGGTGGTGGTCCCCGCTGACGCCACGGAGACGAAGCTTGCCATTCGAGCTGCTGTAGAGACCGATGGCCCATTTTACATTCGCTTAGGACGGCCTAAAATTCCTGTAATCTTTGAGGACAGCTGTCCCTTCCAGCTGGGCAAGGGATATAGGCTGACCGAGGGAGAAGATGTGGCCATCTTCGCCTGTGGGGTCATGCTCTATCAGGCGTTGGAGGCGGAGAAAAATTTGAGAAGGGAAGGAGTTAAAGCTCAGGTGATCAATATGTCCACCATTAAACCCATAGATACTCAGATTATAATTGAGGCAGCAAAAGCTACCGGTGCCGTTGTCACCGCTGAGGAACATCAGGTCACTGGAGGACTGGGAAGTGCTGTATCAGAGGTCCTTGCGGAAAACTTTCCTGTTCCCTTGGAGAGAGTGGGGATAAAGGATCGCTTTGGCGAGTCGGGCACTCCTGAAGAGCTTTTTAAAAAATATGGATTGACAGCAAGAGATATTGAGGAGGCGGCAAAAAAAGTGCTGAGGAGGAAAGGTTGAAAAGGGAAAGATATTTTCTGATAGTCTCGATAATTATCATTACTCTGACCTTTGGAGGGATTTTCTTTACCGGCGTGCAGGCGGAAGATGAAAATGACATCTTTTCAGAGTTAGGACCCTTTTTGCGTGCCTATCAGGCCATTCAAAGCCGGTATATAAAAGAAGTCGATCCCTCCAAGTTGATAGAGGGAGCTATCAAGGGAATGATGGAATCCCTGGAAGACCCTCATTCTTACTGGTTAGACCCTCGCTCCTTTGAGGATGAGAGGATAAGAAGAGAGGGCCGGGTAGGAGGAACAGGAATGGTCATTACCATTGAAAATGGTTCTCTCACTGTGGTCTCCTGCATAGAGGAGACGCCAGCCAGCCAGGCTGGCATTCACCCAGGTGACAAGATCATAAAGATAAACGGAGACCCGACCGAGGGGATCGGTTTGCCGGAGGCAGCTGATAAACTCCGGGGAAGCCCGGGGACAGAGGTGACCGTAACCATCCAGAGGGAGGGAGTAGAAGAGCCTCTTGAGTTTACCCTCACCCGCGTCATCTATAAGATACCCAATATCAAGAAAAGGCTGTTAGATGGAAATATCGGATATCTCAAGATCACCGAATTTATGGATAAAAATACAGCTGAGGACGTGAAAAGTGCTCTTGTCGAACTTCAGAACAAGAAGATCACCGGCCTGATCCTTGACCTGAGGGACAATCCAGGAGGACTTTTCTCCCAGGCGGTGAAGGTAGCTGATGAGTTTTTATCTTCGGGGGTGATCGTCTCTGTTAGAGGACGGAATCCCTCTGAGGACGATGTTCAATACGCTCATCCGGGGGGAACAGCGCTAAAAATTCCTCTGGTAGTCTTGATCAACAGAAACAGTGCCAGTGCCTCGGAAATTGTGGCTGGAGCGATCAAAGACCATAAAAGAGGGATTCTCTTGGGAACCAGGACCTTCGGCAAGGGAACGGTTCAGCTTGACATTCCCTTGGAGGACAAAGGAGCCATACACCTGACGGTAGCCAAGTATTACACTTCCTCAGGAAAATGCATAGAGGGTCTGGGAATTGAGCCGGATATAAGGGTAGAGGCCTTCAGTCCCAGCGAGGAGGAAAAGGAGATCCTGGCCAAGCTCAGAAAATCAAAGTGTGTGGAAGAGTTTCTGGCTAAACATCCTTCATGGGAAAAAGAGGATCTTTGTCCCTTGATGGATGAGCTGAGCAGGGAGGAAGTTTATGTAGATGAAGAGCTCTTAAAGAGGGTTCTACGAGAAAAGGATGAGGACAAGGAAAACGACATCCTAAACGACCTTCAGCTTCGTCAGGCAATGGAGATATTAAAGGCCTTGGAGGTTCTTAAAGGCGTACAGAAGTGATCTTCTGCCACAAATAGGACAGGAAAGTTATGGCAGGGAAGAAGAGGAAGAAAAGAGCTCGTAAACTTAAACTTCTTTATATTATTACGGTAAGTCTTTTCCTTATTATAGCAGGATTAGGCTCGTTTTTGTATTTTAAATCTCTTTACTATGAGAGAAAATTTTCCGAGCTTGACCTGAAGGTCGAAAGAGGAATAAGTTCCCTGGGTCTTTCCATAGTTAGCAAGAAGATAAAAAAGGTAGGACCTTTTCCAGGATACAGTCAAGCTGAGGAAACGGTAAAGGTGCCCTTTGATTATCCTCTTGATGGATTTAAGATGCGTATCCGAAATGCATTCCCAAGATCAGTCCAGATTCAGAGGATAGAGGAGAAGAACCTCAAGGATGCCTATCAGGTCTTCGTCCGCTTAGGATTTGGCAGGATGACCACACACATCTTAAAGTTTTTTCTCAAAAAGATAAAAATTGCTCTGCTCATCGACGACTTTGGATATACCCAGGGAGAGGTGACAGATCTGTTTTTAAGGGACCTCGACGTTCCTCTTACTATCTCAATCATCCCTGGAACTCCCTACGCCGGGCTGATAGCACAGCAAGCTTACAAGCGCAAAAAGGAGGTCATGCTTCATCTTCCCATGGAACCAAGGGGAAAGTTTAAAAACGAATATAAATGGATAATTATGTCCGGAATGGGGAAGGAAGAGATCGAGAATGTGACGAGGAAAGCTTATGAGAGCATTCCCCATTGTGCAGGAGTTAACAACCACATGGGGTCCCTTGCCACCTCCAAGGAGGAGGTGATGGGACCGGTTTTAGAAGTGGTTAAGGAGAAAAACTTATACTTTGTGGATAGCAAGACAACTTCCAGTTCCGTAGCCTTTCCCTTAGCCAGGAAATTAGGGATAAGGTGTACCTCAAGAGATGTGTTTTTGGATAACGAAAAAAGTTATAGCTACATTAAAAAGCAGTTTCAGAGGCTCGTCCTTGTTGCTCGAAAAAAGGGCAGGGCCCTGGGAATAGCCCATGCAAGTCCCACCACTGCCAGGGCTATAAGAGAAATCATCTGTGATCTTGATAAAAGAAAGATTTCCCTTGTCTACGTCTCAGATATAGTGGAGTAATTAGTTTGAGGAGGAAGAAGATGAAGAAACTATTGGGAACAGGAGCATTTATTTTAGCATGCCTTGTTGGTATTTTGCCGGCTAAGGGAGGCACGGAAATTGACGTAATTGATGTTCCCACCGCCAGGATGCTGAACAAAAATGAGTATAGCTTGAACTTTCGCTTCTACCAGGCAGGAGGTCTTCTCATGGTCGGGCAGGCCGGCTTGACGGAGGATCTTACCATAGGTGCCTCATACGGTGGTGAGGGAGTAATTGGGACGGGAAAGTTTAAGGGAAATCCTGAGCCGACGTTTTCCATCAAATATAAGCTGGCTGAAGAGGGGGAAAAGACCTCGTTTTCCTTAGCCGTAGGTTACAGTGGCCAGGGATACGGAAGATATTATGGGGAGGGAGATAGGGTAGATCG
>Ga0180301_10003676_pt1 | contig 11964 bp, 9 predicted proteins | sample GuaBasSediGuay16_FD_121797 | JGI IMG/M metagenome (GOLD analysis project Ga0180301, IMG submission 121797) | Subseafloor sediment microbial communities from Guaymas Basin, Gulf of California, Mexico - Guay16, Core 4569-2, 12-15 cm | ecosystem: Environmental > Aquatic > Marine > Hydrothermal...
TTTGAGGCAGGTCAATTCTCATCCTGCCTGTCAGGGGCAAAATGCATCGAGTTACACGAACCAGGCACACGTCGAGGTGGCCTACAAGCTAGTAGCCCATTTGTAAATGGGTCAGGACCGTATATCGACAAAATCATCACAATTGCCACCCCCTATCGTGGAAGCCTTAAAGCAATAGAGGCGCTCCTTCCAGGGGCACGGAATTTTTTTGGATTGGAGGCCCAGAAAGCAATGCGGCGGGCTTCAAGGACCCTGCCCGGTGTCTATCAGCTTTTGCCTTCATGGGAAAAGGCCGCAGTTGATAAGCACAGCGGCAAACATATCGATATTTTTACTCAAGATGTTTGGCAGGATAACCTTGTAAAGACATTGGCGAAAGAATATGGGAAAACGTTCTTTCAGGCAATGTTAGACGATGCCAGGGCCTTCACTGATGTTGTCAAGCAAGACTATAACACGGATATTAGAAAAAGATTTTATTGCGTCTATGGCGTGGGGAGCGAAACATGGAAACAAGTAAAAGTTGACCCAAGGAACGGAAACAGGTTCGATTTTGAAAAAGCAGCAGAGGATAAAAGAGGGGATGGCACGGTACACAAATTATCATCATATGTAAAAGCGGCTGGCTTTTTTAAGGATACCAAGAAATTCATTGAGCTAGGAGGCCAACACGCCCAGATGCCAAATCATGGCGCTGTTCAAGATTATATTGTCGCTCTTTTTACCAAGAGCAAATACCTGCGGCCTTTTGAATCAAAACCTTAAGAAGATGTAGCATTTGGCTGCTGCAATATCTTCATATATGGGAAATAGGCCGTGCTATAAGCAATATCAAGCAAAAGTTTCTTGTTATCTTAATGTTAGAAAGACAGATAAGATCATCATAGAATTTCACTTGTTGAAATAATAAAAATGGAACAAAACAAGTTTGATAAACTAATTGATAAAAGACATAAGTGGGTTCAAAGTTCAAAAGAGAATAACTTTGACTTCGATAGTATTCTTGCAGGCATTTATAATGATCCTTCTCACTTCATTTATGAAATATTACAAAATGCAGAAGACGCAGACGCTAAAGAAATTTCTTTTAATCTTTTTGAAAACAAATTAGAAATTGTTCACGACGGTAAAGATTTCGACTTTAATAATGTAGATGGAATAACGGGAATAGGGATCTCTACTAAAAAAGAAGATTTAAACGCAATTGGTAAATTTGGTGTTGGTTTTAAATCCGTATTTGCAATCACAAAAACACCTATTATTCATTCTGGTCCATATCATTTCAAGATCGAAGACTTTGTTATCCCTTCAATAATTGAAAGTAATGGGATTGAAGAAACACAAATCATATTACCTTTTAATCACCCAACTAGGTCCAGTAAAGAAGTATACGAAATTGTTGGGCAAAAACTTGAAAGTATTGGATTAAAAACCCTATTATTTTTAAAAAATATCGAAGAAATAAAATGGCAAACACCAGAAAAAAGTGGGCATTATTATAAGGAATCTAAATGTTTTGAAAAAAATGACAAGATCCAAAAAGTCTCTATTATTTCTAAAATAGAAGATGATGAAGATTTTGAAGAATTTCTTGTTATTCAGAAACCTGTAAAAATCGATTCCCATATATTAAAAGTTGAAATCGCTTATCGAATAGAAAAAGATGATTCAGGGAAAGATATCATTTTAAAAGAAAAAGATTCGAAACTCATCGTCTTTTTTCCAACTGAAAAAGTGACTTATTTAAATTTCTTAATACAAGGTCCTTACAAAACCACACCTAATCGAGAAAATATTCCGTTAGATGACGAGCAAAACCAATATATAATCAAAGAGACAGCAAATCTGGTCGCGGAGAGCATTCCACTGATCAAGGAACTGGGTCTATTAAATGTCTCTTTTTTAGAAGTAATACCAATCGAACAAAATCATACTGATGAAATTATTTATTCGTGTATATACGAAAAGGTGAAGGGAAAATTGTCGTCAGATGAAGCATTCCTACCTACCTCAAGTAACAATTTCACTACAACGAAAAATGCAATATTAGCACGTGGAAAGGGATTGACTGAAACCTTGAATAGTAACGACATAAAAATATTATTTGATAAAGAACAATGGTTGAATACGAATATAACTTATGATCGAACGAGAATATTAAGAGATTATCTCATTAATGAATTAGACGTGTTAGAAGTTGATTTTGAAGATTTGGCGGTAAACATATCTAAAGAATTCATTGAGAGAAAGTCGGATGAATGGTTATTGAATTTTTATGGCAGATTATTAGATCAACGATCATTATGGGCCAAAAGTGGTTATTATGGTCGTAATGCAGGTATCTTAAGAGAGAAACCGATTATTAGACTTCCCGACAATACTCATATTGCACCTTGCGATAAAAATAATAAAATTCAAGTCTATCTACCAGCAGATACCAAGTCAAAATATAAAACCGTCAAGAAAGAATTCACGCAGAACGAAAACTCTCTCAAATTTTTAACAGAACTTGGATTAACGAAACCAGACATCTTTGCAGAAATAAAAGAATTTGTTATTACTAAATACGTTAATTCCAATCCTGATGTTGATATTGAAGAATACCTTGACGATTTTGAAAAACTTGTAATTGCATTTAAAAAAGATAAAGCAGATAAACAAAAAGAACTTATAGACGACCTGAAGAAACTATATATTATTTATTCCACTAATTCCATTTCAGGGTCCAATCAATTTAGAATGCCACAAGAAGTTTATCTCAAAAACGAAGACTTGTTAGAATATTTTAAAGGATATGATTCCGTATTTTTTGTTTCTAATGAACTCTATCAAAGATTCTCAAGCCATGAAGATGGTTTTATCGATTTTTTACTGGCTGTCGGTTGCGAAAACAAACCAAGGCGAATTCAAATAGCGTCTGATCTTTCTGATGATGAGAAGAAAAAATTAAGAGATAATAATTGGTGTACACGTGAAATTCATACAATAGACTATGATTATGAAGGGTTAGAAAATTTCCTTTCAAATTTAACAAAAGAAAAATCATGTATATTATGGAACTTTTTACTTAAAAGTTTAGCATCTTACAGTAGATGGGGTAAACATAATTTTTTTAAAGGAGAATATAGCTGGTTCTACCGTTCACAGAAGTATAAAAAATTTGATTCTAAATTTTTAAAAACACTAAAAAATACTAAATGGCTTTTTAATAAAAACGATAGTCTAGTTTTCCCCAATGAAGTTACAATATCTGAGTTAGCTAATCGCTATTCTAATGATGATGAGAATGTAGAGTATTTAAAAAGAGAATTAGGTTTCAAATCAGATATTATTGATCTCCTACCTGAAGATGAAAAAAAGATTCTAGAAATTGCTAAAGATCGAACGCCTGAAGATATTGAAAAGGCTCTTGCTTTATTAGATGAAAAGAAAAAACAGAAACAAACTATAGAATCTGATGAAGACGATTTATGGAATTCAGAAATAGATCCTGAAAATCTTGACCCACGTGTTGAAAAAATAGAACCTGAATTAGTCGACACTCCTGACCGTGGTGGCCAACGCCTACAAGAAAAAGATGATGGATATCATCCAGATGATTATGAAGCTGAAGAACCAGAAGAAACAAGAAAAAAGATGTCAAAAAAGAAACTTAAAGATATTGGCAACTGGGGTGAGCGCTATGTTTTTAAATATTTGAAACAAAAATACTCTGATGAAACTGAAATAGATATTATATGGCTTAATGCAAATGGTGACTTGGGCAAAGGTTATGATTTTTCCATAGTATCTAATGGCGAAGAAATCGAGTATATCGAAGTTAAATCTAAGATTGATGAAGAACCAAAATTGTTTGAAATAACAGGAACGCAATGGGAATTTGCACGAAAACTTTACAATAAAAATGAAGGGGATAAATACAAAATTTATGTTGTAAGCAGTACTGGTTCAGAGAACGCTAAAATAAGGATAATAAAAAATCCCACAAAATTATGGAAAGAAGGAAAACTTTATGCGCACCCAGTTCATTTCAAACTATAAAATGCCTTCTAATCGGGTAGCAGGGGGTTTCTCTCCCCCAGCCCCCACACCACCTAGTATGCGGGTTCGCACTAGGCGGTTCACAGAGCCTATCGGGCCGTAGCCGGGTAATGAAAAAGTTGGGGACGTAAGTGAAATCTTGATATTCTGGGAAAACAGGAACGTCCATTGATAAATAACTCTTCTGAAAATTTAAATTACTTATATACAAATGGACGTCCAGCAGTTCATTCCCAATAAAGGATACATACAACATATGAGCAGCCTCTCCCATCGACAATAGGTGCCACCAAGAAAGTAAGCCAAGATTTGCCAACAGTTCGCTAATTTCCCGGGGGGTTGCCATAAATCGGCCTTTTTCTACAGACTCGTTTGGCCTATAATTGATAGAGATATGGAAGAAACACAACAACCCAAAAAATACAAGGCAGCGGTCTGGCGCCTTTTCCTTCCATATCGTATTTTCATTGATGATGGGATTTATGAATTTACATTCAAACAAAGGGCAATTAGCTTACAGTTCATAACTCATCCTATTCAAGACCAAAAAGCACTTCTTAACTTCCCTATCAACTTCTTAAAGATCAATGAACGTCAGCAGGTACGATTTGATAGCCGTGGGATCACTGGATTCAACGAAGTAAGAGTATATAATTTTTTTGAAAAGCTTATCACAAAAGACCAGTTTTTTGAATTATGTAATGTCAAGAAGCTAGAAATATATCAGCTTCCTGGAATCTTAGAGCCTGTCAACTACTTCATTTCAATTTACCGAGCCAAGACTGACGAATTCTGGTTTCGTCCAGTAGCAGAAATCGACATTTTTTCATTTTCAATTGGATTATGGCCTGAAGGGGAAAATGAAATAGAAAATCATTGCTCACAAGTTCCACATGAAATAGCTGTTGGGACTTCATATTTAAAAACTGAGTATTGGTATGCTGATTTATTGGACCGTTTAAGAACGGGATGGAAAGTTCCTTTTTTTCTTGAGCTAATCTTCGAAGGAGAAGACGCACTTGAACGTTCTAACTATCGTCTGGCTGCTTCTAATTTTGCGCTTGCTATTGAGGCACTCCTGAGAGCGTTAATTCTCGAACACTTCCCTGAAATGGACATAGAAGAAAATCCAGCTAAGCACATGCTAAATTTCTACTTTTCAAATTACTATAAAATTGCAGATCCTAAAACAATACCCTTAAGAAAAAAAGAGGCGCAAAAACTATTCAGTATTATTTGGGAAAATCGTGACAAAATAATGCACGGCCATGATCTCGACATTAGCAAAGCAAATGCCCAATCTGCAAGAAATGCGGTTAAGAGCCTCGCAAAGCTCTGGTGGAGTCGCCCTAATAAAAATCCCCCCTTAATTGTAGAGGGACCGTATTGTAGCAGTCATCCTGTGATGGACCCGAATATTTGGGCTAAACGAGCACTCAAAAAGTTTAAAGAAAAAAAATTTGTTGATGCTGAAGAAGCAGCAGAGTTTGCATTAAGAATCCAGCCTGATCATCATCTATCAAAAAAAATTTTATATGATATTGTCAAGTTGGGTGTTTCTTCAAGAATTGATCCAGATGACCCTATGGTTAAAAAGTTTATGGAAAGTATTAAAGGCACAGGACTTGAAAAGTTCATCAAGCCGAGCATGCAAAAATCTTTAAAAAGTGAATGTATAACAAAAGAAAAGGCAGATGATTAATACTGTTTCAGGAAAGTTGGTGGACGTTGTTGACCAAGTTGAATAACTTAAATATGAAATCTTGGAGGCGTCCGTGAAATCTTGATATTCTGGGAGAAAGCGAAACGTCCATTGATAAATAACTCTTCTGAAAATTTAAATTACTTATATACAAATGGACGCCCCGCAGTTCAAAGCGACACACAGAAGTCTTCAGCCAGGCATCAACAAATCATATGGAGAGGACAACAGCAATCCGGCTAAACGGAAGCAACGGGTCATATGTCAATGACCTCGGCCCAAATAAGTCGCTATTGACGAGAAATCCTTGACACAAACATTGCTTATGATATTTTCCGCTGAAATTCCTCCTGAACGATACATTAACCCCAACCAAGGGGATGCCATGAACTGGATACTATAAACCCTGTTTCTCATCGAGAGAGATGGGGTTTTGTGATTTTTGGGGATGATTTGGCATGGGAAAACTTTTGAAAAAAATTGTTTGTGCCTTTCTGTTGATTTCGGCCCTCCTTATTGGTGTTTCTGCCACGTGGTGCAGCGAAGAATATGAAGTTGTGCGTGTGCTGGACGGCGACACTATCGTTTTGAACAACGGCGAGCGTGTTCGTTTAATAGGGGTGGATACCACAGAAAAATCTCATCCGCTTAAACCTGTCGAATATTTTTCAGAGGAGGCCACACAATTCACAAAGCGCCTATTGGAAGGAAAGAAGGTCAAGTTAGAGTATGGCAAGGAACGAAGGTGTAAGTATGGACGATTATTGGCTTATGTCTACCTATTGGATGGAACATTTGTGAATGCCGAGATCATCAAAAAAGGGTACGGATTCGCATATACTAAATATCCGTTTAAATACAAAGATCAGTTCGTGTCCCTGGAAAAAGAGGCAGAACGAAACAAACAGGGCTACTGGAAATATGGGGCAAGAGGTGAACTAAGCTGGATCATTGAAAAAGGACAAGAGCCATTTTTGGTTTATCAGATGTCACGTAATTTGTGGGGTATTAAGTATAATGGCTTCATCAAGACCAGGTTAAATAATGATCAGCTAGTCTTGATATTGAACAATTTAAGGCACTGGATTCATGAATTTCATGAGGACGATTTAACAAAACAACTTTTAAGCTCTGGATGGGAAAGGTGGGATGAGAAATGAAGAGATGGATCTCCTTGCCCTTAGTAGCTCCCATTTTTATTTTCTTGAACATATCGCTTGCTGGTCAGCTAATCCAATGGAACGAAGCTCACAACTATTATGGACAGCATGTAACGGTCGAGGGCAAAATAGTCAGCACATACAACTCCGGTAAGGCCTGCTTCCTAAACTTTCATCCCGATTACAAGAAATATTTTACCGCTGTGATATTCAAATCTGCTTTTCACCGATTTCCCCCTAGCCCCGAAGACTTCTATTATGGAAAAAACGTTCACGTCACAGGTACGATAAAACAGTACAAAGGTAAGCCAGAAATTATTCTTAATGATCCATCTCAGATCGAAATTGTCGGAGAACCTATCAGCAAAACAAAGGTATCTAAGGTTATATCTTGGAAAGATGCTGATAAGTATTATGGAAAAATCGTCACAGTAGAAGGCAAGGTGGTTTCAACGTACAACTCTGGAAAAGCATGTTTCCTGAATTTCCATCGAAACTGGAAAAGATATTTTACAGCAGTGATATTTGCTTCTAACTTTCACAAGTTTGAACCGCCGCCAGAGATTAAGTTCAAGGCGAAACATGTTAGGGTTACGGGACTTGTTAGGGAATATAAGGGAAAGCCTGAAGTCATTGTCAACAATCCTTCTCAGATAGAGATAATAGAAAGGAAATGATAGGATGAGAACAATCTTCAATATTATGACAAGCCTGTTCGCTGTATTGCTTCTGTCTTCAGTGTCAATCTCTGCGGATTACGAATACGATGTATCAGGCTATGGGGACAGCGGATATGTCTCCGGAGAAATCGAAGCAAATCGCGGGTCTCGTGATGTTGAAGGTTACCTTTACACAGAAGATGGGAGCGAAGTCTACTTTAAAGGAGAGTGGACAGGATACGGGGAAATAGAAGGCTACGATGAAAACGGGAATTATTATGAGATAGAAACTGAGTAGAGTTTCCGTAACTGTCTATGCAAATAGAAACGATGCATTACTATGTTCTTGGAGACGATTTGGCAAAGATTTATGCTGTTTAAACCCAGCTTCTTACAATTCAAATGTTAATTTGAACGTTGCTTGGAGAGTCGTTTGACGGGCAGAACGGGTTCCATAACAAAGGTTAAACATGAATATAACAGGATCAAACAGCTATGATAAATATAAGCTTGAACATGCAATTTGATTCCGATGTGTATTCCCTAAAGGCTGTTAAGAACGCGGCTTTTGACTATAGGGATAAAGCAGGCTTTCAAATTGAAACTATGCCGTCTGGCAAGATTTTAGTGTGCATTACCCCCAAAGTGAAAGAGCCAGACTTTATTGAATCACTGGAAACGGACTTCAAGAATCATGTGCTTGACCACCAGGTTCGGATCGAGGTGAGTGCTGAATTTAAGCCAATCAGAGAGATGATAATAGCTCAAGCTTTTGAACCCTGCGACAATCTTGAAGAAATTATACACACGTTGAGTAATGAGTAGAATTAACAGCACATATGGCTTTCTTCCGTTCAGGTTTTTACGCCAAGGTAAAGAAACTCTTCTCGTAAATGATGTGGGTGAATATTATTTCCTAAAGAACCAAGCATTTGATTTATTTGTCAATCATGAACTTGAAACCCGCAGCGTAGAATTCCAAGATCTAAAGGCAAAAGGTTTTGTTTATGATGGTTACCTTCCCCAAACAATTGATCTCTTGGCAACCAAATACAGAACGAAAAAGCGATTCTTGTATGATTTTACCAGCCTTCATATGTTCGTTGTCACGAGAAGATGCAATCAGAAATGTGCCTACTGTCATGCTTCCTCAATTCAGGAAGATGCTGGTGATATACATGATATGAACTATGTAACTGCCAGAAAGTGTGTTGAAATTGCATTCAGGTCACCATCCTCCTGTATTAAGATTGAATTTCAGGGCGGTGAACCATTATTGAATTTTAATGTGGTTAAGGAAATTGTAGAATATGCTGAGGAGTTGAATGAAAGTGCTAACAAAAAACTTGAATTTGTGATTTGCACTAATCTGGTGGCACTAAATGAAAAATATCTTGAGTACATGGAATCCAAGGATATAATGGTCTCGACGTCACTGGATGGTCCGCAACATATTCATGATGCTTGTCGCAAATTAAGACTTGGAGGAGGAAGTTACGATATTGTTACATCTCATCTGTCATGGGCAATGGAAAGACTGGGGCGAGATAAAATATCAGCTTTGATGACTGTCACTTTACACAGTGTAGGACGGCTTCCTGAAGTGATAGATGAGTACATCAAGCAAGAACTTGGATCTATTTTTATACGAGCAATGAATCCGTTTGGTTCTGCGTTCAGGAACTGGCCACGGGTGGGTTGCACCTTAGACGAATTCCTGAAAGGTTATAGACAAGCATTTGACTATATTATTCAGCTTAATGTTCAGGGCACACATTTTCCCGAGGTATTTGCAGCCCTGCTGTTAACTCGTATTTTGACCCCATTTTCTACGGGTTTTGTGGATTTACAGTCTCCAACAGGCGCTGGGATAAGTGGCGTAATTTATGACGTAAATGGAGATGTTTATGTGTCTGATGAAGCCAGAATGTTGTCCAGGACGACAGGCGACAAAACGTTCTGCATCGGTAACGTGCATTCGGATTCCTGGAATGACGTTTTTTGTAGTCACCAATTGAGAAAGATTATTTCAGCGTCGTGCATTGAAGCTATGCCGGGTTGTGCCTGGTGTGTCTTTCAGCCGTACTGTGGTGCAGATCCGGTAAGAAATCATTTCGCTCATGTTACGGGGCAGCTAAGCAATGGCCATCGTGAGTTTTGTCATATGAATCGCTCATTATTTAATCTTCTATTTGATTATCTAAGCTTGAAAAATGATGAGATAGAGGATGTTTTCTGGTCGTGGATTACACACCGAACACTGGATGAAATCCGGGATTATTCTACTAATATCGGGGTAGCATGAAGTCCTACTATGGCAAGTCATTTAATCTTATGGAGCCTTTGCTCTGTAAAATTGTTCTCCAATCTTCAGGTGTGTCTGGAACTAACACAGCCTGTCTTTGTTCATCTGGATGGTTCAGTGATGTTCAGCGTTACTCAGCTGTTATTCTTGATTCTTCTGCACTGGTTCATAACTCCATATCAATTCCAATATTTCAGTTTAGCCAGAATGGAACGCCAATAGAAGAAGGTGATGTTGTTCTGATTGAGCCTTCTGGTCTGCTCACAGTCCTGTACAAAAAACAATCATTGACAAATTCGGTCTTGCTTACCGAGAGATGTAATTGTCGGTGCCTAATGTGCCCCCAACCGCCAAGGAATGGTTCTGAGGACTGGATAGATCTGTCACTTCGCACTATTGCCTTAATGGATTCAAATACTCAAGCTTTAGGTATTACGGGCGGAGAGCCAACACTCGTGTGGGACGGGCTTATCAAGGTCCTGTCTGCATGCCATGATTTTATTCCGAGGGCCTCTGTTCACCTGCTAACGAATGGGCGGATTCTGAAGGATTATGATAAAGCGGAGGAACTTGCCGAGGTTGGAGGCAAAAATTTGTTTGTGGGAGTTCCGCTGTATGCTGATATTAGTGATATTCATGATACGTTGCTACGCTCAAAAGGGGCTTTTTGGGATACTGTTGAAGGGCTATACAATTTAGAAAGAGCGGGCATATTCGTTGAATTGCGCACGGTTATTACTAAACAGAATTATATGCGTTTGCCACAGTGGGCCGAATACGTGTTTCGTACAATGCCATTTGTCGGGCGTGTGGTTTTTATGGGGCTTGAACCTATTGGTTTGGCCTTGGAAAATATCGACCAGCTGTGGATTGATCCTGCGGACTATTTGCCCCAACTTGAACAGGCAATAAAGATTCTTCATCGTCGTGACATGCCTGTACTTATATACAATCATCAGCTATGCACATTACCCACTTATCTGTGGCCGATTGCTGTAAAATCCATCTCAGATTGGAAGATAGTTTATATGCCGGAATGCGACGGCTGCTCTGTAAAGGCATCTTGCGGAGGTTTTTTCTTTTCAGCTCAACTATACAAGAGTCGAAATATATGCCCTGTGCCCTTTGTAGAACTATAAATCAAAGGAGGGGGAAATGGCCAAGAAAATTGCTTTTAAGATTTGGTCTACAATAATTTCTGCATTTGCCCTCGTCAGCTCTCATATGCCTGCCCATGGGAGCAGTGCTCGATTCAAACCACAAACAACACAAGTAGTATATAGCTTTAATATCAAGAGGTCGAAAAAACCTCTATTGTTCTTACAGAAAGCACAATTGACTGATTCAGAAGGTTTTATGATTGCCGGACATCGAAGCCATTCTTCACATCGAAGCCATTATTCTCACCGGAGTCACTCATCACATCGAAGCCATTATTCTCATCGTTCAGGGTCTGTGTATGTTCCACCAAGTAGACCCTCGCGCAGTGTGGAGCCAGCCCAGCCATCCAAAAATAAAGGATACACAAGGCCTTCTTCAACTGATGCTAATGTGACCCCTCCGAGGAAAAGTACCTTTGAAACCTTGAAGCTAGGTCAGCGTGGGGAGGCAGTAAAAGCATTGCAAAGACTTTTGGCCACCCACGGATATGCGTGTGAGGTGACTGGTTTCTTTAATTTCCAGACGCTGACTCAGGTTCGAGCCTTTCAAAAAGCTAAGAACCTTAAAGTGGATGGTGTGGTAGGAGAGAAAACGTGGCGCGCTCTTCAGAAAATTGAATAGTGACAATAAATGACTCTGTTTGATTCAGGAAGAGAAGAAGAGGGTCACATCTTAATTATTAATTATAGAAGGAACAAATTGTCATTGAACAAGGAAGACATGGGGGTCAGGTCTTCATTCTTGACAGATATTTGTATTTCAAGACGAGTTAATTGATCGATATAAATCAACGTGATAAAGGGAGAATCTATGATGGCTCAAGTGCTTCGAATCACCTACCCTGCTGCTTTGTATCACATTACGTCTCGAGGTAATGAAGGGAACAATATATTCAAGAGGAGAGAGAAAGCTTGAAGAAATGAAGAAGACAGAAAA
>Ga0180301_10003677_pt1 | contig 11961 bp, 11 predicted proteins | sample GuaBasSediGuay16_FD_121797 | JGI IMG/M metagenome (GOLD analysis project Ga0180301, IMG submission 121797) | Subseafloor sediment microbial communities from Guaymas Basin, Gulf of California, Mexico - Guay16, Core 4569-2, 12-15 cm | ecosystem: Environmental > Aquatic > Marine > Hydrothermal...
ATGCTATGTACAGTCGAGATTTTGTTTTTTTACCAAAATTTTTAAACGCGAAAAAACAAAATCTACCGAAACCCATAGCACATCGCAATCTTCCTTTCAGTTGCGATCGAAGATTGCGATATGATGCTATTTACGAAAATACCAACGGTTCGGAAAAAGTTTCCATCCATGATGAAGCCCCAGATGATAAAACCGTTTGAAAAGATAGCAAAGTAATTGGCCTGGCGCTATAGAGGAGATCGCCACTTGAGCATTGGAAAACGGGAAAAGTCACGGTCGGTTGTAATCCATTCCGCCCCTTTTTCAATTGCCAAGGCGGCTAAATAGGAGTCTGTGACCATATTGCCTTTTGCATTGACGATTCTGCACAACTTCTGAAAGATTGACCAATGTCGTTCCCCGGCAGTAACATTGATCACGTTCGGACACGATTTTATAAAGTCGGTAAACTCAAACACTTCATCCAGGCTGCTTGGCCTGGCGAATATCCTTGGATGAGTAACAATCCTTACTACTGTAGATAAAACTAACTCTGAAATACCAATAACGGTTTCTTGCGATAGAGAGCTCTCAAGCCAGGTACGATACTCATAATGGTTTTTCGTATCCATTCGGAATGCGTATATTAAGATATTCGCATCAACCATGATCATAACAACCCATCCATCCTGTCAAGAAGCGAAGAGGTATCATCGAGATCCACCCCTGGCAAAGTTCCACCCGACCCTGCCGTTGGTATTTTTATCTCTTTTGATTTCGCAACCTCAAATCTACCTCCCTCGATCTCTTTACGCAGAGCATCTTCGATTACTTCGGCTAATGTACGATGTGTTTCGGCAGCCCTGATTTTAGCTTTGATAAGCAACTCGTCATTGATACGGATTGTTGTTCTCATGCATCAAAACATATATAAAAAACATCATTATGTCAAGATATGTAAATCGTATCCATTAAACAGACTTCAGAAACGATTATCCGCCGAACCAATCCTTTTAGCTTAAGAGAAAATGTTTGTCTAGCGACAATTATGATTTCATTTCTAATCTTCGATCACAACTAAAGGGCGAAAAGCAATGTGCTATGTACTTCGGTCTGTGGCGACCTGACTATTCATTAAAAATTTACCGAAATATTTCAACTTATTTTCAAATATTTTCTGCAATTTTCTTGACAAAATTCAATCATCAAGCTAAAATTTTTAAAAATGAAAAAGAAAAATAACCTGAGCATTGCAGAATTGGCCAGGTTTTCCGGAGTATCACCATCAACAGTTTCCAGAGTTATCAACAACCGCCCCGGCGTAAGTGAAGAAATATACAATAAAGTGCTCAATACAATTCATAAATATGGGATTCATCTTGCGGAAATACGTTCCGGAAAAATAGCTGTAAAAAAAGCCATCGCGGTGATAATTCCCGACGGGAAGAACCCCTTTTTCCATCTTATTTTATCCGGTGTCGAGGAGATCTGCCGCAAGCACGGTTACCAGTTGTTTTACTCAAGCTCCAGAAACAATACAGAAGAAGAGAAGAGAAACCTGCAAAAATTACTGGAAATCAATATTCCAGGAATAATCCTTATCCCCCATTCCAATGAAACCGAGGGCATAAAAAAACTGATTGACTCGGGCGTTAAAATCGTTCTAGCAGATCGCATAATAGAAGGGATTGATCTGCCCTATGTTATAACAAACAACGAAAACGGTGCATACCAGGCAACACTGTATCTCTTAGATCTCGGCCATAGAAGTTTTTTATACGTTGGTGGAGATAAAAACTTAAGTACCGAGAAGAGCAGGTTTCGAGGTTTTACCAGGGCGCTCGAAGAAGAAGGAGTAGAAATTGAGCCCGAGATGATTATCGAAGATTCCTTCGATTCGGAAAGGGCGTATGACTGCGTAAGAGAAATCATAAATAGAAGGAAAAAGTTTACAGCAGTATTTTGCGCCGACGATTTAATAGCATTTGGGGCAAAAAACGCTATAGTTGATGCGGGTATTTCCATACCTGATGAGGTCTCGATTATTGGATACGACGATATACCTTTCGCAGGGTATATGTCTCTTACAACGGTGTATCAGCCCGCCGAAGAGATAGGAAGAAATGCCATGCTTCTCCTCCTGGATGCTTTACATGGCCGACTCACCGAGCCTCAAAAAATAGTGCTTGAGCCGAGTCTTAAGATTCGTGCAACCTGTGCAAGATATGGTATCGGAAGTGACAGTTACCGATGGTAACTGTTAATTTTTCTAAACAATATTTCAAGGAGGAAGAAAAATGAAACGATTTATTTTTCTCACACTGATGCTTATTTTCATAGTCTCTGCCCTTGTATACACCGGAGGTAAAAAGGAAGAGCCGGGAACAGCGGTAGAGGATAAAGAATTGAGGGTTGTCTTATATGTAAACGGTAACCTGGGCGATAAATCCTTTTTCGACTCGGCAAACAGGGGATTGCAGAGATCCATCGAAGAGTTTGGCATCAGAGGGCGGACAGTCGAGGGTGGAATTGATCCATCAAAATGGGAACCGGATATTGCCCAGCTTGCCGCGGGCAATTGGGATATTGTGATTGCGGGCACCTGGCAGGTGGTTGAGTTTGTTCAAAAAATAGCTCCCCAGCACCCCGATAAATACTTCATCACATACGATGCAGCAGTCGATTTCTCTCAGGGTAACCTCGATAATGTATATTCCATGGTTTACAAACAGAACGAGGGTTCTTTCCTGGTGGGGGCTCTCGCCGCGATTCTAACCACTTCAGACCTCCCATTTGCCAATGATATAAAGATTATAGGCTTTCTGGGCGGGCAGGATATTCCTGTAATAAATGATTTTCGCATGGGATACGAACAGGGAGCACAGTACATATCCCCCGATGTAAGAGTCATAGCAAGTTATGTGGGAAGTTTTGGTGATCCTGCTAAGGGTAAAGAACTGGCCCTTGCCCAGTTCGATCAGGGGGCGGATATCTCCTTTAATGTGGCAGCGGAATCGGGGCTGGGGCTTATCGATGCTGCTTATGAAGCTAAAAAGTATGCAATTGGAGTTGACTCTGACCAGTATCTTCTGTTTAAAGACAGCGACCCGGAAAAGGCAAAACATATCGTAACATCAATGATGAAAAATGTGGATAACTCTGTATATCGAGCTATAAAACTGCATCTAAGCGGCGAGTTACCCTACGGCTCGGCGGAATCCCTGGGTCTCAAAGAGAAGGGCGTGGGTGTTGCCGATAATGAAAATTACAGAAAACTGGTTCCCGAAGATATAAGGAAAAAGATTGCAGAATTAGAAGAGAAAATAATAAGCGGAGAGATAAAAGTTAAAACCGCCTTCGGGGAATAAAAGAAGTGCAAAAGAAGGGGTCAGGTCTTGAAATTTGATATTTTATTGGCTCAAATATTGCGGGTCTTTAAATCTGACAATAAATTAGGCGGTAGTGTCCTTACGCTCTCGGCTAAAATGTCAAATTTCAAGACCTGACACCCTTAAAAAAAGATGGAACCGTTACTACAATTGCGAAATATAACACATGTTTATCCCACCGGTGTTATTGCCAATAATAATGTCTCTTTAAATATTAAAAGAAATACAATTCATGCAATTGTGGGAGAGAACGGTGCAGGTAAGACGACTTTGATGAAAATCATCTTCGGAATACTCACTCCGCAGGAAGGTTCCATTATATTCAAAGGCAAGTTCATAAAATTACATAGCCCCAATGACGCTATCAACCTCGGTATCGGAATGGTTCATCAGCACCTGATGCTAGCTCCTGAGCTCACGGTAGCAGAAAACATCGTTCTGGGTGTAGAACCAAAAAAGGGTAAATTATTTTTTGACGGAGATAGAGCCATCAAAATAACCAGAGAAATTGCTCAGGAATACGGTCTTTCCGTGCCGCCGGAGAAAAAAATCTCCGCTCTACCAATGGGTATCCGACAGCGTGTGGAAATACTCAAGGCACTCTTTCGTAATGCAGAGCTGCTGATTCTCGACGAGCCGACGTCAGTATTAACTCCTCAAGAGACAGATATGCTTTTCGATACGCTCCACTCGTTGGCGAAATCGGGAAAGACAATTCTCTTCATCTCCCATAAGTTAAAAGAGGTCAAAGCAATAGCAGAAAATGTAACGGTGATGAGAGACGGAAGGATAATAGCTACCAAACCGGCCGGGGAACTTACAGAAAACGAGATAGCCTATTTAATGGTTGGGCGAAATTTAAACTCCAGACGTATCGAATCCAGAGAAAGCATAGGCGATTCTCTTTTATCTGTAAGAAATGTTTCATATATCGACGAAAACGGGATGGAAGTACTAAAAAATATAAGTTTTGATGTTCATGGGGGAGAGATTGTAGGTCTTGCGGGTGTGGAAGGCAACGGTCAAACGGAGCTGGTTAAGATTATTACAGGGCTTCTAACCCCAACCGGCGGAAATATTTTTGTAAACAGTGCAGATGTAACCCATTCAAGCCCGCGAAAAAGAAGAGAGCGGGGAATTGCCCATATTCCGGAAGACAGGATGGAAGACGGAGTTGCCGCAAATGCCACCTTACAGGAGAATATTATTGTAGACAGATACTATAAATCCGGTTTTTCCAGATTTTTTCAATTGTTATGGAAGAGAATTACCAGGCACACAAATGAGTTGATTAAAAGCTTTTCCATCCGCACGCAATCCCCCAAATCCAACATCTCTATGTTATCGGGCGGGAATATCCAGAAAGTTGTGGTGGCAAGAGAATTTTCATCCAATCCGGATGTTATAATTGCAGCCCAGCCGACCAGGGGTATCGATGTGGGTTCGGCAGAGTACATCCATCAACTTTTAATCGACTTAAGAGATAAGAATAGGGCAATTTTCCTTGTATCTGCCGATCTGGATGAGATACTCAAGCTATCCTCGAGAATACTTGTGATATATAATGGAGAGATAGTGGCCCTTTTCCCCGATCCTTCCCGGATTACAGGCAAACAACTCGGCCCCTACATGCTGGGTCTGAAAAAACAGGAAAGTCTCTATCAGGAGAGCCTGAATGGAAAAGCTCATTCTTAGATACTTCAATCTGCTAAGAACGGCCATTGCCATTACCATAGGCGTTATTTTGAGCATCATAATTATTTATATTGTAAGCAGAGAACCCACTTTTTCACTTAAGGCCTTTCTTCTCGGTCCTTTTCAAAATACCACCACAATAGGAAATATTATTGAAACAGCCTCTCCCATTATTTTTTGTGGTATAGCAATTGCAATGTCCTTTCAGGCAATGCAGTTCAACATTGGTGCCGAAGGAGCCTTTTTCATAAGTGCTGCAGTGGGTACCGCCTTTGCAGTTTCTACTCAGATGCCCTCTTTCCTTCACATTGTAACCATTCTTCTCATTTCAGCAATCACCGGTGCCCTCTGGGGCTATATACCCGGTTTTTTAAAGGCAAAGTTCATGGCAAGCGAAATTGTCTCAACCTTGATGCTTAATTATGTTGCCTATTACTCTGGTCTGTATCTTATTAATTACCACTTCCGGGATAAAAAAGCAGGATTTATGGTTTCTCACAGGCTAGCCGAAAGCGCATGGTTACGACAGTTTATTGCAGGAACCCGCATCCACTGGGGTATTATCCTGGCTTTGGCCTTTGCGCTTATAACATATTACCTTCTCTATCATACCACATTGGGGTACGAGATACGCACCACCGGTTCTAATCAAAATTTTGCAAGGTTCGGTGGGATAAATGTATTCAAGGTCATAATAATCTCCCAGATGCTTACCGGCTTGATAGCCGGGTTCGGCGGGATGACCGAGGTGATGGGTATACATAGACGTTTTACCTGGCAGCTCAGTCCGGGCTACGGTTGGGACGGGGTAATCGTTGCTCTGATAGGGAAAAATCATCCCATATACATTGTATTTGCCTCCCTGTTTCTCTCTTATTTAAGAGTGGGCGGACAACAGTTAAAACTGTTATCGGATGTTCCTCCCGAACTGGTTCTGGTGATCCAGGCTATAATAATTCTTCTTATAACCGCAGAAGCTTTTTTGAGAAACGTTAAAAACAGAATTGCCATACGCAAGGCCGGATATTCAAAGGAGGCTGGAATTGAGCACGATTCTTGAAAGTATCTTCTCTCCGGATTTCGGTTTCGTTATTCTTAGAGTAACCACCCCCCTTTTATTTGCTTCGCTGGGCGTGGCGGTTTCCGCCTTAAGCGGAACAATCAATATCGGCCTTGAGGGGATCATGCTTGTTTCCGCATTTACGGGTGTAATGGTAAGTGCCTTCACCCGCAGTCTTCTTCTGGCCTTAATAGCGGGTGTTGCAGCAGGGGTATTGTTGGGTATGATACTCGCCTATTTTCACCTCTATTTAAAAACCGATGTGATAATAGGTGCTATCGCCCTTAATTTCTTTGCAAGCGGAATTACGATATTCCTACTTTTCCTTTTTACAGGAGACAAGGGAACTTCCAGCTCCTTGAGGAGCCTGGTATTCCCGGAAATAAGTATTCCCATATTGAATAAAATACCGATTCTGGGTCGAATCGCAAGCGGCCACAATGTTCTAACATACTTCGCACTCCTATCCGTGTTGATATATTTTATATTGATCTATAAAACACCCCTCGGATTGAGGATTCGTGCAGTAGGTCAAAACCCGGAGGCCGCCGAGTCAGTTGGTATAAATGTCAATCATATAAAAATCTATGCCCTGTTACTTTCGGGTTTCTTTGGTGCTTTCGGGGGGCTTTACCTGGCAATGGGTTATGTTTCCTGGTTCTCCAGGGATATGACCGCAGGAAGGGGGTTCATTGCTATTGCAGCATCGACCCTCGGAAGTCACATGCCTCTTAGAACTCTCCTGGGCTCCCTTCTATTCGGCTCGGTAAGTGCCTTCTCCATTTATATCTCCTCCCTGGAAGTCCCCTCGGACTTAATCCAACTCATTCCCTATGCTGTAACCGTGATCGTGCTTACAATTTATTCCGGCAGGGTTTTTTCCGGTAAAATAAAGAAACCAAAGGAGCTCATATGAAAAAAATTATCATCGATTGTGATCCGGGCCATGACGATATGATGGCCATAATGGTCGCCGCAGCCTCCGGTAACACAGAACTTCTCGGTATAACAACTGTGGCAGGTAATCAAACGGGAGAAAAAACATTTTTAAATGCACAGAAAATACTCACCCTCCTGAACCGTAAGGATATACCCCTGGCAAGGGGAGCGGATAAGCCTCTTTTAAGAAAGCTGGTAACAGCACCAACGGTTCACGGTATTACGGGACTCGATGGCGCAGAGTTACCCGAACCGGATATTCTCCCCTGCAAGGACCATGCGGTGGAACTTATAGCAGACCTTATTGAGAAACAGGCTCAACCCCTTACCCTAATCCCTACCGGGCCTCTGACAAACATAGCACTTCTTTTTCTGATAAATCCCGGAATAAAAAAACATATCGAGAGAATCGTACTCATGGGCGGTGGGGTGTACGATTCCAATATAACTCCGGCTGCAGAGTTTAACATCTATGTTGACCCGGAAGCTGCTAAAATCGTGTTCGAATCGGGTGTTCCCATCACCATGGTGGGCCTGGATGTTACCAACAAATCCTTACTCTCCTTCGAAGAAATAGATAAAATAGAAAAAAAGAGGGGAAAAGTCTCGGGAATCGTGGGTCCTTTACTCCGTTATTTTGCCGAGGCCAACCGTAAAATTTTTGGAATAGGGGGTGCACCCATTCACGATGCGCTCGCAGTAATAAGTGTTATCGAGCCTTCTGTAATCAAGACCAGAAAATTAAACGTAGAAATAGAGACAGATGGAAGATTAACCCGTGGAAGAACTGTAGTCGACGTTTACGGGGTAACCGGTAAAGAACAAAATGTTGATGTAGCCATTGAAGTTGATATAAAAACCTTTAAGGAGATACTGTTCGACACTGTTAAAAGGCTGGATGTTCTATGATAATAGAGAATATTACCACCCTCTCGTTGCAGGATCTAAAAATTGAATATAATCGAGATGTGCTCATAAAAGATAACAGGAGGTAGTATCATGCGTGCCTGGGAAATGGAATACAGTTTGATGCAGGCGGCAATACCCGAAGCGAGAGAAGAGGCTGCCGATGCCTGGCTTGCAGTCGAAGGGCTTGAGAAAAGCTCCGACCAGATGATCTCCATGTTATGGAGTAGTAGAGTGCCGGGATCGGGTGCTCCCGAAAGGCTAATGGTTGCAGCAGTTCAGGCACTGGAGAATCGCGGTATGCAGGTTGATGACTGGGAAGAGCTTGTAACTGCAGGATTGAAGGCACTGGAGGAAGGAGATATGGTTGCCCTCCATCAAATACATGCCAGGCTCAACCATTCTTTGATAAATGCCAGAAGGAACGAGAACTCCGATTACTGGAACTATCAACAGTACAGGGATTGGGAAAGTTTCAGAAAAGATTCAACTTTTCCAGAACCGTACCCTTATAATAAAAACGACAAAAGATATGCAGAGCAACTTTACGGCGGATGGCTTGCCCAGATAATCGGCGGAGCTCTTGGTACATCAATTGAGGGATATACAACCTCCAATCTAAGAAGGGCTTTCGGAGAGATCAGAAATTACCTGACAACTCCGAGCAGTATAAACGATGACATAACCTACGAACTGGCCTTCCTTTCAGCACTGGAGAAGCATGGAAGAGATTTACAATCCGAGGATATTGCCCTCGAGTGGATAGGTCTAATTCCCTTTGGTTGGTCTGCAGAGTTGATTGCCCTTGAGAATATCAGGATGGGCATACTCCCCCCTAGAAGCGGATGGTACCGTAATCCCTTCTGTGAATGGATAGGCGCACAGATGAGAGGAGCGGTTTGCGGTATGGTGGCCCCGGGTGATCCCGAAGAAGCTGCCAGGCTTGCCTGGATAGACGGACAGATTTCACACGCAAACAACGGCATAATCGGGGAAGTGTTTAATGCAGTCATTACAGCGCTGGCCTTTGTTGAAAGGGATGTGCCTTTAATCCTGGAAAAGGCCATATCCATGCTGCCAAAAAGAAGCGAGTACTACACAGTGGTGGACTTTGCCTTAACACAGTGCAAATCCAACGGTGATTGGCAGAAAAGCTGGTATGCAGGGAAGAACAGGTTTAAAAGATACAACTGGGTTCATGCATATCCCAATGCTGTGGCAGAAGTGATTGCACTCTGGTACGGAAAGGGAGACTTCGAAGAAACACTTCATATAGTTGCCATGGAAGGGCAGGATGTAGACTGTAATGCAGCCCAGATCATGACGGTGCTGGGAATAATAACAGATGAAAAGGAGATTCCCGATAAATGGAAAAGACCGATCGGAGATACACTCAATACCTATGTTCGATCGATGAAAAAGTTAAGCATAAAAGAACTGGCGGAGCGCACCGCTAAAAGCGCACAGTGAGAGGGCAGTGTTCTCTTGCCCCCGGTAAAAATGTCAAAATTCAAGACCTGACCCCAATAATAAGATTACTTCCCTCACCAGATCGAGGATTCTCTTCATCCTGTAGTAATAGAGCTTCTCTGCATGATCCTCGGTTCCATGGTAATCCTCGTGAACTCCTGTGAAGAAAAAGAGAAAGGGTATTCCAAGCTTGCCGAATGTATAATGATCGCTGTCAGAGCTACGCTTTGAATTGGAGAATCTAAGTTTGAGTCCACTCTGCTCATTGGCACTCTCGACTATCCCGCGTAAATCCACGGCATTACCCTCTGTAATCACCTGAACCGGTTTATCGGGATTTCTCCCTATCATGTCCAGGTTTATCATGTATTTTACCCGCTGTGGAATAAATTGCATATTCACCAGTGCCCGGGAGCCCAGCAAGCCCACCTCCTCTGCACCGAAGGTAATAAAAACCACGCTCCTCTGTAGTGAGGCTCTTTCTCCGGACAGACTTCTTGCCAGAGCCAGAATCCCCGATACACCCGATGCGTTATCGTCCGCTCCGTTATATATGGTATCTCCCTCTCCTGTAAAAGAGCCAATATGGTCGTGATGTGCGCCCAGGAGAATCCACTCGTTCTTAAGCTGGGGATGATTGCCTTCTATGATACCTCCCAAATTATGGGCGGAGAGTGGAATCGCTTCTTTAAGTCTTTCTATCTGCAGTTCCACAACTGCATCCTTAAGAATGAGCTCTGTGGGTTTAAGACCGCTGTCGAGGGCTTTCTGAATCTCATCGAGCGAAAAACCGGTCTGCTCTATTATTTTAGCGGCGAAATCCTGTGAGATATGGGCAGCAAGGATAGGTTTTTCCTGCGAATATGGGCCAAAACCGTAAGGGCTAAGGCTGTATGTTTCTGTTAACCTTAAATCTTCCGCTCCTCTGCCGCTTGCAGGATCGGTTGTAAGAAGCATCCCAGCCGCTCCGTGCAGATAGGCATTTTCCGCCTTTTTGGTAAAAAGGGAATGGTCGGTATAGGCAGAGCCTTCGAAATAGTCTTCTGTGGGACCTTCAGCAGGCTCGTGTCGTAAAACGAGTACGAACTTATCGGTAACCTCAAGCCCCTTGTAATCATCATAATCGTACTCCGGAGCGCTAATCCCGTAACCTGCAAACACAAGGTTTGCCTTTTTTATCCCGGATGAAGAAAAGGGAAAGGGACGGAAGTCGATTCCGGGATGTGCTTCGATCCTTTCATCACCTATCCGAATTTCCAATGAGGTTTTCTCTTCCTCGTACCCTCTTCTGTATAATGTAAAATCGATAAAAAAGTCCTCTTCTCCCGGAAGAGGCTTTAGCCCGATATCCTTAAACTCTCCGGCTATATATTGCTCCGCCCGGGTACATCCGGAGGTTCCTACCATGCGTCCTTCAAGCTCATCAGAGGCCAGGAACTCCACATAACTCCTCAATTCCTCGTCACTAATCTCTGTATCGGGGGACGAGCAGGTAAGGCTTCCGATTATCAGAAAAAGAACAAAACCCCCGATTGGAAATCTTCCAGGTCTTTTAATAAATTGTACCATGCAAACTTCCATCTTCATTAATTATAAATCAAAGTTCCCCTCCCCTTCAATATTTTACACCTTAAGCCAGTACTGATGCATCAAGCGCCCGTGAACGGCATTGGGCGCTCATTGCGGGTGATCGGGAAGGCTGGTTTTAACAGAAAAAGAAGTTCCGCTGCCCGTGCTCTTGCGGCCTGTATGAGTCTCGATTTTGCACGCATTCAGTTTACGCCCGATCTTCTCCCCGGTGATGTTACCGGAGTTACCGTGTGGAGCCAGGAGAAGAAGGAGTTCCTCTACAAGCAGGGAACCATCATGCACCAGTTTATCCTGGCGGATGAGATAAACCGCGCCTCTCCCCAGACTCAATCGAGCCTGCTCGGAGCGATGCAGGAAGGGTCTGTCTCTGCTGACGGAAGGACCTATCCCCTTCCTCAACCCTTTTTCGTGATCGCCACGGAGAACACTTCCGAGTTTGTAGGGACCTTTCCCCTTCCCGAGGGAGAGCTCGATCGATTCGGTCTTTCCATCTCTATAGGTTATCCCCGGAAAGAGCAGGAGAGAGACATTCTAAACCGTTTCCGGATTACAGATCCCTTCAACGATCTTAAGCCTGTGATAAGCCCGGAGCATATAATCGAAATCCGCAGTACAGTACGAAAGATCTATCTCTCCCAAAGTATTCAGGATTATATCATCGATATAACAAGGGAGACACGGGCAAGCAAGTACATAAGGCTTGGGGCCAGTCCAAGGGCAACCCAGCACCTTCAACTGGCAGCGCAGGGTATTGCCCTTTTAAGAAACCGAGAGTATGTGATTCCCGATGATGTGCGCTCTGTACTTAAACCGGTGCTTTCTCACCGGTTGATACTTTCACCGGAAGCACAGATGGAGAAAAGGACCACCGGTGAGGTAATCAGTGAAATAGTTGAAAGGATACCCCTCCCTCTGGGGATAAAATTATAGACA
>Ga0180301_10003679_pt1 | contig 11954 bp, 14 predicted proteins | sample GuaBasSediGuay16_FD_121797 | JGI IMG/M metagenome (GOLD analysis project Ga0180301, IMG submission 121797) | Subseafloor sediment microbial communities from Guaymas Basin, Gulf of California, Mexico - Guay16, Core 4569-2, 12-15 cm | ecosystem: Environmental > Aquatic > Marine > Hydrothermal...
CGTACCCTTAGACTATGTTGAGGAGATAATTCAAGAATTAAGGAGTAGTATCCTACTACCACTCGGTTTGAGAAGAGGTATTGTAGGGGCTTTAGCAGCTATTGGTTGGTTAACTAGTAGTGACTGTACGTATGAATTACTTGTTTATAGAGTCAGGACCGATAGTGTAGAGAGGTGTATTGATGAGGGAAGTGTTAAGTTAATGGATGCTAAACTTCATGATTGGGTATTCAGTAATTATGACTATAACTCCGATAAAGCCTTAATCGCACCCCATGGCCCTGACCCCGTACTACTCGGTATCAGAGGTGAATCACCTGAAAAGCTCGTTGAGGCTCTTAAACTTGTGAGGATTTGTGAACCTTATGAGGGTTGGGTCATATTTAGAACGAACCAAGGTACTGACTCACACCATATTGAACGTGACATACACTATGTTAGGCCTTACCAGACAGGATGTATTACTGGTAAGGTATGTAGTGAGCCAAGAGTGGTTAGTGGTGGTGATGTATTACTTAAAATATGTAGTGAAGATGAAGGCGATGGCGTCTATGTAGCGGTATTTAAGGAGACATCCCTAACTAGAATAGCTAAGGAGTTAATACCTAACGATACAGTCAAGATATGTGGTTTATTTAAGTTTTGGAATGACTACGGTACCGTTTTACATGCCGAGAAATTAATTGTTCTCAAGGCTGTAGATAAGGTTATAAAGAGGAACCCAAGATGTCCGAGATGCGGTGCTAGGTTAAAGTCAGCTGGGAGGGGTAAAGGTTGGAAGTGTGTAAAGTGTGGTCTTAGGTTAAGGGATGCTGAGTATGAGGTAGAGAGGATTAGTAGGAGGGAGTTGGAGGGGAAGTACATACCTAGAGATGCTGCTATAAAACATCTCGTAAAGCCTAAGAGGAGATATGGTAGGGAGAGGGTGTGCACGATGGTAAGACCTAGAGAGCCATGGTTTACTTAAACACCAGGTGAATCAGTGGTTACTCAGCCGCAAAATAGTGAGATCTACTTATATAGAGAATTAAGGCCCCCACCCCTCTATTTCCGGTGGAGATAGAGAAAGCATATATGTATCAGTTTGTATAAAGTTGATTTAATAGAGATAATTAAAGTATTTATTTAAAAGAATAAAGACTAATTAACCTTAGAATAACTTAATCATTCCTGCTATTAATTTATACTTAATTTACTCTTAATACACTCATTAACACCTATAGGAGAGTTTTTAAGAGGTTTTCTAAGAGCTCCACTCTAGATATCGATTACCTTACTGCATGCGTCTATTATTGGTGTGGCATATGTGTGTTTAGCCTGACTGTATGTGTCCAGAGGAAGTTGTGGGGTGGGGGCGTTTTTGAGTGGCATTGTACAGCTGATTTCTCGTAGGTAGCTGTAATAATACGTTTATGGTTCCGATTGTGCGAGACCCCAACATTTCGCGTGGAGTGGGAGCCCTGCCCCACCTATCTCAAATTAGAGAATGAGGTTATAGTGGTGGGTGGGGGCTCATGTATTTCTTCTTAAATGCTTCCTCAACATCTATCCCTAAAATATTAGCTAGTGAGAGTAGCCATGCTAATACATCAGCTACTTCCTCCATAATGCTTTCCTTCTTACCACTAAGTATTGCTTCAGCTAATTCACCTATCTCCTCGACAAGCCATGTAAATGTTGCGTATAGACCCCTCTTGGAGTCCCTCTCAAAGTAGTACTTCCTCATTAGTTCTTGAGCATACTTAATACTTACCTCCATAAGAGCACCTAGTTAAGTAGTTAGGGATAGTCTTTATATAGTGTTTAAGGAGTTGTTTAGTTGGTGGTGTAATGTCTTCTAGGAGGAAACGTAGGGCTGGAGGACCATTAACTGCTGCTGGACTTGTTAGGTTCTTTGAGGATGTCGAAGCTAGAGTTAGGATATCGCCTATGGCTATAATCATAATAGCTATTGCTGCCTCAATACTTACTCTAATACTTAACTATGTGTTTAGAGGTGTGTTACTAGCCCCTTCAGGTTAGCTTTAACAGTATTTCCCAGGCTTCATCAACCATTCTCTCAAGTATCTTTATGTCCTCCTTAGTTATACCTCTAAACCTACCTTGAAGTCTTAAGTACTGCTCTATAGGCTTTCTCTTACTCTTATCAACGTATGGCTTACTGAAGGGGCTTATCCTTACCTTACCTTTCTCAGCTTCAAATAGGATCCACATACCAGTCTCAACAGCTAGTCGAGCCATCTCAACAGTCTTTGATGGGTCGAAGCGCCAACCTGTAGGGCACGGTGCGTGTAGGTGTATGTACTTAAACCCCTTAATACTTGCAGCCTTCCTTAACTTCTGTATGAAGTCTGTTGGATATCCAATACTTGCTGTAGCTACATATGGTACCTTATGAGCTATCATTATTAGCGGTAACTCCTTCTTAGCCTCCTTCTTACCTGTCCATGTAGTTGTTGTCCAAGCACCATAAGGTGTTAGTGAGGACCTCTGGATACCTGTATTCATGTATGCTTCATTATCTACACATATATGTACTATGTTGTCATTCCTCTCAGCAGCACCTGATAATGGTCCGAAACCTATGTCAGCTGTAGCTCCATCACCAGCCCAAACAACAATTACTGCATCTTCACCTATGATCTCCTTAGCTGCTGCTAAACCTGAAGCTACAGCATCAGCTGATGCGAAGGGCACGTTAAGAACCGGTAAGTTAACAGCACATCCAGGTGCTAATCCCTGAATTACCGATGTACACCCGGCAGGAACTACTATTATGGCTTTCTTACCTAGAGCCATACCGACATATCTAAGCCCCATAGCTTCAGGACAGCCTGGACAGGCAGCACTACCTGGTAGGAAGTACTTCTCCTTAGGTAGAGTCTTAATCGCTACCACCATAGCTCATCACCTCCAAAGTACCAAACAATATTATTTCTTAACTCACCCTTCTCGAAACTATCATAGATCTTCTTAACCACGTAGGCTATCTCATTAGATGTTACATCGAGACCCGTTAAACCTGCTAACACATTAACTACTGGTACGTTGATTCCGTATCTATGGATGTGTGACGCAACATCTAAGAATAGTGGGCCTGCTGAACCTGCCGATATAGACCTATCGAATACTATACATAACTTCGCATTCTTAACTACTGAAGCTATTTTATCATCTGGGAATGGCCTAATGAACCTCACCTTTATTAATCCGACATCGTAGCCCTCATCCCTTAACCTATCAACAGCATCCCTCATATCACCAACCCAAGCTCCCATACCTATAATGTAGGTCTTAGCGTCATCACATTTGTAGCACTCAATTAATCCTCCATAACTCCTCCCAGTAAGCTTATACCACTCCCTATCAGCTTCCTCAATAACCTCCTTAGCTCTAATTAATGATGCATGTATATCCCACCTCATCTTCATATTCCACTTAAGATCCGCTGGTATGTTACCCATGATTAGTGGTTCCTTAATAGTCATTACGTATGGTTGCCTACGTGGTGGTAGGTATGAATCAACTAGTTCTTGAGGTGGTATATCGACTGGTTCGGTAGTATGGGAGAGTATGAAGGCATCTAGACCTACTATCCCTGGTAAGTACACTCTAGGATCCTCGGTTATTCTATATAGCTGAATAACTGAGTCTAGGACTTCCTGGTTGTGTTCAGCCATCATTATTATCCAACCAGTATCTCTCTGATCCATGATGTCAGAGTGATCTGTCCATATATTCCATGGAGGACCTATAGTCCTCGTTACTATAGCCATAACTAATGGTATTCTAGAACCAGCAACCCACCATACCACCTCATGCATGTATAGGAGTCCATGAGATGAGGTAGCAGTAAACGCTCTTACACCACCTGCTGCAGCCCCCCAAGTAGCTGCTAGAGCTGAGAATTCTGAGTCAACTCTAATTACTTTGGCATCTAGTAATCCCCTCTCTGCGAACTCAGAAAGTTTCTCAACTATTGTTGTTTGTGGTGTTATAGGGTATGCAGCAATGACTTTAACCTTAGCTAGTTTAACAGCCCACGCAACTGCGTAGTTTCCAGTTAGCGGTTTAACGACCATGGTCTATCACCTTTCAGGAACCATACTAATGGCTTTTACAGGACATACATTGGCACATATACCGCAACCCTTACAGTAATCGTAGTCTATCCTCACATATCCATTCTCGCTAACACCAACATCTATGGTACCCTCAGGGCAGTGGAGCCAGCAGAGATCACACTTAATGCATTTGCTTGGATCGTAGATAGGTTTCTCGGTTCTCCAACTACCAGTCTTACCAGCGACACCGATTTTCGGCTTAGCTAGGGGTAAGTACTTAACGTACTCACTCAATGAGCTTCACCTCCTCATAAGCTCTTTTTGCGGCTAGAGCATTGACCTTACCTTTTTCCTCACCTAGGTACTCGATTATTGCTTCCTCAACACTTCTTAATGGGAACTCTAAGATCTTAGCTAGAGCACCTAGTATTGCGGTATTAACTAGGGGCCAACCAGCTAGTACGAGGTTTAAGTCGAGAGCTATCTTAGTTGCATTGACAACATAAACTCTATACTTACCACCGCTAGATAAATTCTTAGCTACATCAATACTACCCGTATTTACCAATACGTAACCTCCATCCCTCAACCCACTAAGTACATTAACTACTTTCGGTAATCTATCATCTAATACTACGACAATATCAGGTTCCCTAATCATGGATCTCTTCCTAATACGTCGCTTACTTATTCTAGCAAAAGCCATTACTGGAGCCCCTCTCCTTTCGGCACCAAAGAATGGAAATGCTTGAGCCCATAAACCATTCTTATAAGCTATTGTGACAAGAATATTAGCAGCAGTAACAGCACCTTGACCTCCACGACCGTGAAACCTTATTTCAACTACATCCTTCCCAATGACGATCGTATAAGCCCCAAGAATTTCTCTAATTAATGGAATATTAACTTTACCAATAATAATTATTTAAACAAGTATTGAAAGTATCAAGTCTCACGTAATAACAAATCTATGTTACTCCTTAGATCCTCAAGTGTATCTATGTCAACTAGGACTCCAATATCACTTACCTTTAAGTATGTAATGTATTGGTGATACCTCTTCAAGAACCCCTTAAGACCTCTCTCTTCCTCCTTAATTTCTAGTACATACTTTGCTAGGTCATTACTTATGAGTAGTGGGTGTCCTCCCTTAACACCGTATTTAGGTATTAAAATGAATGATTTACCCTCCTTTAGCATCTCCTTAGCTTTAGAAATTAATGTTCTTAAAGTCTCCTTAAGTATGAATATGACGTCTGCTGGATGGATAGCTACTATATCTGAGTACTTTATGACAGCCTTAACACCAACTTTAACTGATTCTGACATACCGATAACGTACCTAGGGTTATATATGACCTTAACTTTATCACCTAATGCATTAATTATCTTATCCTTCTCATGACCAACAACTACTACAACATCATCAAATACTTCACTAAACTTACTAACTATGTAATCAATTAATGTAATTTCTCTACCTCCCACATTAAGTTTGTGGAGCATCTTATTTCCTGGAAATCGTGTTGAGTAGCCTGCAGCTAGGAGTATGGCCGTTACAATCACTAACTCACACCGTAGAATACTGCGCATAATTAGGATATAGAGCTTACTAGTAAGCTATGACCTAGTCCAAGAGTGTGGTCTTAATATTTATTACTAGTGTTTCATTATAACCAATGGTGCCTACATGGGTAGTGAGAAGGGAATTTCTAGCTTAAGTGATGAGGAGCTACTTAACCAGGCTTTAAGACTTATTAATGAAGGTAAGAGTGTTGCACTAGCCATAGTTGTTAGTAAGGAGGGTTCAGGACCTAGGGATGTAGGTTCTAAAATGCTTATTGATGAGGACGGCAATACTTACGGAACTCTAGGTGGTGGCCCCTTCGAGAGGCATGTAGTTAGCGAAGCTGTTAAGGCTATAAGGGAAGGTAAGCCTAGGATGATTAAGTACTCATTCACCGGGAAACCTATTAGTGATGCAGTTGATACGGGATTAATATGTGGTGGTATATTAACCGTCTACATAGATGTTTTAAGACCTTCAAGAAGGGTAATCATATTTGGTACAGGACGTGTTGGTAAGCCTGTTGCTGAGATTTTCAAATTCTTAAAGTTTAGAGTAATTATAGCAGATCTCAATCCTGAGTTAATAAGTAAGGACTACATACCCTACGCTGACGTCAGAATTACTGGTAGTATTGATGACATAGCTAGTAAGTTGAAGGAGATTGTTAGGGAGGGTGATGTAGTTCTAGTACTTCATGGTGAGATTGAGACCGACTATAGAATAGTTAAGGAACTTATGAAGTCTAGAGCTAACTTTATAGGTTTACTAGGTAGTAGGAGGAAAGTCACTGAGTTTATTAAGAGGTTAGTAGCTGAAGGTATACCTAGAGAATTAATTAAGTCTAAACTACATGCACCAATAGGTATTGATTTAGGGTCTGATAAGCCTGAAGAAATAGCTGTATCCATAGCAGCTGAGGTACTATCATACATTAATAGGGTAGAGCCTAGACATTTAAGCATAGTTACCGACATCGTGGATAAGTTAAAGGTTTAATTAAGAACTTAAGTGAGGGTGAAACTGTTTATTACTCAATACTGTGATTATCAGTAGGTGGTACTTATTTTTAGATTCAATGTTTATAGGCCTAAAGATTTAGATGATGCTTTAGAGATTCTTGATAGGGAGGCACCTGAAGTTATACCTATAGCTGGCGGTACTGACGTCCTTGTCTTAGTTAGGGAGGGTGTCATTAGGTTTAAGGGGTTAATTGATTTATGGCCTTTAAGAAGAAAGCTATCGTTTGTTAGGAGGGAGGATGAATTCATAAGAATTGGAGCTTTAACAACTATTAATGAGTTAGGGAGGTCATTCCTCACTAGTGATGTAAGGTATTTAGGATTTCACGATTTGATTCACTATTTCGCAACTCCATACATTAGGAATTTAGCTACTGTTGGAGGTAATATAGCTACAGCTCATCCCCTATCAGACGTGGCAATACTTCTACTAACACTTAATGCTGAAGTGAAGCTTATGAGCGCTAAAGGTGAGAGATGGGTACCTTTAGAGAATCTCTATGTTGGTAAGAGAGTACTTAGGAAGGAGCCCAACGAGTTAATAACTGAGGTAAGGTTTAGGGAGAAACCGACTAACTCATCAACATCACTCCTAAAGTTTGATAGAAGGAAAGCACATATAATGGGCTACGTAGTTGTTGCAACTCATGCCTACATGGATCATGAGGTTATTAAGGATGTAGCAATAGCCTTCGATAGTGTAGGTAAGCCTTATCCAGGTAGGGCTAAATTAGTTGAGGAATTCCTTAAGGGTAAACCATTAACTAATGATGTCTTGAGTAAGGCAGTTAAGGAGGTCTTAGTTAAGGAGATGACTAGGATAAGTGATTATAGAGCTACCTCAGAGTATAGGCTATATCTATCAGGTGTATTGCTTAAGAGGTCATTACTTAAGGTTAAGGAGAGAATTCAGAGAGGTTCGTTAGGTTAAGGTGATAGCATGTATGATGAATATCCATCAGTAAAGATTAGGTTAAGAGTTGATGGTAAGCATTACGAGGTATATGTCAAGCCCTATGAGAGATTAGTTGATGTTCTTAGGTATAAGTTAGGTATTGTGAGTGTTAAGGAGGGTTGCGGTCGTGGTGAGTGCGGTTCATGTGTTGTCTTAATGAATGGTGAGTTAGTACCGTCATGCTTGATCCTGGCTATCAGAGCCAATGGTAGTGAAATCACGACTGTTGCTGGTTTAGCTCCTGAAGGTAAGATCCATGCCGTTCAGAAGGCACTCCTTGACGTACACGCTATCCAGTGTGGTTTCTGTATCCCTGGTGTTGCTTTAGCTATTAAGTGGTTACTTGATAAGAATCCTAACCCATCAGATGAGGAAATCAAGGAGGTTCTTAGTGGTCATTACTGTAGGTGCGGAAGTTACTTAAGATTCATTAAGGCCGTAAAGACGGCTTCTAAATATATCCGTGAAGGTAGGATATACTTCGATATTAAGGAGGTGATTTCTTGAATCAGATACCTGAACACCTACGCATTGTTGAGGAGGTGTTTTCAAAGTATAGGAGGTTTGTCTATGTAGGTAAGAAGTTACTACGCTGGGATGCAGTAAGTAAGGTTACTGGTAGAGCACCGATATTCACGGCCGATTTCGTGAGTAGGTATAGGGACGCCCTATACGTTTATAGTATTAGGGCAAAGTACGCTCATGCAATAATTAAAAAGCTAGACGTAAGTGAAGTATCTCAATACCCCGGAGTTGTTAAGGTGATAACGGCTAAGGACATACCTGGAATTAATGATGTTGGTTATGTAGTTCCTGATCAGCCATTAATTGTTGACCGTAAGGTTAGATACATAGGTGATGTATTAGCATTAGTGGTTGCTAGGGATTACTACATAGCTAGGGAAGCTGCTGAGAGAGTCCATGTCGAGTATGAGAAGTTACCGGTAATAACGAATCCCTTAGATGTCATTGACTTAAAGACACTTGATGAGAAGAAGCATGTGTTGATACATGAAGAGAGGGGTAGCGATGTTGTTGCTAGGTATAGGATTAGGAGAGGGGATGTTGAGAGGGGGTTTAGAGAGGCTGACGTAATTGTTGAGAATGAGTATAGAACTCAATTTCAGGAGCACGCATACATAGAACCTGAAGCAGCTATAGCCGTGCCTGAGAGTGATGGTGGTGTTACAGTAATCCTTACTACCCAATGCCCATTCGAAGCTAGAAAGGCTATTGCCAGAGTTCTTGGCCTACCTCAAGGCTTAGTTAGGGTTATAGCTCCATTAATGGGTGGGGGCTTTGGCGGTAAGGAGGACGTAGGTAATGTCATCGGTGCTAAGGCCGCATTAGCAGCCTACCTTACCGGTCAGCCCACCACCATCATCTACACTAGGGAGGAGTCATTCATTAGTCATAGTAAGAGACACCCAATGATAGCTAGATATAGGCATGGAGCTAAAAAGGACGGTACTCTCGTAGCTGTTGAGGCTAAAATCATACTAGATACCGGTGCTTACGCATCATTAGGACCCTTCGTAGCTTGGAGAGCAACCGTACACTCGGTCGGTCCATATAGAGTGCCTAATGCTAAAGTAGATACTGTTGCTGTGTACACAAATAATGTTTATGCTGGAGCGTTTAGAGGCTTTGGTAATCCTCAAGTACACTTTGCTGTCGAGAGACAGATGGACTTACTAGCTGAGGAGTTAGGTATGGATCCCGTAGATTTGAGATTTAAGAATATACTGAGGGAAGGTGATGAGACCGTTCATGGCCAATTACTGAGTAAGGATCTTGGTGTAGGTCTTGAGGAGGCCTTGAGAAGGGCTGTTAATTTAAGTAACTGGTATGAGAAGAGGAGGAAGTATTCACTTCATTCTAAAGGGTTGGTAAGGAAGGGTATCGGTGCTGCTGTACTTTGGCATGGTAACTCCATAGGTGTTGAAGCTGCTGACTACTCATCAGTATCGCTAATAGTTAATAGTGATGGCACAATAACGTTCAGGACAGGACTTACAGATTTCGGTCAAGGCGCTTTATGGGGCCTGATACTGATAGCTTCAGAAATACTTGGAGTACCTCCAAGTTACTTCATAATTGAGAGAGCAGATACTTCAGCAGTACCTGATTCAGGACCTACCGTAGCTTCTAGAACTACCGTTATGGGTGGTGCAGCAACAGTCAATGCTGCATATAAGTTAAGACAGAGACTTAATGAGGTAGCATCACATATTCTAGGTTGTTCACCGAGTGATGTAGAGATTAGGGCGCCTGATGTTTTTTGTAGGAGTAACCCATTAAGAAGAATATCTTGGAGGGATGTTATTGAGGAAGCGCACTGGCTCGGTATCCCACTACAGGAGTTTGGGTACTATAGAGCTCCCTCAGCTAGTTGGGATGAGGATACAGGTCAGGGTTCACCATACATTACATACACATTTGGAGCTGTAATTGCTGAGGTAACTATAGATGTTGAGACAGGTGAGGTTACTGTAGATAGGATTTATACTGTATATGATGTTGGTAAGGTAATCAATAAGGAAGGTGTTGAACACCAAGCAGAATGCGGCGCTATTCAAGGTCTTGGCTACGCATTGATGGAGGAACTCATACATGACGCTGAAGGTAGGGTACTAAATGCTAACTTATCCACTTACTACATACCTACGGTAGCCGACACACCTGAGATAATTTATGACTGGGTTGAATCAGGATATAAGCAAGGACCCTTCGGAGCTAAAGGGTTAGGTGAACCTTCATTAGTGGGTATCGCAGCTGCGATAGCTAATGCGGTAAGCCATGCACTCAAAGCGGAAATTAATGAACTACCAATAACACCTGAGAAGGTATATTTAACTCTCAAGAAATTAAGTAAGCTACGTAACGACGTAAGGATGTAGGTGTTAAGTAATGGCTACCATAGCTATACTTAGACATAATGGTAAAGAGTTAGTGATTAAGGGTCTAAGGACTCATAGCATTGCTGAGGTATTGTGTAAGGAGTTAAGAGATATATTATTAAGTAAGGACTTATCTTTGAACTTCTTCTTCGAAGGTGAGTTAGGTCCTAAAGGTAAGGGTATGGTTGTTAGGGTAATCTTCAACCGTGGGCTAAGTAAGTATGAGGTAGTAACGTTAGAGAAACTGTTTAATGTTATGGGCATTAAGTTGATAAGTGAGTTACCCACCTGATGTTGGTGTTAGGAATCTAACTGTATCTCCATTTCTTAACCTGTAATTCAAATTTACTATAGGTACATCATTAACTACTATACTTACTGTTAACCTTCTCTTAAGAATTCCTAGCGCTAACTTCCCACTAACGTTATTCTTTATGAATTCAAGTAGGTCAGCTAAAGTGGCACCCTCTCTCAACTCTACATCAATTACTCTCATACCTTTAGGTACGATCTCAGCAGCTCTATGAAGGAATATCACTCTAATCCTCATATAGCTCCTATGGAGATATATAGTATGCTCCTTAACAAAGATTTAGAGTAGGTGTTAGTGTTGGTTAATAATGTTAGTTTAAGTAATGAAGAACTTGAGAGGTATAGAAGGCAAATAGTATTCTTAGGTGTTGAGGCTCAGTTGAGGTTAAAGAGGGCCAAAGTATTAGTTGTAGGTGCTGGAGGTTTAGGTTCAGCAGCACTTTATTACTTAGTAGCTGCAGGTGTTGGCGAGGTACACATAGTTGATTCTGATAAGTTAGAGCTGAATAATCTGAATAGGCAGATTCTATACACTACGGATGACATAGGTAAGTATAAGGCTGATGTAGCTGCTGAGAGGTTAAGGAAGTTGAATCCTAATGTGAATATCATTACGTATAGGAGGAGATTCGATAAGGACTTAGCTGAAGAGATAGTACCTAAGGTTGATCTAGCTATTGATGCTCTAGATAATTGGGAGACCAGGTTCTTACTGAATGAGTACTGTGTTAAGTATTTAAAACCATTAATACATGCTGGTGTGAGAGAGGTCTATGGGCAATTATTGGTTATAATGCCCGGTAAGGGTCCATGTCTTAGGTGCTTATTCCCTCATGAGCCTAAACGTGAGAGAGAAATACCAATACTTAGCGTAACGCCGGGTATCTTAGGAGCTATGGAAGCTCTGGAAGCCATCAAGATAATTACTGGTTATGGAGAGCCAGCAGTAGGTAAGTTAATAATAGTGAATGGTAAGAAGTGGGAGTTTGAAGTTATAAGTGTTAGAAGAAATCCTGAATGCCCGGTTTGCGGTCACCTTCAATTAAGTAGTTCTTAATAGCCATATCACAATAAAAACTTTAACTTATTTCCTTTAGATAATATTACTGGGGTACTGTTACATGGGATTCATAC
>Ga0180301_10003681_pt1 | contig 11946 bp, 10 predicted proteins | sample GuaBasSediGuay16_FD_121797 | JGI IMG/M metagenome (GOLD analysis project Ga0180301, IMG submission 121797) | Subseafloor sediment microbial communities from Guaymas Basin, Gulf of California, Mexico - Guay16, Core 4569-2, 12-15 cm | ecosystem: Environmental > Aquatic > Marine > Hydrothermal...
AACTCCTGAGGGAGTAGGCTGCGGGGAACCTCAACGACTGTCACATCGACATCCTCCAGGGTCTCCGCCTCCCTAAGGGCGTCCGAGCCCGTGGCCCACCCAAGACCCCTTCTAAACGATGCCGCAACCACGTACCCCCTGTACACGAGGAGGTGCAGGGTTCCCGAGGCCCCTTTGGCAGATACGTAGCAGGGGGATTCACGGGGGCACCTCTCCACAAGGTCGTCTAGCGACGCCCTATCAACGTGTGTGAACTCCAGAGCCTCCCCCTCGAGAACGAGCCTGCTTATCAGCACTATATCTGTCAACGCCTTGCTTAGGCTCTCCATACCCCTAGAGCTTCTGAGCCCCGGCATCAAGTATAGACCTTTCCCGAGTTTCTACTCTGCACACCTCCTTTAACAGCATAATTAACCCTACACTTAAACCCGGGGCATCGATCAGCGCAGAAATATAACCTCCGCACAAAGATACTCTACATGGTGCGTTGGAGTGGAGCTTACGTTCATAGCTCTAGCCGCATTCCTAGCCCTCTTAGCAGCAGGCATACTGGCCAGCGCTATAAGGATCGTTAAGGAGTGGGAGAGACTTGTTGTCCTCAGGCTCGGCAGGCTTGTAGGGGTCCGAGGCCCCGGGCTCGTGATACTCGTACCATTCGTAGACCGCGGCCTCGTCGTGGACCTCCGACTCATAACGATCGACGTGCCGAAGCAGGAGGTGATAACTAAGGATAACGTAACCGTTAGCGTCGATGCGGTGGTGTACTACAGGGTCCTCGACCCCGAGCGCGTCGTTACAAGGGTTAGGGACTACCACTACGCGATAGCGCTCCTGGCCCAGACGACGCTTAGGGATGTCGTTGGTCAGGTCGAGCTGGACGACCTGCTGGTGAAGCGCGAGGAGATCAACAAGAGGATCCAGAAGATCATAGACGAGGTCACCTCGCCGTGGGGGGTCAAGGTGGTGGCGGTCACGATCAAGAGCGTCGAGCTCCCCGAAACCATGGTCAGGGCCATGGCTAAGCAGGCCGAGGCGGAGAGGCTTAAGCGCGCTAGGATAATCGAGGCTGAGGGTGAGAAGGCGGCGGCTGCGATCCTGGCCCAGGCAGCGCAGATCTACGAGAGCCACCCCGTCGCTCTGAGGCTCAGGGAGCTGCAGACATACATTGACGTTGCTAAGGAGAGGAACCTCATCCTGATAACGGAGTCCAAGGGTGTTGAGGCTACCAGCATAGGGGCTGCCATAGCCGCTACGCGCTCCCAGCAGAAGGAGAGGAGGTGATCGGGAACGATGGCGTGGAGCCGCAGCCATAGGGTTTTTGCATCCCTAGCCCTGTCCACCACGCTACTCCTAGCCCTGCTCCTCGTCCTCGCACCAGGGGCGCTGGGCGCTGAGCAGGGCGGTGGGCAGCAGGCGATAGTCGTCTACGCAACCGGTATGGTATCCACCGTGGACGAGCCTATGAAGGAGTACGTGGTTGATGAGGGGCTTAGGGAGGCCGAGGCCCGCGGGGTCCCACTCATAGTCGTTCTCGACACCAATGGGGGGTACCTAGACGCTGCGTGGAGCATAGGCGATGCGTTTCTAGAGGCCAAGGTCCCTGTCATAGGGTTCGTCAAGAGCAAGGCCCTGAGCGCCGGGATAATAATACTGCTCCCGATGCACGTAGTGGCCCTGACACCCTACGCGATCGTCGGGGCTAGCCAGCCGATCATATACAACCCGGCAACCGGCACGGTCCAGTTCGTCAATGAGAGCAAGATCGTGAACCCCGTTGCTGAGAAGGCGGTGAGCTACGCCAGGGCCCGTGGGAGGAACACCACCGCCGCAAGGCTATTCGTTGTGAGGAACCTGGTGCTGACGGGTGAGGAGGCTGTTCAGGCAGGCGTTGCAGACCTCGTGGCGGTCTCCCTAGACGACCTCATAGCGAAGATCAACGGGAGGACCGTGAGGCTCCTCGACGGGAGGAACTATACCATAAGGATAAGCGGGTACGTAGTGCTCAGGCCCAGTATAAGGGTGTACACCCTAGCGGTTCTGAGAGACCCGGTGATAAACTCCATACTAGTGATGCTCGGGATGTTCGGAACCCTCTTCGCCTTGCTATCGGCTAGGCTGGAGATACTGCCCCTCACCATAACCCTGCTGATCGTGGCCCTCATAGGCTCAGGGTTCAACATAAACATGCTGGCCCTCCTCCTCATAGTGATAGGCTCCATAATGCTCTTCGTAGAGCTGTTCATAACCCCGGGCTTCGGGATCCTCGGGATCTCCGGGATCATAGCCATGACCTTCGGCCTCCTCCTAGCACCCTTCAGGGGCGGCGTCGTGGGGTTCGCGGCCCAGTACCTAGAGACCCTCAGGATGTTCGCCCTAGGGCTAGGGGGGTTCTTCGGGATCCTGGGAGGTGTCATAACCTACAAGGTGATAGAGTCGAGGCGTAGGGGCCCGAGGATGCCCTACTCACCAGAGGAGAAGAAGGTGGGCAAGGCCGTAGATAGGATCGAGCCTGGTAAGCAGGGCTTCGTCGTGGTTGAGGGTGAGTACTGGCTCGCGGAGTCCAGTGAGGTTATAGAGCCAGGGGACCAGGTGGAGGTCGTGGGTAGGAAGGATCACGTCCTCATCGTTAGGAAGGTCAGGAGCGGCGGAGGTGATGACGGCTCAATAAGCTGACCGCGTGGGATGATAGAGGAGGTTTCGCCTGATCCAAAGCCCTTTTCCAGCCGGGATCAGAAGGCTATGGGTCCAACCCTTCTCAGCCGCCCTGTTGTGGGGTCGACTACGAATCCCAGCTCCTCAAGGGCTATAACCCCTATGAGCACGTCGAGTGGGAGCTCGTCTATCACCTCTATGAGTGCGTAGCCCTCAGCATCGTCTATCCTCAGCTTCCCGTAGGACGCCTTCACCTTAACCCTCCTCCCATCAACAGTGGTCCTCTCACCCTCACCAATAACCTTCAGCCCCAGCTCCTTAGCAACCCTACCGCTAACCAGTACACGTCCGTTGTACCCCGTATCTATGAGGGCGCGGTACCTACGCCCATTGAACTCCACCTCCTTGAACGCTAGACCCATAGCTTATCACCGAAGCCCGTTAAGGTGTTAGCTCCCTAGCAATTCTGCTGATATCCTCTGCCACGCTCTCAGGAACGTCTTTAAGGCTCTTAACCCCCCGCAGCTCCTCCATAACGCCGTCCAGCTGCTCGAGGGCTGAGCGCTTCTCCTCTAGGATCCGCTTGAGCTGGGGCCCCCTATTCATAATGGTGTTGATGGCTGTTCCAAGCTCTCGGAAGGCTGTTGAGAGCCTGCGGTACCTCTGGTCGTGGGTGTAGCGGTAGAGCAGCTCATATGCCTTGGCTACGGCTAGGGCGTTGTCCCGCGTAAGGGCTGAGACGTAGATGAGGGTATCAGCACTGCTGTTGCTCCTGATGTGGTAGAGGAGAAGCCCCACATCGCCCCTGAGCCTCAGTAGCGCTGGTGCGAACCGCTGGGCTACGTCCTCTACAAATGCCTTGCGCTCCTTCTCGAGGGTGTAGGCCCTGTAGGCGGATACCGAGGCTATTATCACTAGCACGGCTATGATGGCGCCGCAGGCGATCCTAAGCCTATGCGCCTCGTCGCTTGTCAAGGTGTGCACCGCGGTTATAGGCTTGGCACTCCGCTTTTTAACGCTGTGCGCTAGGGGCAAAGCCTATTTCCAAGCCCTGTACATAGCCACCACCGCGGTGAGCGTGTTGAGGCTTGCACCACCGGTAGTAGTTGTTCATGGGGGCGCGGGTAGGTGGAGGACGCGTGGTGTTGATAGGGAGCGTGTCCTAGAGGTTGTTGCCGAGGCCGCTCATAGGGGCTTCACAGCTGCTGAGCGCGGCGATGCACTAGACGCTGTTGTAGAGGCTGTTAGGTACATGGAGGACTCGGGGGTGCTGAACGCCGGTATGGGAAGCGTCCTTAACCTAGCTGGGTACGTAGAGATGGATGCGGGTGTTATGGATGGGGCTAGGCTCCGCGGAGCTGGGGTTGCAGCTGTTAGGAGCGTTAGGAACCCTGTTGTCCTTGCGCGCGTAGTACTCGAGCACACCGACCACGTCCTCATGGTTGGTGAGGGGGCCGAGAGGATAGCCGAGTTCTTCGCGCTTGAGAAGCGTGGAGAAACCCCGAGGAGGGTCCTGGAGAGGTACCGGGAGCTCCTGAAGAACCTAGATAGGGTTCCGCACTGGAGCAGGGTTAGGGAATTCGCGAGGCTCTACGGTGTTGCGGACACGGTCGGCGCTGTGGCCATGGATAGGAGGGGGAACCTAGCAGCAGCCACAAGCACCGGGGGTGTGTGGCTAAAGCTCCCCGGCAGGGTTGGGGACTCGCCGATCCTCGGCGCGGGTTACTACGCTGAGAACGGCGCTGCTGCCGCATCAGCAACGGGGCTCGGGGAGTACATAGTTGTGTACCAGCTCTGTAGAAGGGTTGTTGACCTCGTTAAGAGCGGTGCGAGCGCCCCCGAGGCTGCTGAGGAGGCTATGGAGGGGTTCACGAGGATGTTCGGTGGGGGGACCGCCGGGGTTATAGTGGTCGATCACCACGGCTACGTAGCGGCCGCATTCAACACCGAGGCTATGCCCCGCGCTGTAGCCGCATGGAACCTGCCAAATCCGGTGGCGGTGTTCTCTAGAGAAGAGAAGGGTTTTTGAGAAAAGGGTTTCTCTCATTGCTTCGTTAACGCTACGTCCTCCTGAGCCTGGGCTCCACGATCCTCTCCATAGCCATGCCTAGGAGGACGAAGGTGAGCGATGTCAGCGCTAGGAGGACGCCGGGGGGTATGATCCACCACCATACGTCGTAGCGCTGCGCCTGCCTAGCAGCCGCCAGGATCTTGCCCCATGTAGGCCACCCGTGCTCGAGCCCGATTACGCTGAGCCCCGCCTCGGCAAGGATCGCTGAGGGTACTGAGAACACTAGGCTGGCTATGGTGTAGGGTATGACCTGCGGTATGACGTGTCTCAGCAGTATCCTTGCGTTGGAGGCGCCTACCGAGCGCGCTGCCTCTATGTAGGGCTCCTCCTTTATGCTCAGGGTCATGGACCTTATAACTATCGCTAGGCCACCCCAGCCGAACACTATTAGCACGATCACTATTATCCAGAGCCTCCACTCGACCGGGCTTACCGAGACTACCAGTATGAGGAAGGGTAGCAGGGGTATGTTACCCATGACGTCTATGACACGCTGCAGGACCTCATCAACTACACCTCCGTAGTACCCGCTGATAACCCCGGTGAATAGGCCTATGAGCCTAGAGGCTAGGGATGTTACGAACCCTATGAGGAGGGCTATTGGGAAGCCGTAGAGCAGTCCCTGCGCAAGGTCCCTACCAACGAGGTCGGTCCCCATCAACCCGAAGCAGTTTCCAACAACTACGAGCTCCACCTCCTTAGCAGGGTTCCTAACCCTTACTTCCGCAGGGTAGCGAAGCTCAAGCGTAATGGTGTACACGCCCTTCAGGGGCGTAACGACGACCTCTCCATGGGGCCCGAGCTTGACCCTGCCGAAGAGGTACTCGTTGGCGAGCTGGGGGTCGAGGCTTACATCAGGCCTCTTGAGAACCTTCGCCGCGATCTCGCTCGCAACCCTGTTCCTATCCATGCTGACCATGTAGGGCGATTCTACAAACATCACCCTCTCTCCGCGCCTTGGCGTGATGGTGTCTACGTAGGCTGTGATCACAACTCTATCGGGCCTCCTCACCTTAAGAACCGCTATAACCGGTGCTGCCCGCTCACCTATCCACGCCGCCCTGAGCTCGCTTATCTTGATCACCAGGTTCTGGGGGTAGTCATTCACGTCGAGCCTATAGCTCATCCTATAGACGTATACGTTGAAGCCCTCGCTGAAGGTCTTGGAGCTGGGCTTGTGAAAGAACACCGCTTTGTGAAGAGCCCTCTGGTACCCTAGGTCCCTAACCCACTGAGGAGGTGCGAGGATCGGGTGGTCCTGCCAGTACTTCGGGTTGTTCCATATGTACATGTAGTCCGGGGGTATGACGGCTAGGGCGTAGAACGCTAGGAACACGAATACCACGAGCAACACTAGGCCTGCTTTGCCAGAGTCGTAGCTCCATATCTCCACGATCCACTCCTTCGTGGATCTAGCGAGCCTCTTCAGCGCGGCTCCTCTACCTACAAACTCGTTCTCCCTACTCATCAGAGCCTCACCCTCGGGTCGAGCAGTATGTAGAGGACCTCGAGAATGAACCTGGCTATCACGTAGACCAGTGTGAGCATGTATGTAAGGCCTAGGATCGTGGGGACGTCGGCAGATGTAACCGCGGCGTAGTAGAGCGTGCCCATGCCGGGCCAGTTGAACACGGACTCGGTGATTATATAGCCCCCGATCGAGCCCGCGAGCGATAGTATAACCGATGTGACCACGGGCGGAGCCGCTGCTCTAAGCACGTGGCGCGTAACTATGTACTTCTCGGGGAGCCCCTTGGCCCTAGCAACCATTACGAAGTCCTCGCGGACAACCCTAAGAACCATGGCCCTCACCGAGTAGAACCAGGAGCCAAGGAACACTATCACAATGGTTATTATCGGGAGGGCCGCATAGTACATAATCATCAGCAGGTTATGCACAGGGTTCTGAGCGAAGGTATTTATGTAGGCTATTACCGCGTGGTAGTCTGTCGGGAAGATCCCCAGGTTGAAGCCGAAGAGGTATATGAACAGCATCCCCAGCCACCACACCGGCAGGGCGTTGGTTAGAGCCGCATAGGACAGGATCGACCGGTCAAGCAGGGTTCCATGCCTATACGCTATCAGGGGCCCTATGAGAAGGGCTATCGCTGCGCAGATCGCCTGGGCAACGGTGATCATCACTATTGTCCTCGGGAGGCACGCCATTATCGCATCCCCAACCCTAACCGGGTAAGGAATCCCCGCTACGTCGGCGACGTCATGGCTGTTCGAGAAGCCCAGGTTGAGCAAAAGGGTGTTTATCGCTAGCGGTATGACACGCTGATACCACGGCTTGTTAACTCCGTAGAGCTCCTCGAGCTGCTGCCTATAGGCCCTGACCTTGGCCTCCAGCTCGGAGCTAGGGATCTTGCGCTGCTGAAGCGCTGTTTTATACGCCCTCACCTGCTCGGTTATGATCGCCTGCCACACCATCTTGTCATAGCCCGTAGCCCCTATAATGATTGCCGTTAGGAAGACCACTATTATTAGGGCTATGGTGAGCGCCACCGCGCGCCGCGCTAGGGTGGTTCCCACACCCATTCACTCATCACCTGTGTGGGTATCCCAACACGAGGTTTGGAGGCAAGTAAAATACGTGTTTCGGATGAGGAGAAAAATGGTGTTGGTTCAGCTGGAAAACCTTAGGCGTTACCTCCTGCGGAAGAGCAGCGCTATTATCACGAACTCCAGCACCAGCGCTACACCGACAAGCGCCTGCGTTGTTGTCAGGGCTGATGACAGGCTGTCGACCTTTGATGATAGGTCATCTACGCGGCTGCCCAGGTCCTCAACGGTGCTCTTCACACCCTCTAGGTCACTCTTCAGCTTACTCACATCGCCGCTTAGCTTATCGACCTTGCCGCTGACCTCTGCAACGGTCTTGCCCAGGTCCTTCACTGTAGAGCCTATGTCCTTAACCGAGCTCCCCAGGGTCTCGGTGAGCTCCTTCGTCGTCTTGCCTAGGCTCTCAGTCAGGGTCTTGCTCAGCGCCTCGATGCTCTTGCCCAGTGTCTCGCCCAGCGTACCGAGCTTCTTCGTCAGCTCCTCCCTAACGCTCGCAACCTGCTCCGCCGTAGCCTTGCTTATCTCCTCGACACGCCTGCTCATCTCCTCAACCCTCTTCGTAACCTCCTCAACACGTTTGCCCAGCGCGCCCGTCACCTCCTCGACATGCTTGCTAACCTCCTCGATCCTCTTCTCAACAGCTGCAGTGGACGGCACTATTATCTTGGATGTCGAGGTGGGCATCGATACCTTCTCGCTGAACGCCAGTATCTCCAGCTCGTACGGCGTATAGACCTTCAGCTTCGCTGTGAGCTCCTTGGTGAAGGTTATCTCGAACTTGGTCTCGGTCACCTTAGCCGCGTGGCCGGAGGTTATTATCGCACCGGTTGCGGTGTCCCTCAGTATGTATATCACGTCTATCGGCGGCACGCCCTCAACATCGACCTCTATCTTCGCCTCCTGCCCTGGGTATATCGTCGGCACCTTCACATCGACGATCTTAACGGGCTTAGGTATGCCGAAGTACCAGTCACCTGGCTTGAACGGGTATGTCGGGTCTCTGAACGCCTCCAAAACAGCTATCTGCTTATCCTTATCAAACTTCACCAGCTTGAAGGGGCCTTGGCTTACCCATGCGGTGCCGTAGGCGTCTATCCACTTTATCAGTGCGTTTAGCCTCGCCTTCCACTCATCAGTGGTCATGTAGCTCTTGCCGTTGACCGTGAACACGCCCTCGGGGAGTATACCCTTGCTCAGGATCTCCTCAGCAGCCTTCTTCACATCAGCAGCATGGCCACTTAGCACAAGGTTGAGCTGCGGTATCTTCTCCTTCTCAGCCCTGGTCTCGTCGAGAGCGTACTTCTTCAACGTGAACGCTAGGTAGTCCTGCACGAATATCAGCTCGGCCGGGTTGACTATGTTGAGCGTTGCGTAGTCAGCTATGTAGGCCGGGTCGAAGTGCCAGTAGTCTACATAGACCTCTAGCTTCTTTTCATCGGGCAGTATCCTGATGGCCTTTACCGTATCGAACCAGGGCTTACTAGTAGACGCTATAGCTGATTCAAGCGCTGACTTCTCTATATCGTAAGATATATCCCATAGCTCTGCCCATGCCGCTAGTACGTCGGCCCACGTTATTGTCTGGCCATGATGCCACTTAGCGCCTATGAACTTGCTAAGGTCGAACACAACCTTGCTGGTGGCCTTGATCCCCTCGCCTACGGGGACCCACCTATCGTGCTCGGCGTCCCACTTGATCGCATCTGGGGGCACATCCAGCTTGCCTGTTGGCCCGGCTGTCTCTACCTTGAACTCCGCTCTGAAGGGTATCCTCTCACCGCTGAATGGATGGGCCCATATGAACGGGTCGTAGGTTGCTCTCTCTATATCGACGCTGTAGACATCGTCGAACCCACCGTAGATGTTCCACACGGTCCTAGCAGTCCATACGTGTAGGTGCCCTACCCTAACCTCGGTCTTGCCCGGTACGTACCACTCTCTCGGGTTCCATATACCTCTTAGCCCGGCGCCTAGGTCTAGGGTGACCCCTTTGAGTTCTGTTACTGTGGAGTATACGTCCATAGTTGTCGCTATCCAAACCCTAACACTCTCCTGTATGATCATCTCGGTTGCCTCGCGGTACAGCGCTATGTACTCCTCCTTGCTCTTGAACTTACCGAAGTAGATCCTCTTCCCGAGCTCATCTATAGTCTCGTTCTTGTAGTTCCACCACTCGGCCTCGCCGTAGCCGGGTAGCCAGCCAAACCATGGTGCGCCAAACTGGTTTATCGTAACCATATCCCACTTGTCGAGCGCTCCCTTGGCCCAGCCAGCGGTGTATATGTGCCACTTCAGCTCCTTGGGATCCGAGGCGTATACTATCGATATAGCTTGGCCGAATGTCATGTACTTCCTATCGACCTCAAACCCTATCTTCTCCAGCTCGGTTGCTAGCATATCTCCAAGCTCCTTTCTCTCGTCCTCGGTCCTAATGATGAAGGTTATCTTTATGGGCTTGCCCTCGTAGTACCACTTGCCGCCGATCCTCTTAGCGCCAACAGCTGTCAGTATGCTGCTTATCAGCTTGTCAGCAACATCGGGTGCGTACCTGAACTTGTACTTGGCAACTATGTCCGCTATTATGGTGTAGGTCGGGTCGTAGACCGATAGGAAGGTGTACATAGGTGCCGCGAAGCCTCCATAGATGTTCTCGACGACGTACTTCCTATCGAACAGATAGTTGAGGGCGAACCTAACCTGCCTGAAGGCAAATGGGTTAATACCGTACTTCGGGTGGGCTCCGAACTCTACGTATGTCCAGCCAGCGGCCCTGTTAACCTTGTAGTAGGTTATCGCGGCTACGGGCACGCCCTCCCTGGCAGCGACCTCCTCCTTTGTCAGGACCCCGCTGTAGTTAGCTATGTATACAGGTGCAGGATTGATATCGTAGTTTACTAAGCCTGCTGGTGCTGAGTATAGCTTGATGCCGGGTTTGCCCCTAAGCTCCTTTGCCTGGTGCGGCCTTAGATGGAAGAGGTATATATCGATCTCTTTACCTAAGGCGTCGGGGGCGTTCTGCAGGGGTATGGCCTTGTATATCAGCTTGTCTGAGGCAGGGCCCTTCTTCTCCTGGGCGAGAACGGTTGTTGGTATGGGTAGGGCTATGGCGATGATCCCTAGGAGAATTACTGCGAGTGTCAGGAGCGAGAGAACGCGCATGTTTTCACCCAAATCAGTTCTCAACGCTAGGATTCCGAGATGGGTATTTAAATTTTCTTGACCCTAAGTTAGCCCTAGCGAGTAAAGCGAGGTATTGCTAGGTCTACCGGGTTCTGCGGTGCACCGACTTGGTTACTCGCTTTCCGATGCCCCTATCCACTGCAACCAGTAGTGTTCCTATCACTACTAGAGCTGCTGTCGTACCGTAGCTGATGAGCGGTAGCGATGAGAGCTTGAGCAGCGCCGTTTCGTTTACTATAGGGAGCATACCCCCTGGCACGTGTTTGTAGAGCCTCACCTTGAGCTCATCTGCGGGGCCGTTCACGTTTAGCGTGCATACGCCGCTGCACATGATCTCCGCGGCTACGCTGTTCTCTAGAGGTGTTACCCGCAGCACCTCTACGGCTATCGCCCCTCGGCTCCTCACGGTGATCGAGGCGTTGAGGATCACCATATGGCTCCTGATGACCCCTGTGTAGAGGTACGTGGCTATCGGTGCGTAGGCCACGCCGCTGCCCGCGGTCACTATGAGGAGCGGGTACCTGACCCTAGTCACGTTGTCCCACAGTGCTATGGAGGCTCCGCAGCTCCCCGGGGGTACGCGTGCCTCTATCGGGCCTAGGGGTCCGTAGCTGGCGTTTGGCACAACCCTCACCACCCCTACCGTGTGGCTCTCGTTGTTGACTATGAGCACGAGCTCCATGTGCTTCCCGTAGGCGCTGCCTACGTAGCCCGCCTCAGGCCTTATTGATAGGCGGGGTATCTCGAGCTCTAGGCTGCAGCTGTACCTAGTATCGATGCCTATAGGGCCTACCGGGATGCGCGCAATGGTTACTCCGCTGAGCGTGAGGGAGGCTATCACGAGGGCCGCTACATACATAGCCGCGGCTAGCGGAGCGAACCTGCGCCTCACCTTCGCCCTGCGCCTCCGAGGCAATCCCGGCCCCTACTGGGCAAGCCCGTTGAGAAGGGTATATAGCCGGATAGCCTAGGGTGTCTACGGGCTGTGGGGCAGGTAGTTTGAAGAGGTCTACGAAGCTGCTGCTAGCAACATTAGGGCTGAGCGCCCTGGCCCTCCTAGTTATGTGGGTCGCCCTCGTGCTCAGAAGCCCCGTGCTAATGGTTATCTCCCTCGGGGTCGCGGCCGCAGGCCTAGTAACGCTTGCGCGTGGGGCCGTTGAGAGGGTGAGGGAGGTGGTGGAGAGAGGTGGTGGGGGCTAGGCCCATAGTACCCTTTGTCCCCTCGCCCATGGAGGTGGTTATGGAGGCGCTTGAGCTCGCAGGTGTTGGCCCTGGGGATAGGGTTGTTGACCTGGGCTGCGGCGATGGAAGGGTTGTTGTTGCGGCCGCCAAGTTCTTCGGAGCTGAAGGTGTGGGCGGTGAGATAGATAGGAGCCGAAGCGGGGTTACCGAGGTGTACGCAAAATTCAAGGGTGTTGAGGATAAGGTTTGGGTTCTATGCAGGGATTTCCGCAGTGTCGACCTTAGCGTGCTTAGGC
>Ga0180301_10003682_pt1 | contig 11946 bp, 13 predicted proteins | sample GuaBasSediGuay16_FD_121797 | JGI IMG/M metagenome (GOLD analysis project Ga0180301, IMG submission 121797) | Subseafloor sediment microbial communities from Guaymas Basin, Gulf of California, Mexico - Guay16, Core 4569-2, 12-15 cm | ecosystem: Environmental > Aquatic > Marine > Hydrothermal...
CTCTCTTTGTTCTATTGATGATGAAATTCCCGAACGAAGTAAGTGTTCTTAGGTCTATAAATTCATCAAAGAAAAGAACGATGTGAAAGCCTTTAGCACCAGAATAAAGGATGTGAATATATTCTTCTTTAATTCCTGTATCAAGTAGTTCTTCAATCAAGAAAAATGTAGGAGTAGAAGCATTATTTCTTTGAAAGGAAATACACCATGGGTCAAGTGGATTGAAGAAATAGCCTATGGACTCAATATAAGAGTCTATGTCAAAAATGAGTACCTTTGAAGCATAAGGATAAAATAGTCCTCCCAGTGTTTGTGTACCTCTGATGTGTGCTATGAGTTTCTTTGTGGTCAGGTATTTGTCCCAGTCTAAATCTTGATTGTTAGTCCTGTAGTCTGTAATCGGTGTCCCGTCTTTCTGTTCGTATATGTACTGCTGGATGTATCTGTCTCTTTTAGGAGCGTAAAGGTAAAGAATTCTATTGGCTAACGCGCCTGTTGCTGTTGTGTAATAGTATGTCTCTTTGAATGTGGGTATTTCTATTCCGTGAGCTTTTTTTACGTGCTGAGCAACTCTGTGATACTGTTCACCACATACTGGACAGGGGATTGTGAAGTTAGAGAGTTCTTCAGTAATTTTCTTTTTCTGATTATTTATCTTGTTTTCAAGGTCAGAATATGTTATAATCATTTTGGTTGTGCCTCTCGCTTGAGTCGTTTGTCTCACGAGAGGCTTGGCTTTTCCTCCTTCCGTTTAATCTTCTTGTGTTGTTTTTTTCTCTCCTCAAAATCCTTAATCTGTCTCTTCTAACTCAGAAAGATCAACGCCTTCTTTTTCCGCTACCAAAGTCAATGCTTTCTGAGATATTCTAGAAGGATTTCTCTTACCTGTTTCCCACTGAGATATAAGCGGCTGTGGCGCATCTAAAAGATCGGCAAATTTTTCTTGGGAAAGGTTAAGCTTTTTCCTGAATCTTTTGATTAACTCTTTATTCCATTCCATAAAAAATCTCCTCTTTTTATTATAGCGTCGTTATGAGAGAAATTGCAAGGAAAAAATGAGAAATGAAATTACAAAAGCTAAAACCTGCTTTATTTGGACGAATCTGCAAAACGGTAAGTAAAAGGTTGTTATGGAGTTATGATTTTACGGGATTTGGAAGGAGACCTTAATCCTGATTACTTCTCCGAGCTGTAACTTTCTTCCTGCGATTGACGTATATTCTGACACTATGCCAGAATATATAAAAGTTCCAGAATACGCAAAAATAAAGGGCGTCCACGAACGTACCATTTATCGATGGATTAAAAACAGTGACATAAATGCCAGAACAATCGATGGAGTGTTGCATGTAGAAGTCGATGATAACAGCTTTCTCGATAATTCAAAAGTTGTCCTACTTTTGTCAGAGAATAGTCAATTGAGGAAAGATATTGAATTTCTGAAAGTCAGATTAGAGCAGGCACAAGATACGATTGACAATCTGTCAGAAGAACGTCAGAGAGCACAGGAGAGGTCGGACACAATAATTTTACATCTCACCCGACAGTTGGAAACAAAACAGAAACAAATTGAAGATCTTCGTGAACGTTCTTTGTGGAGGAGGTTTAAGGTGGCTTTGGGGTTTGGGTGACCGAAAAGGATCTGATCTTTCCCGCTCCAATGATTACACCAACCAATCCAGGGAGAAATCCGAGGAAGCTAACAAGAACTGCTGTAACGACAAACGGCAGTATCTTATACGAGTTCTGTAATGAATCTTTCATATTCTTCAACTATCTTATCCCAACTATATTTCTCCGCTGAAGTTCTGGCATATCTACTTTGTGCTTTTCTTAGATTCTCATCTGTCAATAACTGAATAGTCCGTTCAGTCATTTCTGCTTCGTTTTTGCAGATGAACCCGTTCTTTCCATTTTTGATTAGCTCTGTTGCTGCATTGTTCGGGTGGGCAAGGACAACAACAGGCAATCCAGATGCATTAGCTTCTATCACTACTATCCCAAATCCTTCCCTTACAGATGGAAATACGAAGATCTTTGATGACTTCATGTATGGATATACATCATCTACGAATCCAAGAAACCTAATTTTATCGGATACTCTCCGCTCATTTGCAACTCTCTCAAGATGTCGCTTGAAAGGTCCATCTCCTATGATGCCGCAGAGGACGTTTTCAATCTCTATTTCAGCTACAATTCGTATGAGCATCTCTACGTTCTTCTCAGGTATCAGTCTGCCTACGAACAGGATGTCGAACTGTTCCAAAGATGGCTTTGTTCTCTCAATTCTCTCTATGTCCACACCCAGTGGGATGAGGGTGATGGGTTTATCGCTTATCCTTTGTAATCGAGATGCCGTCTTATATGAGCCAGCGATGTTGTAGTTTGAGAATTTCGCTGTGAGTTTCTCTATAAGCTTTCCGAAGAATCCTTTCCATCCGAGATAACGATACCAGTAGTTTCCCCACACCTCATGCCATGTGATGACAAGCGGTTTTTTTTTGATGAAGCAGTATAGCTTACAAGCGAGGGATGGTATGTAGGGTATGTTCTGGCAGTCAAGGATGTCAGGGGCTTGTTTGAACAGGGCGAAAAGGAGAAGGATTGAGAAATGGATGGCTGGGTAGATTCTCCTTTTGCCTGAAGGGGAGTAGAGGTTGAAAGGTCTGCATATTCCGTGATAGGTGATGTTGGATTCCTTTTTGAGCTTCTCGCCGTTCCAGAATTTCATGGTGAAAATATGGATTTGGCGGGTGCGATTGAGGCGGCGTGTCATCTCGAATATGCGTTTCTCCACCCCACCTTTGGTGTATGGATAGATACAGTCGTAGATGATAGCGAAGGTCATGTTAATTAGCGGAAGATAGCTTATGGAGGAGAAAATACTCCATACATCTTCTCTTTAATACTACAATGTCATTTGTTATCTATTGATTCTGCTTTAACAGTAAACAGATTGGAAGATTTTTCAACCGTACAAATGGTTATTTCACATTTTCCTGATGCCCAGGATACTGAGGAAGAACAATTTCGACAGAGGCATCAGTTGACCCGTTGTCTGCGACAATGATCTCGCCCTTGACGTCCATCTGTTTGAGGGCAACACAGGTCTTCTCGATACAGGTAGCAACCGTGGCTTCTTCATTAAGACAGGGCATGACAATCGACACCTCAATCTCATCGATACCCAAAAATTTGTCTGGCTTTCGGTTCTGGTCGTTTTCGGATGGTTCAGATTGATGTTTCATAATTTCTTTAAGTCAGCTTTCCTAAAAGTTCATCTCTCCTCGTTGCCATGATTTCCTCAGTTCTTCTGGAAATTTTGTTGCTAAATATTCTTTCCGTTGATTTATCTCTGAAGGATATTCAATCTTCCAAAGTCGCAGTCCATCGATCTCACAAGGTAGAATTGAGTTTGTATCGTATACAAGAGAAAAGCCAGGAATGTCTTCTTGGAAAAGATATAGCCGTACAGCCAGAAGATTTCTCGCTTTCTCAGAGATATATAAGAGTTTATTCTTATCGTCCTTACTTGGAAGGACAATGATTGAACCGGGAATACCATCATTAGTCTCGATAATATGTTCTTTGAAGCGAAACTCTCTGGGGGGCTTTGAGAAAGGTTGGTCTCCTGCAATCCCATGGATTACAGTGCTCCAACGCTTCCGTGACTTGTCGCTAACAATGGACACTTGCCTGATAGACCACTTCCCAGGCGGGTACTCCTGACCATCTAATGTCAATGTATCCGTTGTGTTAAAAGGCTGGGGAAGAAAGTGCGTTACCATTTCTTCTGTGGATATTTTTTTACCTTTCACTGGTCTGAGTGGAACGAAGGTCGCGAGTCGATCAAACGAAGCGTCCGAACCATTGTATGTGATCACGATAAGACCGTACAAATCTAACGTCGTAATCAGCAGATAAGAAGCGTTATGCGCATATAGGAATTCCAAAGCTTCTTTCCCAGACTGAGCTGCGAAAACATGACGCGCCATTAAATGGATCCAGTACGGTATCCATTGGTCTTCATCGATGATTGTCGCCCTTTTGCTCAACCAGTTTATGATACTTCCAAATCCCCACCATGCCGCTATAACAGCATCTTGGTCAGTATAATCTGCTATTTCAGCGACTCCGTTCTGTGGTCCCAGAGGCCCCATCTGGCTTGCCTTATCTATACTTGTATGTAGTAATCCTTTCTGAAATGTATCCGAACTAATCACCAGTATGAGAGCTAAAGCGATGCCAAGAGCAGCAGCTCGATTTCGATATTTGATTTGGTGTCGCTGTAGAGCAATCATGAGAAAGATTGTCAAGCCTACCTCGATGAAGAAAATGCAAAAGATGAGCCACTGTGAAAGATTTGTCCATAGAGAATAACGGAAGCCGACATAGAACTCTGAGAAGATGATGATTACCAGGAGACAGACTTCTGCTGATAAATTCGCTTGTTTGTTTGTAAGACTTCGAATGATCTCTATAATGAAATAGCTAACTGCAACGATAATGACAGGATCAAGGAAGAAAATAAATCGTTTGGCCTGACGTGAGCTAGCAAATGCGATGAAAAGCCAAATGAGCACCCATAGAATCTTATCATGATTTGCAGAAGTAACTTGTTCTTTCGACCCTCTTCCCAGTATATAGGATATAAAAAGGGCTATTCCTCCAATCACAAGGGACAAATAGTAAATAGGATTCGCTATCTTTTCGGGTGGAAACAGAGATACCATCGAACCGCATAAAACGATTTCAAAGCCTACCAAAGCAAGAACGAAATTGGCTGTTTCGTGCGCAAAGAAACGATAAGATAAAAGGACGTTCCCGAAGATAGCGGTAATGATAATGAGATAATAGCTCCTTACCAGTGACTCTCCTTCTAAACTCTGAAGTTCCATTACTGTGCGCATCAACCGATCTCTGCCTAAAGGGGAAATAAAGTTGTCGAAAATTAGCTGTAGAGTCTCACCGAATTTTGCTGATTGTACAACAACAAGCACGAGCAATACCAAAAATTCTGCCAAGCTTCCCAAAGCAATGCTCACAACTCCTTTTGGAATACGACGCTTGCCTGTAATCATCCTAGCCCAGTGCGAATTCTTCCGTAGACTCAAAAATATCAAAGATGACAGCCATACAAAGGTAGGAAAGGTAATAGCAACGAACGCATAAGGCAACAGTAAGTTTTGATATGAGCTGGTTAATATAAGTGCTATTGATATGAGGCAGACCAACCAGATGGTGTATATTAAAACATCACGGTGTTCTAAGCGATTGCGTAGTATCTTGAAACCGAGAAAGCAAGCAATGATCGCATTAGTTAGCCCACATCCATTCCACGTAAGCGCAAATATTCCGGCTATTATCCCGGAAATAAAAGCGTAAACAACCCCCTTTAAGTGTAGATTACTAATTGCTAATATGTAAAAATAGATTACTGCTATCCACAGAAGCAGGCAGAAAGAGTCTCTATCCGCATTGCCTGCACAAGATCTATGGAGGGCCATGGACGGGAAGACTGCCAGCAGGTTGACGGCAAGGAGCGCTACAGAAGCATCAAAGATATGCTTCCAAAGCAGGTACAAAAACAAGAGGGAAGCAAGATAGCATATCAGTCCTGAGTAACAAGCTACTTGATAAATAGTCAGTTCAGAATAAATGGTACGAAGGAGGCGGTAACTACCTGCAATCATATTAGGCCATAAGGTGAGGATAGTTGAAAGATCTCTCCCCAAAGGGTTCCATCGCATCCGATCTATCTTAGGTAACCGCCCATAGGACGCTATTATGTCTGCCTGACGGAGGAAGCGATAAGAATCTGTACCCAGCAGATATTTTTTCCCCAATATGGGGACATTGGAATTTCGGATAGAAAAAGCCAAAAGCAGCGAGCATACAAGTAGCACCAGAATAGTGATTCGATAGAATGCTTTCTTCTTGATGGAATTCCACATGGAGTCACTCTTTGCAAGGACGGAGGGTGTATCTATTTCTGTTTCAAGAAGTTTCACGCTATTCTCTCTATTGAACTGTTTGAACTTTCTTCTCACCACTTTCTCCTGAAAGCACTTTGAGACTATCCTCTATAACCGCATAAACTGGAATCCGGATGGGGTGTTGTTCAGCATTTGTGAAAACTCGAATCTCCCCGCGCAAAATCTCCTTGACTTTTTCTGGATACAACCGCACCTGAACAGTCATAGATGTTTGATATGTGTTTGGTGGATCCTTAATTTTAATTGCCAGAGCTTTGGGAGAATCAATTTTCAACACTTTGAAGGGCATCTCACTTCGTAGCGTGAAGTCCGTAACAGGATTTTCCGCTTTTGCGACTGTTTTATAGAATAAGACTTCAGGACTAACCTGCACGCGACCAACCACTTGGGCAATAACGGGTAAAATTATCGTGCGATAATCTGGCAAGATGACAGTGAGAACAGTGGAAAAAAATCTCTCGGTATCTATGGGTCCAAGCTTGATCTTTAGCTCAAATTCTGACGAACCGACACGCTCTATCTTGCATTTCACAACATCTGACTGAGCCGGGGCCAATTGGACTGCTTTGGGCTCGACAGGCGCATTGATGCTCAATCTGATAGACTTTTCGTGGACAGTGTTCGTATAGATTTCACCAAAATCGCAAATTGGATGCGAGAATTCTGCATAAGGTTTGATAACCGCCAAAACTGATAAATAAATATGCGGCTCTTGCAAGCTATCTGTGACAATGTGAACACTCCCTTTTGATCGAGCTTTTGCAGGATTAGCTTTTATGGTAAATGTTCCGATTTCACCAGGTGCAAGCTGTTCGGGATATTGTATCACAGAATAGCCGCAACTGCTATCAACACGCCGGATGACAAGCTTCTTTCGTCCGATATTGCGTCCTTTGATTACTTTCGTCACCGGTTCACTCTTCCATGCCGGGATCTCTCCAAACTCTAAGGTTCCACTATCGAAGGCAAGTCTACCTGTCGGACGGTCTTGTCTATTTACTATCATAAAGAGCAGGAAAGCGCAAACGACCATCGGCAGAAAAATCAGATTAATGATTCGTGTCAGTCGCATAGTTGCCTCCCGAAAGTGTATCTTTTCGCACGAAGGAGTCTATTCCATACCCGCCTGAATCAGTGCTTGCTACAAACAAACACACTACCAACAGAACCAAGTCGATAAATACTTCCTTCCAACTTAAATCAGCGTCCCAGTGGAATAGATCAAAGAGGATATTTTCACATCCACAGTCATCTAAAGGGAGGGCTCGCCATAATGCCAGGGTTAGAACACAGATAAAAATTCCGAAAAGGCCAACGGATAGGATTGATGCCCCTCGCGAAAAGTATCCTAAAATCAGCGCTGAGCCCAAAGTGATCTCTGATGCGAGGATGCAATAGCTTGCAATACGGACAAGTGGCATTGGCACAATGTCGTACAATGCCACCTGTGTCACAAATACACTAAAGTCTGCTACTTTTGTCATCCCCGCACTTAGGAGTATAATCCCCGTGAAAATCCTGACAAAAGTCACAGCGATTCTTTTGATGGTTGCACTGTTTTTTGCAACGGGTATCCGAATTGTCGCCATCCTTCAATTCCTCGATGAAAAATCTGGACATTAGTATATCCATGCCGTTGAAGTTTTCTTAACAGTAAGTAGCCGATGGGGCATTCGGCTGAACTGCAATAGACGATTAACCGTGTATTTTTATCTTCAGGCAACAGCGCTAATCTTTTCTTCACTTTTCCGACAGGAACGCTCATTGCACCAGGAATATGTCCTCGTTTGAAAGCAGCATTTGAACGTCCATCCACAAACACAGCTTCATCTTTTTTCCAGACTTGATACACCTCTGGAAAGTCCACAACTACTTCTTTTATTTGCGAATTTCTGGACAGCATTCCTGCTTCATCAAATCCCCAAAGGCAAAGAGTACCGACGAAAATCCAAAAGCTGACTACTAAAACTTCTTTTTTGACGATGCGAAATAGTTTGGTAAGTCGGTTCCTAAAAGCGTGTAGATTCATTTTTCATATTTCCCCACGTCGTCGCTAACTTTCTCCTTGCATTCACCGCCAGATTAGGTCCTGAAATCATAAAGTCATCCATCACTCCATGAAAATCGCCAACATCATCAAATCCTTTTGCATAGATCCCGACTAACTCTATTTTTTCGATTCTTTGCACATTTAGTAATTCTTTTGCCCACTTTGGATAGCCTTCATCTACAAACTGCAATAACAACGTATCCTGGGAGAAAAGTCGAAACCTGCCTGACTCAAAAGTGATTTTCATGGGTTGTCCAAAAGGGATGGTCGGGTAGTCTCTATGTAAATCTTCTCTGCCTAATGGATTTACTACTCCAGAAGGTACCAAGTATGATGGAAAAGCTCTGTCTCTTGTGAAAACATAAAACTGACCAATATCAGGACCGCCTTCAGGATGTATGCCAAGAGCAATTCCAAAAGAAGAAGTCCATTGAACTCCGCCCACGATGGTTACTTCAACGGTTAACTTAGATGAAGAGATAGGAAAAGCAGTCAATTGAAGAAAATCATTAATTGAACATAAATCGCGTCTATCGGGCGGATGTGGTTCTACATGTATCGTAACGTCAAGAACGCCATTCTCGCTTTTCCAGACTGAGCTCCAGGTTTTGTCTTTGACTTGATCGGCAGGATGCGTCCATCCATTAAGATTTCCATCGTTAAAGTCGTCCTTCCATGTTCCAGCGATTGAAAAATAAGAGAAATTCAATACTAAAATGAAGAGACACGAGGCGAAAGTGAAAGCTTTTATAAACTTTTGTAGCGTAAACATAATAATATAGAGTGTCCTTTCTATATAATATCTCGTCTACGGTCTTTTTAACCTACCCCATGCAACGGCTATCTTCCCTTTCGGGTGGACCGCATAGGGTGGTCCATCTGGGATTCCCGGTCCTGAAATCACAAAGTTATCCATCACTCCATGAATCTCATTACGAATACTCCACGCGAAAATCCCAACTAACTCTATCTTGGGATAGTTTTCATCCACAAACTCCAATAACAAGGTATCCTGGGAGAAGACCCGAAAAATCCCGGATTCAAACACGACTTTCATGCATTGTCCAGAAGGTATGCATGGGTACCGTTTCTGATCGCCGGCTCCAAAATCTAATAGGTTGAATCTTCCATCAGGTGCTATGGATAATCCAAAAGATGAAGTTCTCGTGAAGGTATGGAACTGACCAATATAAGTACCATCTTCAATGGGTATGCCAAGAGCCATTCCAAAAGAATCAGTTGATCCTTCCTCAAGTAGGATAGTCACTTCAACGGTTAAACTGGATGAGGAAATAGGAAAAGCTGTCAACTGAAGAAAGTCAATATTAGAGGAATCAGAATGTATTATCACATCAAGAACACCGTCTTGACTTTTCCAGGTTGAATGCCAGTTTTTGTCTTTGACTTTATCCGAGGGACGCGTCCATCCATCAAGCATTCCATCGTTAAAATCGTCCTTCCATGTTCCAGCATTTGAAAAATGAGAGAAATTCAATACTAAAATGAAGAGACACGAGGCGAAAGTGAAAGCTTTTATAAACTTTTGTAGCGTAAACATAACAATATTGTCCTTTCTATATAATATCTCGTCTACGGTCTTTTTAACCCACCCCATGCAACAGCTACCTTACCTTTCGTGTGTACTCCATAGGGGTGGATTCCCGGCCCTGAAATTTCAAAGCTGTCTACTACAACATGAAACATATCGTCGCCTCTCGCAATGAGAGCAACCACAGTAATCTGTTGAAAGTTATTATCTTCAAATTTTGCAATCTGTTCGCCTTCGGAGAAGAGTTCAAAGTGACCTCTATCGAAGTGAACATCTATTTGTCGAATCTCCAATTGTATATTCGGACTTTTGTCTGGAAATGCTATTGGCCCATCTATCCTTCTGAGGTAAAATTGATAACAGGTTCTTAATAGACTTAGATTTCTATTCCATTCGAAACGTCTGCCTAGGAGAATACCAAAGAATGTTGGAAGAGGTGAGGAAGGATGAACTGTATATATCACACGAAAACGCTCTTCTTCAATTGGAAAAGCAGTGAGTTCCAATATGTGTGTAGAAAGCGCTACACGAGGCTCATTTTTTATCGTCACATCTAAGACACCATCTTTGACTTGCCAATTCGATGTTCCGCCTGATGATTCTACTATTGTCCAACCATCGAGATTATCATCATCGAATTCATCTATCCATGTTCCAGCATGGGAACTACCGTAAAGAAAGAATAGCGTCATCATAGCTGAGATTAAAAGAATGATAAAGTTTACTAAAATTGGTTTCATGAGCTCACCTCGTAAAAGCTATCCAAAAAGTCCAGTGACCTGGAAGAAAAGATTTGGGATGTTGGAGCAAGTATTCCAACCGCTCCCACATCTCACGAAGAATCTAATGATTCACGCCGAGTGGGTGATGAAGATACTCAGTTAAACGTCCATCCAGCCTTAGAACGGCCATCCAGTAGTAGGCAGATCATCCCAGTCTTTACAAGGGAAATTTTGCCCAGAGACGTCTCCTTGTTTTATCATAGGATCACCCGTGGCACTGCAGTTCTCACTCCAATCTTCATTATCGTCCCAATCTAACCACGCCCCGGTGTCGCAATCTCGTTTCCAATTGCCCTCCTGATGATAATTTGGGCAAATCGTATCAGCATCATCGTCGACCGTATATTTTAGCCAATCATTGGTCATGTCTATAACCCACCCGTAAGAGCTATTGTATTCTTTGGTTTTTGTTTCATAGCCTTCCCACCACCCGGACTCGTTAGCTTGTGGAGTGGTAAGTCTCCGAAACCAACAGTAGGTCGGGGTATTGTCAAAGTACCACTCTTGGGGATCATTACTCCATTTAATCTTCTCTTCGGCTTCCCTATACCAGAAATATGCTTCTTCATGTGTCTCATTAACACCTTTGTATTGGTTGTCGTCGGGACACATCTCATAATAGTGTAAAGTTTCGTGATTATTCCATACTTCCTTAATTGCGTTTTCACAGTCAGGAGTGCTAAAAACTTCGTAGGCGCTGTATATATAGGGAATGAAAAAGCTCAATGTTAAAACAAACACTGGCACCAAAGTCGCCAGCAGTAAGCCTGTGTTTTTTCGAAATAACATTTTTAAGTCCTCCTAAAAAAAGTTAGAAAAAGATAGTTTGTTGAAAAAATTTCACATTTTCTTGACGTCGTTGTTGAGCAGAAAGAGTTTGAAAAAGTAAATCCGTTCTGCTTTTATCAAAGTCAATCAATCCCCCCTTCCTACATAAATAATATAATCGGCATCTTTACTGGCAAAAACATCTATTCGTTTCGAGATGAGCTTCTTTCCAGAAGATGCCGGATTCTTTTCAACATCCATACAACCGATTTGTAGCGTGTAACGATTTCCTTCCATCACATTCTTGAATTCAAATCTGCCTTGCTCATCTGTACTGACTTCAAACCTTCGAAAACTTGCTGTCAGATCGTATGGCTCCAACTCCCAAGGATACCAGGAACGACGAACCAATGCCTCCCTTATCGGTTCCTTAGAATCCGCCCATAATACCTGTCCGTGAAGATGAGCTGATGATGGTTTCACAAAGAGATTTATTTCCTTATCACCAGAGATGAGATCGACCGTGATACCACTTGCTCTTAATCCATCACCCACGACGTAAAGTCTATACTTTGCTCCAGAGAGGCCTTCTATACTGAACGAACCGTTGGTACGCTTAAAGCGTCTTGAAACCAACGGTTTCCGCGTCTCGAAGAAGCTATCAATCCCCTGTTCCATAGACATATTAGAAGGAAACAACTTGACTTTGAAATCGTCATCTTGAGAAATATCAGGTGGCATAAATACGTATCCTCTAATTGAAGCGCTCCTTTTATGCTCCAAAACAAATCGTAGCTTTTC
>Ga0180301_10003683_pt1 | contig 11945 bp, 10 predicted proteins | sample GuaBasSediGuay16_FD_121797 | JGI IMG/M metagenome (GOLD analysis project Ga0180301, IMG submission 121797) | Subseafloor sediment microbial communities from Guaymas Basin, Gulf of California, Mexico - Guay16, Core 4569-2, 12-15 cm | ecosystem: Environmental > Aquatic > Marine > Hydrothermal...
AATAGTGTTACCTCGACGACATGCGCTATACGACCATACTCCTCGACGACGTAATAATTTACGGTAGGCTTTGGGTCTACGATAACCCACGAACCTTCGTGATATACGCTAGCACGCCTAAAGCGCTCGAAGTGCTTATCAGGCAGGGAGCCTTTGATGACCTCAACCTCTTTCGCATGCATTGGAACCTTAACTTTGAGCCTATTATACTCAAGGCTTAAAATTAATGGCTCTTCCTTGGGCTTGGTAGTGGCTAGAGTCAGGTCCACATGCTCGATGGCCCAGCTCTCGATAAGCCCTACGGAGTACCTTTGTTCAATAGCTTCAGCTATTTCAATAGCTCTGTCTCTAAGATACTCAAAGGTGTATCGACTGCTGTAAGTCCAGGGCTTAGTAAGTATGAGAGTTAGGGCTATCACGGCCATAGCTGAGGCAAGTAGTACCACTTTCTCAATAGTCCTCATAAGAGATGAATTAGCATAAAGAAAAGTAGCTAAGATAGTAACCTCTGAACCTTTGGGATCACCTCTTGTATTGTCTTATAATCTCCTTCAGCCTTTCCATCGCCAAACTCTCTAAGAGCTTCAATTGCAGCCTTCACTAATGCATGGATTTCTCCCTGGCATACTTAGTTAGCTTACGCTTAAGCTCTTAGTGCCTAGCATCTGCAAAATACTTTTCCATAAGGTGCCGTCTAAGGACATCGAGGTGTAGCCAGTGGTTTTGGCGAGAGTACGGTAGTTCGCCATGAGATAAACTCCCTGAATTTATCATAGTGTGATGAGTTTGTATAGTGAGCTTATAGGTGCCTTTTCTAGGCTCTTTCTTTGTTTGAATATACTCATATTCGACCTGAACAGGTTATCTACTTGGGATAAGATTTCGTGCCTTCAGCAATTCATATATGTAGCCCTCACCATGTTTTTCAAAAAGATCGTAGTACCTATGAACTACCCTTGGAAAAACGTTATCGATGCGTTGTGTAAGGTCGGTATCTAGGAAATTCATCAAAGAGGGGATCAAGTATCTGGCAGGATAGAGTTTGTCTAATTTAACAATTAACCACCTTGTGGGAAATGTTAAGTCAAATATAGCAATTCTTCTTAATCCTTCTTCATAAATTAGCCTCTCGTACATATCATGAATATCTACATATTTCTCGCTAGTAGTTCTCACTTCCATGACATACAGCTTGTCATTGAGACGAAACTTAATATCATGCCTGTCCGTTCTACCGTAGTGAGTTATTATAGCGCCCAATTCTTCACATAATGCAAAAGCTAAGAGATGTTGAATAAAGAAGCCGAACATCTTCGGATCTCTATCATGGGCTTTTCTAAGTAGGAAGTAGTGTTTATATTTAAATTCCATATTGACCTCACCTAAGACGCTCAAAGATAGGTCCCTCCTCTGGAGCCCAGTCTTTCTCAAACTTGTATATGTATGCCTTATCATAGAATAGCTCTATCAGTGCCTTCTGAAACCTTTCATCAGCAGTAGCTACTACCACTTGAACATCCTCAGATATTTTCTCTAAAGCTTCAGCTAGCTTTCGTACATGCCTTTCGTCGAAGGTCTGTGTTGGATCATCGAGTAAGAGAATGCTGAGGGGATGTAAGCCAAGCCTTGCACTAGTTATGTATACTGCTAAGGAGATTGCATTCTGAGCAGACGTATTTAGCACGTCTATTCCTTCCTCCTCTCCTCTTTCACTAATGCATATAATATCATACCTGTTAGGTTCTGTTCCGCTTCTAATTTCCTTCAACCTTACCTCTATATGTTTGAAGTACGGATGCTCATAAAGTGCCCTATACACATCATCGAGTATTTTATTAAATTCTTTGAGTTTTTCCTTAGCTTCAGACTCGTGAACTTCTTTTGTAATATTCATTAACTTAATTAACATTAATCGTAAGGCTTCCAGTTTACATATGAACTTCTCTAATAGTTTCCAAGGCTCTTTTTCAATTAAATCCTCGAGCCTACTTACTGATTTATGCAAGAGTATGTATTCTAGTTCAGAATATATTATGTCCATTTTTCTCAGTTTCTCTCTAGATAACTCTTCTGCTCTAGCTCTCGATTCCTCTATTAGCCTTTTGAGATCTTCTATTTGCTTCTCTTTTCTCTTTATTTCCTTCTCTATATTACATATCTCCTCATCTATTCTCCTTATCGTCTCATTTAATAATTCACGGGCAACACTAGGATTTTCAAGAGCTCTTGCTATTCGGGGACTCTTGGAGACCTCTTCTAGTAAATTTTTAATTTCTCTCCTAAACTTATTCCTCTCCCTCTGAAGTTGCTCTATCTTTTCAATTTGCTTCTCTAACTGATCCCGCTCATTGTTTAAATCTTTAAGCTCTCTAGCAAGCTTATCCCTTCTCTCCACTAAATCTTCTACCTCACTCTTGAGACTTTCTAACCTCTTCTCTATAATTTCTAGAGTTGCTCTTTTTCTTAAGAACCCTGTAGTTAATTCTCTATTGCATACTGGACAGTACGCCTTTTTACTTTTCTTTAGGAAGTTCCATGCTTTCTCAACTATAGAATATTCTTCATTCATTTCCTCTATCATGCTGTTAAGCTTCTTAATTTCATTATCTATCTGTCTAACTTGATATTCTTTTTCAGCTAATTGTGAACGTAGTTTTTCAAGGTTCTTACCCTTTAATTTCTCCTCAATATTACTCAGGTCTTTAATTAATGACTCTAGCTGCTGAAGCCATTCATAACACTTAGTTCTTTCCGACTTCAGCCTTTCCTTTCTATTCACGAGACCTTTCTTTTCCTGCTCGAGCTCACAAAGAAGAGCTTGTTGATAGGTTGGAAGCTTAGGAGTAATTTCCCAGAGTTTTTTGAATTCCTCAATAGTTCTCCTTAGGCCCTCTACGTCCTCTGGGATGTCACCTTTATAGTCGGGTGGTATTAGCTTCTTTAATTCATCCCTTATTTTCTTTAAGCTTACTTGACTTGGGTCAATTCCATACTTCTTGAGAATACTCTGAATTTTCTCTATCTTACGAATTAGACCCTCGTATTTTCTAGTTAGTTCTTCTTTGAATTTGTACAACTCATTAGCAAGAGCTTCTTCTTTTCTTTCTACTTTGCTTATGCATTCCTCGATGCATTTCATGAAGTCCTTGTATGCCTTTAAGCCTAGTATCGAGTCTATAGCAGTATTCAAGTGCTCTGCTTTCTCTATTATGACCCTCGGATCCGCTTGCGCATATACGACACTTCGTATGTAGTCTTTAAAGCCTATATGCGCCGCTACAAGCCCCTTTAAGGGTCCTTCCCTATCTATCTCAGGCATGTATTCCCTATGTCGAGGTAAGTGAGCTTTGATAACAAAGCCCCGGCCTTGACCATCATTATAATGTATTTTTACCTCAGTATTTCTTGTATATTTATTTCTTATAGCAGTCCTCCTTCTCTTAGTATAAACCTCCCTAGGTACTTTGTCGCCGACTAGTCCCCACTCTATAGCCTCTATGAAGCTAGACTTGCCAGAAGAATTAGGTCCTATTAGTATCGTGAGCTTGGGGTGTAGCTCAAGTTCTCTCCTTTTAGATATTCCTCTAAATCCTTCAACCTCTACTTTAGTTAAGAAATACCTCATGTTCCCTCTACCTCCTTTAGCGCCTCTTTAATTTCAGCAGATGCCTTCTCTACACCAGATAGCGTTTCCCTCATCTTTTGCTCTAGAATTTCGTTAACTTTACTTTTACCACCTGTTTCAAACGCTTTCACTAAATTGACTAGAAAGTCTTGTTCATCTTTTTCAGATACTGCTTGCTCAATCTTCGCAAGTATGTCTTGTAAAATGAAGCTCGTTCTCCTAGTATCATTAGGTTCACTATCAGTCAAGGACTTACCCCCGTTATATATCTACTTTTGTAGACTCCTAAAAGATCTTCTAGTCTAAGAGAGCACGAGGTGTCCATGAAGGCAGAACATGCTTAACCCCTTAAAGAGAGCTGCTTTAAAGCGTTTACCAAATCATGATGTTGATCATAATGACCTCACAATTGGCATCACCATAACTTAGATGTCGCTTTTTATTCTGTATGCCTCACCCTCATGAAACGCCTGATAGCTACTCGGAAGGTTTGGGGAGTACTCCTAGCCCTCATAATGCTCATAAGCATCCTAGCCCAAGCTCCAATACCAGCCTATGATTCAGGAAGCGGTAGCAACGGCAGCATACCAGCATCTCCAAACCCGGAAAGGCCTTATGCTAGGCACGCCAAGATTAGGCTTGAGGTCAAGTATCTACTCGGCGTACCAAAGGTTACTAATGCGTACGTTAAAATCAAGGTTAGGTTCGGGACGGGCTATAGGAGCATAAGGATAACAAGCCCTCGCAAGTACACTTCCGGAACACTCACAGTAACAGGCATTCTGAAGAACGTTGGTGGCAAGCCATTAACTGCCCAAGCACTTAAGCCCTACTTCGAGGCTGAGGCCTACTTCTATCAGGAGGTATGGCTTGGGCCCTTCAAGATAGCAACCTATAAGGCTAAGGCATATGCTAAAGGTACTGTAGGCGGGAAGGGCTATGTCTATGGAATGCTCTGCTACTCAGGCTCATGGCCCATCGGCGATGGAATGAATGTGATAGCATGTGCAGGCTCCCAGTATGTACGAATAATCACGAATCCATGGAATGGTGAAAGGATAGAAAAGAGCAAGAGTGTAAACGTTGATAGGCTCTACTTCTATGTCTCAGCTAGGAAAGGGAATGATGCAAGTGAAGTCTTTGTAGGGGACTATTGGACTGATGCTTACAAGATGACTCTCCTAGACTATACAAGGACTATCCAAGTCAGGGTTGTGGATGCTAAGAGTGGTGAAGTACTGCCCATACCCATCAGGCTTGTAAGAGCCGTAGATAGTGATGGTAATGGGAAGGCTGATAGTGATGGAGTGGTTAGAGGAGTGGGCTATGTTGACTATGTATGGAAGGACACGTACGCTGTAGAAGCTCCTGAGAAGGTAAACATCAACGGCATAGACTACGTGTTCGACCACTGGGAGACTAGTGGTGGCGTCAGTATTAGCAGTAGGAGAAGCTCTACTACGAGCGTAAGCATTAATGATGATGGTGTACTCACAGCCTACTACACGTCTGCACCTAGACCTATCCTAGTCATTAAGGTATACCCCGAAGGTTCGGGAACCACAGACCCCCTACCTGGCACTTATAAATTTGAAAGAGGGCGAGCAGTTACGGTCAAGGCTACTGCCTATGAAGACTATGAGTTTGACCACTGGGAGCTTGATGGTCAGGTGGCAGGTTATAAGCCTACGATAACCATAGTCATGGACACTAGCCATACGCTGGTAGCAGTATTTAAGTCTGCAAATGGAGATGGTAATGGTGGAGGCGGTGGAGGGAGTGGGGGCTCTGGTGGCAGTGGCTCACAGCCCTCTAAGACTCCATACTGGCGTGGTTATGTGATTGAGAAGCGTATACGCTATGTAGTCAGGAATGTTGAAGTGCATGTTGCCTACACTGATGCTTATGGTAACTACTATGGCTCTGATTATGATCACCTAATGCCTGATGAATACTTTAGTGCTTTCATCTACATCAAGGTTAGCCATAAGACGAGTACTAGAAAGAGGCTTATCAATAAGTACTACTGGGGTGGCTCATGGCATGATAACCCGCCTGAGAATGGCGAGTATCAAGGTGAGAAGCTCTATGATAAGGACATCAAGAAGTACCCAGTAACGTGCAATATTCGTATCAAATGTCCTGAATGGGCTGGTTATGTTGAAAGCTTTTCTAAAGAGCATGGACCTAAATGCTCAAAAGCTACTAAGGCATGTAGCTTTAAGCATTCAAGTGATGGAACTCATAAGCATAAGGTAGGCGTGTGGCTTGTCAAGCATGAAGTATTAAGCGATGAAGATTACGTTACCCGAACCTTCGTGGTAGAGTATAGCTGGAGTAATGCCTATGGCGATAAAGGTTCAGGAAGCGCTAGTGCAAGAATTGTCATTTCAAAGATTAAGCCAAAGCTTTACTGGTTGCCTATAAGCTCTGACCAAGCATTAATAGTCGTGGCTTATGAATGGTTAGCAGATAGCACCATCGTTAAGGGCCGTAAATATTTGACGGCAAAGCTTGTTGACATCGTGCTTAAAGGCTCACTATTTGAGAGTGTTAAGGGTATGCTTAAGCTTGCTAAAGTGAATCTCGATGGTAAGGCTTCAATAAGCTATGCTCTAATAAGCATTGGCGATATTGAACAACCAGCTATTGATGCAAGGCTTAAGCTTGAGCCTCAATATATGTGGGTATTAAATGAGACGATAGCTTATCATGAGCTTGCAATACCAGTCTATGAGCTCAAGACAGATAATGGCATGCTAGAGGTTAAGCTTAAGCTAATCGATTGGGCTAAGATGAAGCCACTACAAGGCTGGATCATGCTATTAGTCAAAGATCTAGAGAGTGGTGAGGTAAGGACTTATATCAAGGAAGCCAAGCCCTTTACAGAATTTAGCATTCGATTGCCTTCGAAGTATGAAGTATGGGCTGTAGGCATAGCACAAGGAGAGGACATCATCTACAGCAACATAAAATATGCAAGAATCTTACTTGCCAGAAACCCACCAGCCTAAGATGTATCCCGGAGGTTAGGCTAAACTCTGCTCTTATTTTATCGTTTGAATGCCCCTTACTCCTCCCTATATGGTGGTGCATGAATCTTCTCAGGCTTCTCGCCATGGTAAGGCCATCCTATAACGACATCACCGTTTATAATAGCTTCAACTCCTAGTTGAGACCCTATGGTATCATGACTTACACTACCTACCAAGTAGTACCTCCTACCCTTAAAGACCACATACCAAGCATCATGCTCAGGATCATCAACCCATTGTGGCGGAGTCCAGTATTGACGACCAAGCTTAATAGCAAACCTAGGAGGCTTAGAAAGGCATACGCCTATTATCGCATGGTCAGCATAGCCTATAACAGCAGCCTCATAGCCCGCAAGCCTAAGCAGAACAACTGCAAGCAAGGCCTTATTACCGCATACACCTCCCTCAACCAAGGTCTCCACAGGATAACCGCCAGCACTTTCATTATAAGGCAACAACTGTACTATGCTTACTAATGCATTAGCAAACCTCTCTTCATCAAATATGCCTTCATGAATAAGCCATTTACGAACCTTCTTAACAATATCATGAAGCACAGTATCGTTATGGGGGTCGAGGCCTAATCGCTTGGAATCACCACACACTTTGTAGAGAGCATATTTCCAGAGAGGGATCTTAACCTCTATAACACCATACTTGAAACCCTCCTCATAAGGTGCTGCAACCTTAAGCCTCAAGACCATGCTCCTATTGCCTAGGAGCATGAGAGCCTTCCAATACTCGAAAGCCTTGAACCTAAGCTCAGAACAATTAGCTCTAAGACTTTCAAGCTCCCTCCTAAGCTCCTCAACCTCTTCCTCTAGCTTCTCATAGCGAGAAATGAGTACAAGATGCTCATTAAGGAGCTCATCATAAGCTTTTCTGGTCTCTCCAGGATGTTTGTGCTCATAAACCCCGTAGGTCATAATAGTCGCCAAGAGTACTATGAATGCTAGTAGGATGATCAGCCTTCTCAATCTTTCACCCAAACTTTAAGTGACGCCGTAAAGTATGCTAACTTAGGGCATTCTTCTCGAAGTGGAGTACGGTTGTAATATAAGCTCCACCTCTGCTCCTTTAATTCGTTTCCTTAGTACTCGCCACTTCGATTTGTCGACTTTAATTTTAGGGCACATCAAATTCAGGGGGCACTCAGGGCAGCGCGGGCTTCTTGACGTGCACACAAGCGAGGCCAGATCTATAAGCGCCCAGTTAAATTCTTTAAATCCTTTATTAGGGATAACACCTCGTAAGTAGTTCCTCACAGACAGTTCATCCGTGTATCCCCTAAATCTGTTCATTAATCTCATTACGTTAGCGTCAACCACAGGTACGGGCACGTTGAATGCAAAGCATAGCACAGCGCTGGCTATGTATGGTCCAATACCGGGGAGAGTTAAGAGGTCGTTAAGGGTGCGTGGGATCCCCCCGAATTTTTGCACTGCTTGCACAGCCAGCATCTTCAATCGCTTTACCCTGTATCTAAGTCCGAGTTCTTGGATAATTTCTAATACCTCAGCTTCGTCCGCCTTTGCTAAGCTGTGAATCGTGGGGAACTTCTTAAAGAACTTATCCCATATCCTGGCTACCATCTCCGCTTTTGTTCTTTGTAAGAGCAGCTCAGTCACAAGTATCTTATAAGGATCACTAGTATTTCTTCTCCACGGAAAGTCACGCCCGTGCTCTTTATACCACCTGAGTAGTAGATCCGCTATTGAACTTTCTTTATTATTTATCCTCGTAGTTTTCAACCCTAATTTTGACCCCCCTTTCTCTTAGTTTTTCAACAAACACGGAAAGTAGCTTTTCGGCATACTCGGTACTGAGGGGAACAAGCTTGCGCCCCCTATTTGGCCTTAATACGTGAACGTGGTCTCCGTGTATAGCCACCGCCGGGAGCTCCGAGTCCCCGGAAAAGTACATTACCTCGTGAGGACTGTTAATACACTCTGTAAAGTCATCGGCAGCCCAGTGCCGCTCACCTCGCCCCGCGGTTCCCTTCAGATAGACTCTAGCATTTTCATATACTCTCACCTTAATTCCTGCCCTCCGCATATCTATAATCCTGGACTCCACCACGACCCTGCGTCTGATCACAACCATAAGGATACCCCCTATAAATATCTCTTTATTTCTATGGCAATAGCTTTCGCCATAAGAGGTGGCACCGCGTTACCAGTTACCATTCTTTGCTTTGGGATGGGGCCCACAAATACGAACCTGTCAGGGAATGACATGATCCTCGCTCTCTCTCTCACGCTCAGCCCTCTATCATCAACTGGATGGGCATAGTTCCATGTAGGACGAGGACCATCAAGTAAAGTTGGCGCCGGTTCATCCCATCTCAACCTTCTTTTTTCAAAAGAGCACCTGTACGGGATCCGCTCCCCCGGTCTTGCCATGCGTATTCGCTTAATAACCTCTTCTGTGTGGTTAGGCGCCCTATGATTGAATAACCTCTTGGGCGCCCCCTCCCTCATTAATCTCTGGTACTCGGAGAAGGGGGGGCAGGCGTAATAGTCCTTCTCCTCGCCTGGTTTTAATGATGGCAGGTCACCTATGGCATCCCTTACCGTGAAGAAGGGGTTCAGCCTCTCCCCCTCTATAAATTGGAGCAAATCTCCCTCTCTGGGATCTCCGTGTGTTGGCTTAGGAAACGTAATCGGGTCACCTGTTCTATTAGCAATAAAGAAAACTCTCTTCCTTCTCTGGGGTACGCCATAGTGAAGGGCGTTAAGAATCTTGTGCTTACATACATAGCCTCGCTTGGAGAGCTCCCGGTAAATAGCCTTTACGGGCTCGCCCCTCTCCATACTCAAGAGCCCCACCACGTTTTCAATAATGATCCAGCTAGGCCTTAGGAAATCAATAAACCTTAGCATCTCCTTAAAGAGATTGTTACGGGGATCATTTGGATTACGTAACCCCATCAGGCTGAATCCTTGACAAGGCGGGCCGCCCATTAGAACTGATATGTCGCTCTTGCGCAGACCCGTGGTCTCCAGAACCTCCTGGGGGTCTATGCGGCGGATATCTCTTACAATATAGACAGTCTCACGTAGATTAGCGGCATATATCTTCGCCGCATCTTTATCTATATCACATGCGAACGCTACCTTAAAGCCAGCCTCCTCGAAGCCATAGCTTAATCCTCCTCCCCCCGCGAAGAGATCGATGGCTACCGGGCGATCCACGCAGATCCCCGATAGAAATAGTGCAGAGGGGTATTTAAATGCAATGCTTAGAAAGTATCTATCTAGTAACTAGTAGGATGGTAAAAGGTGATTAAACTAATTCTATATTTAAACTAATATGTTATTCGTGTCTGAGGAGGCATTAAAGAAGCTCGGCTTCGTATTAGCGAGCAAATACCGGGTAGAGATAGTTAGGCAATTGGCTCTCTCGCCCATGACCCCTAGCCAGATAGCTAGAAGAACCGGCATCCATATTAGTCATGTGAGTCTCACTCTGAGGGATCTGGCTAAGGAGAATATTGTCCGCTGTGTTAATCCTGAGAGGAAGAAAGGGAGATTGTACATTCTTACAGATACGGGAAAGTGGATTGCGAAGCGAGTAATGATGATGAAGAAGTAGCTACAGGAAGCGTTCTATATTAATACTTCCTCTTCTAACCCAATATCTTAGTATTATGGGTGCCCGAATCGTTACGCTACACCTTCCGCCTGGATAGGGTATTACTATCGTACGTGTGCGCCACCTCTTTACTTTAGATATCACGGACCCGGAGACCCTATGTCCTAGGAGGACCGGTTGTAACTCTAACGAGTATATCTTGGGCTCGGCGTTGGCGGTAACTAGCTGAGAAACCCAATAAGAGTATCTTTCTATCTGCCTTAGGGAGTCCTCTCTTATTGTGTCTTTTTTGACTTCAAACACAGTCGCCTTATACCTGACGCCGTTTTCCCCTCTATGTAGACATAGAAGATCTACTTTTTCGCCGCCGATCCCGTACATTACCTCGTTTCCAAACCACTCCAACTCTTCTCGAGGCACTATATCATTAAGGATCCCCTTATTGCTCTTATCGATGTTCCTCATAAGCCATGCTATCAACTGGTGCTCATAGTCTACCCTAGGGCCTTTCCCTAGCTCCAAGTCTATTTGACGAGGGCTTTTGGGATTGTATGGTTGTAGCTGGAGCTCACCGCGTTTGTTTTTATTAACTTTTAATAGGAGCCTGATGAGTCTTGCTGCCTCCTCAGGCAGTATGGGGTTTACGCTTCTTTGCCTGCCAGGCCCAAATATTTTGCGGAAGAGCATGGTCCATAGCTCCCCCTTCTCGGTGCGGTCTATGTAGGCAGTGTTATCGTCAACCGGTCTTTCAAAGTAAACAACGGGTTTAATCAGTATCCTGATAGGCAGTATATGATTGCCCTCGCCGATAGGCTTTCCACAGTTACTGCATACCCAGTCCCCCCTCTCTGGGTGCGTGGAATAGCAGTGCGGGCACTTTCCGAGAACTTTAAACTGGTATCCCTCGAGTCCGACATCTTCACTGTCAAAGAACGGGTCGCTGACCACCTGATATATTCCGCGGAATCCCCTTTCTTCAGGCGGTTCATTTATCCTTCTCTGGTAGAAGAATATGAGGTCTCCATGCCTTATTCCCATAAGGTCTGCGTAAAGACCGTATCTACCACTAAAGCCTCCAAGTCCACGCGGATTCTTTACCCCGCAGAAGCACCTAGAACGGTGAATTGGCCATGAATAGCGATCAACTACAAAGACGAAAGCTTTTCTCCCCTGGACAAGACTTTCTAGCCTCTCCTGATCCGTATACATGCTAGACATATAATTAGCTGACCTTAGTAATATGGTAAGCCACGTATTAATTATATGTTAATATCTATTTAAATACAAATTAGATACAGAAGAAAATCCTCTTATAGACTATCATTCTTTAGGTACCCCTCCTTCACGAAGGGAATGTCTTAATATATTTATTCGGGATTTATCGGATGGCAGTTGCAATTTCTGGGCGCTATTCATGAAGGCCTTTTATCTTTCGTGAACCCTCAATACTCCTCCCTAACTTAATAATCACCCACGACTTGTTGAGCCAGGAAGTATGAAAGGCATTACAGATTCCAGCCTCTTAATAGTCCAAGATCAGAGAAGGGTATAAGCTTGAGTTGTAATTCTTTGGTAGAAATTCCTTAGGGGCTTAAGAACTGTATGAAAAAAGGAAGGGGGATTTTCTACGCGGTCGCACTGAATGTCTGAGCCCTATATTTATCTCGAGTCTTCGGGGGCTCATGCTACCT
>Ga0180301_10003684_pt1 | contig 11941 bp, 13 predicted proteins | sample GuaBasSediGuay16_FD_121797 | JGI IMG/M metagenome (GOLD analysis project Ga0180301, IMG submission 121797) | Subseafloor sediment microbial communities from Guaymas Basin, Gulf of California, Mexico - Guay16, Core 4569-2, 12-15 cm | ecosystem: Environmental > Aquatic > Marine > Hydrothermal...
AAAGTAGAGAATCCATTTTTGACCAACTTTAACCATAGTCTCATAAGCCACAACCCCCACAATAAAACCGTTAAACATAACAAAAATCAATGGTGGTAACGCTAAGAAAACTCCTAAAGGAATTATGATAAAACTTTTCAATGCATTGTTAAAGAAAATTAGTAGGGTAAGTGAAATAGGATTAAGTTTTAACAGTTCTTTTCCATAAGTTTCCCTGAGAAAAGTAGGGATGTAAGTATATTTCTCACCGTTAAGATATCCTAAAACCGAAGAAATAACAAACAAAACCAAAACAAAGAGAAAAAGATTTTTGATGGAAAATATATCTTCAGACTTCAATTTTTTCACAATCCTTACTTACAATTCAAACATATGTAAACCTAAAAGATGAAGATTTCCCACATGAACTTTTTTAAGATGTTTTTTAGCTGCTTCATAACAAAGCTTTACCTGTTTAAGGGGTGTAACAGGAAGGTCACACATCATAAAGTCTGGGTGAAAAACTAGAAGAGAATAAGGTATCTCCGGGTTTAGTTCTGCAATAAATTTTGCTATTCCTTCAACTTCTTCATGGTCAACATAACCAGGTACAAGAAGGGTTGTTGCCGTAAGCATGGGAACTTCTGAACGTTTACTGTAAAACTCCCTTGCAACCATCTCAAAGTTTTCGTAGGCTCTACGGTTTATGGTTCCACTCAAAGCATAACTTAGGTTTGGATTAAAAGCTTTAAGGTCAAATTTAAGGTTTCCACCACTTTCAAAAGCTAACTCTGCAGCTTCTCGAACAAGTTTTGGATGACCACAACCATTCCACTCAAAACATATCCTGATAATCCTACCCTTGTTTTCTTCAAGGATTTTTTTGGAAGCCTTAAGAGCAAAAGGTAGTTGAGGCTCCGGTGAACCACCAAAAAAACATATACAACTATATTTTGGGTTTGAAGAAACCTTTTTTGTAAAATCTTCAAGACTAACCTTCCATTTGATGTCTATGTCTTTATGACTTGCATTTTGACAGAAAAGACAGTTAAAATTACATCCGTAGAAAAAAACTGCAAGGTTTAGGTAACCAGTTTCCGGTCTTGGTTTATAAGCATACCTTGGATAACCCAAACCTGTACCTGCTGGACAAAACCATGCAGCACAACAGTTTGTTACATGAGGATCTTGGTAGGCATATAAAATTCCCTGGTTTGGGTTTGTAAGGCTTTCAAGTTTTCCGTTCACGTTTTTTCTAAGTCCACAAAAACCTTTTTCCCCAACACCAATTACACATTCGTTTGAACAAAGATTACAGGGAATCCCACCTAGTGTTTTGGGTGGCTCGACAGGTAAACCTAGTCTGATTCTACTTAACCTGTGAGCATTTTTAAGATGGGGGAGTGCTTTTTCAAACTTCCATCTAATACAATCAACACAAACACCCAATATTTCAGCTATGGTTTCCGATTTCTTACCACAAACTTTACATGTTTTTTCCTTAACACCCACAAAAATTGAAGACAAACCTGTTTCGATAAAAATGTTAACCCGGTATCTTAAATAGACTATGTTTTCTAAAATATTAAAGAAGCTAAACCCCCAAAAGGAGTGTGGGTTAAACGGTACAAATGGAAGTCCTTCAAAGACTTAACCTTCTTGGGTGTATACAATGTGGTGTTTGTACAGGTTCATGTCCAATATCCTTAAAATCCGGTTTTAACGTAAGGAAGCTTGTACGTGAAACTCTTCTTTACAAAAACCTACCTGAACATGAAGAAGATGTAATTTGGGGTTGTACCACCTGTTCCACATGTGAAGTTCGATGTCCAAGAGAAATAAAACCTTTTGAATTGGTTGTGGACATTCGAAGTATGCTTGTGGAAGAAGGCGTTGTCCCTCCAACCATCAGGGATGCCTTGGAAAGCGTATATAAACATGGAAATCCTTGGGGTAGGGTTAGGGGTAAAAGGTCTGAGTGGGCTGAAGGGTTAAACGTTAAACAAGCTTCTGAAGGAGAAAAAATAAGTTTACTTTATTTTGTGGGGTGTACTCCTGCATACGATAACCGTATCCAAAACGTGGCTAGGGCTCTCATAAAAATATTCGAGAAAACAGGTACTGATTTCAGAACTCTTGGAAACAATGAAAACTGTTGTGGAAGTGAAGTCTACGGTATAGGTGAAAAAGGTCTTTTTGAACTTTTGGTCGAAGAAAACCTAAACCTTTTTAATCGATACGACATTAAACTTATGGTTACAACTTCTCCACACTGTTACAACATATTTAAAAACAAGTACAATGGACTAAAATTTGAAGTTCAACATTACACCCAATACATTGCAAAAATGATTGAAAAAGGAAAACTTAAGTTTTCAAAGAAAAGGGAAGAAACGGTAACCTATCATGACCCATGTTTCTTGGGAAAGAAAAACGGTATCTATGAAGAACCCCGACTGGTCATTGAAAACATACCTGGTGTAAAATTTGTTGAGATGGAAAGGTCAAAGTCACAAAGTCTTTGTTGTGAAGGTGGTGGGGGAAGAATGTGGTTTGACTTTTCTGGTGAACGTTTATCTGAAGTACGTGTAAAGGAAGCAGTTCAAACAGGGGCTAGCATACTTTTAACTTCCTGTCCCTTCTGTCTTTTGAATCTTGAAGATGCTGTTAAAACAACGGGTATGGAAGAAACTATTAAGATTATGGATATTGCAGAGTTTATTGCTGAGGTGTTTTAAGTTAAAATTTTGTTTACAAGTTTAGCAAAATATATTAATCGAAGAACCAAAATATGTAAAATTGGAATTAGGTTAGGTTAAAATGAACATAATTGTTTGTGTTAAACATGTTCCAGACACCGCTGAAGCAGAAGTAGTCATAGATAACAGTGGAAAAGACATAAAAAAAGAGAACCTTGTGTTTGACATCAACGAATGGGACAATTATGCTTTGGAAGAAGCTCTTCTTTTAAAAGAAAAACATGGTGGAATGGTGACTGTTCTTACCGTTGGTTCTGAAGCTGCAAATGAAACATTAAGAAAATGTTTGGCTAAAGGTGCAGATGAAGCATTTAGGTTGGATGATGAAGCATTTAAAAGGTCAGATGGATATGTGATAGCAAAAATCCTCTACAGTGCAATTAAGAACATGAAATATGATTTAATCTTAACCGGTGTTCAAGCAAGTGATGATGGTTATGCTCAAGTTGGTGTAACCTTAGCTGAGATGCTTGGAATTCAACATGCTTCCATGGTTAAAAAGGTTGAAGTTAAGAATGGTTTTGTTAGAGTTCATAGAGAACTTGAAGGTGGTCTTGAAGAAGTTGTTGAAGTTAAACTACCAGCAGTTCTTACCATTCAAACAGGAATAAATGAGCCAAGGTACGTTTCAATTGCCGGTATCAGAAGAGCAGCAAGAAAAGAGATAAAGGTTTTGGGTTTAGCAGAGTTAGGTTTAAAAAAGGAAGAAGTCGGAGAAGCTGGTTCTCCTACAAGATTGGAAAGATTGTTCGTTCCTGAAGCTACAAAGAAAACCGAGATTCTAACCGGAGACCCATCAACGGTAGCCACAAAACTTTCCGAGATTTTAAAGGAGAAAGGGGTGTTGGGTTAGTGAAAGAAATATTTGTTTTAGCAGAACATAGAAGAGGAGAGCTTAGGGATATAACGTTTGAACTCTTAAGCTTAGGTAGAAAACTTGCAGAAAAACTTGATGGAAATCTTGTTTCAGCTGTGTTAGGTTTTGGGGTTAAAGATTTTACGGATAAAGTTGCACGTTATGCTGAACAGGTTTTGGTTGTTGAAGATGAAAAACTAAAGGAGTTTAATTCTGAAGCCTACCAGAAGGTTTTAACGAACATTTTGGAAGAACGTAAACCATTCTTGATTTTATTGGGACATACTTCCTACGGTATGGAACTTGCTCCCAGTCTTTCAACAGCATTAAACATACCTTTAACCACGGATTGTATTGGTTTAGATTTTAAAGATGGAAAGTTACAGGTAATTCGTCAGATGTATGGTGGAAAAGTAAATGCAGAAGTTTCTTTCTCAGAAGCTGAAAGCTACATGGTAACGGTTCGTTCCGGAGCTTTTCCTGTGGAAGAACCAAAAATAACAAGTGGAAAGATTATTGTTGTACCTTCACATTTAACAGAAGAAGACCTTGCACCCAAAAGGTTTGTTGAATATATTGAAGAAGCTAAAGGTGAAGTTGACATCACTTCAGCTGACATCATAGTTTCGGTTGGACGGGGAATCAAAGATGCCAAAAACATACCGTTAGTTGAAGGTTTAGCTAAAGCTTTAGGCGGGGTTCTTGCCAGTACACGTCCTATTGTGGATAAAGGTTGGCTTCCAAAAGACAGACAGGTAGGACTTTCAGGTAAAACTGTAAAACCTAAACTCTACATTGCAGTTGGTGTAAGTGGTTCCTTTCAACATCTAGCAGGAATAAAAGGTTCAGGTATCTTAATTGCGATAAACAAGGACCCAAAAGCTCCAATTTTTCGTGTAGCTGATTATGGAATTGTAGACGACCTGTTTAAAGTTGTTCCAGTGTTAAAAGAGAAAATAATTGAACTTAAACAAAAAATCTAAAGCAAACTATCTTTTAAGTTTTATAATTCTTCCCCAACCTTCTATCTTACCTGTTTCCACGTTTATCCATAAAGTAAACTCCATGTTAACTTCGGTTTCCATACTTTTAACAACCAGCAGTCGTCTCATCTTAAAAACACAAACATCCCAAAAAGGTTGGTTAACATAGTCATGTCCACGAACTTCCAATGTACTGTTTTCTTTCATGAAAAAATCTTTTTTTGTATCAGTTACTCCGGAAACACCTTCCTTTGAAACAATCAACATTGTTTTGAGTCTGCTTAAACGTATGTTTCCATCATCAAAAAACTTTTTTTCTGACAATACATAAACACCTTAACACGTAAAAGAAAGTTAGGACGGGAATAAAGTTAAAGTTTTTGGAGAAAACTGTTAAGTTAGGGATGTTTTAATTTAAATTCAGATGGTGAAAAAAGTTTATGGGTAAAGTTACAGGTTTTGTTTACAGTGAAGCATACCTAAAATATGACTTTGGTCCAACCCATCCGTTTAAACCCATAAGAGAAAGATACACCTTAGATTTGTTAAAAGAGTTGGAAGTTTTTGATGAGAAAGCAAAATACTATGAAGCAAGGATGGCTTCAGAAGAAGAACTTACACTGGTACATTCAAAAAGTTATGTAGATTTTGTTAAAAAAATGAGTGAAAAAGGTTATGGTTTACTTGATTATGGTGATACTCCTGCAACAAAAGGAATCTATGAAGCTGCATGTTTTAGAGTAGGAGGCTCCTTAGTTGGTGCTGATTTGATAATGAAAGGGGAAGCCGTCCATGCGTTTAATCCTGGTGGGGGACTTCACCATGCAAAAGAAGGTAGTGCGGCTGGTTTTTGTGTTTTTAACGATATAGCTGTAACTATTAGGTATCTTCAAAAACGTTATGGTCTTAAAAGAATAGCGGTTGTGGATATAGATGGGCATCATGGAGATGGAACTCAACAAATTTTCTACAGTGAACCTATCTTAACAATTTCATTTCATAGGTATGGATTACTTTTCTATCCTGGTACTGGAAGTGTAAATGAGATAGGTATTCATGAAGGTAAAGGTTATAGTGTAAACGTTCCATTACCAGCAGGAACTTTTGATGAAGCATATCTTTACGCTTTTCATGAAATAGTTCCACCTTTACTTAGAAGCTACAAACCAGAAATAATCATAAACCAATTTGGAGTGGATAGTCATTATGAAGACCCCTTGGTGGGTTTAGCTTTAACAACCGATGCATACAGAGAAATAGCTCAAACTATGCATAAGTTAGCTCATGAAATCTCCGATGGACGTTATCTGATATTGGGTGGTGGAGGTTATGAACCTAGAAATGTGTCAAGATGTTGGGCAGTTATGTTTACTACCGTTTCCGAAGTAACACCAAAAAACCAAGAAAAATACAGAGAACTTTTTGACAAGAAAAAACCAGAAAAAAATGAGCAGATATTTAAAAAGGTAAAGGAAACGGTTGAAGAGTTAAAAAGAAACATCTTCCCGATCCATAACCTTTAAGAGATGAAAAAATGAAAAAAACCCCAACTTTAGCATCTTCAACCCTTATAGAACAAAACGGGAAAATTCTGCTTATCAAAAGAAAATATGAACCTGGCACGGGAAAGTGGGCTTTACCTGGTGGTTTGGTTGAGTTTGGGGAGACTGTTGAAGAAGCAGCCATAAGAGAAGCAAAAGAAGAAACAGGATTAAACATAAAAATCAAAAAACTTCTTGGAGTTTACAACCTTATAACAAGAATTAAATCAACCAAATCAGAACGTCAATATGCCATAGTTTGTTTTCAATGTGTCCCAAAAAGCTTCAAACTAAGACCAAACCATGAAGTTGCAGACATTGGATGGTTTAAACCTGAAACTATAAAAAAGCTTCCACTTGTAAGTACAACCTATCTTGCTTTAAAGGATGCTGGATGGCTTTAAATAAAAGGTGAAACTCTGGTTGAAAATCGTTAAAAACATTTATTGGTATCCGGAAGTTGGATTTGACTGTAACACCTACCTTATAGCAGATGAGATTTTAACCGTAATAGACCCAGGAACAAACATAAAAAAGCTTCTAAAAAACATCGGTAAAGATGGTTTTGATGTTAAAGACATAGACTTAATAATTAACACCCACAGTCATCCTGACCATTGCGGAGCAAACCAAGACTTAAAAAACCTTTCAAACGCCAAGATAGCAATGCATCCGGAAGAAGTTAAACATTTGGAAGTAAGTAGAGAAATGGCTCAATATTTTTCTTTGAACATGCCCAACTTTAAAGTTGATTTTTACATAGAAGATGAGCTAAGCATCGGAAAAACAAATTTTAAGGTTATCCATACACCAGGACATTCACCTGGAAGTATATGTCTTTACTGTGGAGAATTAGAGGTTTTAATTTGTGGAGACCTCCTGTTTGAAGGGAGTGTTGGAAGAACAGATTTTCCAGGTGGAAGCTCCATTCAACTTAAAAACTCCATAGAAAACGTTTCAAGATTGGATGTTGAATATTTGTTACCAGGTCATATGAATATCTTGGTTGGAAAAGAAAAAGTTAGAAAAAATTTTGAGTTTATCAAAAAATATTATTTTGGGTTGTTGTGAAAAATTTGGTTTTGAAAAACAAAAAACCTGTTTTAACTGTTGATATTGTTATCAGAAAAAACAACGGATATGTTTTTGTAAAGAGAAACCATGAACCATTTAAGGGATGGTGGGCTTTACCTGGTGGTTTGGTTGAGTTTGGGGAGACTGTTGAAGAAGCAGCCATAAGAGAAGCAAAAGAAGAAACAGGACTAAACATAAAAATTCTTGGAATCGTGGGTATATATTCAGACCCTAAGAGAGACCCACGAGGTCATTATGTTTCTGTAACCTATCTTGCTGAAGCCGTTTCCGGAAGTTTAAAACCTTCAGATGAGACAAAAGAAGTTAAAGTGTTTTATCGAAAACCTACAAAACTTGCTTTTGACCATGAAAAAATATTCAAAGATGCAAAAAAGATTGTAAAGAAAAAGTTTATCAAAACCTTACCCAGACTTAAAATCGGTTAAACACTTCCATCAATGAAGTTTGTGTTTTCTTTTTCCCAGTAGATTTCGATTTTTAGTTTGGTTTTGTTTATTGCGAATTTTCCGGTTAAATCATCCGAACCTGTCCATGGAGGCATTTTAATAGCGAAACCGACACGATAAAGACAACCGTAGGCTTGGCTGTAGGTTATGCTACCATATCCCCCAGTTGCGTTTGTGGTTTCTCCTCTTTGTTTGATAGGATAAAAACCTTCGTTATCTGCGGCTGCAGGTCCGTAGCATTGTGTATCTGTGGTTCCGTCTAGGAAATGTAAACGGTTGTCTAAGCGACCGAAATCATTATCTCCCCAAACAGCAACCACATAAGTGTCCGATTGGTAAATGCTACTTAACCGTACATAACCATGATTTGAATAACCATCTATATGGGTTACACCATAATTATCCAATTCATCTGGAACCTGTATTTCACATTTAACCCAGTTTCCGACATCCACGCCTCCACGGTCAAGATAGAATGTTCCTTGTCCAAGTTCGTTCCCATTAATTCTTATTCTGTTTATGTTGGTAAGTGAAGGGGAACCGCCAATATAATCAGGATTTCTCAGTGGTAAGACTACTCTTTTCCAACCACTCCAATCATCATAAATATACCAATCGTAAAAGTCCGTCAACGGGGTTGTATCTAAAGCAACTATTAATCTATTTCCTGTGTTTTGTCCATACCACCAAAAAGCAAGAAAATCATAGTCGGAAAAATCTTGAGCAGAAGCGAAATCATGATAGATATACCAGATAGAATAGCTACCGCTACCAACTTTTATTTTCAAACTATTATTACCTCTTTTCGCTACACCAGAATCATTTGAAAGAGTGGGAACAACTAAACTACCACTACCACCATAAACAACACTCCAAAAACTTGTTTGGTCATCATCCCACAACACATTAAAGTTTCCGGTTTCTTCAAGCTCGTTAACCAAAACAAACTCAAAACTAAACTTTTTGTTGGTTCGGTCAAATGTGAAGTTATGTCTTCCAAACGTTGGAAAAACCTTTTTAACCTTACATTGAAAATCTAGGTCGGAAAGATAGGCTTGTTCACCTTCATTTATTATGGTTGTTCCCCAAAACGGAACTTCAGTTAACTCAAGCCTGTACCTACGCCAAGTTTGACCTGCTTCATAGGGAAGTTCAAGGTCGGTGATTTTTCCCGCAACCGTGAAAGCATCGGTTTCAAGCCAAACAGGTTTCTGGCTATGGTAAAGATTCAAAAGCTTCTGAACGTTACTGTCAACATCCACATCGATTAAACCTTCCAAAACATACAAAGTTTCCCCCGTCCCAAGACTTGGAATAAAAACTTCCCCGTTTGCAAGTTTTTTTCGAGAGTAAACTTTTATGGGATGTTGAGTTAGGTTAGTTACGTTACCTATACTGGTTAAGTCTAAGACATTGGTTTCAATTCCAAGTTTTACTTTTACCAGTTTTTAAACCTCCTCCAACTTAATAAAACGTTTTAAACGTGGATTTTGCAGGATTTTATCCGTCAAATTTTTTGGAAGCTCAACCTTTGTGTTTGCAGGAAGCAAATATTTTTCTCCACGAAAAATAATCTGGTAATCCTTTTTGCTTCTAACCTTCATTTTAACCATCTTTCCAGTCTTTTTGTCTTTAACAGTTCATCAAAAAGTTCATAAGATTTTGTTGCTAACTCAGCTTCTCTTTCTTCATCTTCACCAAAACTAACTACAAGTTTTTTTACACGAAAAGAAGTATCAAGGTTTGTATGGGAATCCACTACTGTAATCTTATCTCCAACATCAAAATTTTGGTTGGGTAGATACCGAACACTTATTCTTTCTTCAGGGTTTTTATGAAGATTTAAAAGTTTTTGTGCAAGAGCTCGAGCTAAATCTTCACCGTCTATTTCCTTATCCACATAAACTGATTCTCTTAAACCATACTGATGTATGGAATCTAAGTCTTGTTCTTCAACTTCGACCCGGTCTGAACCTTCACCTGCACCTATTACTTTAACTTTGTTTGTGAGTTTAGAAATTTCAAGGTTACGGTCAACAATTAAGAGGTCTTTTCCAACCTGTAAACATACAATGTTTGAGAAATCGTTTCCTCTTGACTGTTTAAAGTAGAGTTTACCTTCACCATCTACCCACCATTCACATCCTAAGACTTCTGAAAGTCTTTTCAAAGCATCAAAACAATATTCGTTGTCAACTGTAAAATCAACATAGTCTGCATGAAAAGTTACAGTCCAATCTAAAAGCTCTGGACTAACATTTGGGTCATTTGTTGAAAGATTAACTCTAACCTTTATAGCAGTCTCAGTAAGATTGGAGAGGTCGTAGGGAAGTTGGTTGGGATTTATCCCTGAAACTAAAACATTGTTGTTTTGGTCTAAGATATCAAATGTGATTGTTTGTCCATGTAACTGGAAATTTGCATCAAGTTGAAGCCAGCCTACAAAGTTTATGGGTTGGATAAGTGTTGAAACCATGTTTCCATTTGTCTGGTACGTGGCACAAAGGTATACTTTAAAGGCTAGGTCACTGTTGTTGGTGTAAACATTCCAATTTAAACCGTCAGAACCATGTTTAGCTAATCCATCCGTGTAATAGTCAGTTAAACGTTCTTTTGCACCCCAAGGCCAACAATACCATGTAGGGTCGTTTGACTGTTCATAGTTCCAACGAAAAACTATCCAATAGTCGATGTTAGCAGTTAATTCAACACTCTAAACGACTTTTTTCCAAACATGGTCTGGTGTATTAGCCCAAAAACCATATCCGCCTAAAATGTTATGTTGGATGATGTTGTCCATGTCGGGGTTTCCGTTTCCATCATCATTTACAAGCCAAACATCAAAATAACTAAAAACACTGTTCCTACCCAGACAAAGCCAAATGTCATGTTTACCTGTTTGGGTTATCCGAATTTTTTGAGCAATGAAGGTTGGTGTATCCCATGTTCCCGGTGAAAATTGGTCTTCGGTAAAGGTTTGTTCGATATAAGCATTTTCGTCGGCTGTTCTGAGAAGGGTAACCTTTGCATCCTTTCCATTACCAACTATTTCTGTGTCTGTTAAGGTGTTGTTGTTAAAGTCTATGTCCGTGGTTTGAAGCCACTTATGCCAAACAGGAAATGGGTCTTGAATTTCACCTTCCAAGATTCCTGTTTCGGTTATTAGGCTTTGAACGATGGTTTTTATTTTGGTTTCAATCCATGTTTGAGACCCGGTAATTTTGTGAAAAAGTTTTTGACTGAGGTCTCTACCACTTAAAGTTAGGTTTTCACCTTCTTCATCTAGTCTAAGTTTTTTGTTTTCAATCAAACCACAAAAAACTTTTTTATCTTCACGGTAAATTTCGATTTTTTCTCCTAAGTTTATCTGCTCGATTTTTGGTAGGATTATTTGAAACTCATCTGGTGGTTCTATGTTTTTTGTGAAGGTTAAATGTTTGAAGGGGTATTCTATTCCACCAATTTTAACCTTAAATTTAGTCATTAAAGTGGCCCCCTTCTTCGGTTTAAAGCTTCTATGACAGCTAAACCCACTCTTTTTGCTAGACGAATTTCCTCTGCAGGGGTTTCTATTCTGGATATGTTTTGGGTTATGTGGATTGTTGTGGGTTTTTCATGGATGGTTTCACGAATTACTTCCCTTAAAACCGTGAGGGGAATCACAGCTTCCTGTGGATGAAGATAAGCTAAGGTTTCTTTACGAACAATCCCACCCTTTTGAAGTGGTACAACTTCTTTCAGCAAGGATATCTTCTCACGGTAGGCTTGGATAGCCGGATGAGTTTCACTCCAACCATAAGCTTCCTTTGCTATCTGAATGCTTTTCTCTAAACTTGTAATGTATTCTTTTAAGGTGTATCCACTAACAGCATAACCGCCACCAGAAGGAAAACTGACAGCAAAACCAATCCGACCTGATGTTTGTTCAATTTCATTTTTAAGTTTACCTGTCTGTTCTTCCATACTTTTAAGGATGTTTTTTAGATGTTGATTGGTTAAGTTTTCTGTCTCGGTTAGTTTTATGTTCCAAAGGTTGTTAAAATCTGTTAAATGCTCTTCTGTTTCTGCTTCCCATTCATCTAAAATGGTCGACCATTTTACTTTTGAAACTTCAGCATTTTCAACAAGCTCGTTCCATGCTTCCTTATGGGTTTCAACCATCGTTTCGGTTTGGGTCTTAAAGGTACGAACAGTCTCTTCAGTTTGTTTTTTAACCTGGTTTTGATTTAAATTTAGAAGATTGATAAAAAAATCAACAACAGGTTTTAATGTACAATTGTAC
>Ga0180301_10003685_pt1 | contig 11941 bp, 11 predicted proteins | sample GuaBasSediGuay16_FD_121797 | JGI IMG/M metagenome (GOLD analysis project Ga0180301, IMG submission 121797) | Subseafloor sediment microbial communities from Guaymas Basin, Gulf of California, Mexico - Guay16, Core 4569-2, 12-15 cm | ecosystem: Environmental > Aquatic > Marine > Hydrothermal...
CGCCAGACGGTGAGCCTGCCTCTTTCGGCGAAGCTAACGGATGGGGATGTTGGGGATGTGGTAGAAGCGGTGAAAAGGATTTTGGAATGAGCATCATAAAAGGATTAAGAAAGATTACACCAATTCCGGTAAAACGTTTTGTCCGTGCGAAACTAAACCATCTGATTGGAACGATTAAAGCCCCTCGCATGGTATGGGGATACAGAGATTCTACCGGAGTATGGAGGCCCAGAACTCGTATTAGCGATACTGTATTTATGTATCATCCAGAGCGAATACGAATTCGTGATAATGTATTTGTTTGGCACTATACGATACTTGATGGAACAGGAGAATTGGAAATAGGCGAGGGGTCTCAAATAGGAGCTTGGGTAGGTATTTTTACGCATAGTTCACATATTGCGATCCGTATCTATGGCAATCATTATCAAGAAGTGCCTGAGCAACAAAAAAAAGGATATCCAGTCAGCAGCGTAAAGATAGGTAAATATGTATTTATTGGAGCGGGAGCAAAAATATTGCCTGGAGTTACTATAGGAAATGGGGCATTGGTCGCCGCTGGAAGTATTGTTAGCAAAGATGTTGGTGAATTTGAAATAGTGTCTGGAAATCCCGCTGAAGTTATTGGAGATACAAGAAGACTAGACAAACGTTACCTGAAAGACCCACAATTAATGGAATGGTATAACGAGTGGCAAAAGAAGTAAAAAATTTTCTGATCAACCGCCTTCACGACCGACAGCTCAAACAGTATGCGTCGAAATATCTTTCTGGTCGTCTCATCGACATTGGCTGTGGTACAAAACCGTACAAAGATTTGCTTGCTCCTTATATAACAGGGCATATTGGCATTGACCATGAAGAAACCCTGCATGATAAATCCAATATCGACCGTTTTGGGACTGCTTATGATCTCCCTGCTGAAGATGAAGAGTTCGATTCGGCTATCTGCACTGCTGTTTTAGAACATTTGGAAGAGCCGGAACTGGCGCTTAAAGAATGCCACCGCATTCTTAAACGGGGGGGGTAGCCATTTATTCAGTGCCTTTTATTTGGCATTTGCACGAAGAACCACGGGATTTTTATCGCTTTTCAAAATACGGCCTGAAATATCTTTTTGAAAAAGTTGGATTTGAAATTATTGAGATTAAGGCTTTGTCCGGCTTTTGGGTAACCTTTGGACAGTTCTTTGTTTACAACATTTACCGTTTTAACAGATGGCCTTTGAAATTTATTCCAATCATACCAGCGTTGGGGCTTGCAATTCAAGGGATCAGCTACTTGCTTGACAAGTTTGACAAGACAGAACAGTGGACATGGATGTATATGGTGGTGGCGAGAAAAAAGTGAATCTTAAATCGCAAGCAGTCTCTGGCGTCAAATGGAGCGGGGTATCAATGGGCGTAATGACTGCCCTCCGATTCATCACCCTGGCAGTTCTGGCACACCTCCTGTCTCCATCGGATTTTGGCCTGATGGGAATGATAATGGTAGTTATAGGCTTTGCTCAGGCATTTGCCGATATGGGCATATCAAATGCCATTATCCATCGTCAGGATGCAACAAAGGATCAACTATCCAGCCTATACTGGCTGAATATTCTTGCAGGCATAATAGTCTTTTTCGTAGTCTGTGCTTCCGCCCCTCTTGTTGTGGGGTTTTACCACGAGCCGCGCCTGTATCATCCGCTCTATTTAACAGCGGTAATATTTCTGATAACGCCATTTGGCCAGCAGTTCCAGATTCTCATGCAAAAGGAACTCAGGTTTAACGAGCTGGCAAAGATAGAGATAGCAGCCCCAATTGTAAATTCAGCGGTTGCAATAGTTTTGGCCTTCTCAGGCTTTGGGGTTTACTCCCTGATTTGGGGGCAGTTAGCTGGCACAACAACCAAGGTTTTAATGTTGCTCAGAACAGGATTGCGGAATTGGAGACCCGGCTTTCATTTCTCAAGGCGTGATCTGCGGGGATATCTAAGTTTCGGCCTTTTTCAGATGGGCGAAAGATCGATTAATTATCTGAATTCAAACCTTGATTACCTCTTGATCGGATCAATGCTTGGAGCAAAATCACTGGGATATTACACGCTGGCATATAATCTGATCATCAGGCCATCATCGCTGATTAACCCTGTTATCACAAAGGTTGCTTTTCCTGTTTTTTCAAGAATGCAGAATGATACCGCCAAGCTTAAGAGAGGATATTTAAAGGTTCTTCAATTATTGTCAACTGTAAACTTTCCAATTATGGCCGGTCTTGCCGTTGTTGCGCCTATAGCTGTTCCTGTGATCTTTGGTGAAAAGTGGCTGCCAAGCATAATTCTGATTCAGATTTTGGCCATTGTAGGTTTGTTACGTTCTACAGGAAGTCCTGTTGGTTCTCTAATGTTAGCCAAAGGCAGGGCTGACCTTGGTTTCAAATGGAACCTTGCGCTCACTGTTACCCAGATTCCCGGCCTTTATGTTGGTGCAAAGCTTGGCGGCACTGTCGGGGTAGCAATAGCTTTTGCTATTTTGATGTGCATCTATTCTGTATTTAACTATATCATCCTAATTCGAACAATGCTGGGTCCCTGCCTGCATGAATACATTACCAGCATGTGGCCGTCACTGTGGATGAGCGCGGCGATGGCAGTTGCAGTATTGTTCTCTGGTATATTCCTGCAAAACATGCCGGATCTGCTTATATTGATTATACAGGTCCTGTGCGGCATGGCTATTTATATGGGGCTGATGATGTATAGCCAGAAAATGCTCGTCGTTGAGATAAAAAATATGGTTTTAAACAGAGGGGTTACAGTTGCCAAATAGTAGCCGAGTCAATTTTTCCCCCATAAAGGTAATTCACAGCACACCAGTCTGGTTGCCACAGACGATGACATGGTTATGTAATCAGGTCCGATACCTTCCTCATGCTATTGAGTCGCATATCGTATGCGAGAAGACAGAAAATCTGGATCAATTTTACCTACCTAACATTCATGTTATCCCCAAAAAATCCCTGCTTAACCGATATGGTTGTTCAGGGATGAAAGGTGCTAAGCCGCTGGCGCGGTTATTCTGGCTGTGGAAGATGTGCCGAAAGATAAAACCAGATATAGTTCATTCTCACTTTGGCACAACCGGATGGTTTGATTCTTTGGTTGTGCGGCTAACCAGGGCAAAACATGTGGTTACTTTTTATGGTCTTGATGTAAATATGGTGCCAGTGCAAGACCCGAGATGGAAAAGCTGCTATAAGGCATTATTCAAGTCTGCCGACCTTTTTCTTTGCGAGGGGCCGCATATGGCACAATGTTTAATCACCATGGGATGCCCTCAAGACAAAGTAAAAGTTCAACACCTTGGGGTGGAGGTGAAAAAAATCCCCTTTAAACCGCGAAAATGGAAGTTAGGCGAGCCTTTGCGTGTGCTCATAGCCGCTTCTTTCAGAGAAAAAAAGGGCATCCCATACGCATTAGAGACGTTAGGGCGGTTACAAAATGAAGTGGACCTTGAAATTACCATTATTGGAGATGCTCTCCCTGAGCCACGAAGTCAGTCAGAAAAACAAAAAATTCTTCAAGTGATTGAGAAATACGGTCTTCAACCAAAGACTCGGATGCTTGGATTTCAGCCATATTCAGTCTTAATGGAACAGGCATATAAACACCATATTTTTCTATCGCCAAGCGTGACGGCTACGGACGGCGATACCGAAGGCGGTGCGCCTGTGTCTATTATTGAATTATCTGCCTCTGGCATGCCAATACTTTCCACAACTCACTGTGACATTCCAGAAATTGTTATTGATGGAGTGAGCGGGTATTTAGTGCCAGAAAGGGATGTGACTGCCTTGGCCGATAAGTTAAATTTTCTCGTTTCTAACCCTGATATGTGGATTCAAATGGGGCGACAGGGACGACATCATATTGAGAAAAACTACAACGTTAAAAACCAAGCTCACAGATTAGGGAAAATATATGATGAGGTGGTAAAGTTTTGACCAAGCATATGACGAGAATAAAGAAAGTGGAAAAAAAAGGCATCTTTCTTCTTTACGGGGGGTTGCCTAGGACAATAATAGAATCTCAAGTTATTGCTCACGTGAGGGCAATGCGCAAGGAAGGAGTTGATATTGAAGTTTGGTCTTACTGTGTGACAGAAGAATCTTATGTAGACGCACAGGAAATGCTCAAAAAATTGAACAACCAAAACATACCCATTAAGGTGTTCAGGGGATTTCGGCCAGCCTTGCCATTTTCCGAGGTATTAAATGCCATATTGTTGAAGCATCATTTAACTAAAACGAAATTCAATCCTTCTTTCATACGATGCAGAACTGAATATTCAGCCTCTGTTGCCGGCTTTTTAAAATTAACGAAAAAATTCACATTAATATGGGATTGCCGAGGTGATTCAGAAGAAGAGTTCCTACTTCAGAGAAAACAGTGGAGGGGCATTAAACGGATGCTTTCTTTCGCGAAGCTTTATGCTATTCGGACGAGATTGTTTTGGGCATCGAAACAAGCCGATAAAACAATCTTTGTTTCCGAATCTTTAAAAGAACTACATACCAAGAAAAAACATAATTATATATCTTCAGTGATCCCTTGTGTAGCTGATAGCACATATTTTTATTTTGATCCAACTTTAAGAAGTAATATGAGAAAACAGCTAAACTTAAATCCTTCAGATAAAGTCGTTATTTACTCCGGATCACTTGCTGTTTGGCAGTGTTTTGAGGAAACTTTTTGTTTAATAAAAAAATTTATTAATCAGGGCCCTAACTTCAAAGCGATAATATTAACACCAGATCTAAAGGCACTTCGACAATACTTGGGAGATTGTCCGGTGGAGAAGCTTTTATGTATTTCTGCCTCGCTGACAGAGGTTAATGCATACCTCAATGCGGCCGATTACAGTCTTTTGCTCAGGCGCCCTGGGCCAATTAATCGTGTTGCATCCCCCGTAAAATTTGCCGAATATTGCCTCGCTGGACTGCCGATTATTATGACAAACGCGGTTGAACAATCCTACCAATTGGCTAATCAGTTTGGCAATGCAATCACTTATGCATTTGGACAGGAATTAACATGGCCCGATATTTTTACTGATGCGGAAAGGTGCCAAATAGCTGAGCAGGCAAAAAGCGTTTTGTCTCATGAATATGTGTCAAATAAGTATCGAGAAATATATCAGAAATAAATTTAAGCAAACTGGAATCCTTGCAATCAATGATTATTATTGAAATTATTGTCTTAATAAGTTTGATAGGATTTATGGCAGTAATTTATTATTATCAAAGGGATGTAATATATCCAGCATTTGTCTTTTGCTTTATATGGACTATCCAAATAGCCGGATTGATTATATTCCAGAATTTATTTATTCCACTAAGTCCAGATGTTTTACTTATTGTATTAACTGGTATACTATTTTTCACAATTGGATGTTTTGTAGGGTCCAGAAAAGCTATATATATTAGTGATAAATGGCGATTAACTATTAGGGAGATTCAATGTAACAAAATATTTCATATAGTTGCTATTATTATTCTTCTCTGGGCTTTGTGGAATATTTATCTGATAGCAAGTAATGTGTGGTCTGGCGATTCTCTGTTGCTGAAGTTGATATCTCTCAGAAAAGCCATTGGTAAGGATAGAACGCCAGGTGGTTATTTTGGCATATTTTCATATTTTTCATCAATAGTTTTCGTGCTAACCATCCTTGCTTTTTTTAGTAAAATGAAAGCTGATAAAAAAGTTTTTAAATATGAGATTGTTTTTTATTTATATTTAATTATCTTTTTGGGGATGTCTTTTTTTTCAACCGGCAGAGGCAATATGTTGAAAATTTTCATTGTTATCGCCTTTTCTTATATCTACTTAGTAAGGCCAAAACCAAAGAAATTTTGTAAAGTTTTTTTTCTGTTAGTGTTTTTTGCTTTCTTTTTATTTTGGTCTGGTGGCATTCTTTTACATAAAGGTGACAACTCGAATTTTTACAGTGTGTTAAAGTCTATCGCTCTTTATCAATTTAGCCCTCTTCCTGCTTTATCTATTTTTCTACAATCGAAACACGATTTATTTTTTGGTCAGTATACATTTCGTTTTTTTCCCGCTGTTTTAAAAGCAATTGGGTTTGACGTAGAAGTTAAAAAAAGAGTTTTAGATTTTGTTCATATTCCAAACCGTACCAATATTTACACTTTTTATTATTCATATATTTCGGATTTTGGCGTGATTTCTGTGGGCTTTTTCCCATTCATTATTGGTTTGATACATGGCCAGATTTACAAGAAGGCTTTGCTGGCTAAAAATAATGATTTTATAGGATTTATTTTTGTTGTATCTTTTTTGCCATTATTAAATTCGACTGGAGGAGAGGCATATTTTAGTATGTTATCCACATGGATTCAGTATCTCTTCTTTGCCTACATCTTTACGCGAAAGATGTCTACAAGGTTGTTATTTCAAGCTAAATCTATTGGGTAATCATGATCAATAGCCCGCTGATATCAATAATTATCGTCAATTGGAATGCTGGACAACAGCTCAGTGGATGTCTGGAGTCCATCGCTAATGCAAATCTGGACGGATTTAACTTAGAGCGTGTGGTAGTGGTCGATAACGCCTCAACAGATGGATCGCTGAAAGGTATTGTTGATCTATCTTTGCCATTAACCATTATCAATAATACAGAAAACTGTGGGTTCGCGGCGGCATGCAATCAGGGAGCAAAAGATAGCCAATCGGACTATCTGTTGTTTTTGAATCCTGACACCCGTCTTTTTAAAGACTCGCTGATTAAACCTCTTGCCTTTATGGAACAGCCGGAAAACCAAAAAATCGGCATTACCGGCATACAACTTGTGGATGAAGATGGTCAGATCAGCCGTACCTGTGCCCGATTTCCGACACCAGCCATGTTTTTTTCAAAGATGCTTGGGCTCAATATCCTCTTCCCGCGACAATTCCCCAGTCATTTTATGAGCGAGTGGGACCATGGGGAAACCCGAGATGTTGAGCAGGTTATGGGCGCTTTTTTCCTGATCCGCAGGCATCTATTTGAAGCTCTAAACGGTTTTGATGAACAATTTTTTGTTTATTTTGAAGAAGTGGATCTTTCTTATCGAGCCAATAATGCTGGCTGGAAGACCGTTTATCTTGCTGACGCCCGGGCTTATCACAAAGGTGGGGGCACCTCGGAGCAGGTCAAGGCAACTCGGATGTTCTACTCTTTACGTAGTCGCATACTGTACGGATACAAACACTTTGATTGGTTTTCGGCAACGCTTCTAATGGCCGGCACTCTATTTGTTGAACCTATTAGCAGACTTGCATTGGCCATTTGGAAACGGTCTGGCAGGGAGGCAAAAGAGACAATAAAGGGTTATGTCATGTTATGGTGTGCACTGCCGAAATTATTTAGAAGCACGCTGGGTGGTGAAAGCCAATGAAAGTTTTTCTCCTTTCCCGCTATGGCCCTCTCGGCGCCAGCAGCCGGATTCGCTCATATCAATATCTTCCCTATCTTAAAGCGCACGGCATTGATGTTACTGTTTCACCTCTTTTGGGAAACGATTATCTGCGCAAGTTTTATTCCGGCAGAGTCAACCATCGGAACGCAAGGCTTGCTCCATATTCTCAAAGACTTATTAAATTGCTCAAAAGCAGAAGGTTTGATCTGCTGTGGATTGAAAAGGAGCTTTTTCCATGGCTGCCCTCGTGGTGTGAGATGCTTATTGCTCGTTTGGGGATTCCATATATTGTGGATTATGATGATGCTATTTTCCACAGTTATGACACGCATTCAAACATATTTGTTCGCAAATTTCTTGGGAATAAGATAGATACTGTCATGCGTAATGCGGCACTGGTAACTGCAGGGAATGAATATCTGATGGCACGTGCGGAAAAGGCAGGGGCAAGGCGTGTTGAGTATTTGCCAACGGTAATTGATCTAAAGAGATATTCTGTTAAGGATAATACAAAAAATTCCGTTTTCACCATAGGCTGGATAGGTTCACCCATGACTGTCAAGTATCTTGAAATGATACGCCCTGTATTTTCAGAGTGGGATAAAAAGAACAATGCGTGTCTTGTCATTATAGGAGATGATTCATTTAAATTAGACGGCATAAATGTGGAGTACCGTAGCTGGTCCCATGAATCAGAAGTGTCAGACATCCAGACGTTTGATGTAGGAATCATGCCCTTGCCAAACAATTTGTGGGAAAAAGGAAAATGCGGTTACAAGCTAATCCAATACATGGCTTGTGGAAAACCTGTCATAGCTTCGCCTGTGGGAGTAAATTCAAAGATTGTTGAGCATGGCGTTAATGGCTTCCTTGCCAGCTCGAAAAAAGAATGGATAGAATCCCTTGAACTTTTGTACGCTGATCCTGAACGTAGATATGAAATGGGTAAGGAGGGTCGTAGAAAAGTGGAAAATAATTACTGTGTTCAAATTACCGCGCCGCGTCTGTTAGATTTAATGAGTTCTTGTGTTTCGTAGGTGATAAAAAGTGTGCGGTGTTACTGGTTTTATTAATTACAATAATCCTATTAAAAATATGCAAATTGTTGTTCACCGGATGAATGACCAATTAGCCCATCGTGGGCCCGATGACCGCGGAATATGGGTCGATGAACAAGCAGGTATTGCATTGGGTCATCCTCGTCTTTCCATTATAGATGTGTCTTGTGAAGGTCGCCAGCCGATGATTTCAGAAAGCGGTCGTTATGTCATAGCGTATAATGGCGAGGTCTATAATTTTCAAAAGCTGAAAAAAGAACTTCAAATAAAAGGCCATATTTTTCGGAGTCATTCAGATACAGAAGTCATGTTGGCTGCTTTTGAAGAATGGGGCATTGAGGAGGCGGTTAAGCGTTTTATCGGCATGTTTGCCTTTGCCCTGTGGGATAGAGACGAACATATTCTGTATTTGGTGCGAGACAGATTGGGGATCAAACCGCTCTATTATGGATGGGTAAACGGCGCATTTGTATTTGGTTTAGAGCTTAAAGCCTTGCAGACATGTCCCGGCTTTTGTCAACCCATAGACAGAACGGGTTTGGCTGTTTTTATGCGTTACAATTGTATTCCTGCCCCATATTCCATATATGAGGATATTTTCAAGCTCCTTCCCGGACATATCGTAAAAATTTTCAGAGATTCAAAAGATATTGAGATTACAAGATACTGGTCGGCTCAGTCTGTAGCTAAGCAGAGGCTCACATCACCCTTCAAAGGCTCTGATGATGAGGCGGTTGAGCAATTAGACTGGCTGCTTCGTGATGCCGTAAAATGCCGGATGATTGCTGATGTGCCCCTTGGAGCGTTCTTGTCCGGAGGCATTGATTGATCGATTGTCGTTGCCCTGATGCAGGCACAAAGTGGCCGTCCTGTAAAGACGTTTTCTATTGGTTCTGTTATTTCAGATTATGATGAAGCTCAAAATGCCAAGGCGGTTGCAAAGTATTTAGGAACTGATCATACAGAGCTTTATGTGACTCCTGAACAGGCGATAGCGATTATCCCAAAACTGCCGATGCTGTATGATGAACCATTTGCCGATTCATCACAGATTCCCACTTTTCTGGTGTCTGAACTTGCACGGAAACATGTAACAGTTTCCCTTTCGGGAGACGGCGGGGATGAACTGTTCGGTGGATATAACCGGCATACCTGGGCACCTCTAATATGGGACAGGATTGGAAGCTACCCGCAATTTTTACGCAAAGGTCTGTCAACAGCTGTTGGCTATTTAACACCAAAATCGTGGGATACGTCCTTTCAAAAGATTAATCGTCTATTTCCGGGCAGATTCGATCATCGTACCATAGGTTATAAAATGCAAAAGCTATCTGAAGTTTTGCCCGCTGTTTCTGCCGCAGAGATGTACAAAATTTTGACCTCTCATTGGAAAAATCCCTCTGCACTTGTATTGGGAGGTGAGGAAACGACAGAGATATGGAGCGATGCAGGCAGCAATATGTTGGCGGATGATTTTGCGCATTATATGATGCTAATGGACATGATAACCTATCTGCCAAATGATATCCTCACCAAGGTTGACCGTGCCAGCATGGGTGTTAGTCTGGAAGCAAGGGCCCCTCTTTTTGATCATAGAGTAGTGGAGTTTGCCTGGCGGCTTCCATTGTCGATGAAGATCCGAAACGGCCAGGGAAAGTGGATATTGCGACAAGTGTTATATAAATATGTGCCAAAAGAATTGGTTGAACGACCTAAAAGCGGGTTTGGAATACCGATTGATTCATGGTTGCGCGGGCCTTTGCGTGACTGGGCAGAATCTTTGCTGGATGAATCGAGACTGCGGCAGGAGGGGTTCTTTAATCCCAAACCAATAAGGCAAAAGTGGGTGGAACATTTGTCAGACAAAAGAAACTGGGCATATCATCTTTGGGATATCCTGATGTTTCAGGCATGGTTGAATAAGAATAGATAGTGGCTAAAATTATTGTCATAGGCAGTTACGCCGAATCACTTGTAAATTTTCGCGGGCCTCTTCTGAAAAAGATGGCTGAAAATGGCCATGAGGTCATGGCATGTGCGCCTGATGCATCGCCTGATATTCAGGAAAAGCTTAAGGACCTTGGAGTTGCGTATCGGAATATACCGCTTGACAGGACAGGCCTGAATCCTGTTAGAGACATTTATACAATTTTCAGGCTGATTTCTCTGTTTCGTGAAGTAAGGCCGGATATGGTATTGGGTTATACAATTAAACCGGTTATATATGGTTCGCTGGCTGGGCGAATAGCGAGTGTGCCGCGTATCTTTTCCATGATTACGGGGCTTGGCTATGCCTTCTCTGATGGTGGCCTAAAGGAGCGGTTGGTTGGTGCTGTTGTGCGGTTTTTGTATAAATTGAGCATTGGTGCTAATAGACGGATATTTTTTCAAAACCCGGATGACCGGGACATTTTCCTAATGTTAGGTCTTCTTCGTAATTTTAGACAGGCAGCCTTGATAAATGGTTCTGGTGTGGATGTGGATTTTTTTCAGCCCACGCCTTTTCCGGGGAAAATATCGTTTCTTTTGATTGCACGGCTGATCAAGGACAAAGGTGTTTTGGAATATGTCAAGGCAGCCAGGATTGTTAAAAAAAGATATCCCCAAACCAGATTTTATCTGGTGGGCTGGATTGACGAAGGTCCTCAGGGAATATCAAGCGCTGATCTTGATTACTGGGTAAACGAGGGGGCAATAGAGTATTTGGGCAGACTGGATAATGTTCGACCGGCCATTGCCGATGCCTCTGTTTATGTGTTGCCCTCTTATTATCCCGAAGGCACTCCGCGAACAGTTTTAGAGGCCATGTCAATGGGACGTCCTGTCATAACTACTGATGCACCTGGTTGTAGAGAGACGGTCATTGATGGAAAGAATGGCTTCCTTGTGCCGGTACGAGATGTAAATGCTTTGGCTGATCGGATGGAATACTTTATCAAAAATCCTGAGATGATTGTCAGCATGGGTAAGGAAAGCAGACGGATAGCGGTTGAAAAGTATGATGTGCATAAGGTTAATGCGGTTATAATGAAGGTGATGGGCCTGTGATCCGCAGATTACGCAGACTTACTCAGATTAAATATCTCACGCTAAGGCGCAAAGCACACCAAGATAAAGGAAATAGGATGGGTTCTTGCGGAACGGGCGGGAAGGGACAAAAGTTACCCCCTGTGACATACGTTACTACGCTGTCACTGACGTGAATTGCACGGATCAGGCACCCATGCCGGAGAATAAAGACAGAGAAAGGTAAGGTCGTTGAAAGACGGAGGCCAGAGGTTGAAAGGTAGCTTTAGAAAATGAGAAAAGACGAAGTTGTAAAGAAGAATATCTCGTTAGTCTTTGATTTTTTAAGGTATTTAACAGATCATCCTGAATTGATAAAAAAGTTGCCGGATGGGTGTGAATTGGAGTTTCTTGAC
>Ga0180301_10003686_pt1 | contig 11940 bp, 12 predicted proteins | sample GuaBasSediGuay16_FD_121797 | JGI IMG/M metagenome (GOLD analysis project Ga0180301, IMG submission 121797) | Subseafloor sediment microbial communities from Guaymas Basin, Gulf of California, Mexico - Guay16, Core 4569-2, 12-15 cm | ecosystem: Environmental > Aquatic > Marine > Hydrothermal...
ATCTTAATACCTTTCTTAATAGCCTATACACCATACTAATCAATGGCATTGTCATAAATACGAAATTATACAATAGGACTCTAAATGTATCTTTTTTGATTTTATCAAACAACTTAATGAATTGATATGTATTGTTAATTTGTGGAATAACTATCGTACCATCAAGGTCTACGAAAACAACTAGAAATATATTGTTAGGGACCTTACTCACGAATGGTGATCTCATTTATTACACCTCTCTAGAACAAACCTCTTGATTTTTGTCTTCAGCTTCAGAGTTTCGATAATGAAAGTAATGAGCATTACAATTATGTTACCTAGGAGTAGTAGAGTGTTGGGGTAAAGTGATACGATTTGTAATGGTAAAAAAATCGCATAGACGTAGGATTCGCGGATTGCTATCCTTGGCACCTGAATACCATACTTGCTAAGTTCATAATTATAACCCTTAATTAGCTCTATCACAAAGTAAGGTATCAATGGAACGAAGATGCATGATGCCTTACTCGGACCTAGAATACTGATTGGAATGAAGAACCATCTAGCTAAACGTAGGACAGAGAATGTATAAATTCTCTTAAGCTTAATCGTTTGCAAATTATGTATAGCAAGGGTTAAGGTTAACAGAGATATCGCTATACATATATTTGTGAAGGATACTTGAAAGTACACAAGCAATAAGTATACTAAGACTATGATATAAATTAGTCTTACGACAATTACCCTGCACATAGAGATGTTATAGACGTATCTTCGAATCGATGGTTTATCCTCTCTGCGAACAAATACAACATCGTTTAAGACATAAAATATCTCATAAATGCATGTCAAGATAAGGTATCCGATAGAGAATAATATTAACGAAGAATAAGCAGATTCTAAATCAAATATCGAACCGTATATAGACACGTAAAGGAATGTGGTTATGAATATAGTTTCGAGGAATATTCTCCTTAGAAATAGGTAAGCCGTACTAATTTTATTACCGACACTATCCAAGGTTCTTATGACCCAGATACCTAATGGCATCAATTCCGCCGATACATAGGTGAAATGTCTATTCATAAGCCTATCACCATGCTAAAGGTATTACCCACCAGAAGCCATTATTGTAGACTAGCCCCCATCTGGTAAGCGCCAACAAATGAGCATTGTAATAGTATTCAAACTTTGAAGGAGTTATGCTGTATTCCTCCAGTGATGATGGGAAAACAAGTATAGCACGTTTTTCTAATTCAGCATAGTTAGGAATCAAACTCAGGAAGTATTGTTCAACGAGAGTTGATCTATTGATGTGTATAAATCTAAATATACACCAATCAGGCACATATATCCTTAGATCTGAATCAAACCATGATACATATCGATATACATCAACCATGTGTATAGTCACAAAAATTCTAGGATCGTAGACATACTCTTTCCCAAACACCGTAGAGTACTTGGGAATAATAAACATGGGAGGAAATGTTTCTATAATAGATGCTATAAACAAAATAAATAAAATGAAAACTACTAACACATCTCTCATTAGCCTAGACTTATCTCTGTGAATCGACCTTACGACAAATGATAAGGTGGTTCCAATAAGGAATGGAGATAGTGCTTGGGAATATATGAAAAGTCTTTCTCCTACTGTAATTTTGTATGTATACCCCAAAAGTGCTGTGGCAATCAAGACAATAAATATAATAGAGATAATTCGATAAAATGTTTGCAATGGATAACCACTCCTACTACGATTTCTTAGTATAAGATATATACTTGGAATAGCAAGAAATGTAATCAGAGCTTTACGAATCAAGACCACAAGAATAATTTTCGATTTATCCATAATTGACAGTGTATAGAAGGCTTTATATGTCTGTATTGTGGTGAGAGGCAAGCCTTCAGCTTTGAATGATATAAATTTGATGAAGTTACCTAGGTTAGAAAGTATGGGAATCAAACTATAATAACTCCTATAAACTAGATTCACTATACTCATTAGTATAACTGGCGTTATTGTTATCAATACAATAGGAGTGATATTCTTATTTAATCTTCTTAATGAATATGTAACTAGAATTAATGTTGCAAGCATCATCATGAATAGCATCGTGAAGAACGTTGTAACTGCGTGTGATACTGCTATAGTTAAACCTAAGACAATGATTAACACAATGTTCCTTGCTAAGTAGCCATTTGGGTTAAATGTAGTGATAATTGTGATGTATGCAATCAACACAAAAAAGATAAACGCAAAGGTTGTACCAGTAAACGTATATGAAAGTTTACTTAAGTATACTATTGGTGATAATGCAATAGCCCACTTAATTACATTCTTCGGTAATCTGAGCTTAATAGAGCAATAGTATATAATGAATGGCCATAGAAACGCATAAGCTAGTAGAAGCATCCTTATACTATCATCTATTGTAAAACTCGTTATGAGCGATATACTAGCTACTAAAATACGCGAGCCAGGTAGGCCATAGTAATCATCATAGTATACTGGCACCTCTAGGACATGACCTTGTTCAAGTGTAGCTTTAATACTTCCGTAATGTGCACTCGTATCCCACTGGTTTAGTATGTATAAATACTTGTAGTTGGGTATCAGAACAGAGACCACAGTCAGTAAGGATGACATTATCGTTATATATGCTAAAGATTCAGTTAATGTTACAGCAAAGCAATATGTTAAAATAGTCAATCCATATAAAGTAAAGAGTCCAGATAATATCCATTCATCCATATCTGCACAAATATGTTTAGTTGTTGCGAGTACGAGCATGATTAATGAAGATATGTAAAGCGATGCAATTAAACATTGTCTCCCAATCCTTGAGCACAAGATTAGTCTCGTTTTAACCTTACTCATCCCGCTCTTATTTCTGTGGAAATGTTTGTACTTGCTCGCTCAACTAGTTTATCGAGTTTTTTTTCACAAAGTTGTTGATATCGTACAGTAGTGCTGTCCTTCGCGCATAAATACCGAGACGTCTAACTAAGTCCTCGTTGTTTGCGAGTATATGTAAAGCTTTTGCTAGCTCGTTGTTATTAGGCTTTACGTGGATACCGTTAACGCCATCTCTTAGATAATCAAGTACACCACCATCATCCACAGCTGCAATAACAGGTTTGCCGCAACTCATTGCTTCAAGAGGTGCTATGCCAAAAGGTTCGTGCAATAATATAGTCATTTTGCGAAGGAGTTAAAAATAGTGAACAGTTTTAGCCTCCTTTCGTCGATTCTTTTGATAATTTGCTTCTTTGTTTTTTCGGCTATGTACGTCAAGTTTTTGATATCTGTGTTAATTAGATCCCTTACTATAGACACTAATTGTTTAATATTATTGGGTGTAAATAAGTATTTTTCAGCCTCTGCGCCTTGTAATAATTCAATGATACCCCCTGTTTTCGGTGCTATTGGTATTGTATCGGTGAGTATGGATTCTAGTATAGCGTATGGTAAAGGCTCCTCACATATTGATGGAAATATAAGGGCCCAAGCTTCTTTGTATAATTCTAGTAATTTAGCATATGGTATTCTACCTAGAATCTTTATGGGTATTGTACTTGGAATTACATATTTACATTTATTATAGTCACCCGCCATATATAGTTTAAATTTAAAACCTTGTTTATGTAGTTCCATAAATAACTTTAGCACTATAGGAAAACCTTTTACAAGATTATATCCTCCTACATAGAGAAAGGTAGGAATTCTACTCATGTTCTTTTTCAAATCAGGCAGAGGTGGTAAGGGGTTGTATATAACAACTATTTTTTTATGTAATTGTGGTAGGCATGCCTTTATTATTTCGGCTTGTCTTTTAGACACGCAGATTATCGTATCTGCATGTTCTAACCATGTAGTACCGATTTTATAGAGAATATATGATACGGGCATAAATAGAGTTCTTGTTAGGCTCTTTTGTACGTGCATTTCATGCCAAAGACCTATCTTTAATTCTTCGAGAGTGTTTAGTTTATCTTTCTCGAAATAGTATTTAACTCCGTGGTATCTGACAGCAACGTAGTTGTGCATATGTACAATTACTTTTATATCGTATTTTTTGGCTATAGGAATTAAGGGGTAAGCAAATAGTGGGATATAAAAAATATCGTGAGAAGATAGTAGATTTATGAACCAGGACTCTTTTGATAACAAGTATACTCGGCGCCACCTCTCCACTCTGTTATGATTTCCTAACAAGTTTGTATAATAAAATTTGATGCATTTTATCAATGCAGGACTGCTGGTACCAGTAACTACAGTGATTTTATGTCCGGTGTCCCTTAATATTTTTAAAATAAGATATGTTGCTAGTTCTGCTCCTCCTCCTTCGGGCCAGAAAATTTCACTTACCACTAATATTTTGTTCTTAGACATGACATGCTTTGTATTAAGGCTTTTAAAGTATCAAGAATAGTCTTGTTCGTGGTATCAAGGATTAGTACTCTTTTATCGAAATGTCGTGTTAGGGTTTTAACCAAGCTGGGGATAATTTGTTGAACCAATATATATGTATATGAGTATTCTGCCCTTCCTCTTTTGTGCCATCGACGGACAAGTTCTTGCATTGAAGCCGCTAGTATTATTACTCTTGAAGGATGTACCTTAAGGTATGAATGTATTAGAATATTGATGTATTTTGAAATTTTATTTATCGGCATTCCTAGTCTTAGTGCTACATATACGTAGTCTATTATTATTGCTGGAATGTATTCTTCAATAAGCATGACTAATTTGCACACCCTGCTCATTATTAATAATGATAATAGTCGGGCGTATAGCTCAAATGTATTAATAATATACCATAGGTGTATTATTCTCTTTAGCTTATCTTTGGCTCCACGTAGCAGTAGCTCTAGTGGATATGGGTACAATAGATTTCCACCACATATCAGTAGAAATAGTATCCTCTCTATGAGTGAGGCAATAAACCCCCTTTTTAGGCATAAGGTCTTAGCTTTTTGTCCTTTGCTTTCCAACACTTTTGAGAGTAGACGCATTTGTGTAGACTTTCCTGAACCAGGAAGTCCTATGAAGACTATGATCATGATAGTATATCTATGCCACTATTTATCCTGTTATCGATAAGTTCCTTAACTAATTGAAAAGACTTAGCTATACCGTACCTTGAGGTGTTTATACACAGATCAATACCAACAATTGTTGTTACATGTGCATACAGACGTAGTAAGGTCATAATATAACTATGACTTAATAGTTCGTCTCTTTTTCTATTTAATGCATCGGTGGCATTGACGTATAGAAATATCTTTATGGTGTTATGCATGAAAGGTTTTAGTACCTTCGATAGGTAGTTGAGAGTATTTTTGCTGGGTACTATGAGAAGCATTGAGACTGTAAAGTCGGGAACATATCGGTCTGCTATAATTATTCTCTCTCTAATTAACCTTCTAAGCTTTATGTTTATGAATAGCCATACAATAGCGTTTACCAGTTCTAAACATATGAACAGCTTACTTCTATTAAAGTACCTTTTTAATGTATAGTCTAATACCCTTGGGGAGCTAGTGTATGGTATTAGGCTAAGTTTTCGTAAAAGACATAATGTTAAATACATTGCCAGATGATGTGACTTGAATCTAATATACGATACTTTAATGTTTCTACTTAATAAATAATTCATCAATATCCTTGCTAAAGTTGTTTTACCTGAGCCATCAGGTCCAAAAAGAGCTATTATCATAACCCTATATACTTAAGCAGTGTTGAGGTGCCCTTGAGGGTTGGCATTTTAATTAATTCGCTTACTGGTTTTAGGCCATGGGTTCTTAACCTGTACATAAAGTTCTCTTGATATGAACTAATTATAGTTTGTAACGATACTTTAACTGGAAAACTTGAATACAATAACTTGTTAAGATGGTTGTAACAGGAGGAATACCTTATTGAGCTATAAGATATCGTGATCAAGGCTTTCAGAGCCCGTGACAAACCTATTATCATTGATTGTTGCCTAGCCTTCTCAATAATTGACTTATCAAGAAATAAGACATGGGCCACATCTGCTAATCTAATCATCAACTCCTTCATAACTGCATGTGCTGCTGTAATTAGAAGCTCATCTACTTCATTGGGTGTAGTAATTTTTCTATCGCTAACATTCTTATAGATTCGTCTCTTCCAGAGATAGTGTTTATCTATGTATTCGTATGAACCTGCACCCATTTTCGTATGAACATCTAGATCTATGATTATACCATTGACAATTTTTCTAAGTGTTACTTCAGGTGTACCCTTTTTATGAAGGATATAACCTCGTTTCCTAAGGGAATCTAAGAGCATACATAGATTATTTTCTTCGATAACAAGAATATCTATATCATCAGGAGCATATCTGAATGGTTTTAGCGTTTTCACTATAAGAATCTCTATTCCTAGTTTTTCGGCAAGTTCAACAACCTCAATAATTGTTTTTAATTGTTCTCTGCATCTCTTGTCGATCACAATCCATTCACTTGTTTTACGTATTCTATCGTCATAGTGACCTAAGAGGAACAACACTTTGTTTACTTTAGCGAAATAAATTAGATCCGGGGGTATATGATTTATTTTAAGAGGTTTCCTCTCAACTATACTTTCAATAATGAGTTTTGCGCAAAAAGGACAAAACTTCGTCATTTCCTTTTCTAATTTTAACTTCTACTCTTTAATGCTTCCAATACTTTTTGCAGGTACATATTAACATCAGTAGCGTTTTTACTACATATTGTAATTGCTACTGATTCGTTTGGTTTCCTTATTTTAGGACTGGATATAGCCGCGTAAATAGCCTTCTTGTATTCTCTTGTATTCCTTACAATGAATATTTGTTTGTCTCTTAATAAAGATGTATCTATACCTGCTATTCCCCAAGGTGATGTTATCAAGTTTAAGCCTACAGCTATGTAGGCTAAGGACTTAAGGAATGTTCCTGCTATGTGGCTAAATATTGGTGTCAAACCATAGTCAGCCATTGCCAGTATCTCTTTAAGCTTATTGTGTGGTACAACTCCTAAAATTTCTATACTTTTGTTATTAACATATTTCTTCATATCTTGCCAAGGGCCTGTAATTAATAACTTGAATTCATTAGAGGGTACCTCATTGAATATTTTTATTGTTGCCTTTACGGCTTCCTTATTTACATTACTTCTACTACCCGCCATCAACACAAAATATGGTTTATTGAACTCCATTCGTTTTGATCTAAGTTTTATGTATTCCTCGATACTTTCATAACATATGGGAACAGGGTTAGGAACAATAAAGGCCTTATTTATATTAAACATATGTTTCGCATTTTCAAGATCAATTTTAGAAGGGTAGATGATGTAATTCGATGACCTTAACTGTAGTTTGTGTAAGGCTAAGTATAAACAATACTTAATGCGTTCTTTAAAACTTCTTCTCGATAATAAATATAATGTTTGTGCATAGTTAGCTAGAGGGTCATAAACTGATACACTCTTAACCTTAAGAATATGTGTGAAAAATGAGAATAAACTCATTGAGCCAAATATGTATGTTATCTTAGTTTCATTATTTTTAATATATTTTATAAGCTTAGTTACCGTTATGAATTCGTCTATGTAGTGTGTAAGTTTAACTAATGCGTTTAAGTCTTTCCTATCTTTCCATTTAAATAATTTAGCTAGTAGACGATAGAATTTTCTAGGGATAGATACGTACAGTACATTATCCTTATATACAGTTACGTACTCATCCACTAAATGACTTAAGTTGAACGCTATCAGCATACTAGCATTGTTTTTCAGTACCCTGCAGAGATTATGTATTCTAATGCTATCACCGGATCTGAGACTCCAGGGTGCAGAATAGTATGTATAGACTATCACTATCAAGGCCTAATTCTCAATCCATATACGTATATATTATACTTCATTACATAATCTAAGTTAATTCCACTCAGTTTCCGCCTTATAGTGTTTTCATGAATACTATGTACTAATAATTCCTCGTTTTCGCCTAATAGCAAGGGCTTCCAAAATACATTTATGGAATAACTTGGCAATCTTGTTCCAAGTTCTATTTTGTATTACAAATTGACGGCCCATCTTAGCTCTTGTAATGTAGTACTCCCTTCTATCAATGAATTCCATTATTAGTTTTGCTAATTCCTCAGCGTTCCGATAGAATGCACAATATTGTCTTGTGTGAAGTAGTAAGCCCTTAAGTGGTGTTGCAAAAACAATAACCTCTTGTGATAAATACTCTAATAGTTTAAGAGGCTCTTCAACGAATAACGTAAGTCTGCTATTTTCATCAAAAGGTATTAGACCTATATCAAACATTGCTACATAACTTGGCAACAATCTATGAGGAATGAACCCTAATTTAACCACATGAGATTTTAAGTCGAGCTCTTTTATTTGATTCCATAATTTAACCGCATAACTTGTCTGTAGACCTCCACCAATTATAACAAATTTAACGTCTAAACCTTTGTCAACAAGCTTATAAAGGGCTTCTACTACAGTATCCATTCTTAACCAAAATTCTATACTTCCAACGAATCCGAGTATAATTGAATCGTAAAGACCGAACTCCTTACGTAATTGAAGAGCTTGATCCTTATATAATTTTGTAAAGTATTCAGGAATCCCATTTGGAATGAAGAATGCCCTCTTAGCTCCAAGTCTTTTAGCAAGACGTAAGAGTGTACGGCTTGGTGCTGTTACTATATCCGAATATCTTATTAGCGTTTTGGTTATTTGTAAGGCTACCTCTTCAGCGATGCTATATAGAATTGAGCCTTGCGATGATACATACCCCGCTGCACCACTAGGATAGTAGTCTTGTAGATCAAAGATTATGGGTATATTAATAGCTCTAAACAACTTTAACAATGGTAGTATTAATGCTGGAGAAAGATTTGATACTACTACTATATCTATACCTTCATTCCGTATTAATCGCAATACCTCGATATTATGTGAGACCGAATTCAATGCATAATATTTCGTAGCATTTTTGCAGGGAACTTCGAATTCTAGTTCATGGACCATCACATGCGTTGGAATTTTTACTTCATCGCTTAAACGAAATCTTAGAACATGGATTTCTAAATTTTTGCCATGTAATCTCTCAAATATGTGATTATACCTCTGAGGAAATGGGTGGCCCAGATAGTCGCTACTAGGGATTAGTAGGACTCTAATTGACTCGTCCATTGATTTCAGACCACTTAACTTTAATGAAGGCTTCAATTTCTTCTCTACGTTTCATAAGCTCACTAATCGTAGCTCTTCTTAGACACCTAATTCCTTTGCTATATGAGAAAGTATTATTATGTAATAGCGGGATCCCGTTATCATCAAAACATACATAGGCATTCCTTAAGACGTTCCTGTAATACATCATTGTAAGAGAAGGTATTAAGTATGGATCCCGCATATCTATGTAATCTAGTTCTAAACCACGTTGTAATGTCTTGAGTTCGGTTATACCCTTCAGTATATGGGCTACCCGTTGACCTGCCTTTCCGTCACCCAGCGGACATTCATCTAGATTTATCAATCCTTTTTCTTCTGAGTTAATTAACTCATGTATCACATCAACAGCTGTCCGAATATCTACGTCAACAAGATAGTTGTATCCTAAGACTACCGTTTCGGGCCATTCGGTAGTTCTCCTTAAAGTGATCATGTATTTGCCTAGAATGAATGCCTCCTCTTGAACACCTCCACTATCTGTTATGACTATTTTTGCGTTCCTCATTAATTTTACGAACTCTATGTATCCAAGAGGTTTCGATATAATCACATTCTTTTGCGAGGAAAGCGTTTTCATAAGGCCATATGTTACCAACCGATTTCGCGTATGTGGATGAACTGGAAACACTATTTTTATATCATCGAGCCTCTCAGCTATTACTTTCAATAGCTCAACAATTCTAGACAATCTCTCGAAAGTCAAGTTTTCTCGTCTGTGCACTGTTATTATAATATATTGACCCTTTTCTACATTAAAATCTGATAGCGTATCATCCTCTTGTCCCTCAATGATATTTAGAACTTTTAATAATGAATCTATTGCGGTGCTACCAACAAGTCTAATTGTATTCATTCTTATGCCTTCCATTAACAAGTTTAATACAGCTAATTTCGTTGGTGCTAGTCTTAAGCTAGCTATGGCATCAGCTATTCTCCTATTCATCTCTTCAAGCATCATACTATTGAAGCTTCTCATCCCTGCCTCGTCATGAACGTAGGGCTTAGCCGTATAGACTGATGCCAAAGCAGCAGAAAGCGTTGTATTAGTATCACCTAGTGCGTAAATAATTGTAGGATTAACCTCTTTGATACACCTTACAAGTTCAATCATTATCTTAGAGACTTGTTCGGATATATCTGAAGAGGCTTTAACATCTAGATACTTGTCGGGTTCAGGTAGGCCTAGTTGTTCGAAGAAAATCCTACTCATTTCGTAGTCGTAGTGTTGACCACTCCATACGAACACATAGTCTACTCCTAGCTTGTCTAACCATTCAATGACTGGAGCTAGCTTTATTGCTTCTGGTCTTGTTCCCGCCACTATCATTATTGGTCCTTTGTTCTCGGGCATAACTAGGATATCTTTCTAGTTCTTTTTACCTTGAACACTACTGTTCCCCCAAATGTGTATGGTTTTCCAGGATCTGGGCATTGTATGTAGCCTTCATCTTCCTTATTCCCTATGCCCAGTAGTCTCGCTGAGACTCCACGTATGAAAGGGGATAGGAGGCTCATCATGGCTGTTAATGCGTGGATACATATTTTTGGCTTATTCTCTTTGGGCTCTATGTAGAAGCCCTTGACTATGAAGCTATCTCCAGGCTTGTAGCCAGCTGCACAGTGTCCGCTAACCTCAACTACTTCTACGATAACCTCGTATATACCGTTAGCCGTACTAGCGTTATTAGATGCCATGTCTACAAGTCATCTACTATGGATTCGACTTCGTTGTATGTGGGTATTATGATTGTTGTCTTTGGCTTGTAGTTGGGGTCTAACCTTATGTTCCATGGCCTCGGGAGCCATTTCTTCTTGAGGTATAGGTAGTAGGCTAGGGGTATCCCGAAGTGTATTGTTATCAGGGCTAATGCTATGGTGTCGAGGATGGATAGGGTTATCATGTATAGCTTCTAATATTTTAGGTGCTTTGTAGCTTGTATATTGATATTATTGAGATTACTGATGCTGTGAGTGTTAGGCTGTCTGTGGATTCTCAGATAACGCATAGATGTCTACATCGGATAGTAGCACTGTTAGAGCGAAGAGCACGGCGTATCTGGGCTTAACTATTCTATTAGCTACAAGGTAGCTTAACACGTAGTGCGCTAGTATATCTGGCATGATCCTACATTACTCGTTTTCCTAGCCATATACCCTATATATTGGCGGATTGTTTAAGTAGAACATGCCTATGGTTAAGAGTTTTGATGCATCTTTTATTAGTTCGTGTAGCTTGTATATGGAGCTCTTCATGACCAGGATTATCCCGTAGAACAGGGCTTCCCCGCAGAGGAAGTATTATGGTTGTTATTTTTAATGTTGTATTTGGATTTTACTTTGATGTTCTAGGGCTTGTTAGACCATTTTACTTTCATGTACCAGCAGTATGTTAGGGGCATTATGAAGTATGTTGCTGCTAAGATTATTGCTATGGACCTGAGAATCAAGTCTTTGCTATTATTAGAGTGATTCAGTAAATGTATATTGTTGATGTTAAGTTTTCCATTGTTTGATTGTTTGTTTTAGTCCTTCTTTTAGTGTCGTTTTTGCTTTGAATCCTAGTTCTTGTTGTGCTTTGGTTGTGTCTGCGTGGCTGTGTTTTATGTCTCCTTCTCTTGGCTTTGTGTGTATGATTGGTGAGTTGGTTTTTGTTAGTTGTTTTATTTGTTGTGCTAGTTGGTTTATTGTTGTTGGTTTTCCTGTTGC
>Ga0180301_10003687_pt1 | contig 11937 bp, 16 predicted proteins | sample GuaBasSediGuay16_FD_121797 | JGI IMG/M metagenome (GOLD analysis project Ga0180301, IMG submission 121797) | Subseafloor sediment microbial communities from Guaymas Basin, Gulf of California, Mexico - Guay16, Core 4569-2, 12-15 cm | ecosystem: Environmental > Aquatic > Marine > Hydrothermal...
ATACATGTCTTCCAGCAGGAACCTTCCATTTCCTGAGAAATAGCCGTGCTCTGATGTTACTTGAGTCCATGTGCCTACTCTATACGTTCCCGAGCTTAGTGTCTTTATTTTTGTCCATTTGCCGTTTTCAAATTTGAATATATACATATTGCCCGCTGATGACACATACCTCCCGCCCAAGTCTACGTCTCCGTGAGACGATGCTATCATTAGGAGGTCGTCGCTTATGAAGTGTGCCATGTACGTGTTTACCCCTGACTCTGATAGCCCTAGATCCTGAAACCTGATCACCTGAACAGCTGTACTCGTAGCCTCCGCCCTGACGCCTACCCATATGACGGGCATGACGACTAATATGCTGAGCAACAACGCAACATAATGCTTGGTCTTCCCCTTCATAGCCGTACCCCATATTTATATATGTTCGAGCCACTTTTAATTAAACTTTTTAATCACTTCAACCAACACTATATATTGGTGCTGTTGCATGAGGAGGATCAGGCTGTCAACACTTGTAATGTCCCTGCTCCTGCTACTATCAGCACTAGCCCCAATAATGCTAGCACCAAGAATTGCAAAAATTGCAAAGGCACAAGGAGGGAAGTCCATACCGATAACGATAGTAGAGAGGTCTGGGAACGACCTAGCTAACTACACGGTGAAGGTGGAGCTGACTGCTGACAACTTCAACGACTGGGACAGCATACTGTACGACAACGGCACAGACGTATACTTCACGGACTCGCAGGGCACACCCCTGTACTACTGGGTAGAGTACTTCAACAAGACCGAGAAGAAGGCAATAATGTGGGTGAAGATACCATCAATATCAGCAAACGAAATATTAACAATAAACATGCACTATGGTGCGGATAATCCGTACAAGGAATATATGAATGGTACTAAAACGTTTATATTCTTTGATGACTTTGATGGTAATGATTTGGATCCTAACAAATGGAGTACTGAGTGGCTCTATGGAGCATCTTATACTGTAGCGGATAGCATTATAACAATTACTAGTGGTGGGATAAGACCATACATACACACTCTTGCAGTATTCACCGCACCTTTTGCAATACGTGCTAAAGTAAAGAAAATTAATTCTGACATAGAATTATCTTGGTTCATAACTTCCCCTAGAGGTACGACGAGCAATCCCGGTAATACTGGATACCAGCTTGCAGATCGTGTCTGGCAATCGCCCGAAGATATAGCTATTATGAAAATGAGCGCCCAATCTTGGATCGAATTAGCTAGTGTACAATATACGGTCACTTCTGGCTGGCACATAATGGAGGTTTTTCAAAAAACTGATGGTATAATTGGAAAGATAGATGAAGCTTCAGTTTCCACGACAGACACAGAATATCAAAGCGGATATATTGCTCTTTCCGTTAGAGAGACTTCTGGTGATCAAGTAGCCTATGACTGGATATTTGTTAGAAATCTAACTGAGCCAGAGCCTTATGTCGCTGTCAACTGGACTAGTGGCATCAAAGGTTCTTACTACGTGCCCATTACAATTCAGGAGCGTAGCGGTAGTAATTTAACCGATTATTCCGTAAAGATAGTGCTTAATTCTACTAACTTCCACTACTGGAACCATATTGCATATTGGAACGGATCGGACATATACTTCACGGATGAGGCTGGAAACCCACTATACTACTGGATAGAGAGCTTCGACCTAGGCAGGAAAAACGCCACAATATGGGTGAAGATACCATCAATACCTGCAAATGGAACTGTAACCATACACATGCATTATGGGGCAGATAACCCATATAAGGACTACATGAATAGATCTGCAATTTTCCTTGTCTATGATGATTTTGATGATGGTATCCTTGATACCACCACTAACTTTGCCTATGGCTGGATAGACTGGTCTGGCTGGTCTTCCCAAACATACATCATTCATTTCAATACTACGAAAAATGGAATCGTCAAAGAGGAAAACAGTAACGTATATATGGAAGGTGCATACCTTGAAGCTGTCTTCTATGCGTGCCGTCATAACGTCATAGGCACTCATATTGAATGCGCACTAAAGTGGACAAAAACTAAAGCACGTTGGAGGGTCGCTTTAATGAACGCAACAGACTTAGCCTCATTAGATGGACAGAACTTCCGCCTATATGCCAACCTCATAGTATCATCTGCCTCTTGGTCTTTATCTACAACAACCTTTGAAACTTTCAAAATAGATGTACTTAACACCACTACTGTTCGTGTAGTCCTACCTAATGGTACATCAATATATGTTGATGTGGAGCTTGGAAACGGCGTCGCCTATGTATGGTTTGATACTGGCAACGAGGATACCAACCTCTATATTGATTTTATCAGAATACGCAGACACATCTGCGTCTACCCAGAACCATCTATATCTTATATTGGTATTGAAGTAGGCGGTGCAGGTATATTACTCAGGTGCTTCGACAAGCTGTTGAACAAGCTGAACTACGAGCCTCTGAAAATACTTCTAGTGAACAAGACTACAGGCGAAGTTGTCGCTGAGCTTACTGGCAGGTACGAGTTCTTTATTGACACCCAACTGCCACAGGGCACATACCTGATAATAATAAAGTTCATGGGCGTAGTGCTCAGGGCACTTGAGGTCTACTTCAACGCTACCGCAAGGGTAGAGGTAAACTCCACAGTACCCGCACTAAGCCTACTAGCCGACTACAGGGGCTTGTCGAGGAGCTTCATCTGCAACAAGACAATCGTTGACGTCGAAGACCTGAACCCGAAGTTCCCGTACAGCAGATCAAGGATACTGGTCAACGGCACAGGGCACTTCAAATTATTCATCAACTATCAAGGCGATTTACCATCAGGAGTATCGGTAAGCAGTAATGTAACTAACTTGCAGTACTACTGGAACGGCACTTATCTAATTATCGAGGGCGACCTTGGCAGTATAGGCGAAGTGAACATTACAGACCTGTACAAGATCAGGCTTGAGGTATATGACAGGCTGGGAAACCTGATGCCCTCGTGGATCTATGCATACATAAACAATACGAAGTACACAGGGTCGGCTATCGAGGACTACTACTATCCAGAGGACTATGTAATTAAGGTGCCCGGAGAAATTAACGGCTTCAAGTTCTACAGGTTCTTTGACGGGTACAACAGCACGGTAAGGAACATTACTGTTAGTGATAGCGACGTGGTGTATAAGGTATGGTACCTCGTGGCTACTAACATAACAATGCGTGTTAGTGAGATAGCAGGCACCGCAACAGTCGCCTCTTGGCTTAAACAGCTGTTCGCAAGGCTGTTCCAGTACGAGGAGGAGATGGAGACTGTAAAGAGCACCATAGACGGTTACGTCTTGGACTACTATGGAAACGGCGTTCCGAACAGGAGGGTGCTGATAAACATAACCAACACGAGGACTGGGTTTACGATTCCCCTTGAGACCACTACCGACGCCTCTGGATACTTCAGCGTAACTACCGATCTAGTGAGGGGTGATACATACAACATAACGATATGCTTCCTAGGAGACGACATATATGCAGACACATCAGCCTCTATGCTGTACACAGTATCGAAGGCTGTAGCCCCGGCGCCAGCCCCCGCAGTAGCCATACCCATAGAGTACGTCTTTATTGGTATTGCATCCATACTGCTGATTGCAGGACTGGTAGCCATACTAAGGACTGCAAAGCATTGCATAGAAGAACTGCACGCCAGATCTAGGAAATTCGTCAGAAAGAAGCATTAAAGCTCTTTTTATTTTCGAATACCTATATATCCCTGATTTGACAAATTATATTCTGATGCGTGGGTCAAAAATACACATGGTATTGATGTATGCTACTGAAGTTGCAACGATAGTACTGATGGTGCTGTGGTTCAGATCCCAGAGAACAGAGTTGCTGATATTCTCCCTAATGTTCCTGATGATCACCTGCACAGAACACGTACTCTACCTGCTTGCCCACGTCTACGAACTACTGAAAGCAATAAATATTAGTGGGGTAGCCAAAGCTTTAGCCAAGATGGGGAGGGGAGACATATGGGAGGCAGTAAGGGAAAAGTACTCCTATTAATCGTACTAGCAACCCTAGCACTATTAATAGGAATCCCCGCAACAGTAGCAATTGCAACTGGTTCGCCAGAGAACTTCCAGTACTACATAAAGGCCTTGGAATACGGACTAAAGGGTCTATCAGAGTACTTCAGATTCATCGTGGAGCTGTTTAAGGTGGCTGTAGGCACCAAATAAAAATCCATTTCATTTTTTATTCTGGTAGAGAGACGTATATTTCTTGGAGCTTATTGATTACCGTTTCTGCCAGTATCCTCCCCCGACCAGAAATGACCCTTTTCTTTAACTCCTCTAAGGCCTTCTGCACCTTGTCTATCTCCTTAATCAGCCATCCATATTTGCTCAGCCTGTTCTTGATATATTCATCAACCTTTTCCTTAGACCAGAATAGTCCACATAAACAATGGCCTTTAGTCTTTATTTCAATATGCACATATCTGCATGGGCACACCCTGTCCTTGTTCAATTCATAGATCCTGCCCTCATCAGATTGCCTTAAGGGTCTGCATGGGCAGAACGGGTATCCGTAATCGTCGATGTTCTTTAACAGCCTGTATATGATGTTCATATATGCCGAATCACTAGGGTTACGCATATAACCGTAAATTTCAGCAAACCTCCTTATCCTGTCCAAAAGCCAATTTAATTTCGGATGTGTCGAAATATAGGCCTCCTTCAGGAACTCCGAAAAATACAGGTTTATGCCCTCAGGGTCTAGGGGAATTCCTGAAAATTTCACTTTTCCATTAATCCTGAAAGCTGGAGTGGCAGTAATAGGCTCAAACGGCTTCTCAACATACGTGATGTTGTACACCTTAACCACCACATTTCTGAACCTTGCGGCCAGCTCAGCCAGTATCTCTACTGCTGTGGGGCATATCTCGCAGTCGTCATCGACTACACACTCTATATTGAAAGTCATTTTGTCGCTTGGAAGGCCAAACCCGTTGCCTATATACTTGAGGTCACCGCCATTAAACTTCTCTACTACTACTGGCTTCAGATTTTCCAAGATCCCCTTGGGCGGAATCAGGTAGAATCTCCCTTCAATTACCTCCATTTCCATGGTTACACCCATAACCTACTTTTTTCCTCCTCACGAACCTGTAGCACTTTACTGGGGAAATCATGTGCCTGAAGCCTGCCGAAAATCCAAAGACGAGCCCCAGAGTCCAGCACACCCCAAACACGCTCGTCGCGACCGAGATGTTAGAAATGTTCATCCCGAACCAGCCAACGATCCTCTCTATGTACTCCGTAAGCTTTTCGTAGTTGACCTCTATGACACCGAGATACCACAGTCCAAATACCGGAAGCAACATTATGCCTATGGCTACTAGGATCGCCTTCGTCACCTTCCTTAGTGCATAGCCTATCAGGGATCCTACTAGGAACCCTCCTACTGCTTGGAGTGCTATGGTTGTTGGCTCCACTTTTTATTCACCACCCAATATTTTACTAAGGACATTTTTCGATTTAGCCTTTACTACTGCAGTCTTCCTTGCAACTTTCTCCCTCTCCTCCTCGGTCTCTAGGAGCCCTCTCTTGCGCAAGACATACTTAATGGATCTAACCGTATAGGGGCTTATGTCTAGTCTCTCAGCCACCTCACGGCTGTTAAACCCCTTCTCGATAAGGTATTTTACGGCCATGACAAGATCCTCAGGATAGTTGATCTCTACTTTCCCACTCCTCTTCTCACTTCTCTTCTTTCTCCTTCTACGTCTCCTAACCATATTATCCCTATAAACTATACAATCACAGGCTAAAAAATGTTAATGGCAATATATTGTCAATATAGGAATGTATTCTTCATAAAAGACCGATTTCAGCACCCATACCGCTATATAATTCCGGTATCCTGCAATATAATTAGGAATGTATTGTATTGCCAACAGATGTTGTGTTAAAAATAGAGGAAAAATATTGCTAATTCTTCTCGCACGGGAACCGCGGTATCTTAGCACCTTCCCTGACGATTTCATCAAGCTCCTCTTTAGTAAACTTCCAGAACCTCCCCAACCTCTTTCGATAAAATATGCATGGAAGCACCTCAAGCTCTGGAGTTACCGCAAAGCTCGACAGCCCTGCTGGACAATTATCGCTCAAGTATATCCCCTCATATCTCTGTAATCTCATGATTTGCTGTTGCGTAGGCTTTAACTCCTTAACTCCTCTTACTGGCATTACCAGAATTGGCGTCTCCTCAAGCCCACTATTATTAAGAAAACTCCTTAACTCTAAAATGTCCCGTAGATTATCCTTCATTAATGTTGAGCGCACTACAGTAGGGATTCCTTCCTCAGATGCCCGTTCTAGAAGTCTTATCGCATTATCAAATAAGCCCTCAACTCCCCTCAACTCATCATGTTTCCTTCCATAGTAGTCTATACTTATTTCGATTAGATCTGGTCGCGAACCAAGAACGTTCTCAATATTATAGGCATTAGTTGCGATTGTAACCATGAATCCCAATTCTTGGGCCACCTCGACATATCTCCTTAAAGATGGCACTATGCTGGGCTCACCACCGCTCAAGACTACTGCATATTCATCATCCTCATAGTACCGCCTAAAGAGTCCTAGTACCTTCCTGTAGTCTGAAAGTTGCAGGATTTTATTTACCTTAGGTATTTGGCAGAAAGGGCACTTGCATGGGCAGTTCCAGGTTATTTCAAATATAAGCTGAACCATCTAGCACACCCCTGCCTTTTTCAACAGTTTTCTCATAACATCTCTGCTCCACATAGAATGCCCTTTGCTCTTCTGGTTCGAATAGGAACTACTCTTCTTTCTTCTCGTAAAACGCATAATGATCTCCCCTATTCAATAAGGACGAAAACTATATTTATACTCTACGTAAAACACTCACTTGGGTGTTAAATCGTGAAAGCAGCTATAGGCGGGTTCTTGATAGGACTAGTCATCGGAGCGCTATTATTCGGATGGGTTACAGCGCACAGAAACCCGTTACTACTCTTTGGAATAGCTGGTGTATCGCTCGTAGCGGGGATACTACTCGGCAAGAGTACAGCAAAGCCACAGGAAATGCGGCTGACTGGAAGGGTGTTCGAGTTCCCGCAGGGTTCTGTGATGGTCGAGGTGGCTCTCAAGAGGTTAGGGTCAATACTCCCAACAAGGGTGACCGAAAGTGAGTGAGAAGGAGAAGATAGATCTCTACGTAGTGGCAGAAAGGATTGCAGAGACAGTAAACAAAAAAATGGGATTTTTAGACCGCAGGCTGTCAGAGCTAGAATCCAAAGTCAAAAGACTAGAAATTGATGTAAATACCATCCGATCCCAGACAATAGAGACAATAGTGAGGTCTGTCCTGAACGTAAAAGTCGAAGACATAGCGTCATCAGTAGCAGTAAAGGTCGCATCAGACATCACAAGCTCAATAAGCCAGCTCTCAGGCATTTCTAAGGAAATCAGAGACGCTGTAGAGGAGCTAAGAAAAACGACAAGAGAACTCATGTCCTTAAAGAAAATACCGAGTGAGGTAGCCGAAAGTATCAGGAAAATCAAAGTTAATGTAGACACTTCAAGACTCGAAGCATCAATAAGCACCACAATTTCCAAGTCCCTCAGAATCGTTGGAGAGCTTTCAGGAAAAATGTCTGATCTTGACAAGAGGCTCGAAGAACTGAACCAGCAGATTGCAAAACTGGGGGGCATCTTAACAGTCCTAGGGAATTTAGAGTCAAAAATAAACGGATTAGGCCAAACCCTCGACGAAATGTCTGAAGCTGTCGGGTATATTAAGGAAGTCTCCTCAATTCTTGAGGAGCAGATAAGGAAGGTCGAAAGTGAGGAAGAGGAGGGTGAGGAAGAATGAGCTGGTACATAAGACCCGAGGAGATTATTGCTGAGATCAGGAAATTCTATCCTACTGAAAAAGTGATGGGTCCACCAAGAAGGCCAATTGCCCCTAGGATAACATTTGCAAATGAATACCTATACGGAGTGTTGCTCTACATCTACGGCGAGGGGGTCAAAGGGCAGTATCTCAGGCATGGGTACTTCGATAGAGAGGGGCAACGGTACTGGGCTATCGAGTACGGCTGGGTGTCCTTATACGGGAGGACTGCTAATGGCATGGTGCTCCCGCTGGTCATTCTAGGAATACCGACGAGATTTATATTCGAGTACAAGCCGAGAGACTTCATAAGTTACCAGCTGGAGGAGATCCCACTAGGGTACTTGGAATGTCTTGAAAGGCAGATGATAAACTTAGACAGGGTAATGCGCGGAGAGGATCCTGTATTGATAATAGACAAATATGATTTGCTTAGAGGGAACTGCACCCCCGTACCATCAGAATTTATAGATAGGATTAAAGAGCAGCAGCAACTAATTGAAACCCTCCAGCGGACATTATGGGAATATGAAAAGACCATTAACGACTATAAGACGAACATCTCCATGTTACAGGCAAGAGTAGCTAAATTGCAGGAACTCGTCAACAGCTACGAATCGCGGATCATAAAGCTCTCGACAGAGGTTACTGGGATCCAGCAAGAGCTAATAAGGCTGAGGGAAGACCTAGTGGTAAGGGGTGCAGAAGCTGACTACCTTGAAGAGGCAAGAAAGAGGTTGCGCGACCTAATAGACGACCTCTCTGAAATGATAGAGGATCTGTCGACCCTGAAGAGCACTCCAGAGACGAAGATGACTAAGGGAGGTGAGGAGAAGTGAGCTCACAGCTGAATGTCATTAATGCTACGATAAGAGAGCTCATCAATTCTATTGAAAACCTGAGGAAGGGGAAAATTGATAGGGATCAAGTACTTAGACTTATAGACGAACTGGAAAACCAGATTGATAACATGGTATACCAGTTCGCTCCCGAGAGGATAACAGACGAAAGGTTCTCTATTGCGACAAACTCGCTCAGGGAGATATCCAAGAACTTCAAACTGCTAAGAGAGCACATACTCTCGGGGAGGTATATACGGGCAAAAAGGCAGGTTCTCGACCTCCAAGAGTCTGTAAGGCAGATGTACAGAATCCTGATGCTGATAAGGGCAGGCGCCCCAACCACCTTGATATTCCAAGTGACCCCCCAGTTCCTGCGGAACGTTGAACTGCCAGCACCTGAAGCACTAATACACTCAAACCCCATGGCCGCACAGATCTATAATATCCTCCAGAGGAAGGGAGAAGCCAGCATAGAAGAGCTGGCAACAGAGCTCCGAATAGACAACAGGACACGAGATGAGTTCAACAGGGCTGTGGCATACCTGATCTCGACAGGGTTCGCCCGCCCATACCTCACCCAAGACAACCGCATGGTACTAAGGCCAGCAGGGAGGTGAGATCGTGGTCTACTCCGTATTCTACTATGCCAGCGAAGCGATAACGAGGGCAGTCGTCGGCTTGGCTCTGAAGATATACGAATCCATACACCGCAGGAGGATGGTCGAGAGGAAGGAGAGGGAAGCAAGAAGGCCTAGGCCTTGGGGCTTCTTCGAGACGACCAATCCGTCTGGCATCAGGGAGTACACATGGGTCGGGAGGGCTACCAACCTGACAGTATCGATACCAGAATTCATCAAGCTCCCGATTAATGCGCACAAGACGGAAAAGCCTCCGACCAGACTGTACTTCACATTTGCTGAAGCGGCATCAAAGGACTGGTTTAAAGAAATCGAATGGCTTGCTGAACAGGCTGAGAAGAGGGCAGGAGGTGGTTAAGAATGTTCCTTGAGGTAGTCTTGGAGGAAGATTCCAGATGCCAGCGCTGTGCCAAACTGGTACATGCGCTAAGGAAGATGTGTGATGACCTGAATATCCCGTTCATAGAAAAGTACCTTGAAAACCGCGCAGTAGCGGCCTTCGAGGAGCCCTCAGTAACAAGGACGTTCTCGCGAGAATGGATCGAGAAGTGGGGATTGCCGGAGCACAAGAAGTCGTTAAAGAAGATAGAAAAGGTTCTGGCTTTCCTGCAGGAGCGTAAGGCTGGCTCGTATCCCTGCGTCATCATCAGGTGGCATGATGGGATAAGGCTTAAGGAGATAGTCATCAGGGGCTTTGAGCCCGATAGCAAGGAAGCTGATGCCTATCTTGCGAACCTCTATGTCCTTCTCAAGATGTTGAAGAAGGTGGTGTATAGGAGATGAGGAACAAGTATTCTTGGCGGGATCTGATAGGAGAGCCCCAGTTGTGTGAGGGCGGGAGGCTCATCTCAATAGTGTTCTGTTGCGACCCCCGCAAGAGAGGGCCGTGCCCGATCCTTGAGAAGGCCCTCGAAATGCTGGGTATTGACATAAACAAATTCATAGAAGTCATGGAGAAGCACAGGATACCTATCGAGGAAAAGGACGGTACAGGCTTCGGTAATTTGGCTTTTTGCCCATCCATGGAGAAAGAGTCAAGGGATCGTGATGAGGCTTTGCTTAGGATGGGGTGGTCCATATCGAGATACCTTAAGTTCAAGTTCAAGATACTTAAAGAACTTGTGCCACCCGACAAGCTCGACTATGCCTTCAAGACCAGATTGATGAAGCAATTTGCAGCAGAACTCCTAGATCTTGAGACTAGGAAGGTCTACCGCGCTCTAGTTCTCGGGAACATAGAATCGGGGATCCTAATGGTCTCTGAAGTATTTAGGGGTGAGAATCTTAAGGACAAGAGAGTAGAGAGCGTTCTAAACAAGACGGATTATGTTGGTGTGCGCATCCCTAAGGATCTCATAATCCAGCTTGATGAGCTTGTTGAGAAGGGCATTATTGAGAGCAGAAGTGATGGAATACGACGGGCATTACAATTGTACCTGTCAGCACTTGTTAAACATAATGAGAATGTTTAACAGCAGGTTTTCTCGTAATGCTTATATTTTTCAATCTCGTTTTCTTTATCGGTGGAAGAAGTATGGTAAGAATAATTGGTAGCGGAACCGAAGGCCTTAAAAAATTCATAGAGAAATGTCGCAAGGCTGGTGGAACCCCAATCTTCAGAACAAAATACAGCGGCAAGAGACTACCAGGAAATGCTGTCATAGTTGCATGCTATGGAAAAGGTAGGGAAGTCCCAGGCGGAACCATAGTGAACGTTCCTGAGGAGCTAATTGCAGAAATGGAAAAGCGCGTTGGAGACTGGAAGTGGCTTGCCGAGAGACTCGGTATACCAGTCAGTTAAACCGACTAGTGTTTTATAGCGTGCTCTCAAAAACGAATCGGTAAATATAAAACGGATTTTTCTTTACTTTTTCTCGGGATTCAGATGTTTGTCAGGCGTAAGTCTCTTCGATCCTTCCTTCATCAGGTGGGGAAAGAGGTAAGAGAGGGAATAAAGCTGGTCATATGCCGTGAAGACCTCCCAAAGAACCCACGCTGGGTAGAGCAAGGATACCCATACGCATCGTGCTGGGATATTGATGAGTTCTTCAGTTCAGCGACCAAAGCTGGGCCTAATACAACGCTCTACAGCGAGGCTAGGAGGATCTTCTGGGAAGCATACTGGCGCCTCTTGGGGCGCTACAAGAGGGGAAGACCGTTCTTCGAGGTGTATGAAATAAGAAAAGGAGAGATGAGACCGATCGTCGAGAAGGAGGAGTGGGTTCTGAGGAACATAATCCTTGCCGCATTCTCACACGACCTAGTACCGCCCGAGGCAAAGAGGCAGACATACAAGCTTTATAGAGAGCTCTTCGGTTCACCAACAAAATAGGACAGCTATTTGACAAAGCTTTATATCCCTCATAAGATACTATCTTTCGGGGTCAGTAGTGGAAATTGACGAAGCTAGGATGCTCGAACTGACTGAAAAGATGTCCAATATAGTCTCATCCTTCCTGAGCATCCTTCTGATCATGCAGTTATTCGGAGACCTCCTCGGGGTAAACGTAGTAGAGCTTTTGAAGTCCG
>Ga0180301_10003689_pt1 | contig 11932 bp, 14 predicted proteins | sample GuaBasSediGuay16_FD_121797 | JGI IMG/M metagenome (GOLD analysis project Ga0180301, IMG submission 121797) | Subseafloor sediment microbial communities from Guaymas Basin, Gulf of California, Mexico - Guay16, Core 4569-2, 12-15 cm | ecosystem: Environmental > Aquatic > Marine > Hydrothermal...
CTTAGATCTCTGGAAAAGATCTTCAAGCTTGAGGAATTCTATTTTGCCTTGATGTCTGATCGGAACACATCGTGAACCTATCAAGCTGTCTGAGGCTGAAGAGATCATTATCCGTTTTAGCTTAGGGAACTCCTTGATTATCTTCTCCTGGTATGGGTATGGATCTACCTTGAACACTTCCCTAAAGAACAAGACTGGATCCTTATACCACAATAGGAGCTGGAACTTGATCTTCCCAGACACTTCAAATGTAGATCGCCCTTCACTAGTCATTTTTGGATCCCTTGACTTTCGGATATTCATCCCATCGTTTCTTGAACTCCATCACATACTCATTTGGTAGGGGCTCAAGAGCATAGACTACCCGTTCGTAGATCTCATCCTCAGAGACAGACTCCTCAAGCTTGATCTTGTCTGAGAACTTCAATAATAGCTCTATAGTATCATTGATTTTTGATATGATCTGTCTAGCCTCATTCCTCTGCTCTGGACTATCCATCTCACTTACTCTCATCAGCTGCTCATTCAGGATCTCCAAGTTCTCCCTTAATGCCCTAGCAACCTTGATGTCCTTATGGATCTCCTCTCTTAAGACACTAGTCCTCAACTTGGAAGCTTCAAGCTGAGCCTGAAGGAGCTCCTCAACATGAAACCTAAAGTGTCTAGACAAAGTTCCTATTGAAAGCTTCTCTCTATACTTGTTCCATGCATACTCCTGTATCTCAGATAGCTTAAGATGCTTCTTCAGTCTTAGCTCCTCATACTCTTTTCTATGTAGAGAATAACACACTTTACACTGTCTTCCCAAAGCTACCACCCTACCCATAAACAAACACTAAATGTGCCTTAAGTTCCTGGTTGCTCTGTAGGACTATAGTGTGACCACTAAAGATATGATAGTACGTTCCAACTGCATCAGTACAGACAGCTGCAAAGCTAGTATAAGTACCAGGTGAAGTGTAAGGGGCATCATTTTCAACATCTAAGGTATTATTATAGACAGCATTAACTGCATCCCTCTTGTCCTCTGATCCATTAATGTCTACTGAGACAGTGCCTACTGGATAATATCCTGAGATCCCACCTAGCCTTCCAGCTGTTACAGTGTTCCCAGCTGAGTTCAAGCCACTAAATCCATAGTAAATAGTTAAGACTAGCCCCTGACCAGACTCTAGGGGTATGTTAGTTGAGATCTCATTGTGATTAGCACCTGTGTATGAAGAGTTGCCTCCAGCAACCAGATCATAAGTGCCAGCTGTGGTGAATGTACCATCTGTCATCACCTTTAAGGATCCATTCTCTATACTATTGGTGCTTGGCAAAGTAGCCCAAGCTCCATTCACTCTTGCTCTTACTTCATTAATTGGATATTGACTTCCAACATTCCCTACAAGCCTAGCAACTTGCTCCTTGCCCCATGTAGTGAAGGCATCCTCAAACAGAGGTATAGCAGTCAAGATTGTATGTCCAGTTAGCAAATCCACTATGGAGTACTCAACTGATTCTCTAAGCCTAATTGGAAACCGTACTTCCAGCTTATCATCTATGATTGACTGAATCTCCATTCCTCCTCCACCCACCATTCCTGTCCAGAAGAGATGGACACATCAACAGTGATGGAATTGAAAATGTCACCTGAAGTTGAGTTTCTAGTCTTAACCCAAGTGTAGTGTCCAGCTGTGTCCCAAGGATGCAATGAATTGCTTACCCTAAGAGTTGCTCCAGAGTCACTTCCAACTATTACAGTGTTCTCAGTGCTCACTGTAGCCCCTATATTGGAGTATATCTGGTTGATCGGGTATCCAGTCCCAACATTCCCAAGCAACCTCACTATGTTTTCCCATCCCTTAGCCAAAACAGTATTGTGGTCATCCCTACCCAGTATCTTCCCTAATATCCTCTCTAGGAATCCCTTTCTAGCTCCCAAGTACTCATCCCTTATAATCTTCCCTGTTCTTTTGTCTCTTATCACAACTCTTATGCTCTCTTCCACTTTGACATTCTCTTTCATGCCTTATCCCTCATTAATTATGCCTCTATCTTCTCTAATAAAGCTAGGGCTGACTTTCACTCTTAATTTCATTCCTAATTGCATCTAAGTAATGCCTGCTTAGCTCATAGGCAGCTGGGGTGTATGGTCTCCTAATAAGATCTCGTAGGACATTAATGGCATCTAGCAAAGTGTAATGAGCTTTAACCAGACGATCAACAGCTCTAATCTTAGTAGCTAGCTCATTTGAAGTGTTCTCAATAGAAAGGTTCCAATTATAGAACAGCAGCATACACACTTCACAGAAATCATGAAGGTACCTTGAAATGTACTCTCTTGTTACCTTGTCAAGGAGAAAATTGGTTATCTTATTGACCTTACTGAGATCCCCTATTATCTTAGTCCCAGATGCCATTCTCTCCATGTCCTCAATACACATTTCAATAGTCTCTTTTGCTTCTCCACTTAGCTTTCCAAATAGTCTGCTAAAGTCCCTAAACTTCATCAAGTACCTCACTCTATTGGCACACTTGTAGAAATTGTTTAAGCTCATAATCTCACCTCCCATTTAATATCTGACCTTATAAGTGACCATAACACTCTCTTGAAGGTGTCATAGCTGTGCCTTTTATTGATTTCGTTAGAGATATGGAATGAGAATTTTCCTAAGTCATGATCAGTCCTTAACCATTGGACCAATGACTCTAAGCTCCTAAACTCATAATAGAGTCCCCTAGCCCAGTCTATCCAGTGACAATTGGGGTAGTCTCGTTTGTTAGTGACCAAGGGAATAGTACCACACTGCATAGCCTCTTGGAGTGTCAGCATGAAAGGCTCATATCCCCTATGAGGAACTACAAAATACTTGTACTCATTGATCGTATCAATGAGCTTCTCTTCAGGTAGGTATCCCTTGTAACATCCACTCTCTAGGATCTTATCCTTATACTCATTGTCACATGGGATCTTCCCATAAAGATCAATCTCCTGATAAAGATCCAAAAGCTTCAGATCAAACTTGTGAGGAAGAAGGTTACCCCAATACAGGCATTTTTTTGATCTTTCATTCCAAGGTATCCTAAGCTTGAATTTTGGGTTGCATGGATGATACATTGGGATCACATTAGGCTCTCTGATCTGATAAGGGACATAATCGAGGTTTAAGATGTAGTCCATCCTGCAAATGAAACGCTTAATGAGATACAATTGATCTTTGCTGTAAGCCCTTGGCTTCTTAAGGCTAGAATAGCAGTGATTCAACAAGATAACCCTAGACTTGAAAGCCAAGTTATAATAATAGACAGCTTCTAGCACTCTTGGGAAAGCCTCATTTATGATTATCACTTCTGGTCTAACTTTTACCAGCTCATCAAATAGGATGAAAGCTGGATTCTGACGTGAGTACTCTATTGCTTGAGGGATCATTGACCTAACAGTGTCTCCAGTCCTCTTAATGCCTCCACCAACATCCAAATTGAAGTAGAACATCCTCATTTCTTGATCTCACCTTCTAAAAACTCTATGCTGCTTCTTTTCTCAGGGGTTACAAGGCTCTTCAAAGCATCTAGCAATCCAAGATCCTTCATCTTCTCAACATAACAATAGAGCTTCCAGTGCTCCATCTCACATACAGTTGGAATGGGAGTGAAGAGATCACCAGTAACCTCATATTGTGATCCAAGACATCCCTTTCCACAAAGGTACTTTACTGGACACTGCTCACAATATGGGAATGTGTTAGCATCAAATGTTAATATGGCTATCCACAAGTCTGGATTAACAGCTCTCACCCTTATAATCCGTTTATCTTTAACTTCAAACTCTCCTAGCTTAAACTGAGGGTATGAAGTCCTATGACAGGGGAATATAGCTAGGTCATGAAGTCTAACATTCATTACTGACTGAATTGAACATCCTATTCCCCTACCCACTCTAGTAACAGGGTTGCTTAGGATGTTAAACCCTTTCATTCTAAGAATAAAGTCCAATAGATTACCCCTAGTCTTCTTGTAGCTCCAGTCCAATAAGAACTTAATGAACTCTCCTAAATGATAGATCTGCTTCCTGCTCCACTCTACATTCCTAACTTCCAGCAAATACAGGTTCCACCAAGGGATATTATGCTTCTTGAACATGCTTTGGAACCATAGGAAATTATCCCTCCAATTCTCTATTAGCTCCGAGTACACCATTGGATGAAAGCCATATCCAAACTTAGAGCAAATAGTGAAGACTCTATCATAGAACTTGTCATCACGTGGATCCACTTTGTATCCTTTGATCGGTCTATTGGCTTCACAGTACTTACCATCTATGGATGCACTTAACAACAACTTAACATCTGAAGCTTTAGCTTTAGAGATTAAACTCAATACTTCCTTCTCTATCTTCGGGTAGAGGACAAATGTAAAGTTGGTTGGGATCACTATGGATCTGCTTCTCCTCTTAATTAGCTCCCCTATGATCTTATGACACACATCCTGTATTAGAGGCTCACCTGAGAATAGCTCAAAGTGAGGTCTAAATTTATTTGAGTCTAACCAGTCAAGTAACATTAGAGTGTTTTTATAGATTCTCCTTGAGTCAGCTTCTGGATAGAGGTACTTCCCATAACGAGCTAGGTAACAGTACTTGCACTGCTGGTTGCATTTAGCATTCACATAGAGCTCTACCCTTGACCAGTTAGGATACTTCTCTGGATCTCTAAATCCCTTAAAGAATGTCCTTTCAAGGAATGACTTGATCAGCTGATTGTTCTCTTCCTCAAAGCTCATTCAACACCCTCCTATCTAACTCTTCAAAGGCTCCATTACAGAACAATCTAACCAAGGAGACAGGAACCAAATGGATGGATCCACAATTCAGGAGGCTCTCCATTGGACAGTCAAGACCACATTGAGTGAAAATAGCAAACTTCAAAGCTAGCCTCTCATCTTGATATGCTGGTGAGATCTGCTTGGCAGCTAACAGCTCCTTTATCTTCGACATTACCATTGAGATGTCCAACTTCCAGAAGTCATGATGCCCCCTTAAAACATATTTCATCCTCAATGGATCCCTACAGATATACCTATTCACCAGATCAATATTCCCCCTTCTAAAATGTGACACATCCCAGTTCTCAATATTGCTGGATAAGACAGAATCTATATACTCCTTCTTATTGAGGTAAAAGCTCCTATGACAAATGTGGAAGCTACCATCAAACCCAAAATTGCTGTCTCCTCCAGAGCAAGTGAACATCCGTTTCTTGTGGAGCTCATAAGCAAAGTCATACACCCTTCTAAGCCTGTAATGGTAAGCTGTCTTGAGGTTATGCTCATAGCAATTCTTAATGAACTCACTAAAGATCTTACCATCCGTAGAAGTGTACTTCCCTGGAACCATCATGGTAGGGCAGTAAGTTCCCCTAGCAATTGTTATGTTCTTGTTACTGTTTAAAGCCACTAGCTTGTTCTCTAAACTTACAAAGTACTCAACATATTCATCTATTAGAGAATGGTTCTCATTCATCTCCTTTAGGTTCTCTATGGTAAGGGTGGACTTAAACCGTACTTCAACAGCTGTCTCTCCAAGATCAGTATTCTGTAAGCTGCTAATCAAGTCCTGTAGGTTGCTTGGTATCTTTTCAGATGCTCCCTTCATCCTGTTCTTGTCAGTTATGAAGCTAGGTCCATCCAGTGATACTTGTACTCTAATCTTGATCTTTCTAGGAGCTATCTTTAGGATAAAGTCCCTTATGACTTGAGGATTGTACATCATAGAGGTGGAGAACGAGACAGTTTCTAAGTCTAGGATACTTAGAAGCTTCTCAATATTGATCTTATCTAGAGTCAAAGTAGGCTCAGTACCCCAGAATCCAATATGTTTTACACTCATCTTAGAAGCTTCTTCTATCAGGCTATCCAAGTTCTTCACTAGCTCATTGTGCATCCTGGTCATCATTGGAGTCTTTGGAATATAACAATATTTACAGTTGAATGGACACCAAGCTGTAGTTAATATTTCAAGAGATTCTATTTCATTCTTCATTTTAGAACACCGTCACATCATCATAATCACGATAAGTGTTATGATCGTCAGAATAATAAGTCCCATAATGAACACCTTTATCAACACTATAGTTAGTCGATACTACACCAGAATCATATCCAACATCCTCTGACACATCATTATCTGAATATACTCCACTATCTACACCAGAGAAATGAGTATCATGATCATCATAATGATAAGTGTCATAATCTGCATCAAGTACAGTCCCATGATCACCAACTTGATACGATGAATAATAAATTCCTTCATCGCCAGTATAGTGATCTGTATTAGCTCCCACAAAATATGAGGTGTCATCACCTGGATTATGTTCACTATCAACTCCAGTCCAGTAAGTTTCCCAATCCTCAAAATAGTAGCTATTATCAACCCCTGTTTCAGCTCCACTATTTACAGGATTTAAATCACTATCAAGATCAGATGGATAGTAAGTAGTATTGTAAGAAGAATCATGTGAAGCACACATATTATCATAAAGAATATCAGTCTTATCTCTGATCTCATTAATATCAGCTGCATCTATTGAAGCTCCAGAAGAGATATCCTGTGTCCAAGTGAATCCCATTCTCTCACCTCAAATATAACTCATATCATACAACTCATTATGGTCTCCATAATAATAAGAGTCCACTCCATCTTCATGAGTACTGCAATAGGAAGTATAGTCAGAATATTTCTCAGCTGACTCATCACCAGAATTGTACCCTGTATCAGCTCCACTATATATTCCACTGTCATTACCAGACTTAACTCCATCATAGTAGCTTCCATCATAACCAAAGTCATGAGTGTCTTTGTCATCTGTGTAATTAGTTGCGTTAGCTGAGTCTTTGACACCATCATAATGTGTTGAATAGTCAGTAAGCCAATCTGAAATATGTTCCCCACTGTAATTTGAACTCTCATGATCCCCTAAATGATCAGTGTTCTCATCATTATAGTGAGTATCAAAATTTTGGTAATTATGATCATTGTTGTCATCATTATAATGAGAGCTGTCATGATCATCCTTATCTGAAGTCTGGACTGCATTATTATAAGTTGAATAGTCAGAGGCATCATGGGAAGGACATCGATTATCCCATCCATAATCAAGTCGATCTCTAAGCTCCTGGAAATCAGCTGACTCAATGGGATCACCAGCAGACACAGGTAGTTCAACCCATCCAGCTCCAGTACATCCAGGATAGTTGATCCCCAGCTCAGAATAAATAGTATCGATATTGTCCTTTATCTCATTAACATCACTATCCTGTATATCTGTTCCAGACGTTATAGTTCTACTCCAAGTGAACCCCATATCATGCACACTCCAAATGTGCAGGTACACATCTTATCTCTTTCTCTGATACTTTAGTAACTAAAAGGACTAACTTATCATTTACTTTGAAATGTTTGTTGCATATAGGACAGATCAGATCTTGAAAACAGACATCAGCATAATGAGCTGTACCATAGAAGTTATTGGCATACACAGCATTCCATTTGAGATCCGAAGATCCTAAATTATAAGAGCTACCAGTTAACGGCAAGAGAGATTGATCAACGTTAGAAATGTTCCTTAGGACTCGACTACTAGAAATAACTTCTGTTCCTCCAATCTTTAATGATAGACTGTCGAAATGATCATCTGTCTTGAGAATATTAGAGCCTGATCTGTATAGGTTAGTATCACCACCAAAAATAAGCTCCCCACCCAAATACAATCTATGCCATTGATTAGAGGTAGAACCAAGATTTCTTGTACTATTACCATCTGGTATCCAGTCCTGAGCTACTTGAATAATATTTTGTAATACTCTTGAATTAGTAATTACTGTAGTACTATCAATTTGCAAATATGTTAAGTTCAGATAGTCACCAACATTATTCCCTATCTCGGATAGTAGTTCACTCCAAGTGTCAAAGGGCATCCTAGTCCAGTCAATCGATGGAATTCTAGCTAAATCTAAGACTCCTGAAGTGATCTTGGAAGCATCTAGATTCGGAATCCTAGCTACATCGAAAACTCCGCTTGTAATTATACTGGCGTCAGCAGAAACGTTCTGCAAAACCCTTCCGCTTGTGATAACTTCAGTTCCGCCAATCCTCAAGCTTCCGAGGTTGCCGTAACCAGCTAACTCTAGATTTCTCCATCTATAGCTTGCCGAGCCGAGGTCGTAGGCGTTGTCTGTTCGTGGTTGTATGGTTTGAGTTGACATAGTGCCAAAAATCGTATCCCCAGTTTTTCTTACATAATAGGGATAAGGGGCTCTCGGGGCGTAGTATATTATGCCATACAGATACCAATATCCACTTGTTGCGACTTTATTTGAGAAAGTTATTCTGAACCCTTTCCACGGGGTATATGTCGGATACGGAGCATAGTTATGAAGTCTTTCAGATACTTGCATGTATCCTATGTCGAAATCCACAGGAACTTCAACCCATACATCATCGTTCCTTTGGACTTCAAATTTAATGTTGTTGTATCCTTTGCCTCCGTGCCATATAACCACGAGTCTGATGGAGCCAACATCAGTTGTTACGGGCATAGAGCCAGTTACGGTTAAAATTAGAGGGTCAGCCGCAGTGCTTAAGTCTATACTCATGTAGTGGTCGGTCATATCTGGATACCAAATGCTGTTTGTACCAGTTAATCCAGTGGTATCGTTCCAAGAAACGCTATAGCCTCTTAAGTGAGCCAGATATAACGCATTAGGTTCAAAATTATATAATACGAAATTTCCTGCTTTATATCGCAAGTCAAAAATAAAGTTGTGGAAAATTCTATTAGAACTCAAGACTTCAGTTCCACCTATTCTAAGAGCTAAAGCATCAAAATTATCATCAGTCTTTAAGACATTAGCATCCGATCTATAGAGGTTGGTATCTTCTGAGCTTCCAAATGTTATAGTCCCTGATTTCTTTAATGGATTACCATCTAGATCAATATAAGTAGGTCTCAAGTAGATAGTATTATCTCCAAGATCAAATCCACTCTTCAAAATAGAAAAAATATAGGAGTCTAAGTTAGAAGTGTCTAGTAAATGGATCTTCCCAGTTCTAATGTCATACTTGAAGTCTATCAAAGCTACTCTCCCTTTCTCTTCCTCACATTACTACTTTTCTTTTCTTCTTTATTAAGTTCTGCTATAGCTAATCCAAGGCGTTGAAGATCATCCATAGTATTCTGAAGCATCCATATAGCTGACTGTAAGTTCCTAGCTATCTTCTCTATCAAGATCCCTATTTGTTGTTCACTCATTCACCTCACCTTCTATCTTAATTTTGCTTCCTACTAAATGTTTAACAACCCTGAGCTTTTCTTTATCTTCTTCTTCCTGCCTTTTAATAGTAGCTAACATCTGAGTACGTTCTTTGATCTTTTCTTTTAAGAAAGACTCAAGCTTCTTCTTAGATAGTGATTTAAGCTCTTGAAATGGAATATTCACCCCAAAGCTATCAGACTCTGAGCTTAGAATAAGAAGAGCTGTGCCTCCCTTAATTCGTATTTCTTTAATTTGATACTCCAATTAATTTCACCTCCTATTTAGCTAATGGTAACTTCACCATAAGTCTTTACCTCTGATCTTTTAATGTCAAGAGAGGGGAACATCTTGGAGGGATAACCAGATATAATATCAAGTGAATATTCATAGGGATAAATTTCATAATATAAGAGTTCAGCTGGTGAGGTTACCTGTAAGAGCTTTAGGTTATTCTTGACCTCTTCACTCACACTGATGCTCTCAAGCATCCCTGAAAGGTGAAGCTTAAGAAGCCTGCTGATGGATGTCTCCTCCACTAGCTTAAGGAGGAAGCCTCCTATCCTATCAAGGACATTAACTGCCTGCTTAGCTTTGAAGGTAAAGAACAGGGATTCACTTATCTTTATGAGCTCAGGGAGCCTAATTTTAAAATTTGATAATCGGGCAACATCAAGGTGGTCATGACAAGATAGCTTGAGAGCAATCCACTCAATCATGAAGACAGTGTTCTTCAGCATCAAGAAGGACTTGTTCTTGACGTGGACAAGTATCCCCTCAATAGGCTTTAGCTCCAGCTCTAGCTTTGAGAAGATGTCAATTATTGTCTCATAGAGAATACAGTTTAAGACTATTCGCTCAACCATCAAAACTGTAGCTTTCAATCTTAAGATTAGCATAGTTAGAACATGTAGGAGGATGGATTCTACATAGAATATCAGCATTTTAAGCTTGGAAAAGATGCTCTCTTCCTCATGGAAGATATACCTTAGGATTATGCCATCTAGCATTGAGACAGCAACTTTTAGATTGACTCTAAAATTAATTAACTCACTTAGGAGTATATCCTCAAAAGATCGTATCTTAGCTTTGAACTTAGCAAGAATGGTTCCAGCCTCTCCTCTTGAAGTGGAAAAGATCAGCTGCTCAACAATTGAGACTAACCCCTTAAAATCAAAGGAGAGGAGAGTAGACTCCACTACCGAAATTAGCTCATATGTTTTCCGTTTGAGCTTTGCTGCCCAAATGCGAATTCTAATGGGATTCACTATAGGCAATCCTAGTCCTCCACTATTACCTTCCATCCTCTAGGCAGCTTTCTCTTTATCCTCTCTCTCAATGTAGTCCGATCTACAGACTTTAGCTCCACATGCTTCTCATTTATGGTGATCTCTATCTCATTGCCTACCTTCCTAACTGTATATGGGGCATCACCTATGATATTCCGTACTATCTCCTCTGGATCAGCTCTTTTTATTTTGATCTTCAAGCTTTCCACCCCTGAGCTATGTTGAACCCCTCTACAGTCACACTCATCCCAGTTGCAGCTAGAGTGTTGGATGAAGCCTCCAAGTAGAACCCTAACATATCATCATCAAATGAGACACTAGTCACCTTCTTCTTCATTATCCCATTAACATAACACCAAGCTACACTATCCTTAGCATCATACACAGCCCATAGATCTATGGTGTCACCAATGGAGTATGTTCCAAGTGCATCTGCAAAGATATGACTAACACTAGAGTTTCCCCAGCAGAAATAGATTGTCCCATTCGGAGCTAGGTTGAAGCCATAATAATTGGGACCAGTAGAAGAGCTGAAGCTCCCAAGTGTGATCCTAAATGCAGTTCCAAAGTCAGGGTTAATTACCCCAGAGTTCACTATTACTCTAGCTCGTAGACCAGAATTTATGTCTGGTTTTATGATCTGACCAGAGGACTTGGGGTATATCTTGCACTCTGTATCAGCAACATTTGGCTCTCCAGTGTATAGCTTGAATGTTGGACCAAAAGTGATTGATCCATATCCTCCAGAGGAATAGATGATCTCATATTGACTCTCATCTGGAGCCACAGCTGTGACAAACCTTTGATCAAATAGGACATACCTTGGGAACTCAAGAGCTGCTTCCCAAAACTCTATCTGCTCAGATCTGGAAGGGATAGCTGCTGAGGGAAGTTTAGCCCGTTTCCAAGCCTCAATGTTCCAAGCAAAAGCCTCCAGCTGATTCTTTAATGTTGCAAACAGCTTTTCAGGCTCTGGTATCCACCTCTCTGAGAATGAGAGGTAAGTGTGTAGATCTAGCCCTTCGACTTCATGCCTTATGCTCCTCAAAATAACTGGTATGGAGCTCATCTCAGCCACTGATATGGTGTACTCATATCCTATTTCATAAGTGAAGTTCCTTATTGTCTCCACATCAGAGATAACTCGTACTGGGTCTTTGTAGACATCGACTATTATGCTAGCCATGAACCTACATTTCTCATCACTGTCAAGGGAATAGTCTGGTCCTTTTGGTACACCATCTCTCCTACCATACTTTGCTATTGAAGCTGCATCCTCCACAGTACCAGAGTAGTGTACCTGTTCAATCCTCATATTGTCTATCCAAGCTTCCTCTCTCCCAGTAAAC
>Ga0180301_10003690_pt1 | contig 11930 bp, 13 predicted proteins | sample GuaBasSediGuay16_FD_121797 | JGI IMG/M metagenome (GOLD analysis project Ga0180301, IMG submission 121797) | Subseafloor sediment microbial communities from Guaymas Basin, Gulf of California, Mexico - Guay16, Core 4569-2, 12-15 cm | ecosystem: Environmental > Aquatic > Marine > Hydrothermal...
ACCCCTTGACCGCCGACTCCAGCTATGAGGATGTTATACTTCTTCATGCTTTAGCCTCCTCAAGGATTGAAGCGTTCCTCCAGATCTTAGTCCTTGTTATGGCGCACCCCTTACAGAGCTCCTTGCAGACGCCGCAGTTCACACATCTTGCAAGGTCTATCTTTGAAACTTTATTTCCTTCAAACTCGTCTACCGTTATGGCTGGGCAGCCGAACTCCTTCACACACTCCTCACAGAATATGCAGATGTGCTCTGCGACCTCGTAGTACTCTTCAATTCCCTTCCTCAGCTTTTCTTCTTCTATCTCCTTCATACGTCTCTTAGTTTGGAGTATGCACTCCTGACGGGAGACGACGACGCGGACTCCGCTCTGCTTAAAGGCCTCGTCGAAGACGGAGATGGCATGGTTAAGGTTAAAGGGATCAATCACCCTCACGTAGTCTACCCCAAGTGCCTTGCAAACCTCGGCTATATCTATCGCCTTGGCCTTCCCTGTGGCTGAGAGGCCGGTTCCGGGGTGGGGCTGGTGTCCTGTCATGGCAGTCCACCTGTTATCCATGACCACTATCAGTATGTCTGCGTTGTTCCAGACACAGTTGAGGACGGCTGGCATGCCTGTGTGGAAGAACGTGGAGTCGCCTATGAACGCGACCACTTTCTGTTTTTTACTCTTGAAGCTTATGCCTGAGGCGATGCTTATTCCAGCTGACATGCAAACCATGAAGTCGCTCATGTTAAATGGCGGAAGCGTCGCGTTAGCGTAGCATCCTATGTCGCCTCCCCACACCACGTCGTACCCTTTACCCTCTATGGCCTTTTTAATGGCATAAAGGGTCGCCCTGTGAGGGCATCCGGGGCAGAAGCCCGGGGTCCTCATAAGCAAGAGGTTGGTGAAGCCTAGCGTCTTCATGGCTAGTTCTTGAGGGTTTACCGGGGACTCTACACCGAAAACTTTGCTGTACGCCATTACGGCGTCGTCGACGCTCAGCTCTCCTGCAGGGGAGAAAAGTGCCTTTCCAACTATTTTGACACTTAAACCCTCATCATACGCTATCTTCTTCAGCTCGTCTTCAAGGAAGCCTTCAAGCTCCTCCATCACAACTATCGTGTCAAGGTCCCCTGCGAACTCTGCTATAAGCTTACGGGAGAGAGGGTATGCTAAACCCAGCTTAAGGATTGGAACATCGTATATTTTTAGCATGTCTAAGGCTTCGAGCGTGTAGTTGTACGAGACGCCCGAGGTAACTATACCTATTCTTCCCTTCCCTTCAAGGATCTTGTTAAGGGGGGTGTTGTAGGCGTACTCCTCTGCAATCCTGTTCATGTTCCTGAGGAGCTTTTGCTTGTTTGTAACGGCTATAACCAAGGCGCTGAAGTACTTAGCCCAGTTCTTTACGAAGTACCCTTCCTCCTTCGGTGGCTTAAGCTTTCCAAGGGTTACGGCTCCGAGAGAATGACTTGTCCTAGCTGTCATGTTAAGCATAACGGGCACGTCGAACTCCTCTGATATGTCGAAGGCTGTAATGGTGAAGTCCTTACACTCCTGCGGGTTAGATGGTTCCACCACCGGCATGTGAGCGTGCAGCCCATAGTACCTATTATCCTGTTCGTTTGTGCTTGAAATGCAGCTTGGGTCCCCACCATTAACTATTACGAGTCCACCCTCCGCCCCTACTCCACAGTAGCACAGCGTGAAGAGGGGGTCTGAAGCCACGTTCATGCCAACCATCTTCATGGCGCAAAGGGAGCGGACGCCACTCCAGCTAGCCCCGATCGCGTTTTCCAGTGCAACGTACTCATTCGTCGAGTACTGAAACACAAGTCCAGGAAGCTCCTTGGCTACTTCAGCCAGTGTGTCGCCAACCTCGCTGGCAGGAGTCCCCGGGTAAGTTGAAGCAAAACCAACACCAGCCTCCAGAGCTCCTCTCGCAACGGCCTCGTTTCCAAGAAGCAAAACCTTCCTTCCGGGCTCATCGATGAGAACATCACTAACCAAGTGGAAATCCTCCCTACAAGTTGTTTCTAGCAGGTTTATTCTAAAAGACTAGAAGAACAAGAGAGCCTTTAAATTTAAGGGTTACCCGGATCGGCGGGGTGTTAGGAGGGATGCTAGATCCTTCCTGAGGTCTTTTCCCGGAACAGCAGACCTAAAACCAGACGCCAACCGTTTAACGTCGTCTAAGCAGGGATACTTCTCCAAGAACATTTCCCAAAGAAACTTGGCAATGTGAACAAATGGCTGGGATGACAACATCTCCCTTAACTCGCTTGGTGTCTTGAAGCCGCTTCCCTCCGGGTCCACCTCGCTCCCGAAGGCAGGGGTGCCATTTATAAGTGCTAAGAAGGCGTAGTTCACTTCATTGTCTTCCTCGTCGTAGATGGGGCCTGTGAAAAAGGAGATTTCCCCGTCTACGCCCATTTCCTCTAGAAGTTCCCTCCTTGCAGCCGAAGCCAACCCGGTTAGGCTTGACGCTTCATGAGGAGAAACGTGGCCTGAAGCCGTATCAGTATACTTTCCAGGATTACTCTTCTTAAGTTTAGATCTTTTCTGAACGAGGAGTAAGCCGTCCCTGTTAAAACCCAGCACCCTCACGACAATGTGGGGGACATTGAACCTGTGAGCTTCCCCCCTACTTAAAGGGTAAATTATAACGTTTCCACCTTCCAGCTTAACGCACGCAACGAGCTCTTCCTCATCATTCATCCTTCACACCAAACCGGGAACCCTATATGTGGGTTAGAGTGCTACCATTCCCCAATCACATGCTCCACGGGTACGTAAATCCTTTCCTTCCTCATAAATACACTTTTCCTTACGGGAAGGATCATGGCTGTGGTACGACCTCCCAGAGGGAGGAAGCCTGCCCTCCTAACCTGCATTTTAACCGTTGACGTTACTGCAGTAAGAATTAACGGTACTCTCAAAGATTCCAGCTTTTCGGTAAGGGAAACTACGACGGCCCCCACACGTTGAGGGTTTAAGTATACTACCGTGCCAATAAGCCCTACCTTAAAAGTCTTTCTTCTACCCCTCATCAGCCTTACCGAGGCTGTCGCCGCAGCTCCTTCATTAAAAGCTATAAGATCGGTTCTCGAGAAAAAACTCCTGTCAAGTTTACTATAAAGATCCATTGTTCGCCCTATCTCGTTGAACACGTGTTCCGCCCGGTCAGGACTCAACGCCTCCGAATCTAAAGGCCCAGATGGCCTCCTCTGAAGTGGGGAGAGCAGCTTTAAAGCAAGTTCAGCTCCTCTTACCCCCAACGCATCAGCTAGCCGCCTGCCATCCACCACGCGGAGCATCAAGTCGACAAAGTGCTCGTCCCTGAAACCTAAGCGGCGATACATCCTCCATGCCTTGCTCAGCTTGTCAGCGTAAAGAGCGACGAGCTCTCCCCCCTCCTCTACGCAGAGCCTAAGCGCCTTACTGAGCGTCTTCTTACCAATCCCTTCTCCTTGACGCTCTGGGAGAACAGCGACGTCATCTATGAAGGCTGCCGGAGTAAGCTCCCCTTCAAGGTAAACGTTCTTAAATGTGATGATGGCCGTTGAAACAATACGTCCATGATCCTTGCCTAAGACAGCGGCCACTCGCCTCCAAATCCCATATCTGCCCATCCACTCTCCCCGACTTCTAAGTAACGAGGCAAAGCTCCCCCCAGCCAGGAAGAAGGCCTCATTAAAAACCCTACATATTTCGTTTATATCCTCGCCTGGAAGCTCGTCGAAGAATAGAACCTCAAACCTCATCAAACCATCCTCTAGAGCCCTCAGCATGGCAAGAGGCACTTTAACACTTTAGGCGAAACATCGGAAAAGCAAAAATTGACGTATGCCCGCAAAGGATGATTTGAGCGTTACACTTCCATCATTAAAGCTTCTTCCCGAAAACTCTTAAAGAAAAAGGAGTTAGAGGGGTTTAAAGTATTTTATGTCTAGTATGCTGCCTATCCTGTCTTCTTTCGGTCTTAGAACAGCTTCAACCGTCATGCCCACTTGGACGCTTTCAGGGTCAACCTCGTCCAGTCTGTGGATCATTCCCCCCTCGACACCGTCGAAAACTATTAACGCCCATATTATTGGTTTCTCAAGCCTTGAACCATCTAAGTCAACATAGGATACGGTGAACGTGTAGACAACCCCTCTCAACCCCACGTCAACATAGTCGACGTCGCTTTTAAAGCAGCGCGGACAGAAGGCTTTCGGAGGGAGGGTTTTGCACCCGCATGCCTTGCACACACTAGCCACTATTCTCCCGTTCTCCTTAAGCTCGTGGAAGAACCTTGACGCAGCGAAGCCAGCAGGGTACTCGTAGTAGTTGTCTATGTTGCTTTCATCCCAGTGTCGGGTGATAGACCCGACGTATGGGGGCTTATATGGTTCAGCCATCACAACCCCTCCTACACCGGCTTAAAGTACTTTATGTCGAGGATCGAGCCTCTACGCTTCTCAGGGGGCTCCCAGACGGCTTTAACTCTCATGCCGATCCTTACGTCGTCCGGGCTTACCTCGCCGAGCTTATGCATGAAGCCGCCCCAGTGCCTTACCGTTTTTGAGGATGGGGTTTCAAGCCTTGTTCCGTCAAGCCATATCACAGCGTTGATAACGGGTTTTTCCAGTCTAACTTTCGGGTCTGTTCCAATGTAGGATATGGAGAACGTTGACACTATTCCTGTGTCCGCCACTTCAACCCACTCGTCGGTGTCTTTGAAGCACCATTCACAGAAGAGCCTCGGAGGGACGAGCACTCTCCCACAGCCATAGCAGCGGCGACCCAAGATCTTACCGTTCTTCAACCCTTCAAGGAACGTCCCTAAAGCGTAGCCAGCGGTTCTGGAATACTCAAACATCGCCCTCCACGTTACGAGATAGACGTGCTCCAAGTTCCACTCGGGAATATGAGTCATTAACCCTCTTTTCTCTATGCTTTCACGCAGGAAGTCCTTCTTCGTCGGAGCACTTTTTAATTCAAATTTCTCGTAAAGCTTTTTCAGGTCTGGTGGAAGATGCTTGAAGAATTTATCGACGTCGTCGATCATAGCGTGAACCTCAACCTTCTTACCAGCCATTTTTAAACCCTCCTAACTTCTCATCACGACCACCGTGGCCACCTGCATCAGGTCCCCCCACGCCTGAGCAACACCAACCTTAGCGTTGTCAACCTGCCTCTTCCCAGCCTGATTGCTTAACTGCCAGTAAAGTTCGGCAACCTTCATAGCCCCCGCTGCAGCAATCGGGTTACCAACTCCCTGAAGGCCACCTGATGGGCAGGAAGGATGCTTTCCGTCCCTCTCAAGCTCCCCCTCCTCTAAGAGCCTGGGAGCTAACCCCTGCTTTCCTAGCAGTCCGTCCAGGTGATGTAGCTCCTTGTAGTCGAATGGGTCGTACGGTTCAAGGATGTCTAAGTCCTTTAACGGGTTTGAGATCCCTGCCATCTTGTAGGCTTGCTGTGCTGCGAGGTAAACGTAGTATGGGAAGGCTAAGTCCCTGTTCATCCAGTACTGACTGTCTATGCACATTCCAACCCCATCTATCCAAACCGGGGTGTCCGTGAACTTCTTCGCCACATCTTCTGATGCAAGTATGAGGGTGACGGCGCCGTCCGTTGAGGGGCTTATGTCCAGCCTCTGCACGGGCCAGGCTAGTACGGGGGAGTTAAGGACGTCTTCAACCGTTATTTTCATTCCTAGCTGGGAGTGGGGGTGGTCAAGCGCGTTACGTTTATTTTTAACGGCTGAAAGGGCGATGGTTTCCTTTTTAAGGTTGTGAGCGTGCATGTACCGGTTCATTTCGAGGGCGAAGATCCAGACGAGGTTCGGGCCGAGAGGCCACTCTAGTATGGGCTCGAAGATCGTTTGGAAGAGCTTTTGAGCGTGAGGCACCGGAGGGGACATCTTCTCCCACGCTGAAACCTGGACCATGTCATACAATCCAGATGCGACGTAGTACCATCCCGTTACCACGCATCCGACACCCGTCCCTCCTCCTACAAACTCTCTTATGTAGGGTTTACCGCATGCCCCCATGGCGTCAACAGGGTTCCACCCCTTCATGTGGATTCCGTCGAACGCGTCAGGAGCGGACGCGCCGACTACGGCGTCCACGTCTGCAGGTGTTAACCCGCATGAGTCGAACGCGCGCCTAGTCGCCTCGTAAACAAGTTCACGTGTTGTATGGGGGTTTATGGATCTGAAATCGGTCATCCCAGCCCCTATCACGGCCACCCTCTTTTTCCTAGGCAAGACGCGGGGAAGTTTTGGCGTGTACGTTTGAGCCATCTTATTTCACCTCGCGAGCACAACCACTCCTCCACACTTCACTATTTCAGAGTCGCTTCCAACCGCGACCCCCACTTCAGCGTTGTCAACTTGCCTTCTACCTGCCTGCTGCCTCAACTGCTGAACAACCTCAACAATCCTCTGCAGCCCTGCCGCCTGCGGGGCGTACCCCATGCCTAGACATCCTCCAGAAGCGTTTACTGGAAGCCTCCCGCCTATGTAGAATTCCTCCACCATTGATGGCGCCTCCCCTTTTTTGCATATGCCCATCGCCTCTAGGTACTGTGGTTCTTGATAGGAGAAAGCCTCTGTTACCTCTACAATGTTCACTTGCTTTTTGGGATCCCTTATGCCAGCCATAGTGAACGCTTCCTTGCTGGCATTTTTAACCCAGATGGCTTCACCCCAAGACCAGCTTTCAGGGTAGCTTGAGTCCGTTGCATGCCCCACTCCAATTACCCATACTGGGGTGTCTGTTACAGCCCTCGCCACGTCTTCGGACGCCAAGATAACTACTGCCGAGTAGTCAGCTAGGGGGGCTATGTCTAGCTCGTTAATGGGCCAGAACGCTGGACGGGAACATATCACGTCATCCACTGTCAGTCTGGCTCCGAAGCCTGCTGATGGGTTAAGGAGCGCGTTACCCTTGTTTTTAACGACCACCTCGGCTATCTGCTCCCTTGTCGCTCCGGCGTCGCATATGTAACGTGTCATGTCCATCCCTGCCAAGTAGTAAGGATGTCCTCCGAGAGGCCTGTTGTAGATGGGGTCTAGGGCGAAGAGGAGGACTTCAGGGTAGTTCTTAACGTCCGTGGCTACCTTAGAGTGAGATTCAACTACAACCACGTCTGCAATGCCGCTCAGAATGAGCATGTAGGCGTTTATGAAGGCTATGGTGCCGTCGTTGCACACCAAGTTGTCAAACTTTAACCGGCACCCCACCTGGTCAGGAGTGTACTCGTCGGCAATGCTGATACCAGCGTAGAAGTCGTACTCGTTGGTTAATAGGGCGTCTACGTCGTCCGGTGCCACCCCTGCGTCCTCGTAGGCCTTCTTCGCAGAGGTGTAAATGAGTTCTCTGAAGTCTCTGTCGGGAGTCAGCGGTTTGCTTTCCACCTGTCCTATCCCAATTACGGCTACAGCCTTGGTCAAGTCCACCACCCAGAAAAATTAGAGTGAAAAACAAATATTTTAATTCACAAATAAGAATGTTATGGAACGGGGAACGGCGAGTCCCAGAGGGGTGGAGTCTACCCTTTTAATGAGGGCTGCCATCCATCATCTTATTTATGCTAAGTTGGAAGGTGGGTGTGGGGTTCAGCGGATATAGTCTTTTATAGACGTATGTCCGCTTTGGGACGCATCACCCTTGAAGGTTTTATCCTTCAGGGGCTCGTCCCCTTTCGGGGTAACCCCGGGAGCCCCACATCCGAAGGTGCTTGCCCCGATAGGCAGCCAGGCTGCCTGAGCAGACGGGGCTTCAGTTAAATATGTCTGGGAGGAGGGATATAAACGTGTTGCGGCCGCAGAGCGTCCATTAACGCCTATGAAAAATGTTACTGCTTCGCAAGGCGTCATGACTTTCAGCGTGTGCTCATAGAAAGTCATTAATCGAGAAGGGTGGAAACTTAATATTCAAGGTTTCTGGTTAAAGTGCTTGCAGTTCTCTAAGTGGACGTAGGAGGGTGCGGCTTGCTTTTGATATCAACGGCTAAGCATCGTCTTAGTGAGCTGCTCGAGTTAAGAGGGTGCGTAGATGGGTACGAGCTTGGAATAGGGTACATCAAGGATAACAGGAGGATATGTAGTGTCCTTGGTGAATGGGTGGTTACAATCCACAATCTTCCAGCATTAACTCGTGGGGAGGAGTACTTCATGATGGAGCCGACTGTTAACCCTGAAGCAGCCATTAAAGTGGCTATTAAAATGGTTGAAAGAGTGAGGGGGTTTCTGGATGACTGGAAGGTTTACGGTGTTCACGCTGGGCTAAGGGGGCATATTAAAGGGCCAAGCGATTTCACGGTTAGGGGAGAACTCTTCACGCTGGATGAGTGCATACGTAATATCAAAAGGTTCTATGGGGAGTTAAAGGGCAGGGGGGTGAGTAACATCGCCATCGAAAACATTTATGGGGCAAATGAGGCGTCTCCGGCTGTCGGGGCGGACGAACACGAGCTACGGTTGATTTCAAAGGTCGCCCCACTCCTTCTGGACGTAGGACACCTTGCAGTTAACTGCGCCTACAGGAACGTTCCCTTGGAAAGCCTGAATCTTAAGGGGCTACGCATCGCCGAAGTCCACGTAAGCTTCCTACACCCGAAAATAGAAAAGTTCAATAAGGAAATGCTTGCGAGCACGCCGATGTTCTGGGACCACTACCCTTACGTGCAAACCGAAGTCAACAAGCAGATCTTAAACGTAACCTCCGAAATCGTATCGGAGACGAGGATAGCTACGGCGGAAATAAGCGGAAGCCTAAAGGAAATAAGGGAAACACTAGATAAAATTTCATTCATCAGGGAGCAATAAAGGGATGCGAAGTGATGGGTGAAGCTAAAAGTTTTTGAAGGAGAAAAACAAGGTTTTTATTGGCCCGCCACAGAGTGCACGGGAAGCTAGTGGCCAAGCGATGACCCCGGTGTCCTCCCTGGCGGGCCACACTACTAAGATAAGTCTATTTTTACCCTCAAGAAACACAGCGTTCAAATGATATAATAGTAAACAAAATAAGGGAAAACGGCTCTAAAGGATTGTTACAGAGAATTTGGGGGAGAGCGTGTATGAGAGCAGGAATGGTACTTGCAGGCCTCCTTATGGTTCTAGCAGCCGCGACGTTATTCTTCATCAGCTACAGTCAGCAACACTTAATCTATGATGTCACAACAATGATCGATTTAGGAATTCTTCCCTCGACAATAAGTATTCCAACTTTTTACGGGACAAATACGACGATGGACACCGTGATATGGGCTATTAAGGCACAGTATGGCGGGTTCTTCCTGAACAATATGACGCCAACTGGGAATACAGTCTATGTCTACTACTCTGACGTCATTATCGCAACTTGCGTCATAGTGGGCCTCTTCGGGATATATGCGATGGCTAGGGGCGCCGCCCAGCCCTAAAGCCTCCATTCTCTTTTTATTTATTTGCGTCTTCAAATCAATTGATTAAAGGGATGTTGCCTGGTGATTTTGGCGGGTTCTTGACGGGATGCTTGAAAGTTAGGGTGGATTCGTAAGCTTTTAAAGGGATATTTGTAGGGATGATGTTTGTGGCGAGGTGAATTCCTTGATGGTTAATGAGGAGCTCTGCGGTCTTTGCTCCGGGTGTGCAAGCGTATGTCCCAGAGGAGCAATAACCGTCAGTGAAAGACGATTAATAGTTGATGAGGGGCTATGTAATGATTGTGGTCTATGCGTTAAGGCTTGCCCCGTCGGGGCGATAACCATGGAGAGGCGAGGTGAGTGAAAGGTTGGGAGGTTCGTAGCGGTGAAATATGATTTGGTTGTTGTTGGGGCCGGGCCCGGGGGCACGTCAACAGCGATTTCTGCCCTAAAGGCTGGAGGTAAAGTTTTAATTATGGATAGGAAGACGAACGTTGGAATTCCAGTTCAGTGCGGTGAGGCTGTAGGGAAAACCGGGCCTGGACTGGCGGAGATAGATATTCCCGAGAGATGCATCTTAAATCCAATTAGAGGATTTAAGATTTTTAGTCCGAACATGACCCCTGTGGTCTACGCTAGGAGGGAGGCTGACGGCTACATAATAGATAGACGCGTTTTCGATAAGGAGCTTCTTGCCCGTGCCTGCGAGCTCGGAGCTGACGTGATGGTTGGAGCGAACGTTACAGAGTTAATTTATAGGAATGGGAGAGTTTCAGGCGTCGTTGCACGTCGATTTGGGGAGAAGGTGGAGGTTGAAGCCGAGGTTGTTGTGGGTGCTGACGGGGTTAACAGTACGGTTGCCCGGCTTTCAGGTCTGAGAAAGTTCCTTAAGATTAGGGACTTGGATGCCAGCGCCCAGTTCGAAATGGTTGGCGTTAAAATCGAAGAAGTGGACTTGATGGAGTTTTACCTCGGTAACAGGATTGCTCCAAGAGGATACATTTGGGTTTTCCCGAAGAGTGAGAACAGGGCTAACGTCGGCATAGGGATCGGCGCGGGGATGGGTGAAAAAACGGCTTTCGAATACCTTATGGACTTCGTGAAGAAGCATCCTAGAGGAAAGGAAATATGCAAGGATGCTAAGCCCATCGAGTTCAGGGTTGGAGCGATCCCTCTAGGAGGACCTAACCCTAAGAACGTAGCTGACGGATTAATGCTTGTAGGGGATGCTGCAGGCCAAGTTCACCCGATAACTGGTGGAGGAATAGGGTACGCCATGGTTTGCGGCAGCATCGCTGGGAGGGTTGCCGTGGAGTGCATCGAGAAAGGGGACACCAGCGAGAAGGCGTTATCCAAGTATGAGGCGTTATGGAGGGAAAGGTATGGAAGGGAGTTTAGCCAGATGCTGGCACTCAGGGAAGTTCTAGAGAGGACCGAAGATGAAGTCCTCGACGAGTTAGCTAAGATCCTCACGGGGGAAAACGTGGTGGAGCTTACCGCCGGGAAGAAGATAGGTATTTTCCTTAAAACAGCTGCTAAGAGAAACGTTAAACTCCTAAAACTTCTAAACGAGCTTAGGAGGCTTCAGCTAATCCAGTAGGGGGATGGTGACGTGGCGGTCAGCTTCAAAGAGTTTGAGAGAATGGACATCAGAGTTGGGAGAGTTGTGGATGCTGAAAAGGTTTCGGGGTCTAAGAGGCTTGTGAGGATCATGGTGGACATCGGAGAAAAGGAGCCTAGGCAGGTTATAGCTGGGATAGCAGATCACATCGACCCTAAGAGCCTTCCAGGCAAAAACGTAATCGTGCTAGCGAACCTTGAACCAAAAAAGTTTATGGGTTTGGAGTCAAGAGGGATGCTATTAGCAGCAGACGTTAATGGAAAACCGGTACTGTTAACCGTCGAGGAGGACGTACCCCCAGGGACGAAGGTCAGATAACGATGGAACGTTTGCACACCCTTAAAAATTTTTTTTATGCGTTATTCGGCGAGTTCGCTCCGTTAACAATATGCTTCCTCGTTTTTTTAACCGTAAACCATGTTTTCAGCTTTAAAATAGGATTTCTGATTCAGCCAGCTTATGGCTACACGTTTTCAGGGCGCCTTATGAGCGTTATTCAGGCATCCTTCTCGATGCTGTTTGGGGAAAGGGGGATCCCCTCACCGGTCTTCTTGCAGTGCGGCTTCCTTCTCTCCCTGCTGGCCATGGCTAATTCCTTAATTGACAGGATAACTCTCTTCATCATATGGTTTTCCTTCGGCTTTGCCTCCATGGCAGCTTCAGGCAAGCCATCATCCACATTTTATTCGACAAGCCTTTTCCTCTTTTCAATGCTTACAATTTTCCTTTGGGGAATTAGCGAGAGGTACTGGTATGTTTGGATGTACCTTGACATTTTCTACTTAAACCCGGTTTTAGCCTTTTTCTCCGAGTACATTGCTATATTGTTAACGTTGGGGCTAAGCTGTCTAGCAGCAAAAAAGGTGATGCCTAGAAAGAAAGGGGAGGAAAGCAAGCCTGTACAAATAGAGCTAGTATGCCCTA
>Ga0180301_10003691_pt1 | contig 11930 bp, 8 predicted proteins | sample GuaBasSediGuay16_FD_121797 | JGI IMG/M metagenome (GOLD analysis project Ga0180301, IMG submission 121797) | Subseafloor sediment microbial communities from Guaymas Basin, Gulf of California, Mexico - Guay16, Core 4569-2, 12-15 cm | ecosystem: Environmental > Aquatic > Marine > Hydrothermal...
AGAGTTGTGGTATTACAAAAAGAAGGAGCAAGAATTAATTAAGCAAATGGAACAAATTGAAAAAGAGTATTTCTTAAGAAAAATTAGTGAAGAATATTTTAACAGATTAATGCTTGAAAACAAAAATAAATTAGCGAAAATTAGAGCAAAAATAGAAGAATTATCTTCATAGTTTGTTAAAAGAAGTGGATAAATTGATTTGAATTGTGCATAACTTTTCTGTTAAGTTAGTAAGAGATAAAAATACGGTATCTTACTGATAGTAGCACCTTAAGTAACTTCAAGAATTTTTATTCCTTCTCTTGTGATCTCAAAAGGATGAATTAGAGTTGAATGATTGACCTGCCTCATCTTCCTAATTGTAAGGGTTCTTTTAAATTCTTCAGCAATCGGAACAAACTCCAGTTTTATTATTCCATCAACAAGGAATTCTATTATTCCCAAAGTTGATAAACCTTCACCAGATTCTGGAATTGTGCCAACAAGAAAAGATGTGACACCCAACTCCTTTAAAGAATTTATTAAGTAAGCAATTGCAATTCTACCAAGATACTTATCTTTGACAAATAATTCAAGTATTGAAACAGAATCAACAACAACTCTTTTTGCATTGATTTTATTAACTAATTCCGAAATCTGATCTACTAAATCATAAATATATATTTTTAAAATTTTTGGTTCTTCTATTCCAGATGTCTGACTTGGAAATTCTGGTTTAATAGCAAGGATTTTTAATAAATTTTGATCTTCCAATTCTTTTAAATCAAAACCAAAAACTGTTTTGGATTCTTCTCTAATACTCTTAGCAGTTTCTTCTGTTAAAACATAAATTCCGGGTTCTCCATTCTTTGCTCCATAATAAATAAAAGAGATGCAGAAACTTGATTTTCCTGTTCCTGTTTTTCCTGTTATTAAGGTTGTTGAATTTGGAATTAAGCCCCCCTCTATTAATTCATCAAATCCAGAAATGTATGTTCTTACTCTATTCATAATTTAAAATAATTATTATTATATAGGATGGATAAATTAAGAGAAGGTTTTATGTTAGGGGTTGTTTTTGCAATTCTTTTTATAATATTCATTTTGAGTATTTGCCCTTTCTTATTGTCTTATACTTCAATACCAGGAAACGCGATAGTATTATACTCTGTAATTATAACAATTATAACTGCATTTTCTGTGCAGATATTAATAGCAATGGTTTATATTTTTAGCATTTCAAAAAACAAAATGAGTCCAGAAGAAATTAAAAAAGAATTGGATATAAAACTAAAATCAATAGAATGGTCAAGAAATGAGATAAAAAGAAGATATTATAACAGAGAGATTAGTAAAGAAACATTTAATAAATTACTGCAAAAATATGAAGAAGAAGAGATAGAGATAAGAAGAGAAATAGAAAAGTTAAAAAATAAAATTACTTCCCCAAGACAATTCCTTTTCCTTTTACAATAGTATAAGGATGTATTTCTTGGGTGTGATTTGTCCATCTCATTTTTCTTATTGTTAAACCCCTTTCGTACTTTCCACCCATTCCAAGGAATTGCAATAAAATAACACCGTCACAGACAAATTCTTCAACTCCGGCTTTGCTAAGACCTTTGCTGTTTTCTAAAATCTCTGAAGTCAAAAGGCAAGTAATATTTCTTTTTTTTAGAGAAGAAATTAATCTGTAAAGATATTTTCTTGTGGAATAATCATCTCTGTAGTAGAGAGCTGCTAAACTAATAGAATCTATTACAACTCTTTTTATTTTTTCTTTGTCTATTCTGTTTGATAACAAAGGTTCCCATTCCTCTTCCAGTTCATCAGGACCAAGAACCACAATATCTATTTTTAGTTTATCCAAATCCCATCCAAAAATTTTAAAACCTCCTTTTATGCTGTCCACATTTTCTTCTGTTGAAATGTACAAAACTTTCTCTTTGTTTTCTGCACCTTTTTTCAAGAATTGCATTGAAAGAATTGTTTTTCCTGCTCCGGCATTGCCACTAACCAAAGTTACAGAATTTTCCAATAAACCCCCTTCAATTAATTTGTCCAAACCAGGAATTCCTGTGCTGACTCTTTTTGTTTCTACCATAATATAAAAAGTGTAAATATTATAAAAAGAGATGATGAAAAAATAGGAACTGTGGAGTTAAGAATTGGAAATGAAAAGATTATGCTGCCTTATTCAACATTACAAAAAGAAAAAATTTAGTTTTTATTCATGCAACTGTCATTAAGAAAAATCATCTACGCTACTTGCTCAAAAAATAATCCTCTGCTTATGAAGTGATGGTGATTATTACAGTGTTATAATTTATTTTTATAACATCTTACTCCTTCTTTTATCCCTCTTTTTACCTCTTCCATTTCTTCTTCTGTGTACATCAATTCACTAAGAGGACTCTCATTTATTTGTTCTATTAGTTTTTGTTCTATTTTCGAAATATCTTGGTCTTGATCTGAATGTTGTTTAATCTCTTTTTCAACAAGTTCTCTTCCATAGCTTCTTAAGAGTTCTTTATTATTCATTAAAATTAAATAAAATAAAATTTTTTTAACTCTATAGGCTAAAGGAAGGAGAATTAATAAGTATTTTTACTAATTTTCTGTTGCGAACTTAGAATAAGTAATGAGATATTGGAAAGACCCTTGAAATCCATAATCCTTTAGATTTGAATAGTTCATATTTAATTCAAATGAATTATAGAATTTATTATGCAAAGAATATTTCTTTGGCTTTTTTTATTTTTATTTATAGGTTGCGTTTTTGCAAGTCCTCAAGAGAAAATTTTGTTGGTTGAGGATGCTCATTATGATTATAATAATTCTGTTCTTGCCCCTTATTACATCAAAACTTTAGAAACTCTTGGTTTGGATTATGATATTTGTACAGTACCACTTGGGACTGATGATGGACCTGCTTATGATGGAAAAGGTGACTGTAATGAAAATATTGGTGGAATGAAAAACTATGATATAGTTATCTGGTTTACTGGAAATGATTATGGTGATCCTTTTTATACTTTGACCCCTAATGACCAGACAAATCTTGAAACTTTTCTCAATAATGGAGGAAAATTATTCATAACAGGTCAGGATATCGGTTATGATATCGGAGGTACTGATTTCTACAAAGATTATTTGCATGCTTATTTTTGCAAAGATAATACAAAGGATTATTCTCTTGAAGGAAGTCCAAGCGAACCAATAGGAGATGGTTTATTAATAAATATAGATGGCGGAGCTGGAAATCAAAAATACCCTTCGCTGATTTTTTACTATGAAAATGGTAACCTCTATGATAACTCATCATTCTATTACTCAGTTGCGAAAGAATCTATTATTACCGGTCTAGGAAAGATATATGTTGTTAAATGTGATGATGGAACATATATATGGAGTAAAAGTCCATTTGTTTTGCCAGGAGCAATAAAACATGATTCCGGAGGTCCAAATGGTTACAAAGTTGTCTACTTTGCTTTCGGCTTTGAAGGAATTAATACTTCTGAAGACAGGATAAAGGTGATGAATAGAACAATTAATTATCTTGCAGGTCCAAAAACAGAAGGTACAAAAGTTTATGTGAGGAATTTGGATAACACAGGTTGGGAAGATTTAAATATTACTTGCGACCCTTCTGATAATTATTGCTTAAGAAAAGAAAATCCAATAGTAAATGCAACCTGCATAAACAATCAGCTTTTTGGAAATATTACAGGAGCTGAATTTAATTTAACTAATTCAACAGGTGCCACGATATTCACAAACAATTTATCTGCCACAGACGGAAATTTTAATTCAAGTGTAGAGATTGTGAATGCGAGCATCAATGTAAGTAATTTGGAAGGTGGTATCTACACAATTAATGTCCACTGCAAAGATTCAGACAATTACTGGGGGAAGTTTGATAATTATAGTTTTGAGGTTGATACAATTCAACCTTCAGAAGGAAATTTAATTTTAAATAGCAAATATACTAACGATGTTAAACCAAATATTGAAATAAATCTCCGTTTTTCGTGTAGTACCTATCCTGAATTTTGTCCTTATAATATGAGATTTTCATGCAATAATCAAAACTGGACAGATTGGATTCTCTATCAGCAAACCTATTCTAATTTTAATATTACTGATTTAAATTTTGGTTGTAGTTCAATAGATGGAAATAGAACTTTATATTATCAAGTTATAGATGAAGCCGGAAATTTACAAGACGGGACATCAGACTATTCTCAAAAGAATTGGATAATCCTCGATAGAATCTCCCCAAAAATAAACTTAATTTCTCCTTCTCAAGATTCATGGCTTAACACAACCAACCTAACTTTTATCTTTAATTTCACAGATTCACTTTCACCAAATGCAAATTGCTCTCTTTATATTGATGGAATTTTAAATAAAACAAACTCCTCAGTTTCAAACAACACAAACACAAATTTTTCTGTTAATAATCTTGCAGAGGGAAAGCATACTTGGAACATAACCTGCAAGGATTTGGCTGGAAATTTTAATTCAAGCAAAGGAAGTTTTTCAATTGATATTACTCCTCCAAAGATTACAATAGAAAATCCGAAACAAGGAGCAACATATTCAGGTATTGTAAATTTACTAACCACGATTTTAGATTCTGGAATAGGTACAGATAAAGCATGGTATAAGATTGTAAATTCCTCAAATACAAGTCAAGTTTTTGATCAAGGAAATTTAACAGCTCCAGACTTTGATACAACTTGGAATTCCAGCAAGGCAACAAATTCAACAGGAAATTTTACTTTTATTGTTTATGCAAATGATTCTCTCGGAAACTTAAATTCAAAAAATGTTAGTTTTAAAATTGACAATAACAAGCCATCAGCCACAATTGTTTTTCCTAATGAGATTTATCTAAATTGCAATTTCAATTTAAGTTTGAAAGCTGAAAGACCAAGTGGAAACATAACAAACGCAAGTTACTGGATTTATAAAAATCTCGGAGAGACAGTTGCAAATAACACAACGCAGCCAAATTCATCAAGTTTTGAATTTAAAGATTTCATCAACATCTCGGATTGGCAGGACGGTAATTACACAGTAATATTTAATGTTACAGACGGAACAAATAATGCCTCCGCTTCTTCCTGGTTTTTTATAGATAAAACACCTCCAAACTTAACAAACTGGAATTTAAACATAAAAACAGATATTAATTATAATGATAGAAGAATCTATAAAGGTGAAGAAATAACTTTCTCAATTAATGCCTCTGACCAGAGAGGAGTAAATCTAATCTCTGTTTTTATTTCTGGACCAACAAACAGTACAAAGAATTTGACATTGTCTGCTGGAAATTCAACAAAAGGTATTTGGAGAACTTCAATAACTCCAACAACACTCGGAAATTATATCTTCTTTAACTTGAGCGCAGAAGATTCTTTGGGCAATAAAAAACTTTTAAATGAAACAGAAATAAATTTGAGTTTCAAAGTTGTTGAACCATCTATTAAAGTAAATCTTGGAGAAAATAATGAAATTGATGCGGGACAAGAATCCAGTTTTAATTTAACATTCAATTTTAATAAAACAGTTTCTAATCAGAATTTAACTCTGTATGTTCCAGATTATTATACAAATCTTACAAATTGGAATTGCACAAATTGCGAAATTAACAATTTAAATTTAACAACAGATGAAAATATAACAACAATAAAATTAACAACAATTGTACATGCTGGAACTCCAGACCAGGATTTAAATTCAACCTGGAATTTAGAATTTCAAGGAGAAAATTATTCAGAGATAACAAAGATAAAAACACCTTTTTTGAATCTGTCTGTTTTTTGCAATTCAAATTCAAGTTGCATTGTAAATCAAAGCCAGAATTTTAATTTAACTGTTTTGGTAGAGAATATAAAAAACATAAATCACAGCGGAACTGCGAGAGATGTTTATTTAAACTTTTCCTGCCAGAAATTTTCAAATTCAAGTTATTTTGGGAATATAACTTCAGGAAGCAATACTACAAAGAACTGGACAGAAGTTTTTGAAGAGCCCGGAATTTACACTTGTATTTTTAATTTGACAGATTCAACAGGAAAATACACTAAAATTTTTGAAAAAAATATTGAAGTTAAAGATACAGAAAAACCAGAATTTTTGGGAAGGTCATGGACATCAGATTTGGATAGTTTCTCTAGTACAACCAATTCAATAAGTAAAAAATTCAACCAAAATGAAACAATAGAATATTTTGTCAAAGCAAAAGACAATGTTGGAATAAGCAATATTATAATTGAAATTTATAACGGAAGTTATCTAAATAAAAGTTTGAACAGGGAAATTCAATATCAGGAATTTGATATCTGGAAGTTTACAAATAAAACTGATGAACTTGGAAAATATAATATAACAAAAATTTATCTAAACGATACCTCTGGAAACTTAAATATAGAGAATTTAACAGACTTCTTTGAAATTATTGAATTAAATTTAACTTCTTCTCTTTCTAATTCAACAATAGAGATAAACAAAACACAAATTTTCTCCGCAAATATAACCGGAAATGCTTCTGCAATTTCTAAAGTTGAAGCAAAGATAACAAAACCTTCTAAGGAAGTGGACAATGTTACACTCTCAAAACAAAATTCATTATATAAAGGAAATTATACACCAATGGAATCAGGAAATTACTCTGTGAACTTAACAGTGATTTTGGAATCAGGAATAAATAAAACAAACTACCTAAATTTCACAGTTCCTTACGGAAATATTTCTATAAGTGCTGAAAATAAAATTCTTATAGTGAACACAACCTATGATCTACCAATATTTGTTATTCCAGAGAATGGAGATTTATTAAATATTTCTGTGAAAATTAATATAACTAATGAAACAATTATTAACTGCGAAAATGAAAGCAAAAATATTGGAAATATTTCTTGGAAAAATGATTATCAAGGCAAAATTGTCTATTTCTCACTAAATTCTACCCAAATTGGAAACACTACAATAAATATAACTGCTTTTTCCCCAAATCTAAATAAATCGGAAAGCAAAATTATAAATGTTACAGTAATTCAAAATGATACAAGCCCTCCAATTATACATAACTTTACTATAAGTTACAATATTATAAACTTGAATGAAATAAACAAATTTTTAATAAATACAACTGATAATACAGCAATAAAAAATGTTTCAGTTGAAATCACTTGGCCAAGTAACAATTATACTAATAATTTATCAGCAAATTTAAAATCAAATAATTTGTATGAGTTAGATTTTAATAAAACAAATGAGACAGGAACTTACAAATTCAAAATTTATTCTTGCGATGTTATAGATAACTGTAATAATACAACAACAGGAGAATTTAATGTAACAAATAAGTATTATGTTTTTCCTTCTATTTCCGGAAGCAACAAAGGCACTCTTGTTGAATTTAATATCACTGTAAAAAATGTTAGAGGAGAAGAAGTAAAAGACTTTAATTTAACACTTATAATATACAATACTGAAAAAAATATAACAGTTGTAAATAATACACAAACAAATTATGCAACTTACAGGATAAAATATGATGACCCTCCACCTTCAGTTTATTTTGGTAATCCTGGGTACGCAGATTATACAACTTACATATATGTGAAAAAAAACAACAATTCTGGAAGTTCAATAAAGAGTTTCACTGTAAGCGAAGACCTACCAACAACAATTTTATATCCTGATACAAGTTATTATCCTCCAAATGCTCCGTTAAATTTGAGCGTATCTGTAAAGGATTCTGATGGAAATATTGTTAGTACCGCAAGTGTAACAGCACATTGCCCAGATTGTTCAAAAGAGTATGCGAGGTTGGAATATAATTCCTCAACAAAAACTTATGTTGGAAATAATATTTTTATATCTCCAGAGAAAGATTTTGATATATTTATTTATTCATCTTCATATTTCGGAGGAAATAAAGGATATTACTCAAAAAAATATCTTACATCAAAACCAGTTACAGACGGAACAAGTAGTGGTGGGGGAGGTGGTAATGGTGGTGGAGGTGGTTTAGGACAAACAATGCCAACCTGTAATTGTACAGAATGGAGTCTGAATGTTCCAGCAGATTGCGGTTCGCATAACTGTTCATCAAATGAATTATATCAAAAAAGAATATGTGAGCCAAGAGGTTGTGATATAGAAGAAAGATGCATTATCTTCCCTGCTTGCAAGAAATTGGAAGCAAAAGATTTTGAGTTTGAAATTAGTGAGAGTTCTATAAAAATAGAGAGGGGTTATAATAAAACAATTTTGTTAAAGTTCAGAAGTCTTTCAAAAAGAAAAATTACCCTAACTTTAAAAATTAATAAGAGTTGTTGTTCTCTATATACCCTGCCAAAAACAATTGATTTAGATCCAGACGAACTTAGTGAAGTTCCTTTACTAATAGATACTTCATTATCCAGAAAGCCGGGGAACTATCTAATAACTTTTTTAGTTTGTGGAGAAAATTTAACAAAGAAAAGGATTCTAAATGTACAAATAGAAGAAAATAAAGATATTGATAAATTAAGGGATAATAAAAAGAGATTAGAAGAATTAAAGAGGGAAATCAAAAAATATGGAGAATATGTGGATGTCAGCAATTTGTTTAGATTAGTAGACAAAGCAGATAAATTTTTAAATGAAGCCAACCTCTCAATTGCAAGAGATGATTTGCAAACTTTAAAAAGAAATTTGGAAGAAGCAGACTTGACAATGAAAGAAATAGAAAACAAACTCTTATCTTTAAAAATAAAAAAGTTCCTCCTTGAAAACAAGTGGAATTTTATGTTAATAGCGCTTATTATTTTATTAGTTACTTATTTGTTAACCCAAATTATTTTTCCATATTTTAAACTTAGCAAGGAACTAAAGAGTTTAAAGGAGAAGGAGCAGGAACTTACAAATTCCAGAAAAGAGACAGAGAAAAAATATTTTTTAAGGAAAATTGATGAAAAAACATTCAGGGATATTTTAGTAAGAACTCAGCAAAAGATTTTTGAAATAAGAGGAGAGATAAAAAGAAAGAAAGAAAATAAAGAAAGAATTTTAAAAGAAAAATTAGCCCCAATTGCTTTGTTAATTTGGATTAAATCTTTGCTTGTCTTTTTCCCAAGATATTTAAAAAGTTTGGCAACAAAATCAAAAAACAAAATTATAAAAATAAGGAAGGGTAAAGAAAAACAAGAAGATATGTTATCTTTTGCTCAGAAATTAAAGGAAGAAGTTATTAAGCCAAGGACCATTAAAATAAAGCAAGTTATGAGCAATCCTGAATTTATTAATAGAAAGATAGAAATTAAAGGAGGTGTTTCTTTTATTAAAGAATTATCCAAAGATGAATTTCTTTACAGAATAGAAGATGAAACAGGAGAACTCTATGTTTTTAGCAATAGAAAACTTAAAGAAGGGGTTAAAGTTATAGAAGGCGTTGTTAAAAAATCTGCAATTGGACAAATGTATATAGAAATTAAAGATTAATTTAGGGATTCACATCACTTCATCTTCATCCACTCTTTTATAAGTGTGCAATTCCTCTGGTTTAAACCATAATTTAATTTCTCTCTCAGCATTTTCTTTATTGTCAGAAGCATGAATTAAATTGAAATAAGTTCTTCCTTTTTCATCAGCATGTTTTACACCCATATGTCCGAAGTCTCCTCTTATTGTTCCTGGGGGAGCAATATCCCCACTAGTTGGCCCAACAATTTTTCTTACAACAGAAATAGAGTCTGCTCCCTCAATAACCATTGCAATCACAGGACCACTTGTTAAATATTCTTTTAATCTTCCAAAAAAAGACTTGTCTTTATGCTCAAAATAATGTTCTGATGCAAATTTTTCATCAACCCAAATCATTTTCATTCCAACAATTTTCAAACCCCTTTGTTCTAATCTTTTTATAATCTCTCCAATTAAACCCCTTCTTACTCCATCTGGCTTTATTGCAACAAATGTTCTTTCTATCGCCATAATATAAATCTGTTAAATTAATATTCTGCTCTTGGAGAGACTAAAATATCCAAGGGTTTAGATATTCTGTAAATGTATGCTGCACTTGCAATTATTTTCTTTGTCACGGTTAATCTATCTTCTGTAAGCTCATTTTTTATTGAATTAGAAGGGTCAAAACTGAAATAATATTTAAAAGGTTTTTGCCCTCTCATAATTATTGGTTTTATATTTTTAACTTTATTTTTATTAATTATTTTAAATTCTTCCGAACAAGATTTAACATTCATATCTCTAAAATTGATAGTTAAATCCTCTGGCGCAATTTTGTCAATTTCCCCACTTCCTTTATTCATAACTTCCAAGTAGATTTGATATTTTCCTTCTTCTAAAGAAGTTTTTGTACTTTCATCCTCTATAATAACTGGCTGTTTGATTTTTGAAATATCCAAATATAATTCAACAGGGCCATCAGAAGGAACATTTATAATATCAACAGGTATCTTTCCACCCGATTGTAAATATTCTATATAAGTATTTTTATTTATGTAAGTTATAGTTGCAAGTCTTGTTGAAGTATATTCATATTTTACAGAAACTTCCAAATGACCTGGCAAAGCCATTGTTCCTGAATTATCGGGAGAAGTTACTTTAAAACTAAATGTTTTTTCCTGTCCTGGGTTTATATTTAGTACTTTATCACCTTTTTCTGCTTCTTCTTCACTTGTACAATTCTCTCGCTTACAAGAGAAAATTCCCGGGTTGATTCCAACATAAGTTAATGTAATTGGTTTATCTACATCTCTATTTTCTAAAGTAACGAAAATATCTATCTCTCTATTTGGTCCTATCCTCCCATCTCTCACTACAGGAATATCTATATTTTTAATCACAATTACATCAGGAATTTCAACTGTTTTCTCTTCAACTGTACATAGACCTATTGCTTTACAGTATTTTCCTCCTACAGGAATAAAATCTGGCATTGTGCAACCAGAAACAAAAACCAAAGAAACCAAGAGTATACCAAAAAATAACCTTTTCATAATTTAAATCAATATTTATTATATGTATAATTTTTTCCAGAGATATTTCATTGACCCGATCATAAATTTGTCTGGTTATAATTGGATAAACTCTTTTGTTTATGCTCTTGTTTTAATTGCTGCAATTTTTCTAATTTATAAACTTCTGAAATTCCTAAAAATTGAAGTAAATTTGAGATTTGCATTATCTTTATTACCTTATATTTTTCTTGGCTCTATTTTAAGAGTTTTGAGAGATGCGAATTTTTTTACTTCTCCTGTTTTTGTTTCTCCTTTAATTTATATTCTAATTTTTCTAATTACCCTTCCACTGCTGCTCTTCTCTCTATTCCTGGAAAAAATAACAAAGATTCCCTACCAAAATTATTTTTTCTCCTTTGGTTTTATTCTGTCTGGAATTTTCTTCACACAAATTCAATTTGTTAATTTCATTGCAGCAGCGCAGATTTTATTTTTGGATCTATTGATTTTTGTTTTAATTTTTTCTCTTGGAAATTTAACTAAATTGACAAAAAGTTTGTGGAATAAATTTGCAATTTTTTCGCAGTTGTTTGACGCAAGTTCAACTTTTGTTTCAGTTCAATTCTGGGGCTATTCAGAGCAGCATGTTTTACCAAACCTAATTTTTGATTTTTTCGGAAACTGGAGTTTTTTTCTTGTAAAATTTATTGTTGTTCTGCTTTTGCTTTATGTTATTGATTCAAGTATAAAAAATAAAAATTTCAAAAACTGGATAAAATTGGTTGTTATAATTTTAGGACTTGCCCTTGGAACAAGGGATTTGTTGAGATTATCTGCTTTGGTTTAATAATTTTTAATCAACATATTTTTTCTGCCGATTGTGAGAGCATAATTCACTTTGTTTTTAGAAATCACCGTGAAATTATAACCTATATAATATCCTTTTCCTGACAAACATTCATCAAAAATCTCAAA
>Ga0180301_10003692_pt1 | contig 11926 bp, 13 predicted proteins | sample GuaBasSediGuay16_FD_121797 | JGI IMG/M metagenome (GOLD analysis project Ga0180301, IMG submission 121797) | Subseafloor sediment microbial communities from Guaymas Basin, Gulf of California, Mexico - Guay16, Core 4569-2, 12-15 cm | ecosystem: Environmental > Aquatic > Marine > Hydrothermal...
CCTATGTTCTTCATGCTTATTCTTGGGGGATAAGATATAAATATCACTATTTCTCGGGCTCGCTTCTGTTCGGTTCCGTCATGCCATGCGTGTACATGTAAGTGGTTTCCCGGCGCGAATGGCCAAGCATGGCCTGTATGGTCTTGGCTGGCACCCCGTCCTTCCTGAGGTGGGTGGCATAGCTTATGCGCAGCGTGTGAGGCTTTATCTCTTCGTAATTCCGGACATCTGCCATTCTGGCATAGCCCTTCACCATGCGCCTAACATGCCGGTCGCTAAGCGTCCCTCCAGAACCCCTGCCTTTGAATATGATGCCTTCCATCCCTTTCACATACTCTTCCAATTCAAATGTGAACGCACCTGGTATCATGACATAGCGCTCATTCTTGCCCGGTATCCTTATGACGTTCTCCTCGAAATCGATATCATGCACTTTCAAGGACCTGAGCTCCCCGCTCTTGAGCCCCAGATAATACAGGCATTTCAGCATCATGAGGTCTCTTGGGCTGGTCTCGGCTGCCTTGAGCATCTTGGCTATCTCCATCTCGCTCAGAACCCTTGGAAACTTCATTTTTGCCATGCTTATTCAAACTCCTCAAACGCCTTCTCCACGTAACCTCTGGCCTGGTCCAGCCCCATGTGAGTGTATATGGTAGTGGTTTCTATGTTTTCATGACCCAGCATGTTCTGTATTATATTCAGCGGGACACCCTTATTTTGCAGATGCGTGGCATATGAATGCCTAAGCGTGTGAGGATGTATTTCTTCGTATTTACGGACATTGGCCAGTTTGGCGTATTTCTTGACTATCCTGCGTATGTGGCGGTCGCTTATTGTCCCGGAACCTGACCTGCCCCCGAAAAGCGGCCCTTCTGACCTTTCAGCTATCCATGCGCGCAGGTCGCGGGCAAAGCCTTCCGGTATGGGGACATACCTGTCCTTTTTCCTCTTGCCTTGTACCACTTTGACAGTCTTATTGATAACGTCTATATCATCTACCAGCATTTTCTGGGCTTCCGAGTTCCTCAGGCCCAGGTAATACAGGCATTTCATCAGAATAAGGTCTCTTTTGTTCCCATTGGCCAGCCTGAACATCTCAAGCACTTCAGGCCTGGTCAGGAACCTAGGAAGCTTTCTTGCCATTACTCCCCGCCTTCCCCCATTCAATGATGTGTCCAACCATGAATATCAATGAAAGTATTACCACAACAGAGAAAATCGTCATACCAACGATGTCCTCCCGTGAAGATGGACGATCTCTGATTTCGACTTTTCCATAGACGCCCCTGATATAATTATTACCCATGCTCCTTAAAATATGTCCGAAAATCCATATTTTCGGACATTAGCACATAAAACAGCACAAAGCGAGCTTCTGAACGTGCACAGAAAGGGCATTTCAGGGCACATTTTGGCCGAATAGGGTAGGGTACGGGCAGAAAAGGGGGGCATGTTTTCATACACCAATGTCAACATACCATGCCAGAAAGCCAAATGACATGATGTCCGTTTTTACGAAATATGACCCGTCTACCACTAGTAGAGCCTGACGCTCTTATGGACAAGCGGGACAGCGCTGTCAGGAAGCAGCCCGTCGTTGAGATACCTTACCATACAGCGCTCAGGGTTCCTCCTGTCCTTGAAGACCGTTATTTCATCCCCATCCTCGAGCGCATAGTCCTCCACGAAGAATCCTATCCCATCCCTGTAGATGACCTTGCCCTTCGAGCCGTTGATGCCCACATCATAATCCAACAGCATCACATTCTTCAGGTCGAACTCCTTCATCTCGTCCATGAACAAGACTTCGGCATAAGAAATAAATATCATATCCGTTTTGCGCATTATCAGAAATTAATGCTCTCTCACTTCCTGGGCTTCTTGTCATTCTTCTTTGACTTGGGCGCCTTCTTTTCGCTGGACTCCAGCTTCAGGAACCTCTTTATCATGGCATCCATGTGCTTGGCTATCTCCGCGCCCTCTTCGGTCAGGACCACCTGCTTTATCCTGCCCTTCTTCTCGAAGTCCACTATACCCATCTCCTTCAGGGCATCAAGTATCTTTATGGTATGGGAGTACGTGCAGTTCGCTTCTTTCGATAGTATGGTCACGTAAACGGGGTCGTCGCTTGTGTGGAGCCCGAGAAGTATCTTCGCAGGCTTGTCCCTGAGGAACAGGCCTTCAAGCACCCGGTTTTCATTGCTCTCCATGACCATATGAAAGCTCCAAATGTCCGGAATTGCGCATTCGTAACCTCACGTCCGGACCTATGCTTATTTTATGTATCTGATATTAATAAAGGTTATTTATGAGCTATGATGTTTTATAGTCGTTACATGATATACTTTTTATGATATATTTCTAATAACAATAGTTATTTAGTATCTTTTAATTAATATACTATACACAATATACATCATGAAGTATATTATAAATATGATATATGATGCGTGAGCCCTGGCGCTGCAAAGTGAGTGTTGGCCCAATCCCAGAGTCCGCTCAAGCAGCATTGCTCAGCTAAGAATTGGATTATCATCTCCTGGAGCGTGAGTGAGAGCTGCGCCTGCCCCTCGGCCCGCCGCTTCTCCTGCGGTCGTTCGGCCCGGAGCCGCCCCTGCGTCCCTTGTAGCCTCCACGGTGAGACTTCCTGTCCCTTCCTACGCACCTGTCGAACGGGATCTTTTTGAAGTGGGGCATATTTTCCTTGTCAACGTCTATCTTCGGGTCGCTGAGGACGCGCCTGAAATTGTCGTGATCACGCTTAACGAGAAGCGTGACAGCATCGCCGCTCTTGCCTGCCCTTGCTGTCCTTCCTATCCTGTGTATGTATTCCTTTGCTGTCTTGGGAACGTCGTAGTTGTAGATGTGGGTGATGTTCTTTATGTCAAGGCCTCTTGCAGCGACATCCGTGGCTACCAGGACGTCCACCTTGTTCTCTTTCAGTGCCTGCAGCGACCTTGTCCTCAGGTGCTGGCTCATGCCCCCGTGTATGGCAGAGGCATCTATGCCCTGCTTCCTGAGGTTTTTCACCACTATCTCCGCTTCATGCCTAGTAGCGCAGAAAACGATAGCAAGGCCCGGCGTGGTGTGCTTCAGCAGGTGAACCAGCAGTGAGAACTTCTCGTTGTGCGGATAAATATCATAATACACCTGCTTAAGCTTGCTTGTATCGACGTGTGTCCTGGTGGTTATCATCTCAGGGTCCTTTAGGTACCTGTTCATTATGTCCTTTATGTCATAGGATATGGTAGCGCTGAACATCAGCGTCTGGCGGTCCTTGGGGACGCTGTTTATTATCCTCTCGACGTCGTCTATGAATCCCATGTCAAGCATGCGGTCAGTCTCGTCCAGTATGAGATGTCTCACGTTACTGAAGCTTATGGTCTTCCTGCCCAAATGGTCCAGTATCCTGCCCGGCGTGCCCACTATTATGTCAGCTGATGGTATGTCCCTTATCTGGCCCTCTATACCCACGCCGCCATAGACGCTTATCACCTTCAGCCCAAGGCCTGAACCCAGGTCCTTGAACACATCCGTTATCTGTATGCAGAGCTCCCTCGTAGGGGCCAAAGCAAGTACCTGGGGACCCTTTCCGGGCGCAATCTTCTGCACCACGGGCAATGCAAAGGCCACAGTCTTGCCTGAGCCCGTTTCTGCCTGCCCTACGACATCCCTGCCTTCAAGAATGGCAGGTATGCATCTTTCCTGTATGGGTGTAAGCTCTTCAAAACCAAGCCTTTTAATGCTTTCAAGAAGCTTATCCTTAAGGTTCAGTTGGTCGAATCTCATGTGTTATTCCTCATCACAGCTTAAACTATCAACTAGGTCATTTAAATAAGAATTCCACTTGTCTGTGACCGGTGGTAAGGAGCTAACCAATTAACCGTTTGAGATAGCTGAGACGTTTCATGTTTTCCATTCTATCATCAGCGCTATGAAAAGCAGCACGAAACCCGCTATCACGCTGAATATGAAGTCTATCATGGGAAGCTCCGGGTTTATCATGAAGCCTGAGGCACTGTATATGACCAATGACACGGCGAACCCGAATATTATTACTGCCACTACTGCTCTGAGGCGCCTCTCCTTGTTGCCCACGTTCCTGCCTACCCACGCGGTCGCCCCGGCTAGGTAATACAGGTATATGGAAGCGTAGACGAATGCAGCGGCTGCCTCAAACATGTTCTTCGCTATCATGTCCTCGGCTGCCATGTATCCTGCATATGTAGCGAATATTATGAAGATTATGGATACAACATACAGGAAGAACGCGAACCTTCTCCTCGTTAGCGCGGATTGCATCTCTTCGGTCGCCCCTGTTATGTATCTCTCGAGCTTGAAGCCCCTTATGAAGAAGTACGCTCCTACCACGCCTATTATGAGCCTCCAGCCTTCGAAGCCGAACAAAGCCCACAGTATCAGGGCAATTGCGGGCAGGCCGAAGAACAGCCTGGAGAACTTGGGGTTCTCAGAGGACTCTGTTATGAAATCCTTTATCTTGTAGTATGTAGACTCAAGCTGTTCGGATTGCTTGACTATTACCCTCCTAACCGACAGGATGGGCACCTTTGACTGTATTATGGGCATGACATGGTCGTCCTCAGTACCGTCGGTGACCAGTATAACAAAGTCTGCCTTGAACTTCCTCAGGACCTTGTCGAGCTGCTCCGAAACCTTTTTGTCGGACTGCAGGCCCACGTTCTTGTGGCCTGTGAGAACAGCTACTTCTACGGTGTACTTGTCCTTGATGTCATCATACATCCGGACAGCCTGAAAGACAGCATTCATATCAGAGTCCTCGGGGTCAGCAAGCCCCAGCTTCTGGGCTGATTCCAGGACATCTTTCCTTCCCAATATCGGCCCGGACATGCCTGCTTTCTCTCCCATGTCGTTGTCCCTGTCGACAGAGAGAACGAGTATCATGTCCTTGCCCTTTTTCGCGTCTGGCATACGACCATGTTTATTTTTCGGTATATTAAGGTTGGACGATTGCTATAAAAAGATTTTTAAATCCCGGTTTCCACCGTCACAAATATAAACCACCATGGGAATATATTATCAGTCATTCACACCGTTCGGTCAGCGAGGAATTCGTCTGGCAGCAGGAGATTCTTCTCGTGCTCTTCGTGAATGGCATCAAGGGGTGTTGATTTTGGAGACACCGGAAGCAGGAGCAATCGAAGGCGTCGGGGATATAATTAAGAAGGTAGCTGAATCGTCCGGAAAGGGCGAGGATGAGATAAAGAAGCTCATAGACGAGAAGCAGGACGAGCTCTCCGGGCTGGTATCCGAGGAGGGAGCAGCCTATATAGTAGCGAGGGAGCTCGGCGTCAATCTTCTGAAGGCCACGAACAGGCGGCTCAAAGTCAAGAACCTCATACCAGGCCTCAGGTCGGTCGACCTCATGGCAAGGGTAGTCAGGGTGTTCGAGCCAAGGGAGTGGTCAAGGGGCGACAAGAGCGGCAAAGTGGCAAGCGTCATACTGGGCGACGACACAGGCACCATACGGCTGTCGTTATGGAATGACGAGGTTAAGACAGTGCTCACAGGCGCGTTTGTCGAGGGGGACACCATAAAGGTAAGCGGAGGCCATGTTAAGATGGACAACCGCGGCCAGCCTGACCTGAGGCTCGGGCGCGGCAGCATAGAGAAAGTTGAGGACAAGAGCATAGAGCTTCCCATGCCTGACCAGATAAGCGCGACATCAGCTTCGCAGAGGAGGGATATAAAGGATTTCAAGGAAGGAGACTACGGCGAGTGCATGGCGGGTCTGGTCCAGATATTCAAGCGCAGCAGGCCATTCTACGAGGTATGCCCGCAGTGCGGGAACAGAGTGGCCGAGAAGGAAGGCAAATACGAGTGCCAGGAGCACGGCCAGGTAGAGCCTGACTACAGGATGGTACTGTCGGGGGTGATAGATGACGGGACCGCTAACATGAGGGTCGTCTTCTTCGGAGAGACCGCAGAGAAGGTCCTGGGCAAGAGCGTCAAGGAGCTCAGGGACGACCTGAGCAAGGGCAAGAACCAGGAAGAGATATATGAGAAATGCCAGAGCGTGGGCAAAGATTTCATGTTCAAGGGCAGGATAAAGAGGAACGACCTCTCAGGTAACCTTGAGATGGTTGCCAACGAAGTCAGCGACTTCGATGTGAAGGCGGAGATTAGGCGCCTGCTGGAACAGGTGAAGAATTGATGTTAAGGAATGGGTGGTATCTATGGCATTAGAGGAAGAAAGGACAGAGGGAGAAGAAACGGAGGAATCAGAGAGTGGTGAAGAGCAGGACGTGCTCTCCACGCTGGCTGGTGTCGGAGAGAAAACCGCTGAGAAGCTCAGGGAAGCAGGCTATACAGACCTGATGGCCATAGCCGCGAGCTCTGCAGGGGAGCTGGTAGCAGCTGTGGGTGTCGGTGAGGAGACTGCCAACAAGATAATAGCATCTGCCAGGTCCAACCTGGAGATGGGCTTCGAAAGGGCGAGCTCCGTCCTCGAGAAGAGGAACACCATAGGGAAGATAACCACGGGATCCAAAACATTAGACGAGCTTTTGGGCGGCGGCATAGAGACACAGAGCATAACAGAGGCGCATGGCGCTTTCGGTTCAGGCAAGTCGCAGCTGGCGCACCAGCTGGCGGTAACAGTGCAGCTGCCCAAGGACAAGGGAGGCATGGGCTCCAAGGCGCTGTTCATCGATTCTGAGGGCACGTTCAGGCCAGAGAGGGTAAAGCAGATGGCAGAATCCTTAGGCCTGGACCCGAAGAAGACGCTGGACAACATAATGGTGGCGAGGGCCTACAACTCGGATCACCAGATACTGCTCGTGGAGAAGGCCGAAGAGGTCATAAAGCAGGAGAATATAAAGATGCTGATAGTGGACTCCCTGACCTCGCAGTTCAGGTCGGACTATACTGGCAGGGGCACGCTGGCCAACCGCCAGCAGAAGATGAACAGGCACCTGCACAAGCTGCAGAAGCTGTCCGATGTGTACAACCTGGCTGTCTACGTAACCAACCAGGTGATGTCAAGGCCGGACATAATGTTCGGCGACCCGACAGCACCGATAGGCGGCCACATACTGGGCCACCAGGCCACATTCAGGCTCTACCTGAGGAAATCGAAAGGAGAGAAGAGGATAGCAAAGCTGATAGACTCGCCGAGCCTCCCCGAGGGGGAGACCATATTCACGGTGACGTCAGAAGGTGTCAGGGACGCCTAATCAGAACCAAAATTCCCATCCCTGGGGCCGTTCTCAAGCAGCTCGTCGACGAGGCTGCTCATGTTCACGGAAGCCACGGCTATCCTCTTGTCAGCAGCACCGTAGTATATGTACAGCCTCTTGCCGAAGATGGCAGTCCCTGTCGGGAACACGACATCGTCGACCGTCCCTTCAAGCTCCCAGTCCTCGCTGGGCGAGAATAGAGGGTTCTTGAGATGTCCTATAACTTTTCGCGGGCTGTGCTTGCTGAGCAGGACCGCGCCTGCATGATACGTTTTCCCCTCGTTAGAATCCTGCACGCCATGGTATATTACCAGCCAGCCCTTCTTGGTTTCCACAGGGGGGCAGCCGCCGCCAACGTTGCGGGTTTCGTACCAGAACCTGGGCTCTATGACAACGCTTCTTGACAGGTTCTTGAGATGCTTTATCCAGAAGTCATTGTTAAGGTCGCTGAAGCTATGGAATGATACCAACTGCATGTCAGGCACTATGCGGTGGAACATAACGAACTTCCCGCCTATCTTCCTGGGGAACAATATCACATCCTTGTCCCTCAACTTGACGCCCTCGTAGAGTATGTCCCTGTAGTATGAAGCGAACCAATGGTATTTGTCCTTGAGCCTGGAGTATCTCATCCATTTCTCTGCCTCGGTATAGCTCATGGTGGGCGTGAGAAGCCCCCTCTTCCTCAGCCTGGTTATGTGCTTGCCTGTAGCATACGCTGTCAGAGCGTCCCTGCCGTCGTATGCCACATATGTCATATAGAATGTGCCCTCTATGTTCACTATCCTCGGGTCCTCTAAACCATACCTCTCGTACTTGTACTGCGGTGTCATGAAAGGCTTGTTCATCCTGTAGGAGACATCCATGGGACCGTCGAGCTTGGCATACCCTATGCTGGAACGGTTCCCCCATCTCACGGCCCTGTAGAACATGTGTATGTCATCGCCATCCTGATAGCATCCGGGGTTCAGAACGCCCCTGCTCTCGAACTCCCTGTCAGTGGGCTCCATTATCACCCCATGCTTCTTGGTTTTTATCATGTTTATAATTCCCCTCATCCAATATTTATTTGGAAGCAATATGATGGACAAATACGAGGAAAAAAGGCCCTGGGGAGGCTTCGAGCAGTTCTGCAAGAACGCCAAATGCACTGTCAAAATACTGTCAGTCAACCCCGGGGAGGAGCTAAGCCTGCAATATCATCGCAAAAGGGACGAGTTCTGGAAGGTCATAGGAGGGGAAGCTGTCATAGTGATAGGTGACAGCGAAACAAGAGCATCGGAAGGCGACGAGTTCTTCATAAAGAAGGGACAGAAGCACAGAATAAGGACAGAGGACTCTGCAGCCAGGGTGCTTGAGATATCGTTCGGTGACTTTGACGAAGATGATATAGTGAGGCTGGAAGACAGGTACAAGCGATCCTAGGATTCCTTGGACATGGATTCTTCAAGCGCCAGGCGTGCCAGCAGGTACGATATGGTGGATTCTGCTCCCTGGTTCAGGTTGACAGACATGTGGCTAAGACCGTCATGGCACCCGCCCGTGAACTCGTCATATACCATCTGTTCCAGGTGGTTCTTGCCAAGGAACCAGTTGAATGCGGTGATTGCCTTCTTCTTGTATTCCGCATCTCCCGTGACCTCGTACGCAAGCAGGAGTGCCTGCACCATCGATGCAGTATCCACTGGCTGCTGGTCGAACCTGGCCTTCATGCCGTTCCTCGAATACCACCCGTTCTGACCTATGGGCTCGTATATGCCGTTCTCGAACGTTACTGATATCAGGAAGTCCAGCGTCTTCTTGGCCACGTGCAGGTATCTCTTGTCCTTCGTGGAGATGTATGCATAAAATAATGCTTCAGGCATCCTTGCATTGGAATACGTCATCATGTTCTCGAACCAGTGCCATTCGTCAGTGGCGTTGTCCTTGTATATTTTTAACAGCCTGTCCGCGAGCTTCTTCATGGTGCCTATGCTGTACTCGGACGGCTTCGCATTGTGGTAATGGTGCAACCCTATGATAGAGAACGCGATGGAGCGCGGGGACTTCAGCCCCATGGTCCTCATCGACGACTTCCTCAACATCTCCTCTGCATCGTTCTTCATACTATCGGGTATCCTGTCCACTGACACGAGGTATCCTAGGGATGCTACAGTCCTTCCGAACGAGTCCTCGCTTATGTCCTCTTCGTTCTTGTTCCTGTCATAGTCCACGAAGTTGCAGAACGTCCCGTCCCCCCTGAACACATGCTTTATGAAGTTGAGATAGGTCCTGGCGAGCTTCAGCTTTGGCTTCATACCGAACTGCTTGTAGTGCATGCAGGCTACCATCAGCGCCCTCGAGTTGTCATCGACACAGTAGCCGAACTTCTTGTCAGGGGTAGTGTATCTCGCGAACTGCATTATGCCGAAGTCGTCGGTCATGTTGGCTATGTGGCTGAACTTTATTTTGGGCAGCTTGGCCTCGTGCCTGTCCGATATCTTTATGTATCTATCGAAGAGCTTGACGTATGATAAGGCAACATTAGGCCATATCATGCTGCGCGTGAATGCGTACGCGTTCTTCTCCATGCTCTTCTTGAGCTCCTTGTTGGTTAGTATGCTCAGTATGGCATCAGCAAAAGACTGCGGGTTGCCGAACTCCGCAAGTGCCCCCCTTTCCGGGGTAACGTATTCCTTCGCGTGCAGGAACGGTGTCGAGACCACTGCCCTGCCGCATCCCATCGCATACACCAGCGTACCGCTGCATATCTGGTTGGGGTTAGTGGATGATGATATGTATATGTCGCTCGCCTTCAGGTACTGTATTATCTCATCGAGGGTGACGTACTTGTTGTAGAACCTCACGTTGTTCTTGAGCCCGAGTTCCTTCACCTTCCTTTCAAGCGAGTTCCTGTAATCCTCGCCTTCGTTGGCCCTCACAACAGGATGCGTCTCACCGACTATTATATATAGCAGGTCTGGTATCTTCTCCACTACATTGGGCAGCGCTTCTATCACGTGCTCATATCCCTTGCCCTTGCTCATCAGGCCGAACGACGTCATGACTGTCCTGCCGGAGAGCCCGAGCTTCCTCTTCTCTGTCTTGCTGTGCGAGAACTTGACGCCGGGGATGCCGTGCGGTATGACCTCTATATCGCACTTCAGGCCGTAATCCCTTCTCAGTATTCGGACAGCTGTGTGGTTCATGACCACTATGCAGCTGGCCTTCTCGCTTATGAACTTCACAACCCTCCTAAGCCTCTCGTTTGGTTCCGGCAGGACCGAGTGGAAGGTCACTATGACAGGCTTGTTTATGACCTCCAGGAAGGGTATTATGTTGCACCCATATTCGTCACCACCGAATATGCCGAACTCGTGCTGCACATTAACGAGCTTTATTGTCTTTGACTTGTTTATCTTCTTGGCAGTCTTTATATACTTCTCCAGGTCAGAATCATCTATCTGGAATATCACGTCCTTGTGATAGTTGTATATGTTGGTTTCGTTCTTGTTCATGGCAAGTATCTTGGACTTAATTTTGGGCGAGAAGCGCCTGTCAATGGATGTAGAAAGGTCTTGCGTAAAGGTGGCTATGCCACATTCTCTCGGCGGGAATGTGCCCATGAACAGTATTTTTGATGTGGGGAGTATGCTTGGCATTGTATCACGTTGCTATTGTCTTGGTCATTGTATTTATATTGGTATATTGTGCCTGAAAGCAGGCACGTAACAATATATGCAAATATTAGGCCGGTCTTGCTAATTATTTTCATGGTTGCAAGGAGGGTCAGGCTGTCGTTCCCAGCGGGGCTAAGGGATATAGTCAGGGAATGCAGCATCACCATAAGGTCCGGCAGCACTGTCTATGACACCATAGAGGTTTTCAGGAAGGACGGTTTCATGCGCATAAGGCCTGTATTCCACCTCATGCCGGCACGGCACGTGTCCAGAAAGGTTGCCCTTGCATCGATGATAAACCTTCACAATGCAGACGGTGTAGGGAGAACCGGTGCCATAAGGGGAATGGTTGCCAAGATATCCGCAGGCAGGGAGATAGTGATGGGCGATGGGTTCCCTAACATAAAGGCGGTAAGGGACAGTGCCGGCGATTATGTCGTGTTCGACGGGCATCATGCGTTGCTCGCATACATGTCAGCGGGCAGGAAGCATCTCCACGAGGTGCCCCATGCCCTGGTCGAGGGGGAGAGGGGGTATGTAACGCTTAAGGACATACGCGCATTCTTCGGGGAGCACGGGAACAGGATAAAGAGGGACTGGAAGTCCTACAAGATAAACTGGAGAGCCCCCAAAGCCAAGCAGCTATGCAAGGCGAAGGACATGAACATGGGCCAGCTCATGTCCTCCATGAGAACATTATTATACCATGGCGGAGAATAAGATATCATGGCGAAGGGGAAATTCATCCTTTGGTTCGATGAAGCCGGGCTCAAGGACAGCAACAGGGTCGGAGGCAAGAACTCCTCACTCGGCGAGATGTACAGCAAGCTCAAGAAGAGCGGCGTAAGGGTCCCGAACGGGTTCGCCACAACGACTGACGCATACTGGCACTTTCTCGAGAAGGCGGGCATAAGGGATGATATACTGGGCATCATAAGGTTTGTGGGCAGAGACAAGTCCAAGATAAGGAAGGCCGCACCCCGGATAAGGGGCATGATACTCAGGGCCCCCATGCCGGAGGACCTGGAAAGGGAGATAGTGGACGCATAC
>Ga0180301_10003693_pt1 | contig 11925 bp, 12 predicted proteins | sample GuaBasSediGuay16_FD_121797 | JGI IMG/M metagenome (GOLD analysis project Ga0180301, IMG submission 121797) | Subseafloor sediment microbial communities from Guaymas Basin, Gulf of California, Mexico - Guay16, Core 4569-2, 12-15 cm | ecosystem: Environmental > Aquatic > Marine > Hydrothermal...
AAAATAGAGAATTGTAAGAAAGAAATTGATAAATTAACTGAAGAAAAGTTAGGTAAGGAGAAAGAATTAGCTATTATTTCTTCTCAACTGGAGTTTTTAAAAGAATTAAGAGTAAGGTACGAAGAATTTCCTCAAACTCAGGATATTACTATAATTTTGGATAAAGAAATTTCCTTTTTACCTTCAGTCATTTTGGCTCACGTTGATAAGGATTCTCTTTTAGGAGAGGGCTTTCCTCTTAAAATAAGGACTCAAGCCAGGATTATCCCCCAAAAGGTGGAAGAAATGACCGCCAGACTTTATCAGCTTAAAGAGGAGATAGAAGCTCTTCAGAATCAGTTAGATAATAACTTTAAACAATTATCATTTTTAGAAGAAGAGTTGAGAAGTAAAGAAGAAGCCTTCCGGGAAGAAGAAAAGGAATTTTCAAGAGTTAAAGAGATAGAGAAGAACTCTAAGGAAACTTTAGAAAGATTAAAAGAAGAAAAGTCTTTAGTGGAAATAGAACTTAAAGATACTCAAGAGGAACTAAATACTCTCTTCTCCCGAGAAGAACAACTTAAATCTGCTCTTTCTGAGAGAGATTCCCGACTTAAAGAATTAGAGCATTCGATAGGAGAAGCCCAAGAAATTATAAAGAGAAATGAGATAGAGATTAAAAATTTAGAGATAGAAATAACCCGCCTTAATACTGAGATAATTTCTTTAGAAGAAGATAAGAAGAGTAAACAAAATACCTTAGAAATTTTCTTAAAAGATTTAGAATCTTTGGAATCAGAGATTGCTAATTTAAATAAAGAGAGTTTAGAGATTGAAGATAAGATTACTTCTTCGGAAAATGAGAATCAAGATTTTTTAAAACAGATAGAGAATAAAGAAAAGGAGAGAGATTCTTTAAAGGAAAGTATAGAGAAACTTAAATCTCAGCAGGAAGATTTATTCTCCGAGAAGCAGACTATTTCAGAAGAATCTGAACTTGTTCAGAAAGAATTAGAGGAAATAAGAGAAACAGCCCATCAGTTAAGACTTAAAATCCAGAATCTTGATTTTAACCAGAGTAAGGTAGTTTCAGATTTACAACAACTTTATTCAGTAGAGTTGAACTTAGAAGAATTGGATTCTGTAGAAGAGTCTTTGCCAGAACTTCAAACTCAGGAGGAGACATTGAAGAGAAGGCTTAAATATTTAGGGACTGTAAATTTAGCCAGTTTAGAGGAGTATAAGGAATTAGAGGAAAGATTTAATTTTCTTAATACCCAGCGCCAGGACCTGCTTTCTTCTAAGGAGGCTTTAAAGAAAGCTATGAATAAGATTAAAAAGACTTCTTCGGAGAAGTTTATTGAGGCTTTCCAGAAGATTAGAGAGGAATTTAAAAGTCTTTTTAGATTTCTCTTCGGAGGAGGCAAAGCCGAAATATACCTTTTAGATGAATCTGACCCTTTAGAATCGGGTATCGACATAATAGTTCAGCCCCCTGGTAAGAAACTTCAGAGTGTAAGTTTACTTTCTGGAGGAGAAAAGGCTCTTACAGCCATAGCTTTAATATTTGCCATCTTTAAGTTTAAGCCTTCTGCTCTGTGTATATTAGACGAGATAGATGCTCCCTTAGATGAGGCTAATGTGGATAGATTCAATTACCTTCTTTCTGAATTTGCTGAAAATTCTCAGTTTATAATAATCTCCCACAATAAAAAAACTATAAGTAAAGCCTCTGTTCTTTACGGGGTCACTATGCAGGAGCAGGGAGTATCTAAGATAGTTTCAGTTAAGTTCACTGAAACTCCAGTCTCTCCTTGAAGGTTACATTTCCCGAGAGAAGGTTAGGCTTGATTTTTTAAGAAATATATGTTATTTATTTTGGTATTATGGACGAGAAAAATTTACAAGATTTACAAAGGGAATTAGTTCGTTTAAGAACCCAGTTCAAGATATTTTATGAAATTACCCAGGCTTTGAGGACTACCTTAAAGTTGGATGAAATTCTCTACATCATTCTTACTGCTATAACTGCCCATGAAGGTTTAGGGTTTAATAGAGCAGCTCTCTTTTTTATTGATTATAATCGCAAGAAGATAAAAGGGATTATGGGGATAGGCCATGTTGAGCCGGCGGAAGCTGAGGGGATTTGGAAGTTTATTGAGCAGGAGAGAAAGGACTTATATGATTTAATAGAGGAATATCACCGAATAAAAAAATCCCCAGAAAAGCCTAAATTTTTTGAGTTAGTCCAGAGCTTGGAATTTCCTCTTGATGAGAAAGCCGGGCTCCTCTACGAGACTTTTAGTGAAGGTTTCCTTATTCATTTGAAAAAAGAAAATAGAGAAAAGTTTTCTGAAGACCCTCTCTATAAAGTATTTCTATTTGAAGAAGCAGTCTTTCTTCCTCTCTGGGCTAAGAACCAAATAATTGGAATTTTGTTTGTAGACAATTTTATTACTAAGAAACCAATTCAGGAAGAGGAATTGAATATTCTAAATATGTTTGCTTCTCAGGCAGCTTTAGCTATAGAAAATTCAAAACTTTTTGAAGATACTCTCTTTAGAGCCCATACTGATTCCTTAACTAACCTTTGGAATTACGGATATTTTCAGTATAAATTGGATGAACTCCTTGATCAAGCTCTGAGGTTTAATAAAAGGCTTTCTCTCCTTATGATTGATATAGATGATTTTAAAATGTATAATGACGAATTTGGGCATTTAGAAGGAGATAAGGCTTTGATTAACATAGCTTCTTTAATAAAGAATTCTTGCAGAAAGCGGGATTTGGTCTGTAGATATGGAGGAGAAGAATTCGCAGTGATTCTTCCTGAGGCTTCCCAGGGAGAAGCTTATGAGATTGCGGAAAGAATCAGAGCTTCGGTTGAAGACAATTCTCATCTCTTTAAGAGGAAGTTTACTGTGAGTATCGGGATAGCTTCTTTTCCTGAAGATTGTCAGGATAAGTATTCTCTGGTGGGAGTTGCTGATTCTTTTCTTTATCAGGCAAAAAGAGAGGGAAAAAACAGGGTAAGCTTTAAAACTTCTTGATTTAAAAGCTTTTTTGTGTTAACATAAATTTTCTATGTGGGCAGTAGTAGAGATTGGTTCTAAACAATATAAGGTAAAAGAAGGTCAGGCCCTTTATGTAGAAAGGATTAAAAAGCCTTCTCCTGACAACAAGGTAAGTATAGATAAAGTCTTGCTTTTAGCCAAAGATAATACTTTAGAAGTGGGAAGGCCTTATCTTAAGAATGTAAAAATAACCGCGGAAGTTTTAAAAGAAGAAAAAGATAAAAAAATAATCGTTTTCAAATATAAGAGAAGGAAAAACTATCGGAGAAAAAAGGGACACCGCCAGATTTATACTCTCCTTAAAATCCTCAAAATCGAAGAGAAAAAGTGAATCTCTCCTGTTTAGTTCGGATAAGAAATTAATGAAAACTGCCAAATTTGTTGACGAAGTTGAAATCTTTCTTAGAGCCGGTAGAGGAGGAGAAGGTTCTTCAGCTAAGAAGAGGACCAAAAGAGGTTTTGTTAACTGGGGTGGCGATGGAGGTAAAGGAGCTGATGTCTATATTAAGGGAAACCCTCATCTTTTTGACCTTTCTAAATTTTTAAATAAAAAAGTTTTTTTGGGAGCTTGTGGAGAAAACGGTTCTTCTAACAGGCGCAAAGGTAGAGATGCTCCTTCTTTAGTTATTGAAGTTCCTTTAGGAACTTTGGTAAAGGATGGGCAGGGCAAAGTTCTTTGGGAGATAAGGGATTGTGGGAAAATTCTCTTGGCCAAAGGAGGTAGAGGTGGCAAAGGGAATTTTAAAAGGAAAGAAATTATTCCCCCTCAACCCGGAGAGTCTCGAAAAGTAATTTTAGATTTTAGAATTTGTGCTGATGTGGCCCTTTTAGGTGAGAGCAATTGTGGAAAATCTACTCTTATTTCCAAACTTACAAATCTTAAGCCCAGAATTTCTGATTTCCCTTTTACTACTCAACTGCCTGTTTGGGGGGTTGTAGAAAGAGATTATAGAGTATTTACAATTTTAGAGTTGCCTGCTATTATAGGAGGAAAGGAGGAGAAACTCTTAGGGTTAAGATTCCTTAAGCATACACAGAGAGCTAAGGTTTTAATATTTCTTCTGGATGCAGAAAAACCACCTTATGAAGAAAAAATTTCTTCTATTAAAGGGGTTTTAAATAAACACGGCATAGATTATTCTTCTAAGAAGACTTTGATAGTAATAAATAAAATAGATAAAATAAATGATAAAAATTTGCCTCAAAACTATCTTAAGATATCAGCTAAAGAAAATATGGGGATAAAGGAGTTAGTAGATAAAATATTTTCTTTTTTAAGATGAAGAAAAGAAGAGTGGTGGTCAAAATAGGTTCAAGTGTTTTAGCCAGTGGAAGAAAGATTAATGAGAAGTTTTTAGGTAAAGTAGTTGGGCAGGTGGTAAAATTAGTTAATTCTGGGGTAGAGGTCTGTTTAGTTAGTTCAGGGGCTATTTTGGCTGGGCTTTCGGAGTTAAAGATAGAAAAGATTCCTTCTCAAGTTAATAAACTTCAAGCTACAGCTTCCGTAGGTCAGGTAATTCTTATGGATATATACCACAGATTATTTAAAAAGCACAAAAAATTTTCTGCTCAAATTCTTCTTACCTGGGATGATTTCCAGGATAGAAGAAGATACATAAATGCTAAGAATACCTTTTCTACTCTCCTTAGCCAGGGAATAATCCCCATAGTTAACGAGAATGATACTGTTTCTATTGAGGAGATAAAGTTTGGTGATAATGATAGACTTTCAGCTTTAGTAGCTGGGCTTATTGACGCCGATTTACTTATAATTCTTTCTGATGTAGAAGGTTTTTATTTTAAGGGTAAACTTCTGAATGAAGTGAGGGGTGTAAGACCTGAGTTTTTTAAAGAAGTAAAAAAGAAATGTCTTTCTTTTACTAAAGGAGGTATGGCTTCTAAATTAGAAGCAGTTCAGTTGGCAGTAACTTTCGGGATAAAAACAATTATAGCTGGGGGGAGAAAGGAAGATATCCTTTTAGATATAGTTTTAAAGAAGAAAGACAGGGGAACAGTATTTTTACCTGAGAAGGGTGTTTCAGCCCGAAAGAGATGGATAGCTTACAGTAGAAAGCCTAAGGGAGAATTAATAATTGATAAAGGAGCAGAGAAAGCTTTAATAGAGAAAGGAAGCAGTCTTCTTTCTCAGGGGATAGTGGAAGTAAGGGGAGACTTTTTGAAGAAAGACACTGTCCAGATTTTGAATGAGCAAGGAAGAATTTTGGGCTGGGGATTGGTAAATTATGATTCTCAGGAATTGGTAGTTAATAAGGGAGAAAAACTTGATTCGGAAGTTGTTCATCGCGATAATCTGGTAATTAACCCTCAATTTAGATTCAGGGAGGAGTTATGTTAGATAAAAAAACCCGAGATTACCTTTCCTCAATTTTGGAGAGAGCAAAAAAAGCCTCTTTAAAATTTGACTTAAATACTGAGCTAAAAAATAAACTTCTTTGTAAGATGAGCAAGGCTTTGCTTGCTAATAAGGAATATCTTCTTAAAGAGAATCTTAAAGATGTAGCTAAAGCTAAAAGAGTTAAGTCTAAAAGTTTTGTGGATAGATTGAGACTCACAGAAAAAAGGGTAAAAGAGATGGCTAATTCTTTACAAGAAATAGCTTTGCTTAAGGACCCTGTAGGAGAAGTGATTTCGGGATGGAGAAGGCCTAACGGCTTAGAAATTAGAAAAGTGAGAGTTCCTATTGGGGTTATTTTTATTATTTACGAAGCAAGGCCCAACGTTACTTCTGACTGTATTGGACTTTGCCTTAAATCTTCTAATGTTTCTATTTTAAGAGGAGGCAGTCTTTCTCTAAATTCTAATAGAGCTATATTTAGAGTTCTCAGACAGGTTTTAGAAAGTTTTAAGATAAAGGATTTATTCTTCTTAATAGAGGAATCCTCCTATGAAGCGGTTAATTATCTGCTTAAAAAGGGCTCTAATTTTATAGACTTAGTTATTCCCCGAGGCGGTGAGGAGTTGATAAAGAAAGTAGTTTCTCTTTCTAAAATCCCGGTTATAAAGCATTATAAGGGAGTTTGTCATATCTATGTAGATGAATATGCTGATTTTACCAAGGCTTTAAACATTTTAGTTAATGCTAAAGTTCAGAGGCCTTCAGTCTGTAATGCTGTAGAGACTATTTTAGTCCATAAGAATGTGGCTCAGGATTTTCTCCCTCTTCTTTATCAGGAGTTTTCTAAATTTTCAGTAGAGATGAGAGGCTGTCAGAAAACTTGTAAGATTTTACCCCAGATTAAAAGAGCAACTTCTAAAGACTGGCCTACTGAGTATTTAGATTTGATAGTTTCGGTTAAGGTAGTTGAAACTATTGAAGAAGCTATAGACCATATTAATATCTATGGTTCTGCTCACACCGACAGTATAATAACTCAGAATGTAGATAATATAGATAGGTTTATAAAGGGAGTTCAGTCAGCGTGCGTATTTTCTAATATTTCTACTCGTTTCAGTGATGGAGGACAATTTGGTTTAGGAGCAGAGATTGGTATTTCCACTGATAAACTTCATGCTCGCGGTCCAATGGGTTTGGAAGAACTTACTACTTATAAGTGGATAGTTTGGGGTCAAGGCCAGATTCGTCAATAATAAATTTTAGAGATGAAGATAGGGATATTGGGGGGAAGTTTTAATCCTCCTCACATAGGGCATATGATTTTAGCTGAGTTTGTAAAAGAATATCTTAATTTAGATAAAATTATTTTCGTTCCCTGCAATATTCCTCCCCATAAGAGAAAGAGTGAAATTGTTTCAGGCAAGCACAGGCTTAAAATGTTAGAGTTAGCTCTTAAAGGAAGAAAAGATTATTTAGTAAGTGATGTAGAACTAAAAAGAGGAGGTATTTCTTATACTGTAGATACCCTTAAGATTTTAAAGAAGAGGTATCCCAAAGATAAATTGTTTCTTATAATTGGCTCAGACTTATATCAGAATTTTTCTACTTGGTATAAGCCTGAGGAGATTAAGAAGTTAGTTAAGTTAGCGGTAGTGGTAAGAACTCTTCTTAAAAGAAAAGGAAAAAATGTTATTTTTCTTAAGATGCCTAAGATAGAGATTTCTTCTTCTTTAATCAGAGAGAGGTTAAGAAAGGGACTTTCTGTAAGATGGTTTGTTCCTGAGGAAGTGAGAAAATATATTTTACGAAATAAACTCTATATAAATTAAGGGGGTTGTTGATGAGTATAAAATTTGGCACTGATGGCTGGCGGGCAGTAATAGCCAGGGATTTTACTTTTGCTAACATTAGAGTTCTTTCTCAGGCTATAGCCGATTACTTAAAGACTACTCATAAGAAGAAAAATTTTAAAGTAGCCGTAGGTTATGATTGCCGGTTTCTATCTAAAGAGTTTGCTCAAGAAGTTTGTGGGGTGCTTTCAGCTAACAAGATTAAAGTTATCCTTTCTTCAGAGGCAATACCCACTCCTTTACTCAGTCTTGCTACCAAAAATTATAAGGCAGATTTAGGGATTATGATAACCGCTTCTCATAACCCCTATTATTTCAATGGCCTTAAAATTAAAACCTCCCAGGGAGGGGCAGCTGACAGAGATATAACTGATAAAGTAGAGAAGCTTTTATTTAAAAATAAACCTCTATTTATTTCTCTTTATGAAGCTGAAGAGAAAGGGTTTCTCCAAATTAAGGATTTTTCTTCCGACTATATAAGATTTCTAAAGAGTTATGTAGATACATCTCTAATTAAAAAGAGAAAGCTTAAACTATTGGTAGATTTAATGTATGGTTCAGGAAATTCTTTTTTGGAGAAAGTTCTTGAAGGAGGAAGAGTTTCTTTTAGGTATCTTCGTAAAGAATTTAATCCTTCTTTTGGAGGAAGCCAACCCGAACCTGTTGAAGAGAATCTTAAAGAATTAATAGGAGAGATGAAGAAGGGTGAGTTTGATTTGGGGATAGTTTTAGATGGTGATGCCGATAGAATTGCTTGCGTATTAAAGGGAGGAAGATTTATAAATGCTCAGGTAATTCTTCCTCTCTTAGCCTTACATTTGGCAAAGAATAAGAAGTTTTCCGGGGGGATTGTTAAGACAGTAGTAGGAAGTAATCTTATAGATTCGGTCAGTCTTTCTTTAGGAAGAATTCTTTATGAAACCCCTGTAGGGTTTAAGTATATTTCCAAACTTTTTCAGACTGAGGATATCCTTGTCGGCGGAGAGGAGGCAGGAGGGATAGGTTTTAAGAACTATATCCCCGAAAGAGATGGAACTATGGCTGGTTTACTTCTTTTAGAAATGGTAGCTCAAGAAGGAAGGAACTTAGAGGAGTTAGTTAAAGATTTAGAGAAAAGTTTAGGAAGATGGTTTTATCTGCGTAAAGCAATCCCTCTTAAAAAAGTTAAAAAATCTGTTTTAGACAAGATTAAAATACCCGATAGGCTCTTAGGAGAGGGGGTAGAAAGAGTAAACAGACTTGACGGAATTAAAATAATAACTCCTTCTTTCTGGCTTATGTTTAGAGCTTCAGGGACAGAGCCCATTTTAAGAATATACGCTGAAGCAAAAAGTAAAAAGAAAGTTTGCCAGCTTCTTTCTCAGGGAGAAAGAATGATAAATGCTCTATAGTCTTTTAAGGTCTTTAGCAGTATTTTTATTTAAATTGTTGTTTAGAATAGAGGTTAAAGGAAGGGAGAATATCCCTTTAAAAGGCCCTTTTATAATAGCCTCAAATCATTTAAGCAATATAGACCCTGTAGTTTTAGGAGTAGCCTGTCGGCGTAAGCTTAATTTTTTAGCTAAAGAAGAACTTTTTAAAATCCCTTTATTTTCTTCTTTGATTTTGCAGTTAGGTGCTTTACCTTTAAAGAGAGAAGGAGTAGGTGTTTCTGCTTTAAAGGAGAGTATTAAAAAGTTGAGAGAAGCTAAAGGGCTAGTTATATTTCCTGAAGGTACAAGGTTAAAGAGTAAGAAGAAAATATACGAAGGTATAGGATTTTTGGTTAATAAGGCCAAAGTTCAGGTTATACCTGCTAAGATTTATAATACTGATAGAGTGCTTCCTCCGGGAAAGTTTTTGCCCTCTTTTAAAAAAATCAAAGTTTGTTTTGGCCAGCCTTTAGGCTTTCCTCCAGATTTTGATTCCCGACAGATTGCTCAACAGGTTCTTAAGGAGATAGAATCTTTGTAATTTATATTTGTTACGTTTTTGTTTGAATAATATTTGTTACATTCTGAGATAATTAAAGTAAGCTTCAGCAATTTGAAGATTTTTCTCTTGTTAAAGGTTATTTTCATAGTTAATATCTTATATTAAGAGTTTAATGAAGATAATAGAGACTCAAGATTTTAAGGTTCGACTTATTAATGGAGGAGAGTATCTTAATTCTGCCCAGCTTTTAAGAGGCAGAATATTTCTTCGCCAGGAAAAAACAGAAAAAGATAAATTTGACAAATTTTGTCAGCACTTAGTTGTTATAGATAAAAGAATTAATCAGGTTGTCGGTACTTATAGGCTCCTTTTAGGCTCAATAGCCGAGAAGAATATCGGTTTTTATTCGGAGACAGAGTTTGATTTAGGTAATATAAAGAGGAGCTGTAAAGGTGAAGTTTTAGAAATAGGGAGAGCCTGTGTTCATCCGGATTATAGAAAGTATTTAATAATAACTCTTCTCTGGAGAGGAGTTCTTTCTTATGTAGAATATAATAAGGTAGATTTTATTTTTGGTTGTGCAAGTATAGAGGATTCGCATCCTCTGAAGATAGGGAAAATCTTTAGATTTTTTAAAGATAATTTTTTTAGTCCACCTCGGTTTAGAGTATTTCCCCTAGAAGATAAGAGATTTAGTTACATTAAATATTTAGATGAATATAATAAAGAAGAAGTCTTAAATATGCTAACTTCTTTAATAAGGGGCTATCTCAGTATAGGAGCCTTTGTATGTGGAGAGCCTGCTTGGGATAGAGTATTTGATACTGTAGATTTTTTTATGCTTTTAGATGTAAAAAGGATCAATAACTCTTTTTTGAGAAAATTTCTATGAAAAAAGTAATTAGATTACTTTTTTTGTTTTCAAGTATTTTCCTATGGATTTTCTTACTTTCTTTAGTAAGATTTTTCCTTATGTTTTTTCCTGCTAAAAGGGCACTATTAGCTTCTTATTTAGTCCATCTTCTAAATAGGATATTAAGTTACGTCTTGGGTATAAGAGTTAGGGTCTTCGGCCAAAAAGGATTTTTGAAAAAGAGAGGTATTTTTTTTGTTAGCAACCACTTAAGTTATCTTGATGGGATAGCAATAAGTAGACTTTCGCCTTTATTGTTTATAGGAGGTCTAGACTTAAAGAGATGGCCTTTGTTTGGGGTTTTAGTCTGGCTGGGTGAGACTATCTTTGTTAATAGAATCAATCCTTCAAATATTCATAATGAGCTTAAAAGGATGATATTTCTTCTTCGGAAAAAGATTAATATTCTTCTTTTTCCAGAAGGGACTTCTACTGACGGGAGTAAGATTCTTAGTTTTAAGACTCCCTTTTTTGAAGCTCCTTTAAGAGCTGGTTGTAAGATAGTGCCTTTGGTAATAAGGTATACTCGTATAAATTCTCAGCCTTTGAATGAATTTAATAGAGATTTAGTTTACTGGTATGGAGAGATGAGGTTTATGCCTCATTTATTGAGCCTCTTGGGTCTTAGGAGTATAGAGATAGAAATTCAAGTAGGCAATCCTTTTGAGGTTGTGGCTTCTTCTGTAAATTTATCATCTCAGAGGAAAGAACTAAGTAGAAAATGTAGAGGAGCAATTAACAACCAGCTGGAAAGTTATACGTAGGTAAATCGTCGTCTGAATATCCCTATAATACGCTTATTCACAAAACAAATTGTAGATAACATATTCTCTATTTCTAAGAGAATATTTTTCCGATAGAGCGAAAAAGCGCTTGCAAAAAAGAAAAATTTACTGTACAGTATCTAAAAGAGGGAAGATTATGTCAAACGTAACAATTAACGGCAAAGAAATAGATGTAAAACTCTTAGAAGAACTAAAAGAGGTTATCGAGAAGAATAATGAGATATCATCTACGCAAAATGACCTGATGCTGAAATATACAAAATGGCTTTGTTGGTTAACGATAGGAATAAGCATAGTAGCGATTCTTCAGTTAATCACTATGTTTATAAAATAGAGAGCAGTATGCCTAAAAAAGGATCCTTAGGAGCAAGATTACGCAAGGCCGGTATTCGCCGTTACGATGTTCTTATTCATGATCAACCCAAAGAATGGTTGATTAAGAACTTTAGCCAAGGTGCTACTGACTATCCTGTCAATGTTGCCCGGCTTATGAGCAATATTGTCTGGCAAACCCGAGAGAGAATCATAAAAGGTGAGAAACCGCCCTTAAAAGAACTCATCCGTTTATAAAAAGAGTTCACTTTTAACTTTTAATTTACATTCACGTGAGGTCTTCTTGACAAGGTTAAGAGAGTGTGTTATACTTAAGCCTATCTATCTGGAGGGATAGCCTCTAAAAAGAAAAGATTCTCAGTTAAACTTATTCTGTCTCCTGAATTTTTCTTCTTTTTTAAAAATTGAGGGATGTCTCCACAATTAAAATTTAATTGGTTAGACTTAGTCTCTCTATTAATTATTATAAGAGTAATTTACATAGCAGTAAGTAAAGGGTTCGTAGTTGAATTTTTTAAAATAATTGCTACGTTGGCAGGGGCATTCTTTTCTTTTCAATTCTATACAGGCTTAGGTAATTTTTTTCTAAAATATCTTCCTTTTTTAGGAGAAGATGTAGCTTCTCTTTTAGGATTTGTTTTAATTTTTTCTATCATATGGCTTTTAATAAAATACCTGAGGACAATTTTAACTTTTTTATTCAAAGTAGAACCTCATACAG